>Ga0247727_10011760_pt1 | contig 15181 bp, 13 predicted proteins | sample WisWelCaveWW1625_FD_202498 | JGI IMG/M metagenome (GOLD analysis project Ga0247727, IMG submission 202498) | Biofilm microbial communities from Wishing Well Cave, Virginia, United States - WW16-25 | ecosystem: Environmental > Aquatic > Deep subsurface > Groundwater > Cave microbial mat | place... | reverse complement strand
TGCGCATGATCAAGAAAGGCTTGCAACAGACTTATGAGCAGCCGCTCGAGGCGATGCTGAAGTACGAAGTGTATGCGCAGAGTTTGGCCTTTGATTCTATAGATGCACAGGAGGCGTTGCAGGCTTTTATTTCAACCCGGAGGAAATAGCAAGACCGCATTACAGGGAGGTCTCGTGCAAAACCAACGCAGGCTTATCGCGATTTTGGTTCCAGGGTTTACGTTTCTGGTCGGTATTCTCGCTCAGATTATTTTTGATCGCTTAGGCAACCAGTTTGCGCAGAATGACGCTCTGATCATCGAAATTACTCTATTAGCGGTGGTGATGGTCAATGTCGCTTTGATTATCGTTTTGTCAATGGTCTTTGGTCAAGCGGTTGATGAACGCCGCGAGCTCTTTGACCGCTTTGATAGGATGACGCGGCGCTTTGGATTATCGGCGGAGTTCGTGGAAGACGGGCCGGGAGAAAACGGCGGCAAAACTTATGAAGCGACGCGTTATTTAATCGAAAAGGCGCAACGCAGCCTCTTCTTCGTCGACTTTTGGGTGCAATCGCATGATTATCATCTCAAAGATTCCAACACCAAGCGCAGACGACAGGAGTACTATGACGCGATCATCACGCAAATCGAAAAGCACGCTTCGAACCCGGGAGAAACGCCTTTTCATCGTCGCATCGTGCAAATGTCTGATGCCGACCACAAACCCGGGGCAGATAATATTTCCGCGGACCCGGTTTACGCCGAATGCTTGCGCCGGAGCTTAACGATACAACAAAGCAATCCCAAAGCCAGCGTGTTGAAAGTTGCGCCGCCCTATTTTCACACGCACTTTGCGATTATTGATGAACGTTACGTGGTTTGGCCGGTGCTCACTTCCAGCCCGAAGGGGGTCAATTTAAAAAGGCATGGCGCAATCATTTTTGACGATCCCACGGGCAGATTCGTGCAGCGTTTGATCGCGGTCTACAACATGATTGACGCCGTGGCCAAGCCTTTTGAAGTTTATCATTTTGGACCACCTCAGGATGATTCCACGACAACACCGGACGATTAGGACTTAGATCATGCAGCCTCACACTTTGCCCCAAGCCATCGATCTACGCATTTTGGGCGCATGCAACTTGCACTGCCCATTTTGTTTTGGCCCAAGACATGAACTCAATCAAGTTTCGTTAAAAGCGCTTTTGCAATTGTTGGCCGAGCTCCCGCCATACGGCGTCAAGCGCATCGTCATCACCGGAGGCGAGCCGACGCTCGTGCGGGAGCTGCCCATGATTCTCGCCGCCGCCAAAAGCTTGCAACTCAAAACCGTGCTCTCGACCAACGGTCTGCTCATGAAAAATCGCCTGGATGAAATCGCACCGCACCTGGATTGGATCGGGATTCCTTTGGACGGCGATTCGCCGGACAGCAATTGCCGCATGCGCCTCGGGCATCCGCGCCATTTCGAAACGGTCTTGGAGCTTATCGCCATGATCAAAACGCGTTACCCGCACTTGCGCATCAAGCTGGGCACGGTTGTCTGTGCGCTCAACAAGGATCACGTCGTCGGCATCACGAAGGTCATTCAAGAAGATTATAAGCCGGACGTCTGGAAGCTCTATCCCGTGGCCTATAGCAGCTATGCCGAGGACAACAAGGAACAGTTGCTGCTCTCCGACGAGGACCTGGATTCTATCATCGCGCAAGCGCTGGCAGAGGCCAAAAACCGCGGCATAACCGCGACGACTTTCACGCGCGAGGAAAGAAATGGCGCGCATTTATTTCTGGAGCCGACCGGCGATGCCATGGTGGTCAGCGACGCCGTAGAGAAGCACATCGGAAACTTCTTTGACGATTTTAACCACGTGCTCAACTCTTGGCAGCGCTTCATCGACGTTGCCCGTTTGGAGCAAAACTTTCTCAACACCTATCCTGACTAAAATGAATACGGCAGACATAACCACCCAACGCCCGAGGGCGTTAGTTCGCCCGAGAGCTTTTGTCGACCAAATTGGAATACAATGCTTAGTCGTGCGAGGGGCGCGCATATTATTGATCAAGCGCGACAACACATTTGGCGCGGGCACTTGGGGCTTGCCCGGAGGGCGATTGGAACGAGGAGAAACGATATTAAAAGCCGCGGAACGAGAATTATGGGAAGAAACCGGCTTGCACGCCTCTCATGGCCGGATCATCGCAATAAGCGACTCCGCGCCGGAGAATAACTACCATGTTCAAATCGGCGTGCTCTTCGAAGAATGGCAAGGAGAGCCTTATCCGCGCGAGCCGGAAAAAAGCAGCGCCCTCGGCTTTTTTGTTTTAGATAAATTGCCCCGCCCTTTGTTTGTCTCCTCCCGGCCTCTTCTCCAAAAATATAAAGCAGGTGCTCTTTATTAGCTCCGAATTAGGCTCGTTGCCGAACATTTTCCGCGTGATGCTATTGGCCACAAAAAAAAAAGGCGAGCCAAGATTTGACTCGCCTTTTTTGTTCGTGCCGGGGGCGGGACTCGAACCCGCACAGGATCGCTCCCACTGGATTTTGAGTCCAGCGCGTCTACCAGTTTCACCACCCCGGCAGATTGCTTCAACGGGGGGTCAAGATAAGATTTTCCCTCTGAGATGCAAGATTTTTTTTGCCGAGGTTTCGCCTCCGCATTGCTCTTCAACGTCATGCGCGCACAAAAATCTGCTGCGCACTTCAAAAAATTGATGCAGCGCCCTCAACTCGAGTCGACGGCCGGCCGGCTTGGCTTCATTTTTCTTTCTCACTCGCCTTTCATATTTTACCAAGCTTAGATTTTCCAAAGCGCACTCAATACCAGGCTCGAAACTCGAACGGTGAATCAGTGTTGCAAGCTCGCCGCGCTCCCTGGCATTACGTTTGAAAATCTTGCCGTGGCACGGCAGGCTAAATTGAATTTGGCCTGCAAAAGAAAAACCTGCCGCATTTTGCCGTGCGGCGCCAAGCTCAACACGATTCAACCAGGATCAGCCTCGGAACCTCGGAAATGAAACACGTCGCCGGGGTTTATTTCATTCAAGCCGAAGGGCGCTCATTTAAGCAAGCCGTGAAGTGGACGATTGTGAAATAAAATTCATGCACGCCAAAGGCGAAAAGCCTTTGCGCGTATTTCGTTGGCGCCTTGTCCGCATCGAACTGCTTTGAGGAAATCACAAACAGGAGAACCTAGCTATGAAACCATCCAAACAATTTCTCATGCTCTGCGGCTTCCTCGCATTGAGCAGCTCTGCTTTTGCTCAATCGACTAAAAGCCTGGAGCCTTTTGGCCTCGCGGGCAAAAAAGTCACGGCGCTCGCAATTGCGCGGCAGTCTTCCGCGAGCGGTTCGTTCTTTTATGCCGCCACGAGCGAAGAGGGCGTTTGGCGTCATGTCCCGGCGCAAGCGGATACCACTTGGGAAGGCCTCGGCTTGCAAGACAAAGAGATTTCCGCGTTGGATATTCACGTGTGGGGCGCAGGTCCGGCGCTCTTTCATGCGCCCTTTGCCGGCGTTGCGCCGCGCTTCGAAAACGGCGATTCGACGCTGGTTTATCGCTATGAAAATAACCAATGGTATGCCGAAGACTCCGGCATGGCGCGCGGCGAAATCCTGCTCATTCGCGCGCTGATGAGTTTCGAATCCGGCGGACACCTCCCTCCTGCTGCAACTTTTGCCGGCGGCAGCGGGTTTGTTTATCGTTCGACTACTTCGAGCCGCGCGTGGGAACAAGCTTACTTCGGCGGCGTCGGCGTCACCAATGCCCTCGCCGTGAATCGTACGCAGCTCTCCGGCGCGGTGTGGGCCGGCGGCGAAACCACGATCTTCGCGCCGTGGATTGCGAAATCGCTTGATGAAGGCAAAACCTGGGAAGTGTTTTATCCCGACCTGAGCGGCGACAACGCTTGCGATGCGCTCGCGGTTCATCCAAACGATCCGAACATTGTTTACGCGGGCATGGAAGGCGCAGTGATTAAAACCACGGACGCCGGGCGCAATTGGCAAAAGACCGGCCTCCTCAACACGCCGGTTTACTTTTATGGCCTCGCGCTCGATGCCAACGAGGCGAATCATATTTACGCCGGCGGCGTCATTGCCGATCCGAACACGTGGGCGCTGTGGGAAAGCTTCGATGCCGGCGCAACGTGGCGTGAAATTCCCGCGCCTAATGGGAACGGCGCAGGTCAAGGCATCAGAAGCCTTGTTGCCGATCCCAACCAAGCCGGCGTGATTTATATTGCCACGGCCGGCTACGGCGTGTGGAAATATCAAAGCGCGCCGACGAGTGTCAATGATCCGCCGAGCAACATTCTCCCTCAAGGCTTTGTGCTCGCGCAAAACGTTCCGAATCCTTTTTCGCGCAACGCCGCGCAAGCAACTGTGATTCGTTATTCCATCCCCTCGGCGCAGCACCTCAAAGTTGAAATCTACGACCTGCTCGGCAAGCACGTCGCCACGCTGGTTGATCGTGTGCAAGCCGCAGGTGAATACACCGCGCAATGGAACGGCAAAGACGCTGTGGGTAGATTGGCTCCAAGCGGAATTTATTTCTATCGCCTCAGCACGGGCGCGAAGACCATGGCTGTGCGCAAGATGATTGTGACACGATAATCCCCATACAGGAAAACTCAATATGATTAAGCTTCAAATAAAACCGCCACGTTTCATGCCGTGTCTTGCGAGTGTGCTCATAGTCTACGGATGCAATTCGAAGGCGCCCACGCGATCCTTGCTGAAAGCAACTCAGGCTCCCTTTGCAGATCTGCAGGTTGGGCAACAATGGAAATATGTCGGGCGGGAAAAAGCCTATGATCAAAATCGCGTGTTGACCGGCGACACGGTTACGATCACCGTTATTGCGAAGGAGAATGGGCTGGTCACTTTCAAAGAACGCTTCATTCACGGCGCACCAAATCAACCCGAAGATACGCTGACGTTTCGTCTCCAATTAGAAGACTCGCGTCTGCGGCAGGTTGGAGACAACAGCTCGAGCGTATTTCGGTTTCTCAGCAGTCACGACGGTGTGCTGTGGCTCACGCCGATTGACTCGAATCGCGTTGCCATAAATTTGGAGACCTCGCTCTTTACGCTGCGCGAGCAAACCGGCAAGAATCATTTCATCGGCTATGCCGAGAGCGTGCAGTTGTTCTTAAACAACTATGATGACCTCACGGTGTATTATGATGAAAGGCTCACATATGTTGATGGCCCTGGGCATGTCGCGCTCTTCTCTGCGAAAGAAGGCATGGTGGGGACGATTTATTTTGGCGGGTTCAGTCTATTTGAGCAGCATGGTTATGAATTGATCAAACAATGAAGCGTTTGCTCACACTTTTCCTCTTCAAACTCTCCGAGCAAGCCGCAGCTAGTGGCTTGCTCGGAGCATTCGAAACGAGTTTCAGAGGCGATAGCGTTTCTAAAATAACTTGAACATTCACGCTGGAGACTATGATGAAATTCTGGGCCCGATTACTCTGTGTCGCCGCTTTGGGTTTGACTCCGCTCACGTTGCGTGCGCAGTATTGGAGCGACTATGTTTTGGAAAAAGGCTTTGACAGCCGCGATTATTTTTTGCGGCCGCATCGCGTGCTCACGCTCAATTTAAAAAATCTTGACCAGGGCCTGCTTGGTATCTTGCCCGATCCGTTGAGCGAGATATCTTTTCAACCCGCAACACTGGCGACCATCACCGGCAGCCGGCTTTATATCGATCTCAAAGGCAGCGCGGAAAAACCGGAAGCGCCGGAGTATCGCGTGTATCCGCTCTACGCTTATGCGAACGCGGATTTCGCGCCGCCGTATTTTGCCAGACCCACAGAGCGCAAGCTCGAGCCGCTCGTCTCCGCGCTCTATGTCGGCGACGTGGCCGCGAAGATTTTGCCCGGCGTCAAGTTCGCGCTCGCGTATGAACTCATCCATCATCAAGGGACGTTTTATGAATACGTGCCCTACTGGTACTATGGCGCCTACGATGCCTTTGGCCAGAAGGCCGAAGCGGGCCGCGACTTCCCGGAGCTTGAGCCGAATATCAAACAAGACGGCTTGGATGAAAAAACCGAGACCGCGCATTTGCTGGATGCCTACCTTGCGTTCAAGCCCGCCAAGTTTCTCGCGCTCGGCGCAAAAGTCAGCCGCGTGCAAACGGACGTTGACGGTGACTACGTTCGTCTCAACAATTATGACGAGCGAAATTATCCTTATGTCTCGCGCTATCACAACGCCAAAAACGTCGGCGCCGAGCTGCGCCAAACCGAGGTGAGCGCCGGCGCGCTCCTCACTTTCGCCCAGCGCCAAGTCGGCGTCTTTGCGGGGCGAGTGAGCGGCGATCATCTACAAACCGCGAGTGACCGCGACAGCAGCTTTTATAGTTACGACGACGGTGTGCAAAACGATTATTTCAGCCGCTCGCGTTACTCGCACGAGAGCGCGAGCCAGTGGAAGCACGAAGGCCAGACGAACTTTGCCGGCATTCACGGCGAGCTGCCCATGCAACACGATATCGCCTTCCGCTTTCGCGCGGAGTATCACAAATCCGATCTCGAGCTCATCAACGGCGACACCGTGCAGGATACGAGCGCGAGCTTCTATCGCTTTCGCTATTACGCCGACAGCTTGATTTACACCGGCGATTATAGTTCACGTTTCAGCGATGATCGCCAAGGCGCCGGCGAGGAGAAGCTCACGCGCAAGAGCGTTGCCTTCGGCTTGGTGATACCGATGCGCGAGCGCAGCGAATTTACGGTCAGCCTTTCGGTCGAGTCCGATGAAAGCAAGCTGCTCATGTATGAAGATGCGCAACTCTATCGCTCCAGCCATCAACGCACGCCCACGCCGTGGCAAGCGCCGGAGAGTCTAATCGGCATCGAGGACAAAACGCTCCGGCTGGATCGCAACACGACTACGACGCGCGTCGCGCTGCCCGTGACGATGTCATACTATCTTGGCCGAGGCTTCACGCTGCACGCAGGCGCGATCAAGCAATATCTCAAAATTTCAGCCAAAGAAATCATCGACATTTGGTATCGCACCGATTCGCTCGTGGTGATTCGTCCGAGCGGCACAACGCCCGAGAATCCGCCGCAACGCATCGATCGCTACCTCGCCACGCCCGCACGCCGCAGCGAGAACTCTTTGGACTTCCGTTTGGGCCTGAGCTTCGAGCCTTCGAAACACGTGCGCCTCGATCTGGGCACGAGCACCTCGCTCACGGATTTGGAAGCGTGGCAGTTCGCGGTGTTGTTGCATCTTTAGAAAACCGGAGTGTCATGCTTTAGCATGACGAGGCAAAACTGAAGTTTTGCACTCCGCAGCATGACGAGGCAAAACCGAAGTTTTGCACTCCGCAGCATGACGAGGCAAAACCGAAGTTTTGCACTCCGCGTTTCATTTCGCTGATTTTTACGAATAGAGAAGTTTTCAAGGAGATCACCATGCGTTACGTTCTCATGTTTCTCTGCGCCGCGCTCTTATTCGGCTGCAATAGTATTGACGGCATCTTCGGCTCTTCGGAGGAGGCCGAGCTTTATACCGACCGGCCGCAATATGCCGGCAACGAAGCCATCACGCTGACGCTGGCCAATCGCACCGAGGCCAAAACTCTCGGCTACAATCTCTGCTCCTCAGCTTTGGAAGAGTTGCGCGTGGGAAAATGGCAACGAACGGCGTTGCAGGATGATTGGGTTTGCACGGCCGCGCTCTACTTGCTCGAAGCCAACAAGCAGGCGAGCTTTGTGTTCGACTTCGACCAGCCGATTCCTTCGGGTGTTTATCGCTTCAAAACGATCATCTTTCTGCAAGATAAAGATAAGCGCGTTGAGTTGATCACGAACGAATTTCAAGTGAGATGATTCATGAAAGCTGCACGCGTTCTCTCTGTTGTGGCGGCGCTGTTCTTATGGCATTGCGCGCACAGCACCGCGCCCTCGGACAAAGGCATTGCTCGTCTTGCGCCGCAAATAAACGGCTCCGGTGCGCTTCAAATCAAAACCGAACGCGAGGATTATTCCTGGCGCGCGGAAGACTTGGGATCGAACCGGCTCATCGCGGCCACGTTGGTAAACAATTCCGATCAAACTTTCTACGCCATATTAGGCGATGCTTTCATTGCCAATCTCGAGCAAGAGGTGCTGCACGTAGCAGAAGGTTCGCACGGCCATATAGAGCAGTGGCAAGCCTCGGATTCATGGCACGAGTTGCCGCGCGGCATTTTGATTGAGGGCGTGCGCTTCGTCGCGTTGCGCCCGCAACAATCTCATCGACTCCTCGCGCACCTTTATTCGCTGCAAGGCAACGAGACCGGCGAGTTTCGCCTGCGCGTGGAATACTTCGACCGCATCGATCCGCCCGAGGGCGCAACGCCGAGGAGGGATTATTCGAACGTGTTTGCGATTGCGCGCTAGTTACGTTTAGTACAACAACGTTAGATTCGTAAGCTCTCCCCGAAGCTCTATCCTGTCATTCCGAAGGAACCTTTTTACGCACTTGGCACAAAGCTCATTTGAGGGGTGATTCCAGTGCCTAAAAAGTTTCTTACAGAATGACATTTCAAAGTGGAGCATTACAAATCAACCTTGAAGCAGCATAAGAGCGCGCATAAACCAGAGAACGCTTCGATGAACGCAATCTTCACCAAGCTCACAATCGTGTTGCTCGCTCTGCTCACTCCCGCGCTGCGGGCGCAGCGTTTTGCTCCGATTGTTGCCGTCAAACTAGGAGCCGTTCGCAACCTGCAAGAGCGCTCGTTTAAAGATCTGCCGCATTACTCCTTTTATCCCGAGCTGCAATTGGAACACAAGCTCTTTGGCCTCGAGCATGACTCGCTCATCTTCTTCTCTGCGATCTATGGCAGCTTTTGGGATGACGGCATTGACAAAGCCTCGTCAGGTTGCAGAGACTGTGACACCTATTCCACGAGCGAGCAAACTTTGGGAATGAGAATCGGGATATTGCTGGCAAAGTTTCCGTTTCTCCCTCTCGGGTTTTATGCAGGCTATGCGCAGCGTCACATTTCATTTGAATACGTTGGCGGCACGAGCATTAACGGCGCCTCCGGTTATGACTTCAAATTTAAGCTTCACACTCTGGAGGCCGGCGTTTTGGTGAAGCCGCAACTCTTTCAGCGATGGCATCTGGTAGGCGAGGTGCAGCGCTTGTTTCCGCTCGATCATCATCGCCATCTCATCTTGCCCTCTCGTCGCTGGATATTCAAACTAGGGCTCGCGTTTGCTTTGATCAAATAACCTGAAGTGGAGGAAAACATGAAGAGCTTTTATTCTCGAGTGGCCGCTCTCTTTCTAGTCCTTTGTCTCTCTGCTTGCAGTATTTGGAAAGAGAAAGGAGAGTCTATCGAAGGAACTTGGTTCATCCAGCAGCCGGTGGATGCGGCCGACTCTAACGGACGGCCATTGGTGAGTCGCTATGAAATTTCATTTCGTAGCGACCACACCTTTCAAAGTGCGATACTGATTGCCAACGAGGTAACCGACAATGTCTTAGGCTATCGCTTTGCCGGGGACGGAATTTTTGAGACAAAAGATGCTCAGCTCATCAGGCGAAACCTGCGCCAGCTCTGGCACGATGATAACCAGGGGCTATATTCACCGCTCACCGAACTCACATCGTCTCGGCCCGATTCCCAACCGAGCATCGTCACTTTTAAAATTGCGAATGATACGATGACGTGGACGTATCCGCCTTGCGGCCCGAATGAAAATTGCATTGGCACGCAAAGTTTTCGCAGAAAGCACTAATTCTGCCTCGCCACCTTCGGGCTCGCGAATCACGCAAAAGGCCTTTTGCAGAAATGAGATTGCAAGCTATCGCAAATTCTGTAAGGAACATTCATGAATCGTTTTTCTTTCCGCCGCCAATGCACCCGTTATTTCTGTATTCTATTCGCTTCTTTCTTTTTGTCGTTTGCTCCCGTCAAAGCACAAGTAATCGGTGTGCGCACCGTGCCGTTGCTCGCGAGCGAGCAGTTCGGTCTCATGCCTTCCGTGCGCGCGAGCATGGGCGAGGTGAGCATTGCCTTTGATGATGAAGGGCAAGACCCTTTCATCAATCCCGCCAAGCTGCGGCGCATGCAGAACGGTTTGATGTTCTTCTCTCCGGCGTGGAAGCACTGGGGCAAGGAACAACAACAAATTTTCTCGGACAATTACGGCGCGCGAACGACGAATGAGCATTGGAACACGAACACGGTGTCACTCCCTCTCGGGCAACTCAATCACGGGCCGCGCTATTCCGGCGGCTTCTTTTTTGCGTTTCAAATTTTGAATGAGCGCAACCAGGCGGCGCAAAGCGGCGATCCCTCTTCGCCGGCGTTGCGCGAAAACGATTTCACGGCGCTCAATGTTCCTGTCGTCGTGCTTTGGGCCATGGACATTCCACACACGAGCTTTGCGCTCGGTGCAAGCGTGGATGTTGCTTATCTCGGCGGCGCAGAAGCCGTGAGCTTGCTCTATCCTAATTTCGAGAAGCTCGAGCAAGAAGGTCTCATTTACAATTTTCGTTTGGGCGTAACCGGCAAGCTTTCGGAAAAAGACGAGATCAGTATTTTGGCCATGCAGCACAATTATCGCGCGCATCATGAAGCCAATCGCATCATCGCGAACAAAGATCAAAATCATGGCTGGCTCGGCCGCGTCGAGTATCGCCGTTGGCTCATGCGCAATTTGCGCGCAGGCGTGCAGCTCACTGGCAATTGGAAGACGCATCCGAAGATTCCAGATTATCCGCTCTCCGGCGTTCCGCGCGATCCGGGCACAACGCACGCATACAATCTCGGCGTGGGCTTGGCGTGGCAACCGCGTTTTATCCATCTCGCGCTCGATGCGATCTACGAGCCGGTGACTTCCAAAACTTGGGTTGAAGCCGAGGAACCGACTTTAGCCTATGGCGGCCGCACGATTGCGCGAGGCGAAGTTACGCTGCGCCATAATTATGATTTTTCCAATCGCATCTTTCGTCTTGGCGTGGAGAAAGAGCTGTGGCCGTGGATGACCCTGCGTGCCGGTATGCAAACAAAATTTTTCGAGTTCGATTATCATCACAAAAACGAGATTACGGGCTTCGAGCAGAATGTGAACTCGCACAGCAAATGGAGGGAAACATTGTGGACTGCGGGCGCAAGTTTGCGGCGCGGCAAAACCGAATGGCTCTACACCTTGCAAGTCATCACCGGCAACGGTCTGTTGCGCCGTAATTTCAGAGACCGGTATTACGATTGCTCGGTCTGCCTTGGAAGTTCTGATTTTTTCATACCGCCGATCAACAACGGCTATTTCAGTATTGATCGCGTCCCAATCTTTCGGCAACAAGTTTCTTGGTTGTGGCATTTATAGCTCCGCTTGCTGCTGAAGCATCAGGCTAAAAGGTGAAAGCCATCTAAAGAGTTTTGACTTTCAAATTCGGCAATCGCCCCCTAAGATATGTCATTCAGAAGGAAACCTTTTTCGCTCTGGGCACCAACTCCAGTGCTTAAAAAGTTTCATCCTGAATGACATCGTGAGGGAACACCTCGCAGCATTACCGCTTTTGATCGTCAAAGCTCATAAGATGGCTAATACCGAAAAAGTGGTAGCCCTCTTTAGTTGGCTTGCGTCTGCTAGCGTGATGATTCATCATCACGCTATGGTTGGCGCCGATGCGATGCAAAATTGAGCGAGTATTGAAAGGATAACTGTTCATGCGTCCCCAAATTGTGGTTGTCATTGCTGCCGCGCTCTTCATCTTCACCGCACTTGCGGCGCCTCGCGTGTCATCTGCTTGCACGTGTCCGCCGCCCTCCTCGCTGGCGCAAACGGTTGCGGCCGCGGACGCGGTGTTCATGGGTAAAGTCATTTCATTTGAGCTTGTGCCCGCGCAACCCGAACGCGTCGCTCGTTTCGAAGTCATGAAAGTTTGGAAAGGCCGGCCCCTCGAGGTGGCGGAAATTTTTACCGCGGAAAATGAAGCCGCTTGCGGTTATGGCTTTCGCGTGGGCGAAACATATCTCGTCTATGCATATAAAGATGATTCGGGCAAATTGCACACGCACGTTTGCACGCGCACTTGGCCGGCAAGCGGCGCGCAAGCGGATTTGAAATACTTGGAAAGTTTTGCCGCCTTCCCGCTGAACCTCGGCAACACGTGGGAATATGCGAGCAGCTTCGGCTCCAAGCTCACCGAAACTATTCGCGACTCGGTCCGCGTTGACGGCAAGCTCTATTATCGCTTCGATCAATTCCGCGAATTTGAAAACGCGCTGCTGCGTCTCTCTGATGACGGCAAGCTGTTCTTGTTGAGCGATCAGCCCGAACAAATGTGGGTGGATTTTAATGCCGCGGGAAAAGAAAGCTGGCACGTGGTCGGCCCGTTTCGTCTCGCCGAGTGGGACGTGCAGCTTGTGAGTCGCGCAGATACCGTCGTCACTGCAGCGGGAACGTTCTATCCGTGCCTGCGATTTCACTTCAGCTTCAATGGCGCGGACAATGATTGGGAGGAATGGTATTACCCCAATGTCGGCGTGGTGCGGCGCGACTTGCACGGCATCGCGCTCTTTCAATATCCTCTGGCAAGCGTGATTATCAATCCGCCGACTTCTATTGAAGATCACCCAACGGAATCCGCGCCGCGCGGCTTCACGCTCGCACAAAATTATCCCAACCCGCTCGTCGCTCGTGCTTCAACTCAGAGCACGATGATTCGCTATCAATTGCCCGCGCCGGCGGAAGTCTCGCTCACGATCTTCGACGCTCTCGGTCGCGAAGTGCGCGCTTTAGCCGGCGGGCGCAAAGCCGCGGGCGAGTATCGCGTGTTGTGGAATGGCAAAGACGAAGCGGGCCGTCAAGTTCCCTCCGGAATTTATTTCTATCGTTTGCAAGTCGGCCGCTTCGCCGAATTAAAGAAAATGGTCGTGCTGCAATGAAGCGGAATGCCAAATGGCTGTTGAGCGCCGCAATGTTCATAACAACGGCGTGCGATCATCTCGTGCCCTGCGATGGCGGCCGCCTCGTGCCCAACGCCGAGCACGTGTGGGTGGAAATCATGCCTACACAATGTTTGAGCAATGTGTGGCAACAGGAATGGATCGAAGAAAATGGCGAGTATTCACGCGAGCAAGAAGAGGAAGCGCTGCACGCATTCTTCCGCAAACGCGGCGTGGATTTTTATGAGTACCGCACAGAGCAGGTGGCCGATATTGTGTGTGCGGCTTGTGGATGCCTAGAGGGATATGCAGCGCGGCTGCGCATAGATGCGAAGAACCTGTCCACGTTTGAGCAATATGGCTTCACGCTTGGCTCGGGCAGCGCGGCCCTGTGCGATGATCTGCCCGATAGCGTGATCGCATTCAACGCGGAGCCACAGCGCGTGAATTTTGGCGGGTCGTATACTTTGCACGCCGATTCGGCTGCACTCGAAGGTACGACGTTGAAGCTTGTGCTTTCGTATAGCGGCGGCTGCCGCGAACATGAATATGAGCTGCGGCTGAATCGCATCGAAAACACGGTCGCATATATTTTTCTCCATCACAACGCGAACGGCGATCCCTGCGAAGCCTATCTCACCGTGCGGTTGCGCGCGGACCTGCAAAGCTTCTTTATGCGCGATGATTGGGCCAAGCTCGTGCTGCTCGGCCCGAACGGCGAGCAGATTTCGTTGCGGTGAGAGTGTCACTCTTGCGAAGGTTTAAAACTTTCGTAAGGATCTACGCCAGCTTTTAGACGAGCTGAAAAGATCTTTTCCGCGTGCACTTTTGCTCGGTGTGTAGTTTCAAAAAACGTTTAGATTTTTATTCTACCTTTCAGCGCTTAACGGCTCAAGCCAACGTCTGATACCGCGCAAGCTTCCCTAACCCATCATACGCCGCGTACTTATAAATCTCCGACAAGCTGGGATAGTTATACACCGCGTGAATGAAATGGTCGATCGTGCCTTGCGCCGCGAGCACTTGCGCGCCGAGATGAACCAATTCCGAAGCCAGCTCGCCGATGATGTGCACGCCCAAAAGCTTTTTGTCCGTGGGAGAAAAGAGCAGCTTGAGCATGCCGCTCAAATCGCCGATGATTTGCCCGCGCGCATTGTTCTCGTAAAATGCGCTGCCCACGAGATAAGCGCTATTCTGCTTCGCGCAATCTTCTTCCGATAAGCCCACCATGCCCAACTCCGGAATCGTATAAACGGCCAGCGGCAAAGTTGCTGCAATGTGCTCTTTGTAGCGCAAGTTGAACGCGTGCACCATGGCCACGCGCGCCTGCTCCATGGAAGTGGAAGCGAGCGCCGGAAACCCGATCACGTCGCCTGCGGCGTAAATATTCGGCACGCTGGTTTGATATTTTTCATTCACCAAAATCAAACCGCGATTGCCGAGCTTGACGCCGATCTCCTCCAAATTCAATCCGCTCACATTGCTCTGCCTGCCCGCGGCGAAGAGCGCGATGTCACAGTGCCGCTTCTCCCCGCTTTGCAATTCCAATTCGGCAGAGGCCTCGCCAACTTTGAGATTGACGACGCGATCATTAAAAAGAAAACACAAGCCGAGGCGCTCCAATTGCCGCTGCAAACGCTCCGCGATTTCGCGATCCACAAACGGCAACAACCGCTCGCGCGAATCAATCAAAGTCACTTGCACGCCCAGCGCAGTGAAGATCGAGGCATACTCGGACCCGATCACGCCGCCGCCGACCACGGCCATGTTCTTGGGAATGCGGCTCATGCGCAAGATCGAATCGGAATCATAAATCACGCGATGATCGAACGGCACTTCGGGCGGATGAAACGGCGAGGAGCCAGTGGCGAGCAAAACGATTTCGCTCGTGAGCGCAAGTTTGCCGCCCTCCGGCGTGGCGACGCACACGATGTGCGCCTCTTGCAACGAAGCTTCGCCGTGAATGAGCGTAATGTTGTGTCGCTCCAAATTCTTTTGAATGAGCTGCCATTGATTTTCGATCACGATCTGCTTGCGATACATGAAATCGCCGACCGTGAGATTTTCGCGCAGCGAGTAGTCGATGCCGTATAGCCCGCGCTGGCGTAGGCCGGAAAAATAGAGCGCGGTCTCACGCAAAGTTTTCGAGGGCACGGTGCCGGTATTCAGCCCCGCGCCGCCGAGATGCGGACTGCGCTCGATCAACGCGACTTTCTTGCCGAAATATGCCGCCTGCGCCGCGCCCTTCTCGCCCGCCGGGCCGGAGCCAATGACGATGAGATCGTAATCGTA
>Ga0247727_10011759_pt1 | contig 15184 bp, 14 predicted proteins | sample WisWelCaveWW1625_FD_202498 | JGI IMG/M metagenome (GOLD analysis project Ga0247727, IMG submission 202498) | Biofilm microbial communities from Wishing Well Cave, Virginia, United States - WW16-25 | ecosystem: Environmental > Aquatic > Deep subsurface > Groundwater > Cave microbial mat | place... | reverse complement strand
CGGGCCGTCAACGACGTTCGGTAGGGTCGCCCGGATGCCGCACGAGCTCGCGCGCCGGATCTACGACGTCGCTCATCTCACGGGTGCGTTCACGCTTCGATCCGGGGTCACGAGCACGGAATATTTTGACAAATACCTGTTCGAATCGGATCCCGAGCTGCTCCGCGCGATCTCTGGGGCGCTCGCCGCCAAGGTCCCCACCGACGTCGACGCGCTCGCGGGCCTCGAGCTCGGTGGCATCCCCATCGTCACGATGCTCTCCCAGCTGACGGGCAAGCCGGCGCGCTTCGTGCGCAAGCACGCCAAGGACTACGGCACCTGCCGGATCGCCGAAGGCGGGGCGATCGCCGGGCAGCGCCTGTTGATCGTGGAAGACGTGGTCACGAGCGGCGGCGCGATCCTCGACGCGGCCGTCGAGTTGCGTGCCGAGGGCGCGCTCCTCGATCGAGTCGTCTGCGTGATCGACCGGCAATCGGGCGGGGTCGGGAATCTCGCGAGCTCCGGGCTCACACTCGACGCCTTGTTCACGATGGACGAGCTGAGCGCCGCGGCCGGTTGAGGTCTCATCGGCGGCACTCGGCGACGAGCCATTCGGTTTCGGCGCTCGCCGCGAGCGTGACCGCGCCCTCGTCCGCGAAGCGATTCCGGACGTAGTTGTCGATCTGGGCTTGGGAGACGTCTCCGAGCCCTTCGGCCTCCTGCAACGCGATGAACTCGTCGACGAAGAACTCTTCGAGCCCCCCGATCACGCAGTCCGCCTCGCCGCTGTCGAAGCCTGCGGCGACAAGATCCGCGCGAGCGTCGTCCGCGCCGTACTCCGGATCACTGCATGCGCCCACAATCAAGACGGTCGCACACACCGCGAGAACGGCTCGGCGTCGCACGAGCCGAGGATAGGAGAGTCGAACGTCGCCATCGACACTGAGGTTGGCGGCGTCGGCGGTGCGCGAGGGGGGACTTGAACCCCCACGTCCTTGCGGACACAGGAACCTGAATCCTGCGCGTCTGCCAATTCCGCCACTCGCGCGTCGCGGAGGCGACAGGGTAGCAGTCACGTTCCGCCGCCTCGCCGGTGAAGCGCGCCGGTACGCTCGAAGAATGGTGCTTTCGGGGTTCGAGCGTCGTCTCGAACGCCTCGTCGAGGGCGCGTTCGCGAAGGCGTTTCGTTCTGGCCTCCAACCGGTCGAGCTCGGACGCCGCATCGCTCGCGAGATGGACGCGGGTCGCACGCTCGGCGTGCGCGGCCCGGTGGCACCAAACCAATTCCGTGTCGAGCTCGCCGCCGACGACGCTGCGCGCTTCGCACCGTTCGCCGACGCGCTGGCGAGAGAGCTCGCCGATGCCGCCCGCGATTACGCGCGCGACGAGAGCTACCACTTTCTCGGGCCGGTCGTGGTCGAGCTGCGCGAGGACCCGGCCCGTAAGCGCGGCACGTTTCACGTCCGCGCCGGCATCGAACAGGCGGAGGGCGTGCAGTCCGCCGCGGTTCGGCTCCCCGACGGACGGAAGGTTCCGGTCGACGGTGTCGTGACGATCGGCCGCCTCGCGGATTGCACGCTGCACCTCTCGGACACGCAGTCGAGCCGTCGTCACGCAGAGATACGGCCGGTTCCCGAAGGGCATCTGCTCGTCGACCTCGACAGCACCAACGGCACGCTCGTCAACGGGATCGCCGTGCGCGAGCACGTGCTGGCGCATGGCGACACCATCACGATTGGCACGACGGACCTTCGCTACGAGGCAACAGGGTGAACGAGCAGACCCTGACCATTCTCAAGGGTTGTCTGCTCGCACTGCTCTATCTCTTCCTCGCGCGCGTCGTCTGGGTCGTATCGCGGGAAATGCGCGGCACGCCGGGCCCGGTGCCGGCACCCAGCGCGACGGTGGCAGCCTCGACTCCCCGGAAGGCGGCCGGCGACGACAACCCGCGCCGAGCGCGGCCGCTCCGCCTCACGGTCGTCGAACCCGACGCGCGCCGCGGAACCAACTACTCCATCGACGGCGAGATCACGATCGGGCGCGGCACGGGGTGCGCGATCCCGCTCGGCGATGACTCGTTCGTGTCGACCCTGCACGCGCGGGTGTTCAGCCGCGACGACACCGCCTGGATCGAGGACCTCGGCTCCACGAACGGCACCACGGTCAACGGCTCGAACATCACCGCCGCGATCCGGCTGCGGAAGGGTGACCGGGTGCAGGTCGGGGGGACCGTCTTCGAGGTTCAGCGGTGAAGCTCGTCGCCGCATGGGCGACCGATGTCGGGCGGGTTCGCCCTGGCAACGAGGACGCCATTCTCATCGACGACCGGCTCGGTGTGTTCGCCGTGGCCGACGGGATGGGCGGCCACGTCGCCGGAGAGGTCGCTTCGAGCACCGCGGTCGAGGCCGTACGCGCGGCGATCGCGAACGGCGACACGATCGACGAGGCGATCCGAGCCGCGAACCGAGCGGTGCGGGAGCGTGCCGCGCTCGATCCCGAGCTGGCAGGCATGGGCACCACTTTGACCGCGGTGGTCCCGCTCGACGGCGCGCACGTCCTCATCGGTCACGTCGGTGACTCACGCGCTTACTTGTTGCACGACGCCCAACTTCGCCGGTTGACCGACGATCACAGCCTCGTCGAGGAGCTCCTCCGCGAGGGACGGATCACCGAGGAGCAGGCAGAAGTCCACCCGCAACGATCGATCATCACGCGAGCGATCGGAGTCGAGCCCGCCATCGACGTCGACCTGTACACGATCACCGTTCGCAACGGCGACCGCATCCTCATCTGCTCCGACGGCCTCACCGACATGTTGCGAGAGTCCGACATCGAGCGGCTCGCCGACCGATCGGTTGACGCGGCGACCGCAGCCGACCAGCTCGTCGTCGCAGCGAACGACGCCGGCGGTGGCGACAACATCACCGTCGTCGTGCTCGACGTCACCGAGATCGACGACGAGCCCTCGTTGTTCGACGCGAGCGTGATCGACGCCGCCGAATCACGCCCGGCCCCCGCAGCGAGCACCCCGGAGGACGGCGTTGACGCCGCTGGCCCTCACAACGGCGGGGTGCCGGCGCCCGCCGCCAGCCCGCGCCGGCGGGTGCGACGAACGCTCGCCGCTCTCGTCGTTGCGATGCCGTTGATCGCCATCATCGCTGTGGGGATGGGGTTCACGTGGTGGCGATCGACCCACACCTACTACGTCGGCGAATCACGTGGCGCGGTCGTCGTCTATCGAGGTGTGCCCGGAGGGCTCCTGTTCTGGGACCCGACGGTCGTGGAACGCACCGACCTGAAGACCGGCACGCTGGCGCCGCTCGACCGCGACCGTGTCCGCGCAGGGTTCTGCGAAGGAACCCGCTCGGAGGCCGGTGATTGTGTCCAAGAACTGCGCGACCGGCGCGAAGCGCGACCCTCACCGACAACCACCTCGTCGTCGCGCTCCACCACGAGCACGACGGCGGCCCCGACCCCGACCGTGACCCCGACCTCGCGACCACCCACGTCGACGACGCTCCCGTGACGGCTGCGGCGACCGCCACACGGTCCGATCCGACGCCGTACCGGCTGCTCGCCCGCCGTCGCCGCAATGCTGAGATCGGGCTCGGCCTCCACGTGTTGCTGTTCGTCGCCGGCGCCTATGCGGTGCTCGCCCTCGCCGACGGTCCGACGATCCCGCCCGACCTGCCCGCGATCGCCGGCGCGATCGGCGGGATGTACGTCGTCGTGCACCTCGCCATCCGGCGGCTCGCGCCCGCCGCCGACCCGACGCTCGTCCCCTTGATCGCGGTCCTCAACGGAATCGGTTTCGTCACGATCACCCGTCTCGATCGAGATCTGGCCCGGATCCAGTCGACGTGGGTGCTCGTCGGTGTCATCGTGTTCGTCGCCGTCCTCGTGATCGTGCGCGAGATCGCGCTGCTCGAGCGATTCCGGTACACGCTCGGGTTCGCAGGTGTCGCGTTCTTGCTGCTGCCGCTCGCGCCGGCACCGATCGGCCGCACGATCAACGGCGCCCGGATCTGGGCGAAGGTCGGTCCCGTCACCTTCCAACCCGGTGAGGTCGCCAAGGTGCTGCTCGTCGCGTTCTTCGCCGCGTACCTCGTCGAGAAACGCGACCTGCTCGCCCGCGGCAGTCGCCGGCTCGGCCGACTCCACCTCCCCGACCCGAAGCATCTCGGCCCGCTGCTGTTGGTGTGGGGCGTGTCGATCGTCGTGATGGTCGCCGAGCGCGATCTCGGTTCGTCGCTCCTGCTGTTCTCCATCTTCGCAACGATGCTCTACATGGCAACGAATCGCAGCGCCTACCTCGTGGGCGGACTTGCGCTGTTCGCCGCGGGCGCGGTCGTCGCCTTCCGCACGTTCGATCACGTGCGCACGAGGGTCGACATCTGGATCGATCCATGGGCCGATCCCGAGGGCAAGGGTTACCAGATCATCCAGTCTTGGTACGCGTTCGCCGCCGGTGGCCTCGGCGGGAGGGGGCTCGGCCTCGGCGCCCCCGACAAGGTGCCCTACGCGGCGACCGACTTCATCTTCTCCGCGATCGGCGAGGAGCTCGGGCTCCTGGGCACGGTGGCAGTCATCGCGACGTTGCTGTTGCTCGTCGGTGCGGGTTTCCGTGCAGCGATCGATTCGCGCCGACCGTTCAACCAGCTGTTCTGTGCCGGCCTCACCGTGATCCTCGGTGTGCAGTCGTTCATCATCATCGGGGGCGTGACGCGGCTCATACCGCTGACCGGGATCACGTTGCCGTTCGTTTCGTACGGCGGGTCGTCGCTGATCGCAAACTTCGCGATCGTCGCGTTGCTCGCCCGCGCCTCCGATGAGGCAGCTCGGCGAAGGCTCCGTCCGTGATCGCTCCCATCCGGCGAGTGGGCTTTGGCATCATCGCGCTGCTCGCGGTGCTGGTCGGCCAGCTCACCTACGTGCATCTCGTACGAGCGGAGGATCTCAACGCCGATCCGGCGAACATCCGGTTGGTGCTGCGCGACTTCGCTCGCGGCAGGGGCCCGATCGTCACCGCCGACGGCGTGATCATCGCCCGCACGGTCCTCGTCGACGACGAGATCGGCTTCCAGCGCGAGTACCCGTTCCGTTCCCTGTATGCGCACATCACGGGTTTCCAGTCGCTGCGCTACGGGCTCACCGGCGTCGAGCGAACGTACGACTCGGTGCTGCTCGGCCGCACGCTCGACCTGCAATTCGGCGACATCGGCTCGATCTTCACCGCGGAGGATCCCGAAGGGACGCTGCGCCTCACCATCGACTCGGAGGCCCAAACGATCGCGCGTGACGCGCTGGGACGCCGGCGCGGTTCGGTGGTCGTGCTCGACACGCGGACCGGTGGGATCGTCGCGATGTACTCGAATCCGAGCTATGACCCGAACCTGATCGCGACGCACGACGCGAATGCTGCCGGTGCGTTCTTCGATGCGTTCAACGAGGATCCGTCGAACCCGATGCGGTCCCGTGCGTACCGCGATCGTTTCCCCTCCGGATCGACGTTCAAGATCGTCACGACCGGCATCGCGCTCGACGCCGGCGTGGCGACCCCCGAACGCGTCTTCCCGCAGCTCACCGAGCTCGACCTCCCGCTCACCGATCGCACCCTGTCGAACTTCGGTGGCAACCGGTGCGGCGGCACACTCGCCGAGAGCTTCCGCGACTCGTGCAACACCACGTTCGGCCGGCTCGGGCTCGACCTCGGCGAGCAGCTCGCAGCCGGGATCGAGCGCTACGGGCTCAACGTCTCGACGCCGCCGCTCGACCTCGACCCAGAGATGGTGCGCAGCATCGGTCCCGAGCAGGGAACGTTCAAGGCCGAGGCACCCTTGTTCGCGCAGGCTGCGATCGGGCAAGGCGCGATCGCGGTGACCCCGCTCGAGATGGCGATGATCGTGCAGGCAGTCGCCAACGGTGGCCAGATGCTCGTTCCCCACGTCATGGCCGAGATCGAGAACGAACGCGCCGAGATCGTCGACCGTTTCGCGCCACAGCGGTTCACGACCGCGATGACGCCCGCAACGGCGGCAGCGATCACCGAGATGATGGTCGACGTGGTGAACAACGGAACCGGCACCGCGGCTCAGATTCCCGGGATCCAGGTCGCGGGGAAGACCGGCACCGCCCAGTTGGGCGATCGAACCAAGGCCCCGCACGCCTGGTTCGTCGGCTTCGCGCCCGCGGCGACGCCGCGGTACGCGATTGCCGTGATCGTCGAGAACGGCGGCGATCTCGGAAGCGAGGCCACTGGTGGCCGGATCGCCGCACCGATCGCGCAACAAGTGCTCTCGACGATTCTTTCACAACAGGTTTCGTAACCCGCGAGCCGCACCTCAGGTCGTGATGGCCGACAGATAGGGTTTTCATCACATGTCGCTTGTTGGACGAGTGTTCTCCAGCCGCTACGAGATCCAACGGCCGATCGCCCAAGGCGGCATGGCCGAGGTGTTTCTCGCTCACGACCGCTTGCTCGACCGGCCGGTCGCGCTGAAGGCGCTCTTCCCCGAGTACGCACGCGAACCATCGTTCGTCGAGCGTTTCCGGCGCGAGGCCCAGTCGGCTGCGGGGCTCAGCCATCCCAACATCGTCGCGATCTACGACTGGGGCCAGGAAGCGGGCACGTACTTCATCGTCATGGAGATCGTGCAGGGACGCTCGCTGCGCGATCTGATCCGCGCCGACGGCCCGCTCGATCCGAATCAGGCCGCCGAGATCTGCGCCGAGATCGCGAGCGCGCTCGGCTACGCGCACCGGAGCGGCATCGTTCACCGCGACGTCAAACCCGGCAACGTGCTCATCACGCCCACCGGCACCGTCAAGGTCACCGACTTCGGCATCGCACGCGCCGGCACGAGCGACGCGTTGACCCAGACCGGATCGGTGATGGGAACGGCGACATACTTCTCACCGGAGCAGGCGCAGGGGCACCCCGTCGACGGCCGCAGCGACGTGTACTCGCTCGGGGTCGTGCTCTACGAGATGCTGACCGGCGTCCCACCCTTCACCGGCGACACACCTGTCGCCGTCGCGTACAAGCACGTCCGCGAGGCGCCCGTCCCGCCGAGCCGCCGTAACCCCGATGTTCCTGCCGATCTAGAGCAGGTCATCCTCACCGCGATGCAGAAGGACCCGGACCTTCGCTACCAGACGGCCGAGGACATGCGCGCCGACCTGCTGCGGTTCCGGCGTGGCAGGCCGCTGGCCGCCGCGCCTGTCACGGCGATGGTCGCCGAGGTGCCGACCACGGCGCAGACCGCAGCGCGGGCGGCGATCGCGGCCGACGCCGGCGCGACCGCAATCCATCCACGCACCGCTCGCGTCGCCGAGTACGCGCCGGCCCGTACCGGTGCGTCACGCGCGATCGCCGCGGTCCTCACGGTGCTGGTGCTCGGCCTCGCCGTGCTGCTCGTGTTCGTGCTCTCCGACAAGAACGGCGCCGGCAACGGCACGGTCGAAGTGCCGGACGTGACGGGGTTACAGCTCGACAATGCCCAGCGCCGGCTCGAGGACCTCGGCTTCAAGGTCGACGTGGTGCCAGTCCGCAACGAAGAGGTACCCGAGGGCGAGGTCATCTCGCAGGACCCGGTCGGCGGCTCGAACGTCAAGAAGGGCGTCGAGGTCAAGCTGGAGGTGAGCACGGTCCCCGACGTGGAGGTGCCGCAGACGCAAGGTCTCACCGTCGCCGAGACCGAGCAGTTGCTCACCGAGGCAGGTTTCACGAACATCGGCGAGGTCATCGAAGAGCCGAACGCTCTGCTCGAGGCGGGACGTGTCGTGCGCACCGATCCAGAGGTCGGCCAGCAGGTGTCGAGCGACTTCCCGATCACGATCTACGTGTCGTCGGGCGCGGAACAGGTCCCCGTCCCGAACGTGCTGAACCAGGACGCGACGACCGCGTCGAACATCCTCGGCGAGGCCGGTTTCACCGTGCAGGTGCAGAACCAGCCCAGCGCCGAGGTCGCCGAGGGTTTCGTCATCACGACGCTGCCCGCTCCGAACGCCCAGGCGGCCCGCGGCAGCGCGGTGACGATCGTCGTGTCCTCTGGTCCCGAAGAGGTACCGGTTCCGAACGTGATCGGCCGGACCGAGTCGTCGGCGATCAGCCGTCTCGAGGACGAGGGGTTCGAGGTCACCGTCGTCACGCAGAGCTCGAGCTCGGCGAACGACGGCCGCGTGATCGCCCAGAACCCCGCTTCGCCGGAGCCGGCCGAACCCGGGAGCACCGTGACGATCACCGTGGGGGTCTTCGAACCGCCACCGCCCTCGACGAGCACCAGCACGACCGTCGCCGGGCCGTGACCTCGACGTCGCCCGGTCGGCTCGCACGCTGGTACGGCACGTACGGGCGGCACGATCTCCCGTGGCGCCGGACCCGCGATCGGTGGTCGTTGCTCGTCGCCGAGGTGATGCTCGCGCAGACACAGGTGCCGCGAGTGGTGGCCGCGTGGCCGGTCTTTCTCGCGCAATTCCCGACGCCACACGCCGCGGCGGCATCGGGTCCTGGCGCGGTCATCGAGGCGTGGGGGCGGCTCGGGTATCCACGCCGCGCGCGACGCCTCTGGGACGCGGCCGTGATCATCGACCGCGACGGTTGGCCCGCGGATCTCCAAACGCTGCCGGGGGTCGGTCGATATACGGCCGGCGCGGTTCATGCAGAGTGCGACGACGAGCTGCGCTCGATCGGCGTCGATGTCAACATCCGGCGGGTCTGCGAGCGGGTCGCAGGCGACAGGCTCAGCGAAGCGGATGCCGAACGGGTGGCGGTACGCATCGGAAGGCCGCTCCTGGGGCGTGATCGGCTGCTCGCGCTCATGGACCTCGGCGCGCTCGTGTGCCGGGCACGTGATCCGAGGTGTGGCGAATGCCCGCTTCGCAGGCGTTGTCGCACCCGTGGCATCGCGTCGCACGAACGTCGCAGGCGCGTTCCTCGATACGAGGGCTCGTTCCGCGAGCGCCGTGGCGCGGTCCTCGCTGCGCTCCGCGCCGGCTCGCCGCTTGCCGCGACCACCCTCGACGGTGAGGCGCTCCGCTCGCTGATCGACGACGGCCTCGCCGCGATGTCCGGCGGCTTCGCGCGCCTACCGGACGCGTGACAGCGCACCCGACAGGAAGTTCCGCAACAGGGCGTGACCGGAGTCGGTGAGGATCGACTCGGGGTGGAACTGCACTCCCTCGATCGGAAGCTCACGGTGGCGCAGCCCCATCACGAGGCCGTCTTCCGACTCCGCGGTGATCGTGAGCGTCGCGGTCGGGACGGAGTCGCGGTCGACGACGAGCGAGTGGTAGCGGGTGGCGGTGAACGGATCGGGAAGGCCCGCGAACACCCCTTCGCCACAATGATGGATCTGCGACGTCTTGCCGTGCATCACCCTTGGAGCGCGTACGACCGCGCCGCCGTACAGCTGGCCGATGCACTGGTGACCGAGGCAGACGCCGAGTACCGGTGTGCCGTCCTCCCCGAAGCGCTGGATCGCCGCGAGCGACAGCCCCGCATGCTCCGGGCGTCCGGGACCGGGCGAGACGAGCACACCGTGCGGCTCGATCGCGGCGAGCTGGTCGAGATCGAGCGCGTCATGGCGATGCACGATGGGTTCGGCGCCGAGCTCGCCGAGATACTGGACGAGGTTGTAGACGAAGCTGTCGTAGTTGTCGATCACGAGAATCCGCGGCCCGGCCGTCACGACACCGACGCTACCGACCTCCCCCGTTCCTCGACTCGCGTTTAGGCTCGCTCGCCATGGCGCAGAAGGCGGGCTCGAGAGCGGCCCAGAGAGTTCGGCCAGCCGCGGCGCGCGGGCGCTACACGCCGCCGAAGCCCCGTACCGAGAAGCACAGCCCGTACTGGGTCCCGGTCGTGATGACCGCGGCCCTGCTCTGTGGGCTGGCGGTGCTCATCGCCAACTACCTGAACATGCTCCCCGGCGACGCCCAGAACCGGTACCTCCTGCTCGGCCTGGGCCTTGTGACCGGGGGTTTTGTGATGGCCTCGACGTACAGGTGACCGCAGGCGAGCGAATCACACCCGTGCAATTCCCCACAGAATCTTCCACAGTCTGGGGAGAACTCGTGCGCTTGTGAAACCCGTTCGCGACCGCCCGGCCCTCATTCCGAGACGGGCGTGATGAGCTCCATGCGTTCCGCGCAGTGGCGGGGCGGGACCGGCACCTCGCCGTCGGGGGCGGCGTACATGATCACCTCGGCAGCGCACACCACGCAGCGAAACCGGTAGTCCACGTCGGCGAGTGGAGCAGGCTCGAGATCGTCGGCGTCACGGATGCCACGTGCGAAGTTGCGGACGAGGGCCGCGCCGATCAGGTAGAGCACGACGATGCCGGCCACGCCGACCGCGATCCGACCGGCATCCCAGAGCAACTACCCGAGCCGTTCGATGATCATGGCGTTGGCCATCCCGCCGCCTTCGCACATCGTCTGCAACCCGAAGCGGCCACCGGTGCGCTCCAGCTCGTTCAGCAGCGTTGCGGTGAGGCGGGCGCCGGAGCAGCCGAGCGGATGTCCGAGAGCGATCGCGCCGCCGTTGGGGTTGACCTTCTCCATGTCGGGGTGGTGCTCCTTCGCCCACGCGAGCACGACAGGAGCGAACGCTTCGTTGATCTCGACGAGATCGATGTCGTCGAGGCTCAGCTTGGCGCGCTCGAGCACCTTGGTCGTGGCCGGGATCGGGGCGGTGAGCATCAACACGGGGTCGGCACCGGCGAGCGCGAACGTGTGGAACCGCGCCCGTGGGGTGTAGCCGAGCTCGGTCGCCTTCTCCTCGCTCATCACGAGCACCGCCGCCGCGCCATCAGTGATCTGGCTGCTGTTCCCGGCCGTGATCACACCGCCGTCGGGCTTGAACGACGGCTTCAGTTGCGCGAGGCGTTCGACGGTGCTGTCGGGTCGGATCCCCTCGTCGACAGAAAACGCGACCTCGCCGTCCTCGGTCTGCACGGTGATCGGCACGATCTCGCGCTCGTACCTCCCCTCGACGGCCGCTCGGTGCGCTCTCTGATGCGACTGCACGGAGAACTCGTCGTTCTCCTCACGGCTGATGCTCCACTTCTCGGCGATGAGCTCGGCAGAGATGCCTTGCGGCACGAGGTTGTAGTGAGCAGTGAGCTGCTCGGAGAACGGCACGCCGAATTGACCGCCCGCGAACGATGCGCCCATCGGGACGCGGCTCATGTTCTCGACGCCGGCGGCGACAACACAGTCGTACGCGCCCGCGATCACACCTTGGGCTGCGAAGTGCGCTGCCTGCTGCGACGAACCACATTGACGGTCGATCGTCGTGCCGATCGTCGTCTCGGGATACCCGGAGGCGAGGACCGCGTTGCGAGCGATGTTCACCCCCTGCTCGCCGACCTGCATGACGCAGCCCATGATCACGTCCTCGATCAAGCTCGGGTCGAGATCGTTACGCCGCACGACCTCGCGTAGGACGTGCGCTGCGAGGTCGACTGCGTGGACGTCCTTGAGCTTTCCGTTGCGCCGCCCGAGCGGTGTACGGACGGCGTCGACGATGACGGCATTCGGCATCTGATCCCCTCCAGGGTCGCGCCCGGCAACGTCGAGCATCTCGAGCCGGCCCGGCGATGATACGGCCCGGGCCCCGATGATGCGCCGCCCTGTGCCACACTCCCCGGCCGATGTTGACGCTGCTCATGCTCCGGCACGGCGAGACCGAGTGGAACGCGGCCGGCCGCTGGCAGGGATGGCTCGACGTCGATCTCGCGCCACTCGGCGAACAACAGGCCCGTGCACGCGGCACGACACTCGCCGCAAGCGGGCTGGCCTTCTCCGGCATCGTGAGCTCCGACCTGCGCCGTGCCGCTCGCACAGCGGAACTGATCGCCGTTCACCTCGACGGGCCTCCGGTGCTGCTCGACCCGGCGTGGCGCGAACGGCACGGTGGTGAGTTCCAGGGACTCGACGTCGAGGCCATCGACGCCGGCTGGCCGGGGTTTCGCGACCGCTGGCGCGCGGGTCTCGAGGATGCCCCTCCCGGTGGCGAGAGCGATGCGCAGGTGTGGTCGAGGGTTCGTGCGTCGCTCGAACGCCGGGCGGCCGACCTGTCGAACGGCGCGCTGCTCGTCGTCACGCACGGCGGCGTCCTGCGCGTCGCCCTCGATCACGCCGGGGCACCAACCAGGTCCGTCACGCCGAACGTCGGTGGGCGCTGGTTCACGTGGGACGGCGAAGCGCTCGGTGCGGGCGATCCGCTGGAACCGCTGCCCGACACCGACCACACGAAGCCTGCGATCGAGTGAGGGCCGCGGCCCGGGACGACCGGGCCCGGCGTGCCAGACTGACCCGCCTCGTCATGCGCCGCGCCCTCACCGTGCTCACGATCCTGCTCATCGCTGGACCGACCGCGGGATCGGCCGCCGCCGGCGACGAGGATCCGTTCGAGCCGTACATCGTGAACGGTGACGAGACGACGATCGAGGAATGGCCCGCGTACGCGCAGGTGCACTTCGGCGACAACGGCCTGAGTCGAGCCGACTCGTTCGTCTGCGGAGCGACCGTCGTCACGGACCGCCTCGTGCTCACCGCAGCGCATTGCGCCGTCAGCAGTGATCTCGATGTGATCGTCGGGAGCGACCGGCTGACCTCGGGCGGGACGCGCGTCCACGTCCAGCAGATCATCGTCCACCCGAGCTACGAAAACCTGGGCAACGACATCGCGTTGCTGAAGCTCGCCACCGCGGTCGACATCGACGAGTTCGCCGTCGTCGGTCCCACGAGCGACTACCGCTGGACCGGCGGCGACGACACCCTCACGGTGATCGGGCTCGGCTGCACCGAACCGGTGCGCAACGCCTGCGCGACCGACGGGGCCTCGCCCGTGCTGCGCCGAGCGGACGTGCCATCGCGTCTCGACAACGATTGCGAGGACCTCGTCTCGCTTCCCAGCTTGTACGACGCCGACACGATGCTGTGCGCCGGCGAGCTCGCGGATCCGTTCGGGAGCCACACCGCGCCTGGCGCCTGCTACGGCGACAGCGGCGGCGCGCTGCTCGCGCCCGGACATCGTGGCGAGCACGTGATCGTCGGCACGGTGTCGTGGGGAGCCACCAACTGCGGTGACTATCCGGTCGTGTACGCGCGGCTGGCCAGTTACCGGACCTGGTTGCGCGACAACGGCGTACCGGTCGATCGGGACCCCTACCGCGACGGACCCTCGATCTCGGTGAACGGGAGCTACACGCCCATCGTCGGTGACTACAACGGCGACGGCAACGACGACGTCCTCTACTACGGGCCGGGCGACGGCAGCGACCTCATGCGTCTCGGCAACGACTTGGGCGGTTTCGTTTCCGGGCCGGCCATCAGCATCACGGGCACCTACACGCCGCTCGCCGGCGACTTCAACGGCGACGGCCGCACCGACATCTTCTGGTACCGGCCGGGTACGCAAACCGACGTGATCCGGCTGGGGACGCCGTCGGGCGGCTTCTCCACTGGCCCCGCGATCGACATCGACGGGGCGTACACACCGGTCGCGGGCGACTTCAACGGCGACGGGCGCGGCGACATGTTGCTGTACGCCCCAGGAAATGACGCCGACCTCATGCGCCTCGGCTCACCGGCGGGGAGCTTCTCGACCGGACCGGCCGTCTCGGTGAACGCGACGTACGACCGCGGGATCGTCGGCGACTACAACGGCGACGGCAACGACGACATCGTCTGGTACGACGCCGGCAGCAGTGGCGACGTGACGCGTCTCGCCAACGACGACGGCTCGTTCGTCTCCGGTCCGGCGATCAGCGTCACCGGCATTTTCATGCCGATCGCCGGCGAGTTCAACAGCGACGGCCGCACCGACATTCTGTGGTACGCGGCGGGGACGGGCGGCGACCTCCTGAGAGAGGCGTCGTCGAGCGCGTCCTTCACGACAGGTCCCGAGGTCGTCGTGAACGCGACCGGCTTCACCCCTTTCGGCGGCGACTTCAACGGCGACGGCACCGGCGACGTGTTCTGGTACCGCAAGGGGTCCGCGACGGATTCGCTCTGGCTCGGCAATCCTGCGTAGAACCCGACACGTTTGGCGCGTGCTGCCGGCACGGTCGCTCGGTACGCTGCACCAAGCGGTGAGATTGCCACTACCAGATTGTTCTCGACGCTGGGGGTTGCGCCGTGGGAGTGATGGACCTCCGCTACATGTGCATCGACGTCGAGGTGACGAACCGATGCAATGCCGGATGCGACTTCTGCCCTCGCGATCGAACGCCACACGAGGGGGTCATGCTTCCCAGCGTGTTCGAGGCGACACTCGCGCGGGCAGTGGAATTTCGCGATCTTGCCGCCGTGCACCTCGACATCGGCGCGACGATGTCGTTCTGCGGACTCGGCGAGGGCATGCTCAACCACGAGCTCCCGGCCTACGTCGCGGGCGCTTCGGCCGCTGGATTCGAACCGAGGATGTGCTCCAACGGATCCCTGCTCAACGAGGCTCGCGCGAGCGCGCTCCTCGACGCCGGGCTTCGAGAGATCTTCATCAACTGTGGCGACCTCGACGACGACTACGACCGCGTCTACAAGGTGCCGTTCGGCCGCATGCGCGACAACGTCGTCCGATTCATGGAGCTCGCCGGCGATCGTTGCGAAGTGCACATCGTGCTCGTCGACCACCAACAGGATCGCGCGCGCGTCTCCAGGATCCGCGACTACTGGCGCGGCCTCGGGGTCACCCACTTCTTCAACTCGCCGATGCTGAACCGCGCCGGAACACTCGACGTCGCGGGTATGGACTACGACACCTACCCGGAGCGGCCCTTGGCCGAGGCAATGTTCGAACGCCTCGGGATCCAGCCGGTGTGCGCCGCGGCGTTCGCCTTTCCGTTCATCGGCTATGACGGCAACTACTACCTCTGCTCGTCGGATTGGGAGAAGCAAGTCGCGGTCGGCAACGTCTTCGAGGACTCGTTCTTGTCCATCCTGCGAACGAAGCTCGCCCACGTCGAGAGTCGCGCGCCGATCTGCCAGGCGTGCTGCCACGACCCGATCAACCACATGACGACCGCGATCCGAGCGAAGGCGTTGGGCGATCCCCATGCCGAGGATGTGCGTGTCCTCGCCGCGATCTTCGCGGCGCGCACACGGGCGACCTACGAGCTTGTTGCCGCCGCTGACGCGCACATCGATGCGCTCACGCCTGCTTCGTCGTACCGCCGGGAACGCATCCCCGTCATGGTGA
>Ga0247727_10011758_pt1 | contig 15185 bp, 15 predicted proteins | sample WisWelCaveWW1625_FD_202498 | JGI IMG/M metagenome (GOLD analysis project Ga0247727, IMG submission 202498) | Biofilm microbial communities from Wishing Well Cave, Virginia, United States - WW16-25 | ecosystem: Environmental > Aquatic > Deep subsurface > Groundwater > Cave microbial mat | place... | reverse complement strand
ATTCATAGAGTAGAAAACATTGATAATCCTATAACCCTTGGCGGAATAGTAAATGCACTTGTCAAATCTAACGCAAATTTTGTTTTTCCAATACATCCTCACACACTAAAAAACTTGCATAGGTTTGGACTGTACAACAAAATAAGAAATTCTAACAATATCATTCTTGAAAAGGCTCTTGGATATTTTGATATTTTAACACTCATGAAAAAATGCCAGTTCATTGTTACTGATTCAGGTGGCTTGCAAGAAGAAGCAACATCACCAAAGATCAGAAAGAAAGTACTAGTAATACGAAAAACAACTGATAGACCAGAAGCTGTGAAACATGGTTTTTCAGAGCTAGTAGGTACGAATCAACACGGCATAATAAAATCTATAAAGAGAAATCTAATTGATTGTAAGATTACTAGTCACTCTTCTCCTTATGGGCAAGGAAATTCTTCAAAGGAGATCATAATGTTGATGCGTAAATACTTGTCCTAGTGACAAGACATTATTATGATTAATATAAATAAACAATTCATTTGTAGAAAACCAAGAGATGTATGAAGATAAGGATTTGCAACGTCTGTACGATGAAAACTATTTTTCCACTCGGAAACGTCCACCCATGTGGGAAAGACGTGCTGAATTCATAGTCGAGAAATTTAATCCTCAAACAACCCTTGATATTGGATGTTCGTGGGGTGAATTAGTCAAATCGTTGAATAACCTTAATGTGAACACATTCGGAATTGATGGATCCGATTTTGCTATATCACATGTAGATCCTACAATAAAACACAAAGTTTTCAAAGTAAATCTAAACAACGATTCTTTTCCATTTGATAGCGGCACATTTGATCTAATTACTGGTTTTTATGTAATAGAGCACATACACAACATGAGCTTTTTTGCAAAGGAGCTCTATAGAACTCTAAAAAGTAATGGCACCATTTGGTTTCTTACTCCTAATGAAGGTGTTGAAGGCAGAAATGATCGTGATGTATTCACCAACAAGTTTGATCAGTGGAAGAAAATCTTTGAAGAATATAACTTCAATGTGATAAAATTTAGTCCGCATGAAATGTTAACATTAAGAGGAAAATTAGCCAAATTCAAATTTTATAAACTGCCAAAACCCACTCGGAACATAATTAAGCGCCTGGCATATGACTTTGCAAATAGGCTGACTATGAAGGACACATCATTTATCATGACCAAAAATTGATTAACTTTCTTTTATCTTACTATATTCTTCCAAAATAAGACTTCCTATATTTTTCCAGTCAAATTTAGATACCATTTCTCTAGACTTTCCCCCCATCAGCAGTCTGATCTGTTCATTTTTTAAAAGAAAAATAATTTTTTTTGCAAGCTCATTTGAATCTTTTACAAAATAGCCATTATGACCATCTCTTAGAACATCCTCTTGGAGAGTTTCCTTAGCTGCTATGACTGGTAGGGAAGCTGCCATGTATTCCAGTACCTTTATTGGCAATGCATTTTTTGTGACACCGGTTGATCTGAGCGGTCCAATTCCCACACGACTTTCAGCGAGATGTTTAGGAATTTCTTCTCTGTCTATCCATCCTTTGAATGTGATATTTGCAGACAGATTCTTCTGTTTCACTTCACGCTGTAATCGTTGCATCTCTGGTCCATCTCCTAGAAGAACAAATTTTGTATCAGGCATATCCTTCACAACTTCACTTGCTGCATCTAAAAGTATGTCTAAGCCTCTATGGTAGTACATTGCTCCTGAAAACACAACTATTTTTTCACTTCTTACTCTTTTTGATTCAAAAACTGACAGATCAATCCCATTTGGTACAATTGAAATTTTGCTTTGGGGTATATTGTAAAAACTGCTTACAATTTCTTTTGTACCTTCATTTGAAACGAGTATCTTTGTTGCACTGGCTAGTGATTTTGATGAAAAAAATCTCTCAATCTTTCTTTGTACTGATTTAAATCCTGATGATTTTGCATATATTGCATCATCAATTTTTATGATGACAGGAACTCTGAGCTTTTTGGCACATGAAACTGCGGCATTTGGCACGAGATGAAATGGATGGAATATTGAGAATATGAAATCAAACTTTTTTTGCTTGCCAATCTCTAAACCTATCTTTTTGAGATTAAAATAACAAAGGCGTGCTGCTATTTTCAGGTTTGCTTTTGCAGGAGTTGGTACTCTTACTACTGTTATTTTGGAATTCATTATTGGCTGGTATTTCTTTCCTGACCAGTCAATGTCTGGAGTTATAATAGTTACATGATGGCCCAGTTCTGCAAGCGTGTTTGCTATCCCAAACGGTACTACTGAACCACCGCCACTAATGGGTGGAAAATAAAAAACAAAGAAAAGAATCTGCATGAGTTTAGACTTTTAAAGAGCAACTAAAATGTTATGCTAAGTTGTCTTCATTTGAGAAGGTCAAAAACTGGTTAAACGACTCAGGACTAGTCATTACAGATACCAAAAATGAAAATTGTGGTGCCGTTCATTCGTACTATGACGTGGGAAAAAACGAATACGGCTTTTTGTATCCTGAAATTACTGGATACTACATTAGCACTTTACGCTTTCTATATGAACTAGAAAAAAATGAAAAATACCTGACATATGCAAAACATTCTGCAGACTGGCTTATCCAGATTTACAAAAAATATGGTGCCATCATACAGGGGCTGTCTACTGATAGTTCGAAACAACAAATCTCATACTCCTTTGATACTGCTATTTGTGCAAAAGGTCTGTTAGATTGTTTTTCACTAACCCGAGATGAAAAATATCTTGAATTTGGTAAGAAGATGATATGTTGGATAATTGATGGGGCTTTAGAAAATGATGGTACTATAATGCCATACAAAGATTTGAATTCAAACAAATTCAGAGAAAGCAAAGATTTATGGTATAATCAAAAAGGGTGTTTGCACATTAAAATTGCTATTCCACTCTTGCTGCTACATCAACTAACTAAAGAAAATGCTTTGTTAGATAAAGCAGTTAAGATTTGCGATACCTACACTCGCTTTCAGAACCCTGATGGTAGTATTTCTATTCACGATAAAAGTAAAACAGTCAATTTACATACCTTGTGCTATGCATTAGAGGGGTTACTCTATGCCTTTGATTATAGTAAAAATTCAGAATATTTGAAAAGCTGTAAAAAAGCTCTTGATTGGTGTTTAAAAAAAATAGAAAGTGATAGAAGTATTGAGCTATGGTTTGGTTCAAGGTACAAATCTAAACCAAGCTACGCTATTGCACAACTGATCCGATTAATGATATTGATTGACAGATTCAACAATACAGAGTCGTATAAGAACCAGATAGATAGTCTTCATTCATTCTTGATCTCTTTACAAGCGAATCATAATGACCCTAAAATCAACGGAGGATTCTACGAGGACCTATACAAAGTAGTAATTGGTTGGAAAAAAAGACCAAGGCTAAATTCATGGGGTTCCATGTTTGCTCTTCAGGCGTTATATTGGTACCAAAATTATGAAAATCTGTCATTTGAAAATTCTATAAAATACATATTCTGATTTCTCAAAACATACAGTTAATACAAATTGATTTTTTTTGGAATTGTATCTTATGAGGAAGAACGTTTTCTTGCCTTTATGATCTGATCTACCATAAGTGATTCAAAATTTCCTAGAATCTTTGAATCCCATTTGAGCAATTTTCTTTGTTAGTGAACCTGAAGCACAACCTACATCTAAAACGTCCGTACCTTCAATCATTTTCAGAGCATGAACAAGTCGTGGATCAGAATTTCTTTCTAACCCATCTGTACTTTTTTCTAATAATTTTTTAATTTCAGACTTTGAATAATTTCTGCCATTGTAAAAAAAACTCTTCTCAGTCATTGCATCAACCTCAGTCATGACGTGTTGCCTCTACAAAGAATGATACACTGTAGTCGGTAGCACTATCCATTTTCAAGAGACTCGTCAATACCTTATTTGAATCAACAAATTTAGTAGTTAACTTTGGAATAACGTTTGCCATGTTTAACTTTCTATTTTTCTTGCTTAATCTAGGATATGTATTGTAAAAGTATATTTTGGCATCTGAGAAATATGGTAAGATCACATCCCTCAATTCATTGATAGTCATTTTTGTTGTTTTATAGTACGCATTATTTGGAGTTGTAAGGAATAGCTTTCCATTTCTTTTCATAACTCGATAAATCTCCTCAATTAGTTTTTTAACGGTTGGCATCTCAGATCCCACGCCATTCTTAAGATCACATTCTTTTAATGCCTCTATAAGATGAGCACAAACAACCATGTCAAATGACATGCTCCTTAAAGGTATGCAACCTCCTGAACCACAAATATTATGAATATTCTTACCGTTGTTTTTTAGACACAGCATCAAATCTTTCATATTTAGATCTAGATTAACCATAAAGTTGCTATAGTCCATTTCTGATGTTATGATTCCAATTCCACCTCCAACGTCAAGAATTTTAAGCCCATTAAACTCTTTTAACCTTGAAATTAAGTAGAAGCGAACATCAAAATCATCACCCCACCATCGTTGTGGATTAAGGGATTGTATTTTGGTCTTGATTCTTTTTGGTTCCAATTTATTCATTTTATGTCTCGATTACTAAGTTCTGAGAATTTTTTATAGATCTGCAATTCTCTTTCTTCCATAACATCACCACTTAATTTTTTTACTATTTCTAATGATTTCTTTTTCAAATCTTCTTTAAACTGCTTGCTAGACAGTACTTTATCTATAGCATTTTGGAAACCTTCTGCGTTGTTTTCAACAAAGACAACTGCATCATCAATAACTTCTGAATAATGTCCTTCGCGCTTTGACATAATAACAGGTAGACCAGACGCCATCGCTTCAAGAGTTGGAATGGTTATTCCACCAAGAAATTCCATTGGCTGAGCGTAAATGTCACAGGATGTATAGTATCCACCCAATTTGTCATGCTGTACTCTTTTAATTATGTGTACTCTGTCTGATATTCCTAAAGATTCCACAAGTTCTGTAAGCATTCCATAATTTGGCCCATCTCCAATGATTAGAAGATTGACATCAAGGTTTTTTATTGCCTTAATGAGATAACGATGATTTTTTTGTTTTATGAGTCTGCCAACAGATATGATGGTAGGTTTTTCAAAATTGAGTTCTTTTTTACATTGTGGTGAGAATTGTTCTAAATCTACTCTGTTGTAAATGACGTGAATATTTCCTGCACCCATCTTCTTTGCATATGGAACAATAAACTCATATGCACAAATCACAACATCTGCATTTTTTAAAACAAATGATTCTAATTTTTTTGAAGTGAATTTTAGCTTTAAATATTGTAAATATCTACCTTCTATTCTCGCAAGGTTTCTTTGCTGATCATAATTGGTATGAAGCGAAACTATGACGGGAATTTTTAGTTTTTTTCCAATCTTAGTTGCTAGCCAGCCTTGAACTAATGGATTGTAAGACCTAATTGCAGATGGTTTTATCTCTTGAATTAAGATTCTAATTTTATCTTCAAATGCCTTATAATTTGAAAGATTAACCTTTCCAACCTTATGAATTTTAAAAACCGCAGTACCACCTAAAATTTTTACTTTTTCTTCATCGATATCGTCATCAAATAATGATATAACATGAACTTCATCAAACCAATTTTTTGGATTGAAATATCTATTTTTAATTTCGCCTTTTTCATAATATGACAGAAGTGAGTCATTAGGGAAAACACACAATATTCTAGGCATAACATCTCATTACAATAATTTTGATCTGTTTGAGTTAAAAAAATGTTTTATTTCTTTATATTAATGGAACAAGGTACTTAATTGAAGTAATTGAGTGATATTCGCGTAACATATTCAGGGCTAATCGCACTCGTTGTTGGTTTAATCAGTGTTTTTACAGGGATAATTTTCATACTTATCGTAACTAGAAGATTATCTCCAGAGGAATTTGGAATATGGTCAGTCATAGGAAGTATGATTTCATATTTTCTAATAGCTGAGCCAGTCATATCCTTCTGGTCAACTAGACAAATAGCAAGAGGTGAAGAAGTAGGGAGGACATCAGTGCTATCAAGTACGGTTTTTTCTATAGGAGCGGTACCCATCTATCTTGTTTTTGCATATTTTGTTTCTAATGTTAGCTCTTCACATCTAGATTCAATGATTCTTGCTTCAATATTGCTACCAGTTACTTTTATTAGTCAAACATTAACGGGGCTAAATCTTGGTTACAAGCCACATACTACAAGCTATAGTTTCTTGGGTTTTGAAGCGGTAAAGATTCCAGCAGGATTAGCCTTCGTATATTTTCTTGATCTAGGTGTTAACGGAGCAATTCTTTCTACACTGGTTGCGTATGTGGCAAAGATAATAATACAAGCATATTATGGGAAAACGCGACTGGGAGGCAAATTTAACACTACTGTATTAACACGTTGGTTAAAGTTATCATGGATTCCGCTTTATTCAAACCTAAGTCATATTATGTGGACACTAGATGTCGTTCTCTATTCTGTTATAATCAAATCAGTTGTTGGTGTTGCATACTATTCTGCTTCCTTAACAATAGCTGCAATAATTGGTCACGCTGGTATGATTTCACAAGCTCTTTACCCAAAGCTTTTGGGCAAAGGAAGTTTCGAACATGTTAGAGAAAACTTTACACATCTAATGTATTTTGCAATACCGCTTCTTGGGATAACAGTTATTTTTTCAAAACCAGCTTTATTTGCACTAAACCCCGCTTATGCAGATGCTTCTATTGTGGCTGTCATACTCGCGTTTAGAACATTCTTTTATGTCATAACTGGAATACTTTATCAAATACTGTTAGGGGTAGAAAAAATCGATGTTGAACAAAATCCAAAATATTCGATCTTAGCAAAAAGTAAACTTATTTTCTTACCTACCATTACCAACGTTCATCATGGATCATATATTATAGTATTAGTAACAACACTTTTCATTCTAAATTCTTACGGTGTGTCGGAGTTGGAATTAGTGACTTGGTGGTCTGTAATATCTCTTGTTTTGCAGATCCCATTTCTCATATATGCTTGGATTCTGGTTCAAAAAAACATAAAATTTTCTATTCCATATGCAAATATACTGAAATACATTGCAGGAACAAGCTCTTTTGTAGTTGTATTTTTGTTTACTTCAGAATTTATTGTTAATTATGAACCAAGCATTTACAATTTTCTACCGAGTCTAATTCTGCAACTTGGGATCTGTATTGGTGTGTATCTACTAGTAACATACTCTATTGATAAAAAAACAAGAATTCTCTTCAAATCCGTAATGGATGAATTCAAATAAATAATATGTACACCTTAAACAAGATGAGTTCTAGTCTTATATTGGATAAAATAGAAGCGTAAATTCATGATTTCAATGGAGATTGATGAAGAATCTGATCCTAAATGGAATGATCGTCTACTAGATTCTCAATTTGGAACAATATATCAAACAAAAGAAATCGCTTCCTATTATGAAGCCACTTTAGGATGGCTGAATTTCTTTCTGAAATTTACAAACCAGAGAGGTGAAATTGTAGGCCAGCTAATGTTATCTGCGTATTCGAGGTTTGATAAAAAAGGGAAGGTTAGCAAAATTTTAAAAAAAATTCCTGTTCAGAAAAGCATGATTTATCATTGGGTTTATGGACCAGTTATCTTTAATTCCATCTTTAACTCTGAAATCTCCAAATTACTTAGCGAGTTTCTAGTCTCAAAAAACTGTATTGTATCAGGACATGAACACCCACTTTCTAGTGGTATATTATCTTTGATGGGAAAACCTTTTCAAATTAGACGATGGGGCACCTTTTTGATAGATCTATCTCTTGGTCAGAATGTCCTGTGGAATAATCTAGACAAACACGCCGCTCGGAAGAATATTGAAAGATCCCAAAGACGAGGGGTTCATGTACGAGAAATGACAAATTCTGATGTTTCTTTATATCATGAAATGCTTCAAGAAACGAAACGTAAAGCTAATTCAGATGTTGATATCTCTGCAGTAAAGAAATTATGGAACAACCTACATAACGCAGGCTTTACTGGATTCCTTGCTTTTGAAAATGAAATCCCAATAGGAGGAATATTGGTATCTTTCTTTAATAAGTACATCAATGAGTGGGGTATTGCAAGGACAGAAAGAGATACAATTAACAAGCTTTACTCACATGATCGTTTAAAGTGGGCAATCATTGAATGGGGAGTTAAAAACAAATTTCGATATTATGATTTGTCAGGAGTAAATCCTGCCTCAAAAACTGAAAAGGAAAAAGGAATATTTCGATATAAGGAAAAATGGGGAGGAACGTACATTGAGTACCAAACATGTAATATTTAGTTGTTAATAGAATTTCAAATTAGCAGCTATCTCCTCAAACTTTTTACCTTCATGAACCCAATTATATAAATTAATATATTTTTTTATAAGAAAATCTCCTGAATGAAATTTCGAAATCCATTTACGTGAACGTTCTGAAATATCGGCACAAAATTGATCATTTTCTACTAACTTTTTGAGAATTTGGTATATTCCTTCTTCATCTTTAGCACTTAAAACAGGAGGTTTTTCTCCATAAAGTTTTTCATATGACTCTTCTTCAATATAACAAATCAATGGTTTGCCCTGATGCATAACTTCTAATCCTATAAATCCAAAGGATCCTACTCCAAATTGATCTACTACGGCATCACAATTTTGATATTGTGTCACAAGCTCACTTTGACTAAGAGTTCGCGGTAGAATCTGATATTTGCCTTCTACGTTGGATTTTTTTAAAAAATTTATAGATTTTTCGGCGTCTTGACCACGGTTTATCAATATTAAAAAAACGTCATTTCTTGATTTACTTAATTGTACATATGCTTTAAGAAAAACATCATTGTGCTTGATATCCCATACATGGTTAGTAGGATGGAAAAACACGAATTTGTCTTTAACTTTATTTCTGGTTGGAGGAGTTTTTGATTCTTGAAAGTCACGAAATAAAGGCAAGAAAATAGCATTTTTTAATTTCAACTCCTTCACATGCCTTAGATGTGTTGGTAAGGTAAAGATGACCACTTTGGCTCTGCGATAAGCATTTCTCAGTAAGATGCCTTTCAAGGTTCTTGAATGAGCTAAATAAAATAAATCACTTCCTGTAGCTACTGCAATATATGGTTTTAATGCAAACAACGCAAAAATGGGCAATTCGGTAGATGCACTAATCAAATTGTATTTTCTCATCGTTTTAACCACCTCTCTTTTCCAATTTCCATTCATATTCCAAAATTTTATCCAATCCGGATATTCGTTACCGATTAATTCATGGGTATTTTTAGGGTCACTTGCAAATGAGGGATTTTTCTCCATTAACAGATCAACTGGTAAGCCTGATTTTCTGAGCTTCGACACAAGGTAATAACCAGTATTTGCTAGGTTTCCGGCAATCAAAAGACGCATTTTACATTTATGCAAATAAACTCAAAAGATAACTCTTTCTGACTCGCCCTTCACATAATGCCACACTTTTGATTAATTTGATTATGTGTAATTTACTGTAAATAACACCAATCAACAAAATGACTGCTTAAGTTTATAATTCCAAATTATTTGATAATTACTTATGCCAACTGAGTATGATTATATCGATATTATAGGAACAACACATGAAACATCAAAAGATTCAACTGAAAAAAAAATGAATGCCTATTATCACAGACAAGAAGTGCATACCGTAAAAGAACTACTTGAAAAAATGAAATTGTCTGACTACAGAGAAATTGTGGATTTAGGCTCGTCGGTAGGTACATGGTATCATGATTACAAGAGACTTGACTTTAAGAAAGTAATTGGCATCGATATTTCAAAGGAAAGGGCAATAGAAGCGAAAAAGAGGGGATATGATGAGGTGCACATTTGCAATGCGTCAGATTTGCCTTTTGAAAATGAAAGCAAAAACTGTATTGTATCAAACGATGTTTTTATTCATGTGTTACAGGATGATGATAAACTAAAAATTTTCAAAGAAATTAAAAGAGTTCTTCAAAATGATGGAATTTTTATTTTTAATTTTGGCAATGCATCTGGTAGCGGTTTTAAAAATGACACCACAATTAAGTACTGTAGATGGAACACAATTAAAACGATATCAAGTTTAGTCAATCATGCAGAACTGCATGTTGAATATGTAGCGCCTAGTTATTATGCCATCCCAAAAGTAGGAGCATATCACCACATAGTATCAATTTCAACCAAATTAGTTTTTCCGCTACTAGATTATGTATTAAAAAATACTAATAATTTGAATTTTGCAAAGGTAATTTACCTTGGAGTCAGAAAAATAAAAAGTGATTAGATTTATTTAATTTCAACATATATTACTTTGAATTTTCTATCATCTCACTGATCTTAACTACATTATCCTTGTAAAGGGTATAATCACTTAAGAACGATCCTTTACCATCCGAAACACCAAGAACCTCTTTTGGTTCTTTTATGTTATCCACCACTACGTCCCCCTTAGTTCCAATATAACCTCCTGCCACAATCTTAACTCGATGAATCTTTCTCATACCGGCGATATTTGTCATTAATTTCTCAGTATTCAACATTAAAGATGCAAATGAAATAAAGCCCATTCTTATGTCTAATCTCAAAACATTCAACTTCCTTTTCTTAGCTTCTTCAATTCCGTCATAACTAATAGTTCCTGATCCTCCATCCAAAATTAACCCATTATTCTTTACTAACGATACAATTTCCTTTGTTATGACAGGAATTCCTCGCGTAAATCCTATCACACAGTCTAAATTTTTTGGTATTTTTCCATTAGTAATTGCTACAATCCTATTTTTGCATCCCTTTGGCTTTATCATATTTATCGCATTTGCTGTTTGCACCGTGGATTTTTCAGTAGCATTTAAAATAAAAACTCTAGCTCCACATTCTATAAATTTCAAAGCAACTTTGCTTCCTATATTTCCTGCACCTATAACACAAATTTTTTTCGCTACTATGGATTTCATTACTGTACAAACTAGTGAAAAAGCGGCATCAGCCGAAAAATCATTTCCTTTAATTATGTAAACTTTGCTCCTACACACTGCGTTTATTATCTTCCTCGAAAGATTTGTACACGTTGGTAGTTTGTTTTCTGAATCAACGAAAATAACATCAACCTTACCATCAAAATATTCTGCCAATTTTCTACCACTGACATCATTTTTTATTCCAATTGGTAGGCAAACGTAATTTTCCATATGCCTCAGAGGAAATATCTTCGGATACTTATCAAGAGACTGTGTAGTGACAGTTACAACCAAGGCCGTTTTACATTTTTTTGACTTAGCCTCCTTTTTTAACAAGGTAAGACTCTTATGTAATTTTTTAAGCATTCCGAATTTTACTCTTCCTTATTGTTTAACTGTTTTACATATAAAAAGAGAATCAAGATTTATGAAGTTGCTCGCATGAAATTCTAATTAAATCTTGTCTTAAATTAGCTAATGTAATTCTATCCTCGTAAACTCTAAGTATGATGAGAAATACCAACACTTCATTTGACAGGTAAAAAAGTTATAGTGACTGGTGGAGCTGGATTCATAGGATCTCATTTAGTCCGTTTATTAAAATCTCATAGATATGATGTCGTGGTATATGATGATCTATCTAATGGGAGTGGTAAACAAAATCTTCCGCCTGATGTGAAAATAATACGAGGAAGTGTTTTAAATTTAGACAAAATGAAATCTTGCTTTAGAAATTCTGTAATGGTATTCAACCTTGCTGTGTTGCCTCTACCTATGTCATTTGATAATCCAGATCGTGTTGTTAAGGTAAATGATTTTGGAAGCTATTTAGTAAGTAAAGCATGTACAGAATTAAAAATAAAACTCATACATGTCTCCTCCAGCGAAGCATATGGTACGGCAAAATACTCTACAATGAAGGAAACTCACCCTTTACTACCAACCACTATTTATGCATCTTCCAAGGCCGCATCAGAATCATATGTTAGGGCTTTCGAACAATCCAACGGCCTCAAGTTCGTGATTGTAAGACCATTTAATTCCTATGGTGAATTCATGCGTGAAGATGGTTATGCTGCAGCCATCCCAAATTTTTATAAAAGAATATCGCAAGGTAAACCTCCGATAATTTATGGCATGGGTAACCAAACAAGAGACCTGACACATGTTAGCGATACTGTAAATGGAATTTATCTCGCTTCACAAGAGATTAGAGCCGAAGGTGGTACTTTTAATATTGCACAAGGAAAAGAAATTACTATTAAATATCTTGCAAAGATAATGATTAAAACATATTCACGACTTACAGGAAAAAACATTGATTACCGATATGAATTCAAAGATCCTAGGGCCGGTGATGTTAGAAGACACTTGGGCGATATATCGCTCTCACGTAGAATTCTAGGTTATGAACCTAAGATAGATATAGAAAAAGGGATTGCAAGATACATAAAATGGAAGTTATTGAACCAGAAAAAATGATTTTAATTAAACTGATACTTGAAGTGAAATCTCTTTTAGGGATTTATGATGGTACAGCATAGAACAAAAGACATTGTAGTTGGTTTGGGAGAAATAGGTACACCTATACTTCAATTGTTAACTAAAGCCAGGACAGCAGTGGGCTATGATATAAACCCAAAATTAATGAATAGCAAAGAATTTAGCAAATTAAAAGACCTGGAAACTTCTTTTTTACATATTTGTATACCATTTACGAACCGGTTTGTTGAGAATATCAAATCATTATATGATAAGTTCTCATCTGATTGCATAGTCATTCACAGCACAGTAAGTCCTAACACTACAAAAAAGTTACAAAGACTAATACCAGTACCAATTATTTACAGCGCCACAAGGGGAGTTCATAGGCGAATGCTTTATGATCTAAAAAGATATACAAAATTTTATGCAATAGAACCTAGAGCTCCTAGAGAAAAGTGGGCTTCTGTTACTTACTCTCAAATGATGAAAAGATGTGGTGTAAAAACGAAGAAAATGTCAAATCCCCTTACACTAGAACTTGCAAAAATAATTTGCGATACTTCGTATTATGGTTGGTTGATAAATTACGCTCAACTTAGTAATATGATTGCCATTAAAAACAATGTAGATTATGATGAGATGTGGTCTTTTGCAGATGAGATTCACAAATATCTTGGAAACAGACCGAAGATGTTTCCTGGATTTATTGGGGGGCATTGCGTAATACCAAATCTAGATCTGATAAAAGAAGAGACTCTTAATCTCATAAAGGAAATTAATTCAGATTATGCAAAGCTTCTAAAAAAGCGACGAGCACAAGGTAAAAAATATTGAAACAACAAACAAAGATTCATTCTAGTCTTAGGACTGTAGAATGGAAAAACAATGCCATAGTAATGATAGACCAAACAAAATTGCCAAACAAGCTAACCTATGTGAAATTCACTGATTACAGAGACGTGGCAAATGCAATTCGTACACTTGTAGTGAGAGGAGCTCCAGCTATAGGTGTCTCAGGTGCATTTGGCCTAGCACTTGCAGCATTACAAAGTAAAGCAAAGACAAAAGAAAAATTATTAGAGGATCTGGAAAAAGCAAAGAAAGTTCTTTTTGAAACAAGGCCTACTGCCATAAATCTAGCATGGGGTCTTGAAAAAATAATGAAGGTTGCAAAAGAAGGCAATAACGTTTCTGAAATAAAAAAGGCAGTAATTGAAACAGCAAAAAAGATGGCCGAAGAAGACATTGAAGCAAACAAGAAAATGGGAAGATATGGAGCAGAATTATTTGAAAATAACGACACCATAATGACTCATTGTAATGCTGGAGCGCTTGCAACCGTGGGCTATGGAACCGCACTTGGAGTCATCAGAGCAACAAAAGAAAGTGGAAAAAACATCAAAGTTATAGCAACAGAAACAAGGCCTGTGATGCAGGGTTCTAGGCTTACTGCATTTGAGTTAAAACATGATGGCATTGATGTCAGCTTAATTCCAGACACGGCAGTGGGTTATACAATGTGCAATGGATTAGTATCCAAAGTAATAGTAGGAGCTGATAGAATTCTACGTACTGGGCATGTCTATAACAAGATAGGAACATATCAAGTGGCTCTGATGGCAAAACAACATAGAATACCATTCTATGTGGCTGCCCCTCTTTCTACCTTTGATCTGAAAAGTAGTCCTGAGAATGTCATTATAGAACAACGAAAAGCAACCGAAGTAACACAAATAGGAGGTAAAAAAACTGCTCCAGACAATATAAACGTCATAAATCCAGCCTTTGACATGACTCCGCCCGAACTTGTCACAGGAATTATTACAGAAGTAGGAATAGCTAAACCTCCTTTTGAGGAATCTATCAAAAAATTGTTTTCAACGATGTAAGGTATTTATTTCATACCTGAGTGAACTCATTTCATGACTAAGGTGACATCACAACAGGTTTTAGATTCTCTTAAACAATGTATGGATCCGGAGATTCCAATTAACGTAGTAGACATGGGTTTGATTTATGGTGTCAATGTAACTGATGACAACAAAGTGGACATCAAAATGACAATGACAACAAGAGGATGTCCTTTACACGATACACTTGTTAGTGATGTAAAAAGATACGTAAACAAGGTTCCTGGAGTAAGTACCATTAATGTAGAAATAGTATGGGAACCTGCTTGGACTCCAGAAAAAATGTCCGAGGAAGGCAAGAAACTAATCAACTATGGAAAGCAAAAAACAATCACGCCAATAAATTATGAAACTGCACTGCCGCAAGGAGTAGGCAAAGTCGCAAAGCAAGAAGACGGTTCACTAGTGTTGATTAATGAACATGAACAAGGTTTTATGGTAAATCAAGCAATAATTGACTTTTGGAAGTTATGCAACGGACAAAGAAAAGTAACAGATCTTGTTGAATTGTTTGCGCAAAATCTTGGTTTAAAAAGAGAACAGGTAGAAAAAGAAGTAATCCAGCTTATCCAACAGCTAAGGGATGGTGGATTAGTTGCTATAAATCAACCCGAAGTCTCAAACGTAGAGTTTAAAAAACAAAATTAACATCAATTATTAAATTTCCTTAATCTCTGTTATTATTCCTTGGACAGAATCCATCTTGACGATGACTCTTTTTTCATTGAATCCCAAAGCCACATACCAATCTCCG
>Ga0247727_10011757_pt1 | contig 15187 bp, 15 predicted proteins | sample WisWelCaveWW1625_FD_202498 | JGI IMG/M metagenome (GOLD analysis project Ga0247727, IMG submission 202498) | Biofilm microbial communities from Wishing Well Cave, Virginia, United States - WW16-25 | ecosystem: Environmental > Aquatic > Deep subsurface > Groundwater > Cave microbial mat | place... | reverse complement strand
CCCAGCAGACCAACCCGGATCTCGTGAGCGACCTGATGAAAGGCCATGTCTGAACGGTCAGTGGCAATCTGCCGGAACCCGACCTTCATTTTGCCACCGTAAAGGCTATATTCCTTACAGAACAGCTGATCGCCAAGAATGGCAGTGACGTAGGTCAATTTGTCTTCACGAGACGGATCGATTGGCTTCGTCGATAGCGACCAGTTGCAACGTGGGCAGTTTTTGTGCTCCAAGGTCAAACCGGTTTGTGAATCAATAGACTTGCTTGCTGATTCATCATCTTCCTCAAGACCGTCGCCTACTTGATCACGAGGTTCTTTTCGACCCTCAGCTTCATCGATCTTTCGCTGCAGCTTCTGGGCGGGATCTTCCTCGTCACGGCTGTCTACAACCTCAACACCACCACCAGCATCACGGATGGCTTGCTGAATCTCGGGCGGCAGAGATGCGATGTTGGACTGATTCTTTGCTGCTGCTTCGATCTGCGGCGCCATGGCTTTGAACTGATGAAGATAACCCTCCAGTTCGGTGCGCTTCTCATCACTCAACGAACTGATGTCGATGGGCTCAGGTACTTTGAGCACTGGATGATCCTTGAACGGCTTGGCCGTCCGGATGTCATCGGCGACTTCACGTTGCGCCTTGGCCATCAGATCGGCAATGTTGCCCGGCAATGGATCGCCTTCCTTCCAGCCGAACTTCTTCAGCTTCTCTTTTTCGTTCTTGGTGAGCACGACTTCACCTGGCTGCAACGGCAACGTGCCATGAACACCAGGCACACCTTTAATTTGCCGTGGCTTGAGCACTGGGTGTGCTACCGGCTTCTGCTGAAAATGCTCGCTCTTGAGATCAAGTGACTTCATGACTGATCCTCTCAACAAGTGTTCTCGATAATCCGCCACTGACCATCGAATGGGCTGCCAACTGGCGGGTTGTAGGCAACCGGTGGTTCGTAAGGTACACCACGATCGATCAACAAGTTGCTACTCAATTGGAACAGATTGACGTCTTCTTTGAAATGGGTCTGCCAGATGCTCCACGAGTATTTGCCTGGCCACGGCTGGAAGTTTGCTGTGACAAAGCAGGAGGCATCAGCTCCAGTGACATAGTGTTCGCTCCAGAAGACTCCTGCTGCACCTTGATTGCGATCAAGCTGTTGCCAACGTGTCTCGAAGATCTTCCATGGCGGCTCAGTACAGTTCTGATAGGACGATGGGAAAAAGAACTCCATCTTGGTGACTTTGGTGTTGTCCTTGATGACGGTTAGATCAGCACGAGCAGAGAATGCCCAGGCATAGTGATCATCCTTGATCTTCTTGCAGACTGTTGTCTTGGTATCAATGGTGGATTCGTCTGCAGGACTCAACAGAAGGAATTCTTTAGCGACGACGCTCTTCTTGGTTGCAATTTCCTCTGTAACCGTCAAGCAACCAGTGATGTGCATGTCATCTGTGCAAATCTTCTGACATAGTGAGGCCGTCTTCTTATCCCAGTGATTGACACACGGGTCGAACTCCTGCTTGAGCAAATATGACCAGCTATCGCCAGGAAAGATGTTTGCAGCCAGAGGCGTCCAACGAAAGCCACGGTTACCGATCGCAGTCAGGGTCGGCGGTACAGCCACAACCACACTGTCGTCACCATCACCACACGAAGCAACAACTGACACGCGAGCAGCATTCAGTGGTTGATCGTAATTACCTTCGATGCAGGTGATCAAGTATGTGCAAACTGGCCCGAAGTAATACGTTGCATCCTTGAGGGCCGCTGTCGATTCAAAAATGATGATGTAAGAGGGCGCCGTTGTAGTCCAGAAAATGTCATCAGCGTGACTCTCGATGTGACGAATAATGTTCTGACCGTGCTGGAAGAACTGACCATTGCGGCCAGCGTTGTAAATCATCAAGCCGCCGATGCCATCATGCGAGAGCAAGTTCTCAATGTTGGCAGCATAAGTGTAGACAGTAGACTCCTTGGCACGCAGAAGCACGCCAGCGATAGTCTCATCATTGAGATCATTGGCGTCTGTCGTGACGCTCAGCGTCCACTCCTGTCCGACTACAAATGGGTCACCGAGGCTTGAGAAGAATGCAAGGCAGCCCTTGCCGCCAACAGCTATTACACCACCCAGCACAACACCAAAGGCACTGTCGGTGCCGCTAGCAGAAATGATGTTGCCAGTTGCAACGCCAATCGCTCCACCGCTAGCCACACAGATACGATAAACCTCCTTGAGGTTGAACTGTGGTGGATAACCAGTGCAATCGCATGTTGCCGAAATGCTATTACGGAACCCACCAGACTGAGCAATGCTGCATTTGGCTGGAATGTTTGGTGGCGTCTCGGTCTCAAACTGCGTCACTGGCGATTTGCTCTCGATGAGCACGCCGCCGCACTTATCATTGCCGCCCATCACCAGGACCTTGTTCTCGGCCTTGATAAAGGCATTGCAGCGGTTAGCGACCAGGTGAACATTCCAGTTGCCACGGGCAACAAAGTCGTGACCAGCCCAGCAGGCGTAGTTCTTCCCAGGCAACTCATAAATGTCGTTGGCACAGGTGTTGTAGATGTTGCCAGCAGTCATCCTGATTTCGGAGCCATAACCGTCACCCAACACAACGCCACCATCGTCAAGCAGAGCCAAGTAGCTATTGTTCGGGAAGTACATGATCTGCCCGTAGCGCTCGTCAACCGTGAAAAGGAATGGTAGCGGCGCACGCATACCATCGCTCGGGCTACGACAGTCAACGAATGGAGGATTGCCACGAATCATGCCTGGCGAGAACCAGTAATCATCATCCTGCGGCATGTAGAAGTCTTTGTCGTGGTAGTGGAATGGATGCAAACCACGCCAATTGAAGACATGGGCATACAGGTCCAGGAATGCTGCAGCCTGCAACAGGTTGGTCGGCTCACAAGGTGGATAAGCGATGTCGCTGATCTTATGATCTGGTGCGGCCGGGCTGCCCCACACACCATCTTGTTTGTAGGTGGCGGCTGTGTCACCGGACGTGTCTTCCTCCAACTTGACTCGCTTGGGCATCGGGATCAAGATGCGCTTCGACAGCAGGATGCCCTTGGCAGATCGCTGGGAGATGAAGCCATCCAGGCCCCACTGTTCCTCGGCAACACCCGGGAAGCGGATGTTGTCCGTGATCTTCAAGAGATTGGGGATCTCTTCATTACGATCCGGTGAACCTTCCTCCGGCAGGATAAACAAGGTCCGCTTGTAGCCCTGTCCCAAGTAGCCCATGAACTTCCGGTAACGCCGGATAGGTTGCTGGTGGTCGTCGAATGGTTCCGTCTCTGCGTAGTGTGGAACTGAAGTCTGCACGTCCTCGGTGGTGTAGGTCCGATAGATGGTCCTTGGTCGATTGAAGGCACCACGCCCTTCCCACAGGTAACCAGGTACGCACTCCTCGACGAGATTGAACTCCCACTCATCGTCATCATCGGTCCTCTCGTAACCAGAGGAACGAAGTTCAAGGTTGTGGCCAGACACACGAAGCATCTGGTCGTCATAGAAGCCGAAGATGCCAGTCTCTTCATCAACCCGCATCATCATCATGAACGGGTCCATGAAGAACATGAGACCCGTATCGGTGACAGCGCCCCATTCGCCGGAGTGGATCTGGTCATTAGCCCGGCCAGCAGACCAGTCAATGATGCCACCAGCCATCACCAAGTCGAATGGGAAGTTCTGATAGCTGTCGATGTTCAGACCGACACGGCTACCCTGGACCACCCGGTCGCCCATAGCGTCGAGTGGTGACAGCATAAAGTCGGGAACGACACCCAGGATGATGGCGAATGGCATGTGCGGTGACCACATCGCCACAACTTGAGTGCCTGGAACCAAGGTGTTGAGCTGCTTGGCACCCATCACCTCAAGAGAAGTCTGCGTAGCCATGCACGCCGGGACAATACCACCCTGGCGGCTCAACCGCATCTTATAGAAGTGGGTGTACGCGATCGGGTCGCCAACGCGACCGAGACACAGGAACGGTTCCCGTTCAAGGGCCACACGTTGTGACCCCAAAGCACTGTAGGGGTCTTTGGATGAACTGAGTTGCGCCTTGCGTGATGGGGACTCCATCAACGACTGGCGTTCCATCTCCAATGCTCGACGATCGGAGCGAAACAACTCAAGCAAGGGTACATTGTGAGCCAGCATGGTTCATCCTGAGAAGAAAAAAGGCGGCCCGCCCAGCGAGCGAGCCGCCTATCAGTCTATCTGGACTTGCTGATTAGACAATGAGAGCAACGTACATCATCTGCAACGCCTCTCCGACGATCATGTCTTCGGCCCGGACTGAGATCTGAATGCTCACCAGGATGACACCAGTCAGCAAGAACGACAGCGAGCCAGCAATTTCGCCAAGGAAACATCCAACCCCCACTTGGAAGAGCAAGGTCCCTGACGTACACGGGTTGCCGTAGAGCCTGTAGAAGGCCAACGACACCGGACGTGGACCAAGCACCCGTTGGGCCGCAGCGTCGCCTTGTGAGCGTCCCACGACGTAGAAGACGAACCGGGAGCCGATCTCATAAAGTCGTGTAATTCGTTGCGTGTATGAGAACTGCAACTGTTGTGCGAGCATCCCGACACCACCGCCGGCCAAGCCGCCGAAGCTGGCCACGGCTGCATCGGCGGCGAAAGCGCCACCGAACTGCATCGGGAGCCGTCCGAATACATCAAGCGGCATAGCTGACCTCCGTGTCGTCTGCCGTTAGTGAACCCCTACACTGTGAGTAATAAATTACTCAATTAAGGACCAGTCACGATGGACACGATCGGGTGGATGAACAGCAGTTCCAGTTCCAGAGCACCCACCGGGATTGGCCGTTCCACAATCACCTGCACAACCAATGTGTCCGGTGAGGTTGTGCTTGGACGAATGTCGACGATGTCGTGCGAAAGCACCATGCGGTCGAGCCGGTCGATGAAGGTCTGGCTCTCCAGCATGAAGAAGACCGACTCCAGTTCGCTGCGGAAGATGACCAGAGCGCCCTGGGTTAGGTTCGAGATGCCGAAGAACTGTGCCACTCGGTTGTACACCGTGCGACGGATCGCGTCATCGTTACGGACCACCACCTCGTATTTGTTCTCGACGGCCGTTTGATCGGTCGTATTGGCGTCACGAGCAAAGATCTCCGAACCACTCTGCGTGACGACGAAGACGCCGCCAGCAGCCAAGGTGTTGAGGTTGCCATTGTTGAAGAACGTAGTCGAGCGTGGTACAGCGAGGAAGCCACGAACGGGGATCGTCTCCATACCTTGGTGTGGAGCGATGCCAGCTGCAAAGCCGGCAAAGGCAGCCGTCAGGAAGTAACCAGCAACGCCGGCGCCTTCGATGACATCCACTTGATCCGGCCATAGCATGATCATCCGCTTGTCCTGCATGGCCTGCGCTTTGGCAGCAAGCTGACTTGCCATCTCATTGCGAGTGAGATTCCTCCATACCTCAACCTTCTGAGCCACACCGACAGCGACCGGGTTGCCCGGAGCAGACAGGATGAGGATGTCCTCGTTGACCACGGTTGACACCGTGAACTCGGTGTAGGTCGAGTTGCCGAACAAGTCGATGGAGAACAGATAGCGAACCTTGTCGCCCGGACGAACTCCCTTGGTGACAAACTTGGCATTGCCAGTAGTCGCCACCAGGTAGGTGAACTGAACGCCGATCGTGGTTGGGTCATCGCCCAACGTTGCCTTGACCACTTGCAAGTCAGGACTGACGGTCTGATCGACGATGACAACACTCTCCGTGGCCTGCAGTGTAAGCCAGACGTGTCGCCAGTTGCCATTCTCGTCCTGTGACTGAGAATCAACATGGGTCTTGAGCAACTGTCCAACATCCTCGTTGTAAGTCAATGGCACGATGTTGAAGACATCCAAGCCGTTCAGAATGTCAAAGGCTTCTCCCCACAGAGCCAAGTTGTCTGGATCACAGACACCGGTGAAGTTGACTGCTCGACCATTTGAGTTGAGCAGCGCACGGCTGACCGCAAAGGACAGTGGGTTATCTGGAGTAACCGGTCCCAGCGTTGCTTCGACATTGAGGAAGTCAGTCAGCTCACCAACCGCTTCACACCACTGGGTGCTCCAGGCACGATAGTTGATGTAAACCACTGTAGTCGGACCGCTGACCACTGGCACCCAGAAGATGACTCCCAGGTTGGTCAGGGTCGGGTCAGAGGCATCGACACCTGAATTGATGCTGATGTTGCTCTGGCTGGCTTGCCAGTTGAGCGTCGGTGGAGAGCTGACCCGCTGCTGAGGTACTTCCTGGCTGGCGTGCTTGATATGCAACTCCAACAGCATGTCAGGAGCAATCTGCAATGCAGCGGGCAGGTTATCGTTGAGTTCAATGGTCTTGTAGGCTGCAACGCCAGGGCCATTGGCTACGATGTAATACTTGTCGCCCTTTCGTAGCTGAGTGCCAGAGAACTGGACCAGTACACCAAGAGTGCCCACCGCAACGTTGGTTGCAGCAGCAGGGACCGAAGTCGGGCCACTCATATCAATGCCGATGTCGCTCGTCACGACGATCTTTGGCTTGATGATGTCGGTGTAGAAGCCGCCATCGATGACCTCGATGATGTAAGTCTGTGTGACTGCACCTGTATAGACGCCAGCAGAGGTCGGAACCGGCTTGGTGAAAGCTTGGCTGACTGACAGCAGGAAGGTCTGACCGACAATCAGGTTGTCGACGACGTGATTGAACCGCATCAAGGCACCACGAGTGCCGATGGCGAAGTCAACACCGAAGGCAGCTGGTGGCACGTTGACTTGGTTATCGGTGCCGCTGCCGGAGGTGATGTTCACCCGGGCCGTTGTTGCGTCACCACCAGTTGAGCTCTGAACCACAAGGATGGTGTAGGTCTCATTGATGAAGCCAGACTCAAGACCGTTGTAGGCCGTACCATTTTCGAGGGCAGTGACGTCGTTGACGATACCAGCTGTCTGAATGACAGAATCAGCAAAAGCCTGAGTAGCCGGATTGGCCGGGTCTGTGGTGGCTGCAGCGATCGAGGTTGGAATGACGTCGCCGATCAAGCTTTTGACCGTGGTCCACAACTCACTTGCAAGATGCTTGACATGAACCACATCACCGACTTGCACATCACGATCGAACAGAAGAGGGTCACGAAGGAAAGCGCCGTTCGTCTTGTAGCCAAAAGGTGCGCTTGTTTTGATGCGGTTCAAGAATCCAACCACCGGGGTGATAACGCCTGAACCACCAGGCTCCGGATCAGTGAAGTATCGAAGCAGCGCGTCGTCGATGAAGACCTTGACGTAGGCCAAGTCAACCAGAGAATCGGGCAGCTTGCTCGGCCAGGCATAGGTGGTTGCCATGGCAGGCTGATATGGCCCCACCGCAATGCCAACCTTTTCCGTTGGGTCGGAGTAGCGGTGCAGCTCCCCCTGCGGGCCGACGATGTGTGGCCGCAGCACTTTCTTCACCTCTTCAGGGATGACCGTGTTGAATTCGGTGAAGACTTGTTCTTGCAGAAGAACTGCCATCGCAGACCTCCCTGTCGCGTGGTCCCGCTAGGGTTAGGGCTGGAAGTTCTTCAAGTCGATCCGCATGATCATTTTCTTGAACAGCGGAGCTTCCTGATTGACCTTCCATGCCTCCTCGTAAACGTAACTTGCCGTGATCGGCACCGCATAGTTTTCGCGAGCATCGGTCTTAACCTTCATGAGAGCACCAACCTCAACAACCTCAAAGCGCTTGAGATCCAGAATCATGCGGACCACTGGACCAAATTCGTTCAGCTCTCGAAAGACCTCTGCTCCTAGCTTCTCGCTCTCGGCTCCATCACCGGTGATGCAGAAAAGCGTATGGCTTCCCTGCCACCAATTAGCATACCTGTTTTGGGCGTCTGGGGCCAAGTGGAAGAACATCCGATCGTCGATACCCAGCCGAATGCGCTTCCAGGCATTTCTCTTGATGATAATCGCTGGACGATGTTCTGTCAGCTCAGGACGCCAGTGTGAGGCAGATTCGATGGCGATTTTGGTGTCTTTGAAGTCTGGTTTCCACAGAGGGCCAGTCGGATCAGGTCCCTGATAGTCCTCAATGTTAGCTCGATCAGCGAAATGGCCTTGCATCCACAACTTGAACCAGCCGGTCGCAACAAGCGGACGGGGCCCCAGCTCGCACACCGAAGTAAACCACTTGGCGTCGAGTCGAGAGACTTCCTTTTCCGGAGTCGTTTGATGCGACATCTTTACTCTTGCCGCTGTGCGGCTTCAACCAGTTCACCTTTCGCCACGGCCTCACGAATTGCCTGTTCAGCTTGCACCTGTTGCGCTTCTTCAATGTCAGGCTTGTAGTTGGTCAGATCCGATTCATTCAGAAACGGATTGCTTGGCTTGTTCATTTCAGCTCCACATAGAGCGTGATGACACTCCCTGCCACGAAGAGTAGGCTGCCAACAATGTAGCAAATCAAAGCTGCAACGATCATGTGTCTCTTCCTCGACATATCAGCATCCAGGAACAGGGCAGGCTGGGAATACACGAGGCACGGAGAATTTGTAGACCACATTGTCAAAAGGCACAGGTCGCAAGTCAGCAACAATTAGCACTGGAGCACCACGGACATGCGTTCTGGTCATGATGTTATGGACATGGTATCTGACGTCAGTTGTATGGTTGACGATGATGTCCATCGTACTGAGATATGGCTGAAACACAAACATGCCACGCACAGTCATTGGTGCAACCATTCCGAGATTCTCTTCAGTCGCACGCTGATTGTATGTCTCCTCTGCCGTAATGTCACCAAAAACCAATGGCTCTGGAGTGTAATAGCCGCCCTCCCAACGCGAACCATAGCAAACCGGGCAATTGCTGTTGGTCACTTCCTGAGTGAATTGATCGAGGCAATCTGGACATGGCGTACCTGAGCGCTTGATTTTGAGCAGCCAGGCTTCCACGCCAACCTTCAAAGCACGCAGGCGAATCAATTCCTTGCGACCGAGCTCCTTGGCGTAGTTCCACGACTTGAAGTCCAGGTTGCCATACCCGTCGATCGGTTCCGAGATGTAGACCACATTGTTTGCATCAGTCAATTTGACCCGATAGAAAATGTTCAGCTCTTTGCCAAACTTGGCTCGTACAACTGGATCGAGTGTGAAACAGGTGTTCTGCACCGGCAGGCCGGCGTCAACCCAATTGGCTTGTGGCAAGTCGGATTCTGCTTCTTGCAGTTGAAATGTCCATGGCTCCGGCGCATGGAAATGGTCACTGATTTCCCAGGTGACGCGCGTCTGCCCAGCAACAAGGGAATCGACCTTGAGCCGGTTAAATACAACTACAGGATTGTCGCAAATTACTGACATTTTATGCTTTCAGTTGCTGACTATAATTTGTGAACCATTTCTTAAGTTTTTCTGGTAATACCTTCGATACATCTGTCGTTCTGCTTGGTTCCAAACCCGTGCCTCCCATCCAGGATGTGGGAAGAATTTCTGGCGAACGAACAAGAGTTTCGACAGGTTTTTGTGTTCCAGGCACTAAACGCTCGTATGCTTCACCTGTTGATCTAACAACTGATGGGTATACGGCAGCGATAGGCCACTTGTGCAAGTGCGCATAGGCGCCGCCTTCATGATAGTAAGGTTCGGTCGTCACCGGAGGATAAGCAGCAAGGAAACCACTACCATGCCTGAGACCTGGTACTTCTGCGTGTCGCCAACCTTTTCCAGCAGCATAGCGTAAGGCGACCTCTTGTTGCGGTGTTGCATGAAGTAGATGTTCGGTTGTTTGAAACGATTGTGGCTGTCCACGCCAATCAAGATTTGGATTAAGCATTTGAGACATACGAGCTTGAGCACCAGGTAACCGAGCTGCGCTACCAGCTGCTGTTTCCATGCTTATATTCCGTAACTTGGCTCGAATCAAATCTTTCAACGTGCCAGAGCTATACTCAGCATATCCGGGGACATGCAACTGAGTTGCTATTGCTGCCAATTCTCGTGGTCTACGCCAACGTGCAGCACCAACTTTAGTTATCACGAAAATAAAATCACGAGGGTTCATGATTTACCTGGATTCGACCACTGCACGCCGAAATATGGAGAGCCAACACCTTGAACGGCACCCCAGGCGTTGAGCTCAACCTTCTTGCGTAGCACGAAGTCCTTGAACTCATTCCACTTCTGCTCGGCGATGGCCATGTATTCTTTGGCCTTGTTCTTGTCGTCGATCATCAAGCCACCCTGCTGCTGGTATGGCAAGTGGACCCTGGTGTAGTGCATGGCTGCCATCTTGTACAGACCAGCAATGACAGCTTCCAACCAGAAGTAGCGGAATGGGAAGTTCGCCGTATTGTAGTAGACACGGATGGGTGGCTGCGATTCGTTCCAGTACATCACTGGCCGCTCGATGCAGGCGGCGATCTCAGCGATGTCAAACTCCTCAATGCCCAGCCAGAGGTTGTCGGCTGGGTCACTGTCGCGAAGGTGCAACTTGATCTCGGCAATGGAGGGTGGACCCATTGCACCAGAGGCAAGTCCTCCAGGGCTCCACTGGCCTCGGTTGACGACGAGATAGATGGTGTTGGTGAAGAGAACGTTGCTGTTGACATCGAGCATCGCAAACTCAACCCGTGAGATGCCAGGATTGGTCACAAGCTCAGCAGTCAGCAGCAGGTCAACGCAACCATCAGCACCAGGAGGCGGTCCCGGGTTGACGATAGTGCAGGGAAGTTCGATAACGGCTGGTGGATCGCACAGAATGGTCTCGTGGACGCGAGCCTTGACGGTGCCAGCAGCCAAGAGACAGGCGCTCAGGTCAACTGGATCACCATTTTGGTCGAGCATGGTGTAACGAATTGTCGCCACTTGCCCAGCATTGACCTGAACACCACGAGGGCGCTTCAGGACTGGTTGGCCGTCGGAACTGATCGAGACCTTCGGCCTGACCTTGAGCTGATCAACACAGAGGACTGGTGGCATTTCTTCTTACCTCCAGGAAGCGATCCTGATATGTCCTTCACGGTCACCGCTCCCAGTCGCTCGACCCGCTTGACCATTCCCATTGGGACCTTGAGGCACTCAGAAACAGCATCAAATCCTATCGACATGGCTAAGACTAGCCATTTCTTGTCACGATACAGTAAGGCCCCGACGCTGATCATGATGCCTGACTCGGCCAACCAGTCGCCAAGTTCATCATCACCGATCCAGCCCGCACTGTGAGAATGTGCATCGATCCACGTGACCTTAACAATCGGGAGACACTTGCCCCTCGTTGCCATAGGGCACCTCGGTTACGGAGGACATGTCTTCGGGATCAATACCTCAACGACGACCTGAGAGGAGCGGGCAGCCCCGGGGTCTTGGTTAGCGATCTCGACTGCAACTTGAGCGCTACGACCGCTGCCGACAGTCTGGTCAGCTGCCTCAACGACAAGCTGTGCTGCGCGAGCAAATTGAACTTGCTCGGTCAGCATTTCGACGACTTCTTGTGCAGCTCGGACGCCCATGGTGTCTCCTTATGCGATCAGCTTGATGCCTGCTTGCAAAGCAGTAATGTCAGCCGGCGTCCAGGCAAGCACCGTGAATGGGTTCAACTCGTAGATAGTGCTGTAGTAGACGTAGCTGGTCGTCAGATTGCGAGTGGTGCCAGAGAACTGCGCACCACCAGTTTTGATCTCCGTGGCGATCTGTCGTGTACCGGCATCGTCCTTGCGGGAGTACACCGACGACTGAATGCCACGAATCGGTCCAAGTAGAGTTGGGTCCTGCAAGTTGTAAAGGTCAACCTGGCCTGGTGTTGCACTGAAGACGTACTGACCATCGTTGAGCGATGGGTTGTTGGCTTGAGCCGACCAGTTGTTGCCAGCGTTGACAACGGTCCACTGAGTCAAGTCACCGGCTGCGTTCGGCAACAAAGTGACGATGCGGCTGTCGCCGATGAAGTCGGTGCAGACACCGCCAGCTGCATCACAGATGTAGATGTCGTCGAAGGTCGCATTCGGGACTGAGCCATGGAAAGAGATCGCGTTGGCCGAAGCATTGGCGGTGTCCTGGGTGTCCTGACCAGCAGCCACATCAGCAACCAAACTGTTGTCGACCTTGAGCTGACAGGTGCTGACCAAAATGGCATTGGCGATGGTGACCTTGAATTCGATGTAGTGCCAGGTGTTGGTGCTCAACGCAAAGGTAGTCGTGCCACCAGTGAGCGGAGCGCCGTTGCGCGTGATCGAAAGGGTGCCATCAGAATTGAGACGAACGTCAACTTGAACAGCTCCGCTGTCCAGAATCTTGAGCAAGACCGTGTTGGTCGCCGGGAAGCTGCCCGTATAGAGGGCAAAACCGACAATCCAAGTTGGCTGAGTGTCCAACGTCTTGAGCAGCAAGCCATTGGTCGCATCATTGACACGAATAGCGTTGCCGCCGAACCGACCGCTGCCTACCAGGACGGTCGCGTTCACGGCGTTGTTCCACTTGGTCGTCAGCTTGGCGGTATCGTAGTGGTCCGCCCCGTCGATAAATCGCAGCATGGTCGGATTCCTTTCCTGAAAGCTACAGCTTGACAGCTTGATTATACCAGAGTCACCTGATCTGCTGAAACCGCCACAGCGGTACGTGAGGTGGCAGGTTGCCTCTGTAATAGGCTTCCATGCCAATCAGCTCGCGCAGATCCTTGAGTGCTCGACGTTGCACCGTGATGTAGTAGTATTCGCAGCGAGCGTCACGGACCAAGTCCCACACTTTGTACAGATGATCGGTCTCCTGTAGGACTGCCTTGAATTCCCAGTACCGGTGAGGGAAGCCAGCCATCGCAACATCAACATGTTGTCGATAGCCACGATTGAAAGAGAGGAGCTCGTTGATTGATGCTCGATCGGGAAAGCGAAGAGCATCTGCCGCCGATGGAGCATCCCACAAGTCACGGTTACGATTGCGCAACATCCTCAAGTCGGAGTGGAAGTCTTCTGATCGAGTTAGTACCCAACGTACTTCCCGGGGATCAATGATCTCCCATTCAAGAGCAATCTGTTGAGCAGCAAAATTGACGAGATGGAACAACTCTGGGTCGACATGGTGAGTCTCGTCTGGATCACCAACCAAGAGAGCGGCTGCAAGGATGTACGACAACATGGCTGGCCTCTGTAGTAAAAAATTACTCGATTCAAAATTGCATCATTTACGATACAGAATCCACTCAAGACTTATCGTATACAATAAAAAATCCCCTCGCCACGCAATAGCGAGACGAGGGGATTTCGGGTTGGCAGAGCGGGCTCTCGTGATTCATTACGGGTCGTTGTAGGCGCCCCAGCTTGGATCGACGGTGCCAAGGACACCACCAGTCAAGTTGAGTGCCTTGATGTCGAAGGTTGCTGCATCCTTGAGGATCGGCCGTGGCGTCGAGATGATCTCGATCTTACTGTTGAGCAAGTCACGCTCCAAGGCAGCAGTCCCACGCTTCTTGTAGCGCTTGTCGCCAATCAGAGTATCCACCAGGTTGCCGATCTGAGTGAATCGTACACCGGCGGGCAGGGTCTTGCCGTGAGTGCCCAAGTAGCCGTAGACCCGGCTGAAAGTGAGCGGGTTCTTCACGGTCGTGTACAGATGGCTGGTGTCAGGCATTTTTCACTCTCCTCACTGAATTGCCGGTCCCTGAACTGTTTATCAGGAAGTCAGGCAAGTGATGGTTACTGTCCGGCCCCGGCTTCGACGTTGGCCAGGTAAATGCCATAGTCAAGAGCCGCCTTCTGGAACTTCGGGTTTGCGGCGATCTGTGCCGCTACGTTCTTGATGCCCATGACTTCAGAGGTCGGCATGGTATCGTAGCCGTGGGCGCTCATGGCAACTTTCAAGCTGTCGACAGCGCCAGCCAAGAATTGATTGCCATCAGCGGCTTGCTTGACGGTCTCTACATCCTTGGCCTCACGCAGCATGGTGGCCAACTCCAAAAGCTGCTCACGCTCACCTTGCGTGCGTGGAGTGATACTCCAGTCAGATGCCAGCTTGTCGAAGAAGAATGGATCGTGGAGCTCGCCAGCCATGACCTCCACCGACTCCTTCGGGAATTGCAGTTCGTTCGGCATGGGATTCCCTTCCTTTTGCGTTGAGGTCAATCTTCCTGAATCTTCAGTTGCTTCTGGAGTTTACGCCAATTCTTCAGTTGCTGCTTGTGCTTTGGACAGCGTGACTCGCCGTTCTCCGTCTCGCAACCGCAAGACCGGCACTTGCCGGCCTTTTTGTTATCGTAGTACCGCTTGGTTGATGACTTCGAGCGCTCCTGGCTGCATGGCTTACAAAGAGAGCAGTCAGGCATCGCATCGTTCTGACACTCGGTACACTTGCCAGACTTTCGCCTCTCAACTCGCTTCAACCTGCGAGCTTCCTTGTTACCGTTGAGGCAGCTATCGCATCGAATCCTGCCATTGCCAACAACTCCAAGGATTCCGCCCGTTAGCTTGTTGCATTGAACGCAGAGCCCCTTGGCTTTGCGTTCATCATATCGTTCCTTGCTGAGAGGCATAACGCCCGCCCTCCAGTATTAACAGAAGGGCGGGCGAGCCCTTTAGCAAGGATTACTCGAACACGACGTGACCAAGGCCGTTGTAGTGGCCAAGCGCGCCGCCGATGGTCTCATAGGCGAAGAACTCCAGCAAGAACGCTTCACGCTTGATATACATCGTTGTATCCTCAAGCAAATACGACTTGCCGATGAACTTCGGATCGGAGAACTGATAGATGTGGTCGTCTGGGACCAAATCGCGCTTGATGGTGATGATCCACCGAGCGTTCATGAACTCCTGCTCGGACCAACCGTTGCGGATCAGGTCCTGGCTGAAGTCGCCACCCATCTCATCACGGCCCCACTTCATCACCTCACGGATGGTGACGTTGTTGATGAGGACCGTATGGACTTCGAGGTGGCTCGGAGTCCGTGGCAGGACCTTGAAGGCATCCTGCATGGTTTCACGAGTGATGCCGCCGCCGATGCCCACGAACTGGGCCACGCCAGAAGTCGGCAGGATGACGTCCTGGCCCACCAAAGCCGTGTTGACGGCGGTGAGGAACTTGGTATCTTCCTCGGCCAACATGTCCTTGATCGAGTTGTCCGACAGGACCTGGCGGATGTCCATGATCCAGGTGCGCAGTTCGTCAACGTCCTTGGTGAACCGAGGAGTGACGACCCGGTCGAACAGGA
>Ga0247727_10011756_pt1 | contig 15187 bp, 11 predicted proteins | sample WisWelCaveWW1625_FD_202498 | JGI IMG/M metagenome (GOLD analysis project Ga0247727, IMG submission 202498) | Biofilm microbial communities from Wishing Well Cave, Virginia, United States - WW16-25 | ecosystem: Environmental > Aquatic > Deep subsurface > Groundwater > Cave microbial mat | place... | reverse complement strand
GAAAACAACGGATGCGAATTATCAGGCCACGGCGTTGTTTGGTTTGTCGCAAGCTGAACGAAAATTAAATAATCCGGCCGGCGCCGCCAACTACTTGGAAGCAGCGCTGGCTGTGGTGGAAAACTTGCGTTCCAACTTGTCGCAAGATAGCATTCGCGTCAGCTATTTTGCCTCGCATCAAGATATTTTTGACCAGGCGATTTTATTAGCATTGGCGCGGGGGCAGGAAAAATTGGCGTTGCATTACGCGGAACGCGCCCGCGCCCGTTCGTTGCGCGATGCGCTCAGTGCGGCAGCATGGGCGGCCAAACCGTCTCCGGCTGCCGTGCCCAGCATCGAGGTCTTGCAAAGCGCCATTCCGCTTGCCGCGCAGGTGATTGAATATCGCATAACCGCGGATACTTTAATTATCTGGCTGATCGAGCGGCACAGCCTCATCACCCGGCGCCTCGGCATTCCTGCCGCGCAAATCGCGCAAGATGTTCACGATTTTTTAACCAATATTGGCGCGAACGATTTAGCCGCGTATAAACAGCGCGTCGAGCAAAATCGTCCAGCCGTTTATCGGGAAAACCTGCACGCCGGCCACCGGCTTTATCAAATGCTCTGGGAACCGATTGCCGGTCACGTGGCGCGGCAAAAAAAAATTGTAGTGATACCGGATGGCGTATTGCATCGCCTGCCCTTCGGCGCTTTAGTGGCCTCCGGTGAGCGGTTTTTAGCCGAAGAAATTCTCTGGGTCAAAGCGCCGGGGCTGGCCGTTCTTGCCGAAAATGCTACACCCAACTTGGCGCGGGATAAGGCGCGGCCAGCCAGTCTGCTGGTGGTTGCCGACGATCTGCCCAGCGCCAACGGGCAGACGAAATTGCTCTCGCATCTGTTTGCCAATTCCAGTTTTCTCTTTAAACAGGCGGCCACCTACGAGGCGTTGCAAACGCGCTTGCGCCAAGAGGTTGACATGATTTATTTTTCCGTGCACGCGGTGGCCGATGAGCGGTTTCCCATGAATTCATATCTCGAGCTTTATGAACGCGCCGCCGCTGGCGAGACGCCGCGTCGGGCCAAAGTTTATGCGCGCGCGCTTTTGCAGCTTGAGTTCAACCGCACCGGGCTTGCCGTGATCAACGCCTGTCAAACGGCCAGCGGCAGGATCGCGGCGGGCGAAGGCGTGCTCAACCTGGTGCGCGTCTTCGCGCTAAAAAAAGTGCCCGTGGTCATGGCCAGTTTATGGGAAAACGACGACCGCTTTTCCGCGGAGATCACCAATGCGTTCTTTAAACGGGTGGCTGCCGGAGACGAATACGCCGTGGCGCTCCACCAGGCGCGGCTGCAGGCGATCGGCAAATTGCAGCGCGATTATGCGGTGGCGCTGCCGTACTTTTGGGCCTTTTTTGAAATCTACCAAAATCGCTGGAATCAACCCACTGCGGTAAATCTTGATTAACTTCTGGAGGTAACCATGTCGCATGAAATTGGCGGAGGCGGCCACGATCCGCCTCAAATTTACGCTCAACAGGAAATGTTTGCGCCGGCCCAGCCGTTCCGTTTTTATCCGCTGGATTTCGGCCTGGCTTTGGGCGTGGCGTCCGCGGTGTTTGCGCTGCTCGCCATGCTCGTCGCCATTGCCGGCGGCAACACCCAGGGCTTGGAATTTTTCCAAACGCTGTTCCCGGGGTTTGATCCTGAGCAAAAAATCAGCCTCGTGATGGGGATCGTGTGGAGTTTCGTGTATGGCGGCCTCGGCGGTTTTGTCACCGGCCTGCTATACAATTGGCGGGTGAACCGAAACCACCACAGCGCGGATAATCATTCAACCAAAACGTGAGCGGTTTGGGCACCGCCTGACGTTTCGTAACCGGCCGGTTGGAGAACACCGAAAAATGGCGCTCTCAACTGGCCGGTGTTTTTTTTGCACATAAAACCTCTTGCATTCCCCCGCCGTTTTTATTAAATTACCCGGCGAACCAACCACGGGTTTTTACATGGCCGAGAAAAAAAATTATCAAAAACTGATCATCTTCTGCGGCTCGCCGGCGGACGTCACCGCCGAGCGCCAAATCGTGGAAGCGGTCGCGCGACAACTGAATCAGCCCGGCCAGCCGGCGGATAAAGCGGGCGTTGTGCTCGAAGTTTGGGATTGGCAAAAACACGTCTCGCCCGACGCCGGCCGCCCGGAAACCGTCACACTCGCGCAACTGCAACCGGAAAAATGGGATATTTTTCTCGGCCTATTGTGGATGAAATTTGGCTCGCCCTCCGGCGCGAACAATCCGCACACCGGCGCGCCGTTTGAATCCGGCACGGAAGAAGAATTTACCTACGCCTACGAACACTGGAAGCAAGCCGGCCGGCCGCGCATTTGGTTTTATCGCTGCCGGCGCGAAGCCGATCTCGACGTGCTCGATCCGGCGCAATTCCAACGCGTGAAAGATTTTTTTGCGCAATGCCAGGCCGAAGCGCGGCACCCGCTGTTTTATCGCCTATTTAAAACCGCCAAAGAGTTTGAAGACCAGGTACGCGCGGATTTGACCAAATATCTTTTGGATGAATACGAGAAACGTCTTGCCGCGCCGTTGCCGGTTTCGCCGGCTTCTGCACTGCCGCCGTCCTCTCTTGATACCGCCGCGCTCCGCCGGCGTTATTTGCAAAAGCTGCAAAACGATTGCGAGTTGCTGCCGCTCGCCGCCATCGACGAAACGCGCGATCCGCATCAGAAAAAACTCACGCTCAATCAGGTTTATATCGGCTTGAACACCACCACGCTGGTCGATCAAAACGGACAGCCGATTGAACGCGAGAAGATGACGGGTGAGCGTACGGAAAATACCCGCGCCCTCACCGTGCTGGAAGCGACAGCGCAACATGAAATGCTGGTGATTCTCGGCGACCCGGGTTCCGGCAAAAGCTCGTTTGTCAATCATTTGATGTTTATGCTCGCGGCTCATCTGCTGGATCCCGCCAACGCTTTGCCCGAAACTTGGCCGCACGCTGCGCTGCTGCCGGTGCGCATTTTATTGCGCGAATTGGCGGTCTCGCTGCAGAAGGCGGACACGGCGGCCATTCTGCAAAAAAGCACCGCCGAAAGCGAGCGTGAATTGGCGCGGCTGGTGTATGCGCACATTGCCGCGCATCTCGCCGATTACGACGCGCCGGATTTTAACGCCGCGTTGCGCCAAGCGCTGGACGAGCATCGCGGCCTCGTGGTGTTTGACGGCCTCGATGAAGTGCCCACCGGCGGGCGCGGCCTGGTCAAACGCTGCGTCGAAGCCTTTTGCGCTGCGGCCAAAGGCAATCGTTTCTTGATAACGTGCCGCGTGCGCTCGTACGAACGCGAGGCGGTTTTGTCCGGTGTGCCAGCCGTCACGCTCGCGCCGTTCGATGCAGAGCAAACGGCCGCTTTTATCACGGGCTGGTACGAAGCTTTGGCGCAGGCGCAACAATTTTCCGCGGCGCAGGCCGCCGAGAAGCGGGATGATCTTTTGGCCGCGAGCAAAAGTTTGCCGCCGTCGCTCGTGGAAAATCCGCTGCTGCTGACGACGCTGGCGAATTTGCACAGCAACAACGTCGAGCTGCCGCGCCGGCGCGTGACGCTGTATCGCGACGCCGCCCGGCTGTTGTTGCGGCGCTGGCAGGAGCACAAAGCCGGAAAAATTTCGCTCTTTGAAGAATTGGGCCCGCAAAGCGATTTGATGCTGAACCGTGCGATGGAAGAGCTGGGTTACTTGGCGCAAAACGCCGGCCGCGGCAGCGAGGCCGCCGACATTCCGGAAGACGAGGCCATGAAAATTTTAAAACAAAATTTTTCCGGCACGGCCAATCCGCGCGACACCGCCAGCCATTTTCTCGGCTTTGTTGAGCAGAACGCCGGTTTGCTGATCGGCCGCGGCGGCGTGGGCAGCGACAATATTTATGCGTTTGCGCACCGCACGTTTCAGGAATATTTTGCCGGCTGCCATTTGCTCAAACGCCGCGCCCGCGAGGCCGCGCCGCTCTTGCAAAAGCTTTTAGCGGAAGGCGATTATTGGCGCCTGGCCGCGCAGCTTGGCGTCGAGCACCGGATTTATAATGAAGACAATTGCGACGATCCACAGGACGTGATTTATGCGCTGTGCCCGGCGCCCGCGCCCGAATTAACCGACACCCCCGCGTGGCGCGGCATTTACTGGGCCGCCCTGTTCGCGCTCGAAGTCGGCCTCGCACGCATTGCCGATGATAAAATTTACGGCGGCGAGGAATTTCTCGGCCGTCTCAAACAACGTTTGGTCACGATTTTAGAAAACCGCCTCTTGCCCGCTCGCGAACGCGCGGAAGTCGGTTTTGCGCTCGGCAAACTCGGCGACTCCCGCCCCGGTGTTTTGAGTTTGCCGCCGATTTGGATTGATTTACCCGGCGGCCGTTTTACCATGGGTGATGACGAATACGGCCCGCCGCATGAAGTGGAATTGTCGCCGTTCAAAATCAGTAAGTATCTTATCACCAACGCGCAGTTTGCCGAATTTATAAAGGCCGGCGGCTATGATGAAGAAAAATGGTGGAGCAAAGATGGTTGGAAATATCGGCAGGAAAATGGTTGGGATTATCCACGTTATTGGCAAGATGAAAATTTCAATTTACCCAACCAACCGGTGGTCGGCGTCTCGTGGTTTGAAGCCGATGCGTTTTGCGCGTGGCTGAAGGCAAAAAGCAAAGAGCAAACGGCAAACGGCAAAAAGCAAATTCGACTGCCAACCGAAGCGGAGTGGGAGTTTGCGGCGCGCGGCAGTGTAGGGAGAAAATTTCCGTGGGGCGATGAGGAGCCGACGGTTGAACACGCCAATTACAATGAATTGCAGCTTAACCGCACAACGGCGGTGGGAAGTTTTCCGGCCGGCGCAACTGCGGCTGCACTCTTGCGTAACAATAGCGTCTCTGCTGAAGATCGTCAGAAACAGATTCTCGACTTGGCCGGCAACGTGTGGGAGTGGTGCTCAGATCGGAACAGCGACAAGTATTATGCGGAATGCAAAAAACGCGGCGTCATGAAAAATCCTGACGGCCCGAAAAGTGGAGACAACCGTATTCTTCGTGGGGGTTCTTATTGGAACAATGCAAGCTGCCTTCGCGGGTCGGGGCGCCTTAACGACTATCCCTTCATGGGGTACGACCTCGATGCGTTCCGTGTCTGCGCGGCCGGCGAGTCATAAAGTTTTTGAATCCCTGAATCCCTGACCAACTGAACCCCTGAAAAACAGAACCCCGCGCAGCGGGGTCGAAAATTTTTTTTTAAAAATGCGAGGAGGAAATCTCGTATTGCCTACAGTTACGGGTGGAGAAAAATGTCATTCTGGAAGAATCTTGTTTCAAACCAGCGCTGTGCTTGATCGTAACAAGATGCTTCCAGCCCTGGCCTGCGGCTGGGCAGGCATGACAAATTAGTTTTTCACCTATATCGGCTTTCGCGTGCGTGCCGGCGAATCATGTTCAAATCAATAACAATTTCTTGCTATGCCGTTGCTTGATAAAGCACCGGTCGATATCGTGGCCGGGGAATTTTCTTGCCGCTCGTTTTTGCAGTTTTAAGCCATGCCGTTTTGGCTTTTTTTAATTCTGCCAGCGCTTTCTCCGGCGTCGCCCCAAAAGCGGAACAAAATTCCAAATCAGGAATATCGGCAATGTAGCCGCCGTCTTCCTTGCTGTAAAAAATATTGATATGATAGTCTTGCATCAATCGCCCTCCAGGCTGAGAGCATAACGTTCCGTCAGGCGTAAAATTAAAGAATGTAGCTGAGAAGTGCAAGGAAAAAACTTTGGCAATCCGTATTACGCCGCGAGCCGCAAATACTTTAACATTTTTCTGTGATTGAACATTAAAGTAAGTATAACAACAATGCCCCGGCAATGGCAAATACCATTTTTCCCTCCGGTCGAACAATTTCAAGCGATCAAATGCAAATCGGCTTCACCACGAACTTCACTTCGGCATCCAAAACGCTTTCGCCGCAATCAGCTCGATATCGCCGGGTAAATTAAGCGGGGTTTGGGATTTCGTGTGAAAGGCCAGGCCTTTGTAGCTGGTCAGGTAATAATATTTTTTCCCAAACAGGCCGCCTTCGTGTTGCACCACCAACGGCGTTTTGGTTTTGACCAGAAGCGCGGCAAACTCCTTGGGCTCCACCTGCACGATCGTGCCGGAAGCTTTAATCGCACGAATCATCGCGGCAATAACCGCTACTGCTGCGCTCATTTTTGCTCCTTTCAATAAAGTAAAACCTACGGGGTTTGGAAATTTTATATCGGCTTTGACCTCAAAACTAAATCGCCCAGTTTACAGTGTTTTCTGTTTGAATGAAGACGCTGTCATTTCGAGTCCCGAGCACGGGACGAGAAATCTTTTGCTATAAAGATTCCTCGTCGCTGCGCTTCTCGGCATGACATCTTTACTCATTTAGAAAACAATGCGGCGAGATCGTTTTGCGCCAGTCGGACTTCGCTCCGTTTATTTAAATCTTCCGCTCTTTCCATCTCCCGCGGCGGAAAACCAAAATGCCGACGACGGCGATGGTCGATTCGGAGATCGTGATCGCGAGAAACACGCCCTCCGCGCCCATGCCGGCCCACAGCGCCAGCCCATACGCCAGCGGAATTTGCAACAGCCAATAGCAAAACAAATTGATCAGCGTCGGCGTGTTGGTATCGCCGGCGCCGTTGAAGGCTTGCACCATCACCATACCGTAGGCATAAAAAATATAACCGTAACTGATGTACCGCAAGCAATCGACGCCGAACGGAATGACCGCGGGATCGGCGGTAAACAAGCGCACCAGCGGCTCCGCAAATAAAATAAAAACCACCGTCACGCCGCCGAGAAAAATCATATTGCTCAATCCCGTGATCCACACGGAACGCTCCGCGCGCTGCGGTTTTTGCGCGCCGAGATTTTGGCCAACCAATGTGGCCGCGGCGCTGCCCATGCCCCACGACGGTAGAATCGCAAAAATGATGATGCGCAATGCAATCGTGTAACCCGCCAGCGCCGCGCTGCCAAATCTCGCGACGAGGCGCACGAGCACGAGCCAGCTTGCCGTTGCCACCAACATTTGAAAAACGCCGCCAACAGAAACGCGCAACAATCGCAACATCACTTCAGGGTGCAGGCGTAATTGCGGCCGCTTGATCTTGACGCGGCTCCAGCCGCGCCACAGCGCGAACAATTGATAAAGCACGCCCGTGCCGCGGCCGATATTCGTCGCCACCGCCGCGCCGGTCACGCCCATTTCCGGAAACGGGCCCCAGCCGAAAATAAAACAGGGATCGAGAACGATATTGCAGATATTCGCGATCCACAACGCGCGCATCGCATGGGCTGCATCGCCGGCGCCGCGCAAAACGGCGTTGATCAAGAAGAGCAGTTGCACCGTGATATTGCCGCCGATCATCCACGCCATGTAGCCGGAGCCGATGTTCACGATATTCGGCGACGCGCCCATCAACTCGAGCAATTTCGGCGCAAAAAGAACGCCGAGTATGCCGAACAATATGGAAATCGCCGTGCCGATGCCGATGGCCTGCACCGCCGCCACGGCGGCGCCCTCGGCGTCTTTCTCGCCGATGCGCCGCGCGATCATGGCGGTGGTGGACATGCTCATGCCCCACGCCACCGCATAAACCACGGTGAGCACGGATTCCGTCAATCCGACCGTGGCGACCGCATCGGCGCCGAGCCGCCCGACCCAGAACACATCGACGACCGCGAACAGCGACTCCATCATCATCTCGAGCACCATCGGAATCGCCAACAACATGATCGCGCGGCCGATGCTGCCCTCGGTGAAATCCTGTTGCGTGCCGGCAATCGACTCGCGCAGATCTTTCCACTTTACGGTAAATTTCTCCGCCGGCAATGCCTCGGTTGCCGGCAAAGCCGTTGCGGCTTCAAGAGCGTGATTCATTTGAAATCCTAAAAATTATAATTGCCGCGCGGAGACGCGACTTGCCGAATGGCAAATGGCTTCATCCCGGGCAGTTAAATTTGGAGTGACAAACTTTAGTTTGTCACGGCGTTTTCAAAGGATTGCTTCGTCCCGCTGGAAAGCGCGGGACTGCAATGACTTACAGGCAAACCCGAAAAAAGTATATGTTACAAATGGAGAAAAGGCCGCGAGTTTAGCGGTGAGAACGAAAGGAAAGCCCCGCACCCGTTTAAGCAGCAGCAACACGCGCTGCAATTGAGGAGGCGTTTGGGAGGCAATGAGCCACAAACACTCTTGGCCGAGCGTTTGGTGAAAATTCCGTATCGTAAGGACAAACATTATACGGCAGTTTTGTAAAAAGGTTCGAATTCATTTTACCGCGGGTTCGAGCGCCAATTGGTAACACGCGGCTTCGCGGTCGTTGCGCACGAGCAAATATTCGCCGGCGAGCGCGGGATTGTTCCACGTTTTGCCGGCCAGCGCCGCAAATCGCGCCAGCTCTTTATGCGCCGCGGGGTTCGCTTCAACTAATGCCACGTCGCCGGATTCCGCCTGGATAAGCAAAAGATCATCGACGCCGATCATTTGGCCGTGTCCATAACGTCCGGCTTTCCATTTACGCGCGCCGGTCGCGAGATCGAGACAAACGAGAATACCGTCATCGAGTCCGTAGATGTAGCCGTCGCGCGGCACGACGTTGGTGAATTTCGCTTTAAGCTGATTCGTCTCCCAAACGAGCGCGGCCTGCAAACCGGCGCTATCGGTGCGTTGAATTTGAAAAAGTTTGCAGCCGACGCCGTAACCGCTCGAAACAAAAACGCGATCGTTCGGCAACGGCAGAGGTTGCGCCACGCATTCGCTGCCGCCCGGCCACGGTTGGCGCCAGAGAATTTGCCCCGTCACCGGATCGTGCGCCACAACATCGTTCTGATTAAAAATGAGAATTTGCCGCATGCCTTGCAGCGTTGCAACAAGCGGCGAGCTGTAGGCGGCGCGGTCATTGCCGCCACTCCAGATTCGCGCGCCGGTATCTTTGTGATACGCTACCAACGATTTGCCCTCGCGCCCGCCGGCGCTCACCACCAACAAACTATCGAGCACCAGCGGCGAACCCGCGACCCCCCATTCTTTCATTGGCGCATCATTATTCTGCAAAATATTTTTCGACCAGATCCGTTGGCCGGTTTTCAGATCGAGACAATTGAGCCAGCCCGCCGCGCCCTGCGTATAAACGCGATTTTGGGCAACCGTCGGCGTCGCGCGCGGGCCGTCGCCGGTGAGCGGCGAAGCGAAGCCCGTGCTGTCACCGTGGCTCCATTTGACCCGCCCCGTTTTCAAATCATACGCCACCACCATCTCGAGCGCGCCGCGCTGCTCCTGCGTAATCGCAAAATTTCCGGCAACGCTAAAACTCGACCAACCGGCGCCGATGGGTTGCCGCCACAATTGGCGCGGCGGATTTCTTTTCCAATCCCGGTTTAATTTAAAACCAAAAACTCTCGCATCGCGATCCGGTCCGAGAAACTGCGGATAGTCGCGCCGGAAAGAAGTTGCCGCTTTCTCGCGTCCGGGGTTGGAAATTTCCGCGACAGTTTGGGGTTGCGATTCTTCTTGCACGGATGGCGGTGTTGCGTTTGTCGGCATGGTATCAACCGGCGCCGCAGCCGCTTGCGGCAAGGCTTCGATTTTATTCTGCGCGAAGCGCCATGCTAAAATCGGCAGAATGTCGCCGCTGACGCCGCGCACTCGAAACAGCGACAATCCCGCGCCGAGCAGCAAAACCAGCGCGCCCAAGGCGAAGAGACGAAACTTGCGGGATAGCCGCGAAAACGCGAATAGCCAAACGAGCAACAGCAAAAGAGCAAGAATTAAAATTCCACCGGTTTGTTGAATTTGGGCTTGCCGATCGGCAGAATCGGCAAGCCCAATGAACAGCGCCGCCGCGCCCGCTAAGACGAGAATAGCGCTCGCCGGCCACCAACGCACGGGGAGATTGGGGGATCGGGAGGAAGAATTTATTGACATGCCGAATAAAAGCTTTAAAGCCAAAATGAGTGAAGCCAAAATTATTTAATTTATGTAAGTTTGGTGGCTTTGTGGTGAAGCCGGTCTCGATTACTTCACCGCGCCCGCGAGCGTGTCGTGGTGCAATTGAATCAGCGTGCGCAAATACGTGCCGATTCGATCCGGGCCTTCGAATCCCGCGAGCCGCGCGGCTTCGGCTTGTTGGGCTTCGGGAATGTCGGCGCTTTCGGCGTAATGCTTGAGGTCGCGGTAAAAGCCGATCGTGAATAAATCCCACGCCGCGCCCTGATCGTGCGTGAAGATAAGATTCTCCGGACGGCCGAGGTGTTTTTGATAGGCATTTTCCATCTCGCGTTCTTTGTACAAATCCGCCTGCTTGCCGGGCAGCGCGAGAAAAATTTCGACGTGATAAAATCCTGCGCCGCTAAACGCTTTCTGCACCTCCGCCAGCGCCGGGCCGTCAACAAAAATTTCCTCGTGCCACGCGACCAGCTCGTAAAACTTTTTCGCAAATTGCGCCGGCGGCAATCCGGATTTCTCCGCGGCTTGTTGGCGCTTGGCCAGGCGTTCCGGTTTAAAATACTCCGTGTAGTTGTCGAAGGGAAACAGAAACATCAAATCCCACTGATCGCCCTGCGAATGGCGCATCCAATACGGCCGCTGGTCGCCGGCAGCGTCATAAACCGGCAGGCGCTCTTTATACAGCGCGATGAGATCGAGCAACCGGCCCGGCGCGGCGCGCACGAACATGGCTTTGTAGAGATAGCCGGCTTCGGCGGAGGCGGCGATGGCAATGAGCACCATCAAAACAATTGCACGTCGCATCAATCATTCTCCTTTCCATACTTGCTTTTTAAAACCTTAATCTGTATATTTTATCGGATAAATTCAAGGGAAAAAACCTATGCAACGAACAGAAATTGGCGAACATCTTGTGGTTGATCCGAAAGTCTGTCATGGCAAATTGACTTTCAAAGGCACTCGAGTACCGGTAAGCACCGTGCTTACATTTCTGAGCAAAGGCGACTCCATTGCCGACATCATGCGCAACTGGCCGGAATTGTCGCGTCAAGCTGTTGAAGAGGCTATTCGTTGGGCGGCAAATTTAGTGCAAGAAAAATACCCGACGATCTTTCGGAAAATATTCCGGCTCCCTGAATTCAAAACCAAAGTTGCGCGCATGGGTAAGGTCACCCGTATCAGTTCTACTCGGATTGAGTATATGCGGGTGAGCGACGAAACTATTTATACTTTAAATTGGCCGGCGCCGCGCCGCTACCGTTAACCTTCTTATGCGATTGTCTTTTCACGCGCTTGTTTCCTATACAATTCCCTTTAACGGATCGCATCCATTCCACGTTCCCTCCGACGCCACTGCCACGAACCGCGCAAACAATTCTTCGCGATACCAATTTTCCGCGCGGGTGCGGCGCATGGCCTCGCGATGGGCAGGCGCGCGAAAAGCGAAGGCTTCCATTTCATCGACGCTGCGCCAGAGACTGAACGTGGCCTGGCGAATAAACGGCGCTTCGCCGAGGCCAATCGATGCGAGCAAGCCTTCGACGTTAGCCAGCGCCTGACTCGTCGCCGGCACGGCGCTCCAGAATGCGCGCAAGCGCTGCAGCCGAATCGTGGCGCGCGTGAGCACGGCAATGGGGCCGGTGGTTATCGTCGGCGCTAATGGAAAAAACGGATTCACGCCCCCCCATTGGCCATGCACCTCCACCGGCTGCAAGCGCACTGTCCAGATTTCTTCCGCATGGCGGCGATACGTACGCGGCAAGCTTGAATGCGCAAAAAAATTTTCCAACGCCTCGACGTTTTCCCACACGGCAAGCAAACCATAACGCGCCCAATTCGGCCGCCGGCTAAAACCGCCGCCGTGTCCGCTGCCGAGCAATTTCCAGAAACGAAGTCCGCGCAGACGCGCCAATTGCGGACGCGCGAACGCCATTTGCGCGAAGGCCCAAAATTTTTCTGCGCCGGAAAAGCCGAAGAGTGTGAGGGTGGTCAAGTGGATTTGGCAAATAAAATAAGGACCCACGGGTTAAAAGCCCGCGGCCAACGGGAGACTCTATCCGTTGGCCGTAGGTTATCCGTGAGAAAATTATTGCGGTGGCCCACCGCCCATTTGCGCCATCGCTTCTTCCGCGCGCTTTCCCATTTCTTCCGGCGCCACATCTTCGATGTGGCTCGCCATCGACCAATTGTGGCCAAACGGATCGGCGAGCATGCCGTAGCGATCACCCCAGAACATATCGGCCAGCGGCATGGTCACCTGGCAACCGGCGGCGACGGCTTGATTCCATAACGCGTCGACGTCTTCAACTTGCAGGTGAATCGTGACGGGCGAGCCGCCGAGCGACTGCGGCGATTTCGCGCCCATCATTTCGTCGTTCATAAAAAAAACCGAACCGCCGATTTGAATTTCCGCATGCATGATCGTGCCGTCCGGCATCGGAAAGCGATAATGCTCGATCGCGCCGAAGGCGTTCTTGTAAAACTCAATCGCCTCGCCCGTACTCTTGACGACGAGATGCGGCGTTATCGTGTGCATGTGCTCCGGCACGCGCTGCACGCCCTTTGGCTTTGCGGCGCGCTTCGTTTTTTTCACCGGGCGTTTCGTTTTCCTGGCCGCGCTTTTGGCTTTGACGGCTTTGCGTTTGGGTTTAGCGGGCATGGTGCATTTCCTCCGTGAAAAGTTTTGATGATGAATGATGAAAAAACATTTTACCTGGCGGCGTCTTGACCGCCTTCTTCAACATACGGTTGGCGCAATTTGAGCGGCGCCGGTGCGTGCTTGCGCACCCGAATATTGAGCACTTCAACAAAAACTGAAAATGCCATCGCAAAATAAATATAGCCTTTGGCAATATGCTGTCCCAGGCCGTCGGCAATCAAGGTGACGCCGATTAAAATCAAAAAGCTCAAAGCGAGAATCTTGAGCGTCGGGTGGCGATCGACGAAGCCGCTGATGAAGCCGGAGAAGAACAGCATAAAGCCGACGGCGATCACGACCGCCGTGACCATGACCGCGAGATGATTCGCCATGCCGACGGCGGTGATCACCGAATCCAGCGAGAACACGATGTCCAACAAAATAATTTGGATGATGACGCTGGCAAATGAGGCCACGCGAATTTGCCGCGAGGCGCTCCCTTCGGCGCCCTCCAATTTTTCGTGGATTTCGTATGTGCTTTTGGCGAGCAGAAAAAGTCCGCCGATAATAAAAATGAGGTCGCGGCCAGAAATTTCATTTTGTAAAATGGTAAACAGCGGCACCGTGAGCTTGCTCAACCAGACGATCGAAAAGAGCAGCACGATGCGCGTGAGCATCGCCAGGGCTAAGCCGATATTGCGGGCGCGGCCTTGCTCCTGCTGCGGCAATTTGCCGGCGAGAATCGAAATAAAAATGACGTTATCAATTCCGAGAACGATTTCCAAGCTCGTTAAAGTCAAAAGTTGGATCCACGTATTCGGATCGAACAACCACTCCATGCCATGGCTCCCGATTGGTGAATAAAAAATTTATTGACGGCGGCCTTTTTTCTTACGCAGAATCATGCCGGGGGTTGCAACCGCTGGCCGTGGCCGCTGTTTTTATGATAATCCAAAAAAAGGAAATGTCAAGGATTTTATGGGAATCGCCGAAAGGCTTCGAGAAAGAGACCGTGAGATCTGGCGGCGTTGGCCAGCCAGCCGCCATGTCGTTGCATGAGCCGCAGCGGGAGTATCGCGGCAATCTCGCGGGGGGAGAGGCTATTCGCGGGGCACTGCTGCAAACGGTCGCGTCGAGGCTTGTCGTTGTGCAGCAGTGGTCGCCTGAGCAGCGTCGTTTGAGGAATCTGCGATCAATCCAATCACGGGAGAAGGCCGGGGTGCTTCATCAAAAGCCGTGCTCCTTGCAAAATTTCAATCCCCAAATTTTCGCAAAGAAACCCAGCTTTTTGCCGCATTCCAAACAGCGGCCCATTTTTTCCAATTTTTCCGCCTGGCGTTGTTGCTTTTGCAGCAAGCGCTCCAGTTCGGCTTCGTAAGGATTGCCGTCCATGGCGGCCGGCGTTTCTTCCGGCTCGACACGGTTGAGCGTTTCAACAACTTGCGAATAAGAGGCTTCCGCTCGCATGGCGGGCTCGGCGCGGCGGTTCAGCGCTTCCGGTTTGTTGGGAAAATTTCTTTCAGGCGCGCGCCCGCCGGTGGAAGGCGTTTTTACATAAGTCGCCGGCGTCGCTTTTTGCTCATGCACTCTCGGCTGCGAAAAACCGGCAGGATTGCCGTTGCCATGCGGAGCGGTTCCACGCGCCGCACCGTTCATAACATTACCCGACGGTGGTGCGGGCCGCGCGCTGTTTCCATTGAAACCATTCGGCGCCAGCGGACGTTTGTTGCGCGCTTCAAAGGCGGCGCGAGTGATCACCATCCGGCCCCAGAATTTTAAACTGCCGCTTTCGTCGCCGGTGACCAGCACGCCGCCGTCGTGGCTAAATTCGGCGCAGGTTAGATTGCCGGCGATCACGTGCACCAACCGGCCGTCTTGCGCGTTCCATAATTTCACGCTGCGATCCTGATAATCGTTCGCTGCGAGCACGATGCCATCCGGACTGAAACGCACGGAGGTGATGCCCGGCGAAAACGGTTTGAGATTATGCAGCAGTTTCGCATTCGGCACGTCCCAAAGCTGTACGGCTTTGCCGTAATGCACCGTCGCCAACAATTTCGAATCGGGGCTTAACGTCATCCAACTCACCGTGCCTGAGCGCTCCGGCAAATTGTACAGCATCTTTTTTTCCGCCACGTTATAAAAGCGGACGCTGCCGTCGCTGGAACCGCAGATCAAAATTTTGTCGTGATCATGAAATGCCAGGCAATTGGAAAGCCCGGAGCAGCCAAAAAAGGTGTGCAGCAATTTTCCGGAAGCCGTTTCCCAAAGCATCGCCGTGTTATCCGGGCTGCCGGTCGCGAGCAACTTGCCGTCGCTGCTGAAAACCGCGGTATCGACGCTGCTCTTGTGCCCATTGAGCGTATGCAAGGTGACGCCGCTGACGACGTCCCCAATCGTCGCCTGGCGATCATAATTGCCGATCGCCAGTTTTTTGTCGTCCGGACTGAACGCGAGACAATGCACCGCATTGCCGGTGGCGCCGAGGTCACACATCAGCGCACCGGTGGCAACGTGCCACAAACGCACGCCGCCGCGGCGATCAACGCTCGCG
>Ga0247727_10011755_pt1 | contig 15188 bp, 17 predicted proteins | sample WisWelCaveWW1625_FD_202498 | JGI IMG/M metagenome (GOLD analysis project Ga0247727, IMG submission 202498) | Biofilm microbial communities from Wishing Well Cave, Virginia, United States - WW16-25 | ecosystem: Environmental > Aquatic > Deep subsurface > Groundwater > Cave microbial mat | place... | reverse complement strand
GGAGCGCATTTTCATGCTCGCGCAATTTCCGGACCTAGCTCAATTTTTCTTTGAGGATAAGATCGAGTATGGGGAAGAGGCGAGAGCCGAATTCAAAAAAGACCCGCGTTTGGGTAACGCATTTCTGAAATACTCGGAGCTTTTGCAAGGTATTGAGCCATTTGACGTGAAGGCGATCGAGGAAAAAAGCCGCGTGCTGATGAAAGAACTGGGCATGAGCGGCAAGGAGTTCATCCATCCTTGCCGTGTGGCGGTGACCGGCCGGACGGTGAGCCCCGGATTCTTCGACACTGTCTCGCTTTTAGGAAAGACCAAATGCGTGGCCCGCCTGAACCAAGCCACGCAAGTTTTTAAAGGCTAGCGTCATAAAAATTTTATAAAAATAAATAAGAGCGTCCAAAATGCGGACGCTCCTATTTATTTTGGTGCGGAAGGAGGGATTTGAACCCTCAAGCCTTGCGGCACATGCCCCTCAAACATGCGCGTATGCCAGTTCCGCCACTTCCGCAAAATTTGGCTGCCCCGCTTGGATTCGAACCAAGACAAGCAGCTCCAGAGGCTGCCGTGCTACCATTACACAACAGGGCAAAAAGGCAAATTCTGGACCCTCTATTACACCACAGGACGAAAAATTTTCAAACAGCTTATTCTAAAGTGACAGCGATGATGTTCTTCGGTTTTTTGGCGGTTTTGAGGAGGAGGTCGCGCGGGATCAGTACTTCCTTTTTCTGAAGTTCGACCCCCTTCAATTCCTGCCCGTTGACGGTCACCCGGCTCACGCAGACGTGTTCGTAGGGGTTCTTTTTGGGATTTTTGTAGAGGATGGTGAGGGATCTGCCGGCGAAATGGGTTTCCACGCTCGCCTCGCCCTTTATCCCGAACTGCTCCTTCGTCAGTTTCGGTTGAAGCAGCAGGTCCCCGTACAGACCGCGCACGCCGAATACCTGGGTGAGAAGCGTCAGGATGTACCAGCTCGCCGAGCCTGTCAGGTAGTGGTAGAACCCGCGTCCCTCGGAGTTGAAGTATTCGGGGATGCCCGGGTAGATCCGGCTGCTCGCGGTGTTCGTCGCCATGCGGTAGATGGAATCGAGCACCTCGCGGCCTTCTTTCACGAAGCCGCGCCGGTAAAGGGCGTTCGCGAATAGGACGGTCATGTGGGAGAAGAAAGCGCCGTTCTCCTTCTCGCCGTAGGCGAAGGAGAACGCGCGGCCCAAGTCCATGCGTATCTCATGAAAATCCGTGTTGAGCCGGAATCCGCCATGCTCCTTGTCCTTTAGGTATTTCCGAGCGGTTTTAAAGATCTCCGCGACCTGTTCATGGGTAGCGACGTTTCCCATGATGGGGAAGACCTGCCCCGCGAGCGTTATCCTCAGACCTTGGGGAAAGTCTCCCTCCACGCGTTGTCCGCGGTTGTCGTAATAGCCGTTGTAGAGGCCGTCGCCGCCGCGTGTTTGGAGCCATTCCTTTTTCCGGATATGTTCGGCCAAGAAATCAGCCTTGGCCCGAAGGTCCGCGGCCAGTTTTAGGACAGGTACTTCGATCTTTTTCCCGGAGATCACGGGTTGGACAGCGGCGAAATATTTTACGAGTCGCCTTTTTTTGTCCGGCACCGAATAATAGTTGAGCTTAGGCGTCTGGACGCGGTCAAGGAGCAGGAGCAGTTCTTTGGCGAGAGGAACTTTCTTCGTCTGCTTGTCCCGGGCCATTCTTTCGATGAGCTGGGCGAGATCTTTCAGGTTCGAGGCGTACAGGGCGCTGAACGCGACGCTTTCACCGCGATCATAGGCCATGTCGAGACCGTCATTCCAATCCGCGTTCTCAAGACGGATATGGTTGTGCTCACCGACGTTGAAAAATTGGACCAGATGCTGGACCAGGAGATGCTCCAGGATGGAGCCGGTTGCCGTCGGGCCCGCTTTGGTCTTCAAGTTCTGTCCGTAGGCTTCGGTCCAGGCGTCGTCTTTTTGGCGGGCACGGGATAACTGGCGGTCCCTGAAGTATTTCGCGCTTTCGAACAGGATCCCTGTGTCGCCGGTCTGGTGGATATAAAGCTCCAGGGTCAGGTAAGGCCACACGCCGTGGTCCATCCAGACGCGCGTGATATTGTTCCGGTCGGCGATGAACTCGTTGTTTTCTGAGCCGATGATGGTGGCGTTCGACCCGTCGATCCGGATGCCGTTAAAATTATAGAGCAAGATTTCCCGGGTCTCGTCGGGGGAGGTTAAGAGAAGCGCCAGACAATCCTGCCAAAGATCGCGCCAGCCCCGTCCACCGCGGCCATAGTCGAAATCGGGAAGGAAAGAACATCCGAAAAGTTTTCTCAAGGTGGGCTGAAGGCCTACCCATCGGACCCAGCCGTTGAATGTCGCGTCCGGAGTCCGGAAGCGCAGCCGGTCGAGTTTAGCCTCCCAGAAAGACCGGGTCTCGGAAAGTGCCGTCTCCGCTTTTGAAAAACTCCCGAACGACCGGATCCAAGAGTCGAGCTGGGCTTCTTTTTCCGCGATGCCCAGGATCAGGACGAAACGCGCTTTTCTACCCGGACCCAAACTTTGGGTCTTGAAACGAAGGGCGCCCATCGCGGATTTGCCGTGCATCTCGGCGGTGTTCTTTTGGGGGACAGGCTGATTTTCAATGACGCTTTGGGGGGACTCAAAGTCGCCGCCTTCTCCGACGAAGTCCGACACTGTCGAAAAAGAGCCCACAGGCAATTCTCCGTTCTCCTGGACGCCGAGCACCGCGTAGACGCGTTCGTTCGGCTTGTGTCCGCGCTCATCAAAAGACATGGTGGGCCTCACGGCGACCCCCGCGGGGTGATCCAGGACTCGGTGGAGGAGCGAGGTCACGTGCGAGTGGTCCCGAAGATTGTCCGCCGAGCGCGCGAAGATGGGGATGGCCGAGGTGGGAGTGATGCGGATCTTAGAAGAGCCCGTATTGGTGAGCGTCACCAGCATCAACTCGACCTTTTCGGGGCGGGCAGGCGCGAAATTCACGATCTCCGAACGGAGCTTCCTTTCGCTGTTTTCGCGTGTCACTTTTTGCCAGAGAAATCCGGCTTCCAGTGAAGTTTTCTCACATTTTTTATTTAAAAACCGGTCAGCTTCCTGGAGCGACGAAACGCCGGTCAGGGACCAGACTCCTTTTCCTTCCACGTGGACCCAGAAGTTACGATTGGATTTGGTGTTGTGCAGGTCCTCCGCGGAAACGGGAAGGGTCAGATAGGAATCATGGCTGGTTTTGATGTCGCCATGCAGATCGGGAGTGATACTCGACAGGATCCCCGCTTCATTGGCCAAAGGAAAGTAGAGCCGGCTCGTGCCGCTGGGGGAGGGCACACGGAAACTGCCGTGGGCGTCGATGAATTCCCAGAGCATTTTTTTTGTCGGGGTGGTGGACATGTGCATCCTTATGTATTAAGAGAACTTATAGCCCCAACGGGAGTCGAACCCGTGTCCCTACCGTGAGAGGGTAGTGTCCTAGGCCACTAGACGATGGGGCCAAAGCAACAGAAATGACTATTCTGGGCGAAAAATGAGATTTGTCAACTCTCTTCTATTTCGCGGCGTCTCACGATGCCATTCCTTGGTCAGCAAAGGGTGTTTGACTCCCGTTTTCGGTTTTAGTATAGTCTTCCGGAGAGAGGACCATCCCATGAGATCCTGTAAATTGTTCCTGATCCTTGCCGCCGTACTTTTTATCTTTTCATCCGCCTGTGCTCACGCCGACAACGAGGCCATCGCTGAGAATAATCACGGGTATGTGCTGTATAAACAAGGGGACCTTGACGGCGCGATCCTGAGCTATTCCAAAGCGATAGAGATGGACCCGAATTTCGCGATGGCCTATTACAACCGGGGTTTGGCCAGACGCGAAAAAGGGGACCTTGCTGGGGAGCTGGCCGATTATGACAAAGCGCTTGAGCTCGACCCTAAATACGCCCAGGCCTATTACAACCGCGGCATCGCGCGGGAAGAAAAAGGCGACCTCGAGGGTTCTATCTCCGATAGCACCAAGCTCCTTGAACTGGACCCCAAGAACGCGAAAGCTTATTACAACCGCGGCATCGCGCGCGGTCAAAAAGGCGACCTCGATGGTTCCATCGCGGACAATACGCTGGCTATCAAGCTCGATCCGAGATACGTCCAGGCTTTTTACAATCGAGGTTTAGCGCGCGCGCAAAAGGGGGACATCCGGGGTTCCATCGAGGACAACACAAAGGTCATCGAGCTCCAACCGAACAATGCCGAGGCCTATTTCAACCGCGGCGCCGCCTACTGGAAAGAAGAGAACTATGATGGCACCATCGCCGATTTTGAAAAAGCGTCAAGCCTGAATCCGGCGTACAAGGCACAGGCGGGCCCGGTGATCGAACAAGCCAAACAGTTCAAAGCCGAAAAAGCGGAAGCTGAGGCCGTAAAAACATAAAATGAGGACATTCCTAAGAACGGTTTGTTCGTTCCTTCTTATCTCGTTCGTCCTTTTTCCCGCGCACGCGTTTTCCGCCCAGTTCCAATGCGAAGTTTTGAGCGTCAAGGGCCTCGCCATCGCGACAAACCCTGAAGTCGGCGACCGCGGCCTAAAGTCAGGGGATCTCCTGAAGCAGGGGGATGAGGTTTCGGTGGGGGACGACAGCTATGTGGACCTGGCTTATGACAAGGAATGGCAAAACGTCACGCGTTTGGGATCCAACACGCGCATCAAGATCGCGTCTGTGATGCCCGGGAAATTAGACTTGAAGAACGGGACCCTTTTCGCGAAATTAAAAAAATTACCGCGTGATTCCGAGTTTGAGGTGAAAACCCCGACGGCTGTGGCCTCCGTGCGCGGCACGGAGTATCTCACGAAGCACGTGAAGGGCCACACCGAGGTGTTGAACACGTCGGCGTCCCCGATATTCGTGTATGGGTTCAAGTCCGACGGCTCTATCGACAAGGACACCGAGGTGGTCCTGGAAACAGCTAAGAAAACCAGTATCCAAAAGGCGGGCCAAGCGCCCGCGCCGCCCGCTGTCATGACCGAGGAAGAACAGGGGGCCGGGGAAACGCTGACAAAAGCCATCCAAAAGAATATCGAGAAAGCCGAGGGCGAAGGGCGTAAGGCGAACATCCAGACCGTAGAAGAAATAGAGGCCTTCATAAAGGAAACCAAGGAAGAGTCGGCGTCTCGTGTCACCGCGCCGCCGAACGAGTCCGAATTGAGCCGCGTCACGGACACCCGGCGCCGCGCGTTCGGCGGACAAAAAGCGCTCGCGCCGCCGGAGACAGAGCCGACGTCAGAAGAACCCTCCAAGGAAGAAAATGTCTAAAACCCTGCTGGTCGTCGATGACAACGAGGATATGCGGTCCGTGCTGGCCTACCAATTGACGGCCAGGGGGTATCAGGTCATCATGGCGACGAACGGACAGGAAGGCATTGACAAAGCCCTCGCGGAAAAACCGGATCTTATCCTGCTCGACATCTTGATGCCGGTCATGGATGGCACCGAGGCCGCGGCGCAGCTTAAAGAGGATCCGCGGACGAAAAATATCCCCATTCTTTTTTTAACGTCCCTCGTTCAGGGCGAGAACGTCATCCGCGCGGAAGAAGCGAAAGACCAGTTTACGCTCCCCAAATCCATCAGTATGGAAAAACTCGTCTACGAGATCGAATTAGCTCTGTCCCGCAAGTAATTTCCTTCATCCTACCCGCCTTTCGTTCCCTTAACAAAAAAAATTAATTATTTTTTGAACGAAAATCACGCCTTCCCCCGTCTATTAAGGTGAAAACAAAAGGAGGGGTGTATGAAAACCTTAGAGGTGGAAGTGGTTGATATCCGGAAGATCACGGGAAACGGTAATCTTAAGGCTTTCGCCGACGTGAAAGTGGGCGGAAGCCTTTTGATCAAAGGCGTTTGCGTGATGAACGGCAAGAAGGGCGTGTTTGTCTCCATGCCGCGGAAAGCCACGAAGGACGGCCGGTGGCTTGATGTGCTGGAGCCCGAGGCCGGTCTGCGTGAGGAGATCGAGGACAAGGTCCTGGAGTCTTATGACTTAGAAACAGACGGCGTGAAGAAGTAGTCATGGAAACAGCTCCGCAGACGCTGGGGATCTTGGGGGAGGAGCTCGCGTTCCATGAGTTGAGGCGCCGAGGCTACAAGGTCCTTCTCCGGAATTACGAATGCGCTCTCGGAGAGATCGACCTCATCGCGAAAGAAAAAGGAGCGCTCGTTTTCATCGAAGTGAAAACAAGGAGTTCTGACGCGATGGGGTCGCCCGCGGAGGCGGTGACCGCCCAGAAGAGAAAGCAGATCGTTCGCGTGGCGAAATATTATTTGAAACGCTACGGGATCTCGGACGCTTCCTGCCGTTTTGACGTGGTCTCGGTGCGGATCCCCCCGAATGAGGAACCGGTGATCGAGGTCCTGCAGTCGGCTTTCTGGGAGGACGGATGCTAGCGAAGGTCTTGTCGAGCACGGTGTTCGGGATCGAGGCCTTCGCGGTGGAGGTCGAAGTGGATATCGCGAACGGCCTTCCCGCGTTCAACATGGTGGGGCTGCCGGATACGGCTTGCCGGGAAAGCCTCGATCGTGTCCGCGCCGCGGTCAAAAATAGCGGCATCCCGTTCCCAGCCAAAAAGATCACGGTGAATCTGGCTCCGGCCAATATCAAAAAGGAAGGTTCAGGTTTTGACCTGGCCATTGCCATCGGGATCCTTGTCGCCAATGAGAACATCCCCAAGGAATCCGTGGAAGGAAAGGTGTTTTGCGGGGAGCTTTCTCTCGACGGGCGGGTGCGGCCGATACCCGGGATATTGCCGCGCGCGTCCGGTTTGGCACAGGATGGGCCGAATGAGCTGTATCTTCCCGCCCAAAATTCCAAGGAGGCGTTGTGTGTGGAAGGTCTCAAGGTGTTCGGACTGCGGAGCCTCACAGAGCTTCTGCGCCATTTAAAAGGGGACACGCCGCTCAAGCCCGAAAAAGCTCTGCCCCGGGAAAAGCCGAAACGAACGGACGATCCTTTCCTGGATTTCAGCGACATCCAGGGTCAATGGCAGGCCAAGCGCGGCCTTGAGATCGCCGCGGCGGGAGGCCATAACGTGCTTATGATCGGGCCGCCTGGCTCGGGGAAGACCATGCTCGCGAAGCGCCTTCCGAGTATTTTATCCGTGATGACGTCCGAAGAATCCATCGAAACGACCAAGATCCACAGCGTCGCGGGGCTTCTCACAAAACGCGGAGCACTTTTGACCGAGAGGCCGTTCCGTGACCCGCATCACACGATCTCCTCTGTCGCCATGGTAGGTGGGGGCTCGTATCCAAAGCCGGGAGAGGTGAGCTTGTCCCATCACGGGGTCCTATTTTTGGATGAACTGGCTGAGTTTCGGAGAAATGTACTTGAAGTGCTGAGACAACCTTTGGAGGAAGGGCATGTCACTATTTCCCGCGCGGCGTGCACCATGACGCTACCCGCGCGCTTCATGCTGGTCGGGGCCATGAATCCATGTCCGTGCGGGTACTATACAGACCCAAAGAAAGAATGTAGCTGCAGTTCCATCCAGATCAAGAACTACCTCTCCAAGATCTCGGGGCCCCTCTTGGACCGACTCGATATCCAACTGAATGTTCCGAGGCTGAAAGCCCCGGAGATCCTGGAAAAAAATCGCGCCTCGGAATCGTCGGAGACTATCCGTTTGAGAGTGGAAAAAGCCCGGCAAGTCCAGAGGGCGCGTTATCGAGGAAAGGGGATCGCCTGCAACGCCCAGCTCGGTGTCCGGGAACTGGACCTGTATTGCCAAGTTCCGAAAGAGGCCGAGTCGCTTCTTAAGATGGCCATCCAGGAGCTCGGTTTCTCGGCCAGGGCTTATCATAAATGCCTCAAGGTCGCGCGGACGATCGCAGATCTGGAAGCGAAGGATGACCTCGAGACGGCTCATGTGGCGGAGTCCATCCATTACCGGACGCTGGACAGAGCTTCCGGACAAATATGATAAATAATCAAATTAATTTGACAAATAGGCAATCATCGGGCATACTTCGTGGACATGTTTGGAAAGGAAAAAGATCATGAAAAAGAGATGCCTGGTTCTGTTGGTCTTGGCTCTGTCGATGGGGGAAGGTTTCGCGAGGGCGGAGTGGGTCCGCCTGCCCGGAGCGATGCCGGAATCGGATATCACATTTGTGGTGGTCCATCCGAGGGACTCGCGGATCCTTTACGTGGCTGGAGAGAGGAATGTTTACCGCTCGAAAGATTCCGGAAGCGAATGGAAACGAGTTTTGAGCGTCCGAGGCGAGGCGAACCGTGTCCGTTTCATGAGCGTGGATGAGCTGAATTTGGACACCCTCTACGTGGCGACCGACAAAGGGGTCCAAAAAAGCCAGGACTCGGGAAAGTCCTGGAAAACCATCTATCGCGGCACGGGAAGCAAAGCCAAAACCGTTCACTGGATAGCCGAAGATCGGGCGGAAATCGGGAAGCTTTGGCTGGGAACGGGACATGGTCTCGTGAAGTTGTCGAAGGATGGCGCCCAGGCCCGGAGAGTGGCCTCTCTTCCGGATCTACGCGTGTATTCCATATGGACCTCCGGCAGCGGTCGGGATGTTTTTCTCAGTTCGGACAAAGGGATCTACCGGAGTGTGGACGCTGGGGAACATTGGGAGCGCGTGCTCGCCGACCGGGAAAGCCGGCCCGAAGGTCAGGAAGGCGTTCCGCTCTCCCAATTTCAGATCGAAGAGCTTTCGACGCAGGCGCTTTTTTCCAATTTTGCGTATGCCACTTCCCAAAATCGTCTTATCACGGCCTCCCCGAAGGGAATTTTCGAAAGCGATGGACGCGGAGCGGATTGGAAGCGTGCGGCTGGGGATGATCTTCCTGAGAAAAAGGTCAACCATTTGACCGCATCGAGCGATTCCTTTTACGCCGCCACCGACCAAGGAGCTTTTCAATGGGACCATGAAAAAAACATCCTGAAGGACATATCCGATGGGCTCCCCTCAAAGGAAATTCGCATGATGTCCTATCACGCTACTTCCGGAGATCTTTTTGCCGCGACGAAAAAAGGCATTTTTCGCTATCCCAAGCCTGAGTTCAAAGAAATGGCTCCGGCTGTGCTCGCGCCAAAACCGGATGTCCGGGAGATCCTGGGCCGTTTTCGTCACGAGCCCACCATTCTCGAGGTTCAGCTGGCGGCCATCCGCTACGCGGAAGTGCATCCCGATAAGATCAAAGCCTGGCGCGAAGCGGCCATGAAAAAGGCTTGGCTGCCAACCCTGTCCGTGACGGCCGATTCAAACAAGGACCAGAATGTGGATCTGGACCGCGGAGGAACGAACGATCCGGATAGATTCATTGTCGGACCCGCCGAGGAGAGCACGGACTTTCATGCGGGCATCAGTTGGGATCTTGGCGACCTTGTCTGGAACGATGACCAGACTTCCATCGATACTCGCTCGAAACTGATGGTCGAACTGCGCGATGACCTGATGAACGAGGTCACGCATCTGTATTTTGAACGCCGAAGGCTTCAAGTGGACATACTGATGGTTCCGCCCAAAGAATTGCCTCTCCAGATCGAAAAAGAGCTCAAACTTCAGGAGCTCACCGCGGGAATAGACGCGCTGACCGGTGGTTTCTTTTCGGCGAGGCTGGAAGAAACGGAGCCGGCCCTTCCAAAGCGTTGACATTTTTTACCCCGCCATAGATAATTGGGCGCTATGAACAATCATTATTACGGATGGGGTCTGCCCATCGATATTTCCACTCATGGCTGGCAGATCGACCGCCTCATCAATGTCATGCATGTGATCATGGCCGTTCTTTTTGTGGGGTGGGTGCTTTTCCTTATATACGCCCTCATCCGCTTCCGCGCCCGAGCGGGCCATAAAGCGGAATATCACGTCAAACATTTTAAAACTCCGACCTTCCTTGAAGTGGCCGTCGCCGTCACCGAGGTCATTCTTCTCACCGCGTTCTCGTTCCCCATATGGCATAGCTATACCCAGGAATTTCCCTCCCGGGATAAGGCCGTGCAGATCAAGGTGGTCGCCGAGCAGTTCGCGTGGAACATCCATTACTCAGGAAAGGACGGGATCTTCGCCAGATCCAGCCCCAAGCTCATGACTTCCACGAATCCCCTGGGGTTGGACCCGGACGACCCCAACGGGAAGGATGACGCGGCGACCATCAACCAGCTTCACATTCCCGTGAATACGCCGGTCATCGTGGACCTGATGTCCAAAGATGTCATCCACTCCTTTTCTTTGCCTGTGATGCGTGTGAAACAGGACGCGATCCCGGGGCAATCGGTTCCGCTGTGGTTCGAGGCGAAACAGCCAGGGGAATTTGAGATCGCCTGCGCCCAGCTCTGCGGGCTCGGTCATTACCGCATGCGCGGATTTTTTGTGGTCGAGGAGAAGGACAAATTCGAGCAATGGATGACGGAACAATCGACCCAATGACACACGACTATTCACACGAACTGCCGTTCTGGCGCAAGTATATTTTTTCCACCGATCACAAAATGATCGGGATCCAATACGCCCTGACCGGGCTTATATTTTTATTGTTCGGGTTCGGTCTCATGATGCTCATGCGCTGGCAGTTGGCGTATCCGGGTCAGCCGCTTCCCGGTATCGGGACTTGGTTCAGTGAGAACGTGATGCCGGGGGGGATCATGCTTCCCGAGTTCTACAATCAGCTGGGCGCGATGCATGGGACCATCATGGTGTTTTTGGGGGTCGTACCCTTGGCGGTGGGAGGTTTCGGGAACTTTGTCCTGCCCCTTCAGATCGGCGCGCCAGACATGGCGTTCCCGAAGCTCAACATGGTGAGCTATTGGTTTTTACTCACCGGCGGCGTTATCATGTTCGCGAGTTTTTTTGTGCCGGGCGGCGCCGCGCAGTCGGGGTGGACGTCTTACGCGCCGCTTTCCGTGATCGCGTCCTCCGGCCAGACTTGGTGGCTCGTTGGAATGACGTTCCTCATCAATTCGTCGCTTCTGGGGTCCGTGAACTTTATCGTCACCACCGCTCAGCTTCGCGCGGACGGCCTCTCGTTCAACCGCCTTCCTTTCTTTGTCTGGGCGCAGTTCGTCACCTCGTTCCTCCTCCTTTTGGCGTTCCCTCCTCTCATGGCGGCGGGCATTTTGCAGTTGATGGACCGCGTCGCGCACACAAGCTTTTTCATGCCGACAGGGTTGGTCGTCAGCGGACAGCTCTTGGAAGGGATCAGCGGGGGAGGGAACGCTGTTCTCTGGCAGCATCTTTTTTGGTTCTTGGCGCATCCGGAAGTGTATGTGCTTATCCTGCCGGCGATGGGGATCGTGGCGGAAGTGATCGCTTGCAACACGAGAAAACCGCTTTATGGTTACAAAGCACTGGTCGGGTCGACGATCTTTCTGGGGTTCATGTCTTTCATTGTTTGGGCGCATCACATGTATCTCACCGGGATGGGACAGAATCTTTCAGCGTTCTTCCAGGTCACGACCATGATCATTTCCATCCCATCCATCATCATCCTGACGACCCTGATCCTAAGTTTGTGGGGCGGGGCCATCCGCTTCACGGTCCCGATGCTATTCGCGCTCGCGTTCCTACCGATGTTCGGCATCGGGGGTCTCACGGGACTGCCGCTGGGTTTGAACGCGGCTGACATCCACTTGCATGACACGTACTACGTGATCGGGCATTTCCATTATGTCGTGGCGCCGGGCACCATCTTCGCGCTTTTCGCCGGGATCTATCATTGGTTCCCCAAAGCGACAGGGAGAAAGATGAACGACTTCCTTGGGAGGCTTCATTTTTGGCCATCGTTTGTGCTGATGAACTGCATCTTCATGCCGATGCTTATCCAGGGATTGGCGGGCGTATCCCGCCGTCTGTACGACCCGATGCAATACGCGCACGCGCAACCGACCCAACCGCTCAACGTTTTTATCTCTATTTCCGCGTGGTGCTTGGCTCTTGCGCAGATCCCGTTCATCATCAATTTTTTCTGGAGCCTCTTCGCGGGAAAGAAGGTGGACCAGAACCCTTGGGAAGCCACGACCCTGGAATGGACGGCGCCCTCACCGCCCCCTCACGGTAATTTCGCGCAGGTCCCGACTGTCTACCGCGGTCCGTACGAGTACAGCACTCCGAACGCCAAGAAGGATTTCTGGCCGCAAAGCATGAAGGAGACTAACTAATGTCTGACACTGCCGCCATCCGTTATATCTCACATCCCCATCCAGTGACAGGGGTTACAAACTCCAAGCTGGGTGTCTGGTGTTTCCTGGCGTCAGAAGTGATGCTTTTCGGCGGTTTATTTTCAGCCTACATCATGCTGAGGACCGGTGTGCCGGATTGGCCCCGTGGGCATGAGGTCCTGAACGTGCCGCTTGCCACGCTAAATACTATGATCCTGATCACGTCCTCTGTCACCATGGTCATGGCCTGGGCGTCGCTCGAGCTTAAGAGCCTCTCGAAGTTCCGCCTCCACATGGCGCTCACCGTGCTTTTGGGACTCGCGTTCCTGGTCGTGAAAGCGTTCGAGTACGGCCACAAGTTCGAGCATCACCATTTTCCAGCGACCAGCAATTTTTACGCCACTTATTTCACGCTGACGGGTTTGCACGGACTGCACGTCGTCGGCGGGATCGTGGTGAACACTTATTTCCTTCTTTTTGGCATCAAGATGTGGGACAAGGACCCCGAGCAGTTCACGGGCCGCATCGAGGCCTCGGGGCTTTACTGGCATTTTGTGGACTTGGTGTGGATCTTCTTATTTCCTGTGCTGTATTTGTTATAATGGGGGTCATTGCGAGGAGCGAAGCGAAGCAATGACACAGAGGCTATGAGCTCACATTCGCCGGAAGCCGTCAAAAAAGAGGTGCGGGTCTATATCGCCGTTTTCGGAGCTCTCGCTATCCTAACCGTGCTCACGGTCGGCGTGTCGTACCTCAAACTGCCGTTGGCGCTCGCGATCGCGGTGGCGCTTTTCATCGCGGCCGTCAAAGGTTCACTCGTCGCCGCGTTCTTCATGCATCTTTCCACCGAGAAGAAGATCGTTTGGAGCATCCTTCTCCTGGCGGCTTTCTTCTTCATCTTTTTGTTGCTGTACCCGTCCTGGCATTCGTTTTAAGAAAGAGGTGAGGGATGTCCCTCAGAGCCTTGCATATCGTTTTCATCATCGCTTCCGATCTTTTGGCGGTGGGCTTCGGAGTCTGGGCGTTCCCGAGGAACGTTGTTTGGGCCTTGTCGGCCTTCATTATGAGCGGCCTTATTTTTTCGTACCTGGCCTGGTTCATAGTGAAATCAAGAGCGCTTAAAAAAACATGAGTCCCATTTCTCTTCCATTCGCCTGCGCCGTGTGTTTTGGAGACCCAAGTTCTCTTTCTTCCAAGTCGCTTACGGTGGCTGTGTTCTTTTTGTTCAGCATCGTTCTTTCCGTGCTCGGCGGCATCGCGTGGACGGGATTTGCCTGGGTGCGCCGGGGAAAGAAACTCCAGGGAGAAACGGGGTGAGCCCGGCTGTCATGGTTTCCATCAAGGAAAATTACGAAAGGCTCCAAGCCCGGATCGGCGGCGCGGCGCAAAGATCCGGCAGAGGGGCGGGGGACATTTCTCTCGTCGCCGTGACGAAGAACGCTTCGGTCCAAGCCATTCTCGAGGCGCAGGCCTGCGGCATCGGTCTCTTCGCGGAAAACCGCGTGCAGGACGCCGAGGCGAAGATCCCTTTGGTTCCGGGCGCGGGATGGCATATGATAGGGCATCTTCAAACGAACAAGATAAGGACTGCTCTGCCCCTTTTTCAATGCGTCCAGTCCTTGGATTCGGTGCGTTTGGCCAGGGAGATGAACGCGGAGCTCTTACCCCAAAACAAGGTCATGCCGGTCCTCTTGGAAGTGAATATTTCGACCGAGCCGCAAAAGTTCGGGTTCCGGCCGGAGGAGATCTACGCCGCGGTCGACGAGATCAAGTCTCTCACACAGTTGGAAGTGCAGGGCGTCATGGGGATCGCCCCGAACACCGGCGACATCCAAGCGCGCCGCGCCGCGTTCAAAAAATTAAAGGGCGTGTTCACTGTCCTCAAATCCATGAAAAGCGAGCGTTTCCAGATGAAGCATCTTTCGATGGGCATGAGCGATGATTTTGAGGTCGCGATCGAGGAGGGGTCCAACATGATCCGGCTGGGACGGGCGCTTTTCGGGGGTAAAAAATGAAACCTAAGTCCGTCCTTTCAGGTCTCAAGATATCCGTGCTGGGGGCGGGGAACATGGGCCAGGCGCTCGTCCGCGGTCTCGTCGAAAGATCGGTCTATTCCCAGCATATCTCGGTCTATGACATCGACAAAAAAAAACTCGAGACCCTCCGCAAGGACTGCTCGGTAAAGATCGCCAAGTCCAACCGGCTTTCGGTCTCTCTGGCGGATGTCGTGATCCTGGCGGTAAAACCCGAGATCTTGCAGGAGGTCGTGAATGAGACCGCGACGGCTATCAGCAAGGACGCGCTCGTCATCTCCATCGCGGCGGGCGTTTCGATGGCCAAGATAGAACAGTACTTCAAAAAGCCGGTATCGCTGGTTCGTGTGATGCCGAACATGCCGGCGCTCGTGGGATGCGGCATGTCCGCGTTCAGCCTTGGAAAGCATGCCAATCAAAGACACAAAAAGATCGCCGAGGCGATCCTCAGTTCGTTCGGCGAATGCGCCCAAGTGCCCGAACGCGCCCTGGATCTGGTGACGGCGCTCAGCGGTTCGGGGCCGGCGTACTTTTTTTTGTTCGCCGAGAAGATGATCGAGGCGGCGTACGAGCTCGGGATGAAAGTGGATCTCGCGAAAAAATTAGTCTATCAGACCGCTTTGGGAAGCGGTCGCGTGATGAGCCAGACACAGGAAGACCCGGAGGAGCTCATCGACCGGGTCGCGTCCAAAGGCGGCACCACCGAGGCCGCGCTCAAAGTATTCCAGAAAAAAGGGCTGGGCCGCGTCGTTCATGAGGCCGTGAAGGCCGCGCAAAAACGCTCAATCGAACTTAGGAAGTAGGAGCCGATCATGTTCGTTCTGGGAAATTTTTTTCAAGCGCTGGCGGTTATCTCGAGCTATTTGTTGGAGGCGATGACCTGGCTTGTTATCATCCGAGCGCTTTTAAGCTGGGTCAGCCCTGACCCGTCCAATCCCATCGTCCAGTTTATCGAGCGCGTCACTGAGCCCATTCTCGCGCCGTTCAGAGCTCTCATCC
>Ga0247727_10011754_pt1 | contig 15189 bp, 9 predicted proteins | sample WisWelCaveWW1625_FD_202498 | JGI IMG/M metagenome (GOLD analysis project Ga0247727, IMG submission 202498) | Biofilm microbial communities from Wishing Well Cave, Virginia, United States - WW16-25 | ecosystem: Environmental > Aquatic > Deep subsurface > Groundwater > Cave microbial mat | place... | reverse complement strand
AGTTGGAAAAACATCGCACTCACGCTGCTCTGGCTTAGCACGAGTGCAGCAACTGAGACGGGAACTGCGCAGGCGAGTGAGCCATTCGAACTCAGTTGGCCGGTGACGTGTCGAATCGGTGAAACCTGTTGGGTGGCCCACTATGTGGATGTGGGGCCAAGAAAAGGGGTCGGGAGTCTTTTCTCGATGTGTATCTAATGGCCGCGGTGATGATTGGTACCTGCATGCCTCAAAAAAAGACTCCCGACCCCTTTTTATTCCCCCCCATGAAAATGTACTCTGACCCCATTTATTTCAGATGATGATGCTTCACTCATTGAGAAAGGTGGCGTAACCATGGGCTTCTTTGTTCTGCTGGGATTTGTTGTGTACTTCGTGCTAGCGAAGTTTGCCGTCAACGCGATCGAAAAGTATAGCGGTAGCAAGATCGCTAAATACGTTGGGATTGCGGTGTTTGTGTTAATCCCAACGTGGGACATTGTTCCAGGACAACTGTACTTTCAACATCTGTGTAAGGAAGAGGCGGGAATCAAGGTGTTCAAGACAGTGGAGGTTGAGAGAATGTATTTTTTGGAAAATGGTCAGCCAGACGGAAAGAAGCTAAGCGCACGATATAGCCAACCAAACAAATACGATAGAGATTTCTCTTCCATTTTCTCCGTCAGGAAGATTGAGAGTTCCATTAAGGATCAGAGAACTGCAGAAATATTAGGGACCGCCACAGATTTCTCATACTACGGTGGATGGATCAACGCAAACCTTTTTCCGCAAGGTCCACCAGACACATGTCCCCAGTCTCCCAATCACAGTGTCCATACGCTCATCTGGCGAGAAGTGATTAAACCGAAAACAGATTCTCCGGTAGGAGGGAAATGACGTGGCAAGTCCATTTGAAACTTACTACCAAAATGCACAATTCTCCATGGCCGCCTATGCCAATTTTACCGTGGGGATGGATGACATACTATACGAAACGGCTTTAAAAGATGCAGGCTTCTCTGATTCGCTCGCAGCTCAGTTTGTCGCGCAGTATTCCATCGCCGTGGACACATTCACTGATAGTCAAACCGGACTTTCAGTAACTCTGTTTCAACGGAATGGGAGTACCGAGAAAATTCTGGCTATTCGGGGAACAGACAGCCTGCTCGACCTCGTCATCGACGGTTCGATTGCGTCGGGTGACGCGGATACATTAAATCCTCAGTACACGTCCTTGAAGACGTACTATCAGCAACTCATCGCGCAGGGAGAACTGAGACAGGATGAGGCAATCACTGTAACTGGGCATTCAAGCGGTGGTTTTCTGGTGCAAGCCTTCACCATCGACTTTCCGACCAACGTCACGCACGCGTACACCTACAACACGCCAGGGTTTGGTGGACTCATTACCGACATTCTGGGCCGGCTGGGGATTGCCGACACGGTGGTACCGTCCAGCCTGATCACCAACATCATCAGTCAGAACGGGTTTTCGGCTACGACTGGCTTCGGGACATTGGTGGGATCCGTTGCAAACATCTTCATCGAAACGAAATTCGATCCGTTTCACAATCATGCGATCGAGACAGCGACGGATGCGTTGGCACTCTATGACCTGTTTGGCACGCTTAATAATCAACTGGATATGCAGATGGTCACTGACATTCTGAATGCGACGGCCGGGAGTGACGGAAAGACACTGGAGCGTGGTCTTGATGCCCTACGAAAACTCTTTCTTAATCCGACGAATCCCATGCCCTTCGTGCCTACGCCATCGAGTGGCAGTGCCGAAGACCGGACCGCGTATTACACCAACCTGCTAGCTCTTAAGGCCACGATAGCACCAACTGGCCAGCCACGGACGGACTTGCATGTCACCAGTTTGGTGAACTTTTCAGGCAGTGTTGGCAGCCTCGCGAGGACCGACCTAGCCTATCGCTACGCCCTTCGCGAACTCAATCCCTTCGTTGTCCAGGGCGTGGACTATCAGGTACTCCATAATCAAGACGGTTCTTTGGACCTCTACGATTCCTCGACCGGGCAGGGGACATGGACAGTCAATGCGCTCTTCGATCGGGCTGATCTCTTGGCGGCCAAGCTGGCTTTCAACAGGGCTGATGGATCGCCGACAACCAATGATCCCGCGAGGCTGTATGTGGACCGTCGGACCGAATTTGACAATGGCAACGGCGCGACCGCAACCCAGCTCGTCTTCTTTGATGACGACCAGGCGAATGAGTTGGTGGGGCGGACCGGAAACGACCACCTCTATGGGGGTGGGGGCAACGACGTCCTGACCGGCAATGGTGGGCAGGACTATTTGGAGGGAAACGAGGAAAACGATGAGCTCTACGGGGGAGCAGACGGCGATATTCTTTTGGGTCAGCAAGGCGACGATCTCTTAGACGGCGGGGCCGGCACGGATCAGCTCTCGGGGGGGTTGGGCAATGACCAACTCTTTGGGAGCACTGGCCATGACACCTACTTTGTGCGGACAGGTCAGGGGCAGGATGTCATTGATGATATCGATGGCCAGGGAGCCATTCAGTTCGACACCCGCATACTCACCGGCGGGAGCCACCGGGAGGGAGACCCGACCAACACCTTCCGAAGCACAGACGGCCAAATTACCTACGTCAAATCCGGCACTGATATGATCATCAATGGCACCCTCACCGTTAAGCACTTTACGGATGGGGCCTTGGGGGTTCGGCTTACCGAAACGCCTGAAGAGCCAGCCAGCACCCCAGCCGATCGCACCGTGTTTCTCAAGTCCATCGGACCCAATCAGTCGGGCCCTGTGTTCGACGAGACCAGCAATAGCTCCCTCACCGCTATCCAGCCGCTCTGGGAAACGAGCAATCTGGTTCATGCCCTTGGGGGCGATGATGTGGTGATCAGCGGGGGTTTTGATGATCAGCTCTTCGGCGAGGCCGGCCACGATGAGCTGGTCGGCAATGGGGGCAACGATGTCCTGGATGGCGGCGAGGGGGATGACCGGCTCTTCGGAGGCGACGGAGCCGATCAGATTCTGGGCGGCGCCGGTGATGATTTTATTTCAGCGGATGATTTCGAAGCCCCGGCGCTTGGAAACCATGATGTGGCCGATGGCGGCGAGGGGAACGATTTTCTTCGCGGGGGGACTGGGAACGACGAGCTAATCGGCGGGGCAGGAGACGATCAACTCTACGGGGATGATATCCCGTCGTTCCTACATGTGGATGGACGGGATTACTTGGATGGGGGAGACGGCAACGATCTCCTGGGGGGAGGCGGGAACGACGATGTGTTGATCGGGGGAGTGGGGAATGACGAGTTGCACGGTGATGATGACCGGGACTCCACCGGTAATGACATGCTGGATGGCGGTGAGGGAAACGATTTTCTGTTTGGTCATGCCGGTGACGATGTGCTGGCGGCGGGGACCGGCAACGATTGGCTGTTCGGAGAAGACGGGAGCGATGTGCTTATAGGGAGCGAGGGCAATGATGTACTCTCCGGTGATCTGCGCCTGAGCCTGAACGGCCTGTACAGCACCGCCTTCTTTACGGGCGCGGGCGGAAATGACGCCCTCTATGGCGGGGCTGGTCTCGACTATATGTACGGGGGTGAGGGCGATGATGTGCTCGTGGGGGGAGAGGGGGACGATACCCTGTTTGGCGAGTACAACGAGAATCTGTTGCCGGCCGGGCCAAACACGGCGATCCGGTTGCTCTCCGGCAATGACTCGCTCGATGGTGGGGAGGGCAACGATCAATTGGTAGGTGGAGCGGGAGCCGACACCATCCATGGCGGAGAAGGGGATGACATACTCATTGGGGGTGGCACCGATCAACTTGCGAACAGCCTGGATGGCAACGATTACCTCGAAGGTGGCGCCGGTAACGATTTTTTGAGTGGGGGAAAAGGACAGGATGTGCTCATCGGCGGCGCCGGCAACGATTATCTGGACGGAGATGCGGGGACGGATCTGAACCCGGACGTGGGAATCGGAGACGATGTGCTCGAGGGCGGAGCCGGGGATGATACCTATGTGGTGAACAGCGCCAACGACGTGATCCAGGAGACCACCGGCACGGATACGGTCATTAGCACCATCAGTTATGCGTTACCAGACAATATTGAAAACCTCGTCTTTGCGGGATCGGATGCGACGGTGATCGGGACCGGCAACGACGGCGATAACAGCATGCAAAATGGTTTCAGGCTCGAGGGACTTGAGGGGAATGATACCCTCAGCTCCGCGGTGGCGATGTTCGGCGGTGCAGGGAACGACACCTTGATCGGCGGCAGCCTGCTCCAGGACGGGGGATCGGGGAATGACACGTTAATCGGCGGCGCCGCCGCCCCTGGGTTTATCAGCCAACTGGTCCAGGATGGTGGAAGCGGCAACGACACGCTCAGTGACGGCGGTACCTATATCTTCGGGCACGACTATGGTCAGGACACGATCCAGCAGAATGACACGAACAACCGCACCCTCGCACCGGCGGTGTACCACACGGTCCAGATGGCTGCGGGGATTGCACCTAGCGATGTCAGTTGGCATCGGAGTGACGACGATCTCGTTCTGAACATCAACGGAACGACCGATCAGTTTACCGTGTCGTCGTTTTTCACCCTCAAGCTTGAAACGGCAAACTGGTTGGTGGGGGCTGATATCATGCCATCCGGCGGGGTCACGCACCTGACCAGCGGGACTCCCTATTATTACGCCCCTGCCGGTATAGAACAGGTACGTTTCGACGACGGCACTGTATGGGACACTACTACGACCTTTGGCCCGACGGTCCTAGGCAGCTACCTTGATGATACCTATCAGTTCAGCCGCGGGTCCGGCCAACAGACGATTCTTGATTTTGATGTCGTGTCGCAGGATACCGATGCGGTTCAGATGGCAGCGGACGTGACCATCACAGATGTGACTTTGGATCGCCACGGTGATGATCTGGTGTTGAGCATTCGCGGGACGTCGGATCAGCTGACCATCCAAGACCATTTTCACTCGGTAATCGCGGGGCAGCTTTTCACGGGTACGAGACCCCCAGTGCAAGGATTTGAGGTTGAACAGGTTCGCTTTGCCGACGGAACGATCTGGGACGTGGCGTATGTTCAGAATAATATCCGTAATGTCACCGGCACCGATCAGGACGAGATACTGCCAGGTTCTGCGCGGGACAACGTGATCCAGGGCCTTGGGGGACACGACTTCATCCGGGGCCTTGAGGGGGACGATCAGCTTGAAGGAGGAAGCGGGAACGATTTCCTGCAAGGAGGCGAGGGCGACGATATCCTTGACGGCGGCAGCGGAAATGACTTCTTCGAGGGAGGCGAGGGCGACGATACGTACCTGTTTGGCCGTGGGGCCGGACAAGATGTGGTGCATGACTTCAACTTTTCCGGGACAGATCTGAATGCTATTCGGATGGCGGCTAATATTTTTCCGAACGAGGTGATCGCAAGGTCGGGCTTTGGTTTTGACAGTGAGGGACACCTGTTTTACGACAACGATGATCTCGTCCTCGGTATCAGCGGAACTGCAGATCTCGTGGTGATCAACGGCTTTTATCTCCCCTTCTCGACGACCGAGCAAGTGCAATTTGCCGATGGAACCGTCTGGGATCAAGCCATTCTCGAGGAGAAAGGGCGGGTCATCGTAGGGACTGATGGCCAAGATTTCTTGATGGGTCATGACTCAAATGACCAAATCTTTGGGCTGGGCGGCCACGATGTGCTGTATGACAGTGGCGGTACCGATATGCTCTCGGGCGGGTCTGGTGATGATATCTATCGATTGTTCGATGCGAATGACGACACGATTGCTGAGACTGCTGATGAGGGAACTGACACTGTCGAGAGTTCCTTTAGTTACGTGCTTCTGGAGCACGTCGAGAATCTGACCTTGTTGGGCGGTGATAATCTTGCGCTCAATGGAACTGGCAATGAGTTGGACAACATCTTGCTTGGCAACCAAAGCGATAACGTACTGAAGGGTCAAGGAGGGGACGATATTCTATCCGGTGGGCCAGTAGAGTTCTACGAAGGAGGTGAAGGTGAGGAGGGCGAGATCTACTTTGGTGGCGGAGGTGGCGGAGGTGAGGGAGGTGACGGGGATAGCGGAGGAACTCCCTCCACCGATGGCAACGATATCCTGGCTGGAGGAGTCGGGCATGACACCTACCTCTTTGTTCTAGGTGATGGCACGGACACGATCGTGGATGCGGCGATCCCCGGCGAGGGCAATCGCATCCTCTTCGATGCTGGCATTACCCAGGCCGCTCTCGCCTTTGTGCAGAACCAGCAGACTTTGACCATTACCATCGGTTTCAATGGCGACGCGATTCAACTGGTCAATTTCGATCCCAACCATGTGACAGGCTCATTAGTCGTCGAAACGCTGGAATTTGCCGATGGCGGTATTCTGAACTTAGCCGATCTGTTCCCGCCGACCGGCCCGGTGGTCACGGAGGGCGACGATACTCTGACCTTCGGCCCGGACGACGACGTGATTGATGCCCTGGGTGGCAACGACACGGTGGATGCAGACGGAGGCAATGATACGGTGCTCGGTGGAGCAGGCAACGACACCCTGCTTGGTGGTGACGGGATAGATACGCTGGATGGCGGAACCGGTTTCGATGCCATGTCCGGCGGCGATGGAAATGACACCTATTTCATAGATGATCTCGGCGATGTCGTGACGGAGCTGGAGAACGGCGGAACAGATACTGTTTTCAGCTCGGTCAGTCACACACTGACCGCCAATGTGGAGAATCTGACGCTAACTGGCAATGCGGCGATTGACGGCACCGGGAACGATCTCGACAACGTCCTGACCGGCAACGATGCCGCCAACGTGCTTACCGGCGGCGCTGGCGTCGATCAACTGATTGGCGGGGCCGGCGACGATACCTACGTGGTGGATGCGGGCGATTCGGTCGTCGAGTCGCTTGATGGCGGCACAGATGCCGTGCAGAGCGCAGCCAGCTACACCTTGGGTGCCCATGTCGAGAACCTGACACTGACCGGCGCTGACGCCGTGAACGGGACTGGTAATGACCTCGACAACGTCCTCGCTGGCAACAGCTCGGCCAATGTGCTGACCGGCGGGGATGGCACGGATACCCTGACCGGTGGGGCCGGCGACGACGTGCTGGTGGGTGGGGTCGGGAGCGACACCTACGTCTTCAACGCGGGTGACGGCGTGGATACGATTCAAGACACGGCGGCGCCTGGCGAGGGCAACGAACTGGTATTCAGGGCCGACATCACCGCAAGCGATGTGAGTCTTGGCCTGGGCTCGCTACTGATTCGTGTCGGCAACGCCGGCGATGCAATCCACATCCAGAATTTCGACCCGAATGACGCATACGGCCTACATGCCATTGACACATTACGGTTCAACGACGGTACGACGCTCACCTACAACCAACTGATTGACCGCGGCTTCGATCTGACCGGAACAGCTGGCGATGACACGATCGCCGGCACAAACGCTGTGGATCGCATGAACGGGCTGACGGGGGACGACACAATCCAATCTGGCGATGGGGATGATGTTCTTGACGGAGGAATGGGCAACGACATCCTGTCTGCCGGGTCAGGCCAAGATCAACTGACCGGCGGAATTGGAAACGATGCGCTGGACGGTGGAGCCGGCGACGACACTTACTGCTATAACCTCGGCGACGGGCTCGAACAGCTTGTGGACGCGGCCGGGAGCGACAGGGTGCAGTTTGGGGCCGGGATCTCCTTCGATAACACCGTGGTGCGGTTGATGGAAGCGGCAGGGATCACAACCGCGCACCTACGGCTGCTAGATGAGTTTGGCAACGAGCTGGCTGACCAGGGCATGGATATCCAGCTTGGCGCCGATAGCGCGTTGCCGATCGAGCAGTTCGCTTTCGCTGACGGGACGACGCGGTCGCTGGCCGATTTGACCATTCAGACTGTGGTGACCGAGGGTACCAGACGTGACGACATAATCCGCACCGGTCGCCATGGCGACGTGATCTACGCTGGCAAGGGTGGGGATACGGTCTATGCCGGCTCCGGAAACGACACGGTTTTTTCTGGAAAGGGCGGCGATACCGTCTTCGGTGAAGCGGGGAATGACACGCTCTATGGGGACAAGGGCGATGACCTGTTGGACGGCGGCTTCGGTAATGATTGGCTCGATGGCCATAAGGGCGACGACCTTCTTCGTGGCGATACTGGGGACGACGGGCTTTACGGTGATAAGGGCGACGATGTGCTGGAGGGTGGAGCGGGGCATGACTTCCTCGATGGTGGCAAGGGCGAGGACACACTCCAGGGTGGCGCAGGCAATGATCTACTGGATTCCGGCAAGGGCGACGACACGATTTTGTTCGGCCGCGGCGACGGGCAGGACACACTTGTCGGCGGAGAGCACAACGAAGACGACATCGTGTGCTTTGGCACTGATATCGATCCGTTGGATTTAATGCTCTCCCGTCAGGTGGATGATCTTCGTGTCTCCATTTACGAAACGACTGATCAGTTCACTGTACAAGGCTGGTATGCCGATCGGGACAACCGAGTAGACGAGTTCGTGGCGGGCAACGGACAATCACTTGAAGATTCCAAGGTCAATCAGTTGATCCAGGCGATGGCGGGCTTCACCACCCAGACAGGCCTCACCTGGGAGCAGGCTATCTCACAGCGGCCGCAGGATGTGCAGCAGATTCTGGCTGCGAGTTGGAAGTAAAACACAGGACCAAGAAAAGAGGACCAAGAAAAGGGGTCGGGAGTCTTTTCTTGATGTATATCTGATAACCGCGGTGATGATTGGTAGCTGCATGCCTCAAAAAAGACTCCCGACCCCTTTTTACCGCCCCTTGCCTCTCGCCTCGGGCCTTCCATATAATGGCGCCCGTTTCACGCTCATCGCGATCAGCACACGAAGGAGAGACCTTACTGTATGTCAGAACGGACGTTGGCGATCATCAAGCCCGATGCGGTCAAGAAGGACGTGATCGGCGACATCATTGGACGTTACGAAAAGGCCGGCCTGCGGCCGGTGGCAATCCGGATGGTGCGGATGTCGAAGGCGACGGCGGAGGGGTTTTATGCAGTCCACAAGGCGCGCCCGTTTTTCGACAGCCTGACGACCTTCATGGCGTCCGGGCCGGTGGTGGTGCTGGTGCTGGAGGGGACGGACGCGATCAAGCGCCTTCGGGATTTGATGGGCGCGACCGATCCGGCGAAGGCGGCCCCCGGGACGATCCGGGCGGCGCACGGCACGAACATCGAGTATAATGCGGTGCATGGCTCGGATTCTCCCGAGACGGCCCGTTTCGAGATCGGCTACTTTTCCCCCGAGATGGAGTTGGTTGTCCGGTAGCGTGTCTCTCCGTTTTCTTCTCCTTATCGCCATTCTGGTCGCTGGAGGGTGCGGTCCGCACGCCCGCATTGTGCCTACCGACGAAGTGCAGACGCTGCTCATCCAGCAGGCGCAGGAGCATTATGCGGAGGGGCGGTATGACGCCTCTGCCAGAATTCTTCGCCGCCTGATCGACACCTACCCACGATCCCCCAAAGTGCCGGAGGCGCGCTGGTGGCTGGCCCGCTCGTACGAACAGGCCGGCCAGTTCAAAGCCGCGCTGGCGGAATATCGGCTGCTCGCCACGCAGCCGCCGTCCGACCAGCCTCGCCAGGTCAATTACGGGCCGGAAGCCAAGACCCGCATGGCGACCCTGGAGCAGCGCTTGGGTTCGCTGGCGACCACTGCCCGCAGGCTGGTCGGCGTGCAAGTGTCGCCGCGCGCGGTGCCCGATGCGGCGGCCATTGATCAGTGGATGCAGGGGTTGAGTCAGGCCGGCGTCACCCTCTTGGTGCTGGACGCGGGAACCAAGCCAAGCGCCCAGCGGGAGCCCTCGCCCGCGGGCACCTATTTCAAAACCGGCCTCGCGCCAATGGTTCGAGACGTGTTCGGTTATGCGGTGCCGGCGGCCCACCGCCGCAGCATGGCCGTCTTTGCCGCAGTGAACGTGCGGCAGATGAATTGGCTGGAACGCCAGTTAGGCTGGAACGACGTGGTGCTGAACCGGGCCACGGGGCGCCTCGCCGTGTCGTCGGAACTCGATCTCTTCCATCCGGCGTTTCAGGAATATCTCATCGGCCTGTTGGCCGATCTGGCGGCGACCGGCATTGACGGCCTGCTGTTCCGCGCCGAGGCGTCGTCAGGGGCGCGGGAAGGCTTCTCCTTCCATGGGCTTCGCGGGTTCGAGCGGGACTTTGCCGTGACGCTCGATCCGGCGATGCTCATCATTCCGGACGACACCGCCGGGACTCGCCTGGCCCCGGTCAGGAACGGCCAGCTGGGGCGGCAGGAGGGGACACCGGACTATTGGCGATGGCTCGGTTGGAAGGCACGTGAGACGATCAAGGTGATCGATCGGCTTCGACACGCGGTCCGTCGGCACGCGCCGGTGTTTCAGTTTGCGCTCGAGCTGCACCGGGAGACAGTGTCGGATCCGGTTGGGGCGTTGCTCCGGCACGGCGAGGATCTGCTGGAGGCCAAGACCGCGCGGTTCGATGCGTATGTGATTGCCGAGGGGCCGCCGCCTGCGCCGTTCGTGATCGTGCCGCCGCCGAACAGCGTGCCCACGGTGGTGCGCGCCGCCGGTACCTTCGTGGATCGCACGGTCGAGTTGCTCGGCGATGCCGATGACATCTGGCTCGCCAAGCCTCTGCCCGCCGGCGATCCGGCGCGGCCGTGGGCCAGAGTCGCGCCGGGAGCCGATCGCGCCTCGCTGGCCGCGGGCATGGGGCTGGTCTACCTGGACACACCCCTGGAGGTTCCTTGACCCTTCGATAAACTCAGGGTCAATCCTGAGCAAGCCCCCGCCCGGAGGGGTGGGGTAGTCGTGGGATTGACAAGGAAGGGGAGCTCTCTCTAGGATCTTTCTCCTGTCACGCCCCGGGGCATTTTATTATTTATGGAAGGGAGCCTATGTACCCGAAGGATCTGAAGTACCACAAAGAACACGAGTGGATTCGTCTGAACGGCAAGCAGGCGACGCTGGGCATCAGCCATTTTGCCCAGGATGCGCTCGGCGACATCGTCTTCCTCGACCTGCCCAAGGTCGGCGCGGCCGTGACGGCGAATCAGCAAATCGGAGAAGTCGAATCCACCAAGACCACGTCCTCCATCTACACGCCGGTCAGCGGCACCATCGCCAAGATCAACACCGACCTGAAAGACCATCCCGAGGTCGTCAACTCGGATCCCTACGGCAAGGGATGGATCGCGATCATCGAGCTGAGCGACCCCAAACAGGCGGAGAGCTTGATGACCGCCGCGCAGTACGAAGCCTTTCTGGCCTCACAGAAGAAATGAGTGATTTTTTCATTTAGCCATTGAATCATTAGTTCATCGGGTCATTTCTGAGGCAAATGAATCAATGAGCAAATGACACAATTCTGACATGGCTAACTCCAAGCACATCACCATCCTGGGCGCGGGGCCGGGTGGCTACGTCGCGGCGATCCGGGCGGCCCAACTGGGTGCGCGTGTGACGGTCATCGAAAATCAGGCGCTGGGCGGGGTGTGCCTCAACTGGGGCTGCATTCCCAGCAAGGCGTTGCTCTCCGTCGTCGAGCTGGGGGACAAGGTCAAAAAATCGGCGGACCTCGGGCTCGTGGTGGATGGGCCGGTCACATATGACCCCGCGCGGATGGTGGCCCGCAAGAACAAGGTGGTCGAAGGGCTGGTCAAAGGGATCGCCACGCTCTTTAAAACCTGGGGCATCGAGCATCGCGAGGGAACCGGCGAGCTACTGGATGCGCACTCGCTCCGGGTCGTCACGCGTGATGGCGGCGAAGAGACGGTGCGGGCCGATGCCATCGTGATCGCGACCGGCTCCTCTTGGCCCAACCTGCCGCTGTTCCCCGTAGACGGAAAGCAGATCATCACGAGCAAGGAGGCGCTCGATCTGGGATCAGTGCCGGCCAGCCTGCTGATTGTCGGAGGCGGGGTCGAAGGCTGCGAGTTCGCCTCGCTCTACAGCGGCCTCGGGACCAAGGTGACGCTGGTCGAGATGCTGCCCACCGTCCTGCCGCTGGAGGATGAAGAAATTGCTGCGTTCATGGCGCGCGAACTGAAAAAGCGCTGGGTCGAGCTGTACACAGGCACGACCGTCGACAAAGTCGAGCGGCAGCCGGGGACGGTGCGCGCGACGTTGAAGGATGGGACAGCGGTGGAAGTCCAACAGATTCTGGTCTCAGTCGGGCGCGGGTTCAACTCCAAAGGCATCGGGCTTGAAAAAGCCGGCGTGCAGATCGGCAAGCGGGGGGAGATTCTGGTCAACGACCGGATGGAAACCAACGTGCGCGGGGTCTATGCGATCGGCGACGTAGTCGGTCAGGCCATGCTGGCGCATGTAGCCTCGGCGCAGGGCAAGGTGGCCGTCCAGAATATTCTCGGCCGGCCGAGCAAGATCAGCTACAATCTGATTCCGGTCGGCATTTTTACGCTACCGGAAATCGGGCGGGTCGGCTTGACGGAACAGCAGGCGCGCGCGAAGGTGCAGGAGGTCGGGCGCAATCCGGAGACGGATATCAAGATCGGGCGGTTCCGGTACGCCGCGCTGGGCAAGGCGCAGGGAACGGGCGACATCACGGGCCTGTTCAAGATCATCACCGATGCCAAAACGCAGACCATCCTCGGCGTGCACATTGTGGGCGCGCATGCTGCCGATCTCGTGCATGAAGCGGCGCTGGCGATGCACCTGGGGGCGTCGGCATCTCAAGTGGCCGACATGATCCATGCCCATCCCACCTTATCCGAAGGCATGATGGAAGCGGCCGAGGACGTGGAGGGGATGGCGATTCATCTGGCGAGAAAAAGAACGTCGTAAAGTCACAAAGTCGTCAAGTCATAAAGTCTCATGATTTTCGACTTGAAGACTTTCAGACTTTAAGACTTGAGGGACCATGTTCCAATCTCTATTGGTTAAATTTTCCATGCTGGCGGCGACGGTGGCGGCAGTGCTGTGGATTGGCTGGCCGGTGCCGAAGGAAGAGCCCTCGCAGGCCCGGCCCGATCAGCCGCTTGCCGTGCAGGTTCCGGCAGCTTCGCCGGCCGCTGCGGTGTCTCCAGCGCAGGCGGTCTCGAAGGTCAATCTCAATCGTGCCAGCGCGGACGAATTGCAAACGCTGCCGGGTGTCGGACCGGTGTTGGCACAGCGCATGGTGGAGTGGCGCAAGGCGCATGGCCGGTATCGGACCATCGATGACTTGCAAGAGGTCAAGGGGATCGGCAAAAAGCGATTGGAGCAACTCCGTCCCTTGTTAACGGTTAAGACATGAGCGAACTGACGCGTCAGATGGATCTGATCCTCCGGGGGGCGGCGGAGGTGATCCAGCAAAGCGAGCTGGAGACCAAGCTGGCCCGTTCGCTGAAGGACACACGCCCGTTGCGGATCAAGGCCGGGTTCGATCCGACGGCACCCGACCTGCATTTAGGCCACACTGTCCTGATTCACAAGCTCAAACATTTTCAGGACCTCGGGCATCAGGTCATCTTTCTGATCGGCGATTTCACCGGCATGATCGGCGATCCGACCGGCGTGTCCGAGACCCGCGTGGCGCTCACCAGGGAACAGGTGCTGAAGAACGCCAAGACCTACGAGCGCCAGATTTTCAAGATTCTCCATCCGAAGAAAACCACGGTGGAGTTCAACAGCCGCTGGATGAGTCCGATGAAGGCGGAAGAACTGGTCGAGATCAGCGCCCATTATCGCGTGGCACGAATGCTCGAGCGGGATGATTTTCGCAAGCGCTACCAGGAGCAGAAGCCGATCAGCGTGCACGAGTTTCTGTATCCCCTCATTCAAGGCTATGACTCGGTGGCGCTGAAAGCGGACGTGGAATTGGGGGGGACCGACCAGAAATTCAATCTCCTGGTCGGGCGCGATCTCCAGCGCAATTACGGGCAGGAAGCCCAGGTGGTGCTGACGATGCCGCTGTTGGAGGGAACCGACGGCGTCAAAAAGATGAGCAAGAGTGTGGGGAACTACATTGCGCTGGAGGACAAGCCTGAGGAGATGTTCGGGAAACTCATGTCAATCAGCGACATGCTTATGCTCCGGTACTATGAATTACTGACCACCGAGGATTTGGCACGCGTCAAGGCGCTGCATCCCATGGAGGCCAAGCAGTCACTGGCCGAGCAGATCGTAGCCCGGTATCACGGGGATGAAGCCGGCAAAAAGGCTCGTGCCGGCTTTCAGCAGAAATTCCAGAAACAGGAGTTTCCCTCCGAGCCAGATGTAACAGTCACGCTGACGAGGACCGACGTCAAAGACGGCAAGGCCCCCGCCATCGGCATCGTCGATCTGGTCGCCAAGACCGGGTTGGTACCGAGCAAAAGCGAAGCACGTCGGCTGATCGTCCAGGGCGGGGTCGAAGTGGATGAGCAGCGGCAGCAGGACCCGAACACCCTCATCACGCTCAAGGCCGGTCATCAATACCGCCTCCGCATCGGCCGACGAAAATTCGCGCTGGTGGAATTCAAGCCGTAAAAACGTCGCTCGTTGTTCGTGAAGCGTGAAGCGTAGGTCATGCGTTTCGGTCACCGATTATTGGCGCTTCACGAATTACGCTTCACGAGATACGTCTTCTGGTTGCCTTGACTTGGCACCATCCACAGCGTAGGATTCACACGCTTTTATTCTTCCTCATCGAATCGGGGCGGGCGTAGCTCAGTGGTAGAGTCCTTGCTTCCCAAGCAAGTTGTCGTGGGTTCAAATCCCATCGCCCGCTCCAAAAAACCGTACACCGTTAAACGTTCACCGTTAACCGCCAGCTTGTTGTGCGTGGTGGATTTGAACCCACGACAAGGGGGGTGCCGAAGGGGGTGTGCCCCCTTCGTGGGGAGATACGAGGGGGCTGGCCCCCTCAGTAGGAGCCGCGAGGCAGGTTTCAGAGCCGAGCCGGCGACGGAGTGCGGTTCAAATCCCATCGCCCGCTCCATACCAAGCTTCGCTTGAGCCGCCGCGTTCAATCGCTCGACCCAGCCGTTCGACTGGCTCACGGTCCCGAGCGGAGCCGAGGGAAGGCTCTCGACGGGTCAAATCGCGGCGGATAGTTACTTTGCCCCCAGTAGGCTTAGATTCCGCACTTCGCGCGTGCCGCCGCCTATTCAGGCTTTAGCGTAATTGAGTCAGCGGAGAAACCCCTTAATTT
>Ga0247727_10011753_pt1 | contig 15189 bp, 12 predicted proteins | sample WisWelCaveWW1625_FD_202498 | JGI IMG/M metagenome (GOLD analysis project Ga0247727, IMG submission 202498) | Biofilm microbial communities from Wishing Well Cave, Virginia, United States - WW16-25 | ecosystem: Environmental > Aquatic > Deep subsurface > Groundwater > Cave microbial mat | place... | reverse complement strand
CAGTGGTTAGCACCGCTCGCCTCGGAATCACCGGAGTTCATCATCGCGATCATCTTCGCGCTGCGACGCAACCCGACCGCCGGGCTGGGCACGCTGATCTCCTCGAAGGTGAACCAGTGGACGCTGCTGGTCGGCATGCTACCGCTGGTCTATTCGATCTCCGGCACCCACCTGCAGCCGATGGCGCTGGATGCGCGGCAGGCGGAAGAGATCTTTCTCACCGCGGCCCAGTCGCTGTTGGCGCTGGTCATCCTGGCCAACCTGCACTTCGGCCTAGGCGAGGCAGCGCTGCTCTTCGGGCTGTTCATCCTGCAGTTCGTCTTTCCGTCCCCCGCCATCCGCATGATGCTGGGCGTGGTGTACCTGGCGATCAGCGCCGGCTACCTGCTCAACCCGTCGTTTCGCCGCTCGCTGGCGGCGCTCTTCCGGTATGGCTGGCGATCGCATCAAGTACGATGAGTGCGTGAATGGCATTTACTCATTTACGGCGGTTTAGCGGCGGCGGTATAATAAACCTCGTGGGAGTGCACGGCTCGGACGCACGTCAAGGAGGCACGGCGTATGGCACGCAGGGACTCATCCCGGCGGGGTTCTGCCCGCCCCTCTCGGCCCGCCACACGTCAGCGCGGTAAAGCCGCCAGCGCCTCGGTTCGAGCTCTCGCCGCCGTCCGCCGCGCCCTCGCGTCCGCCCGCCGCACACGATCCAAGCAAGCCGCCCCGGCCGCTCAGACGGCCGCCCCCGCCCTCCGCCGCGCGGCCACCCATCGACCGGTGACGCGCGTCTCCGTCGTGCGCAAGCCGCCTCGAGGACCCAGCATCCTGGCCCGACGCCCCTCGGCCCCGCCGCTGAAGGAGCGACGACGGGCTCCGCGCTCCGGCGTTCGTCTAAGCGAGTCGACGGTTGCGACCGCGCCATCTGCGGCGCCCACCATGCCGCCGCCCCAGGCCACCGCGTGGCCGGGACGCGCGCCTGCCGCGCCGCCGCCTCAGCCATCTGGATCCATTGAATCGCGCTATGCCATTCCCACCGGCTATGGCGATGACCGCATCGTCTTGATGGTCAGGGATCCCTGGTGGCTCTACGCCTACTGGGAGATTCAGTCGGGCACCGAACGCCGTGTGCGCAGCCAGCTCGTGCCGCATGAGGTGATCGGGCTGCACTCCATCCTGCGCGTCTACGACGTCACGGAGGTGGATTTTCCCTCGCAGCCGGCTCACCAGTCGTTCGACATCCCGCTCTCGGGTCTGGCCACCAACTGGTACATCCAGACCAACGCGCCCCATCGCGACTTCATCGTGGACATCGGCCTGTTGACGCAGGGCGGGAAGTTCTTGCTGTTGGCCCGGTCTAACCGGGTGAGGACGCCGCGGTTCGGCCCCTCCGACGTCATCGATGACGCCTGGATGCTGACGGACGAGGCCTATTGGCGGCTCTTCGGCAGCTCCACCGGCATCGGCATCGGCTCAAGCCAGGCCGGCTGGTCCGCGCTGCTCACGCAGCAGCTCTCATCCGGCGGCTGGTCCTCCGGCAGCCTCTTCGCGCCGCAGCGGCAGGCCGTGGTCCGGGGGTTCTGGTGCCGGCTGAATACGGACCTCGTCATCCACGGGGCCACCGAGCCCCGGTCGACCGTGATGATCCAAGGGCAGCCGGTCGCCGTGCGCAAGGACGGCACTTTCAGTCTCCGGTTGGCGCTGCCGGATGGCACCCAACAGCTCGTGATTGAGGTGACCTCGGCCGACGGCCGGCAGGCCCGCACGATGACGCCGATCGTGACCTTGGCCTGGTCCGGCACGCTGGGCACTGAGGCGCCGCCGGTCAAGGCGGGGGCCTCGCAGCCCCTGGTGGAGAGGCCGTAGTCATGGATCGCCCGGGTATGTTAGCGCTCGTCCTGCACACCCATCTGCCGTTCGTGCGCCATCCGGAGCACGAGCACTTCCTCGAGGAGCGCTGGCTCTTCGAGGCCATCACCGAGACGTACCTGCCGCTGCTGGAGCGGTTCCAGCGGTTGGCCAACGACCAGGTGCCGTTTCGGATCACCATGTCATTCACTCCGCCGCTCTTGGCGATGCTCACGGACAGCCTGCTGCAGGCCCGGTACGTGCGGCACCTGGACCACCTCATCGAGCTCGCGGAGAAAGAGATCGAGCGCACGCGCTGGCTGCCCCCGTTCCACCGCCTGGCGTTGTTCTACCACCACCGGTTTTCGACGGCACGCCGCCTCTACCTCGATGTCTACCGGCGCAATTTGATCCAGCCGTTTCGCGAGCTGCTCGACCGCGGTCTGCTGGAGCCGATCGCCTCCGGCGCGACCCACGGGTTCCTGCCCCTGATGGACATCACCCCCGCGGCGGTGCGCGCGCAGATTCGCATCGGGGTGCAGGCGTTTGCGCACGCCTTCGGCAGGTCGCCGGCGGGATTCTGGCTGCCCGAGTGCGGCTACCAGCCGGGACACGACGCGCTGCTCAAAGAGGAGGGCATCCGCTATGTGCTCACAGACGCCCACGGCATCCTCTTCGGCTCGCCCAGGCCAAAGTACGGCGTGTATGCGCCGGCGATCTGTCCGAGCGGCGTGGCGGCCTTCGGACGGGATCTGGAGTCGTCCAAGAGCGTCTGGAGCGCCGAGGAGGGCTATCCGGGCGACGTCGACTACCGGGAGTTCTACCGCGACATCGGCTACGACCTGGAGTACGACTACATCCGCCCGTACCTCAATGGAGACGGCTCCCGGCTCAACACCGGCATCAAGTACTACCGCATCACCGGGCAGACGCCCGACAAGCAGCCCTACGACCCGGACCGAGCGCTCGAGAAGGCCGCGCAGCATGCGGGGAACTTTCTGTTCAACCGCGAGAAGCAGATCGAGTACCTGCGTTCCGTGATGGACCGCGATCCGCTCGTCGTCAGCCCCTACGACGCGGAGCTGTTCGGCCACTGGTGGTTCGAGGGACCGGACTGGCTGGAGTTCCTCATCCGGAAGGTCCACTTCGACCAGCGAACCCTCTCATTGGTGACGCCGTCGGACTACCTGGCGCGCTTCCCGGTGAACCAGGTCCTTGAGCCGTCCATGTCGAGCTGGGGCCACGGCGGCTACAACGACGTCTGGCTCAATGGCGCCAACGACTGGATCTACCGGCACCTGCACAAAATGGCGGAGCGGATGACGCAGGCGGCGACCGCCCACGCGCAGACCGACGAGCTGCGCGCCCGCGCGCTCAACCAGATGGCGCGCGAGCTGCTGCTGGCCCAGTCGTCCGATTGGGCGTTTATCCTGAAGACGCAGACGCATACCGCCTACGCCTACCGGCGGATTCACGATCACCTGGCGCGCTTCAACGCCCTCCATGACGCCCTGCAAGACGGCGCCATCAACGAGGCCGTCCTCGGCGAGCTCGAGACCAAAGACCCGCTGTTCCCCTTCCTTGACTACCACGTGTATGCGACCTCCTCCTGACGCCGGTCTCCCCGGCCGGTGGAGCGCGCCCGGATGAAGATCCTGTGTGTCGCCTCCGAAGTCGATCCGTTCGCCAAGACCGGCGGGTTGGCCGACGTCGCCGCCGCCCTGCCGAAGGCGCTGGCCGCGCTCGGCCATGACGTCAGGATCGTGCTGCCGCTGTATCGGCAGGTGGCGCGCGAGCGATTCGGCCTGCGGCCGACCGACCTGCGCCTAGCCCTCGCGGTCGGTCCGCAGACACTCGAGGGGCGCGTGTGGGAGGGTGTGCTGCCGAAGAGCCGCGTCGTGACCTACTTCATCGAGCAGGCCTCCCTGTTCGATCGAGACGGCCTCTACCAGGAGCAGGGACAGGATTTCCCCGACAACCTCACCCGCTTCAGCTTCTTCTCCCAAGCCGCGCTGCGGATGCTGCCGGGATTGGGATGGCAGCCCGAGGTGGTGCACGCGCACGACTGGCAGGCCGCCCTCGCCTGCGCCCACCTGGCACTCGGGCCGCTGGGGCGGGAACCGTTCTTCGCCTCGATGGTCAGCGTCTTGACCGTCCACAACCTCGCCTATCAGGGCCTCTTTCCCCGGGAGCAGTGGCCGCTGACCCAGTTGCCGGAGACGGCATTTAGCATCGACGGCCTGGAGTACTACGGGCAGCTCAACTGCCTGAAAGGGGGGCTGGTCTGCGCGGATCTGTTGACGACGGTCAGCCCCACGTATGGCCGGGAGATCCAGACGAAAGAGTTCGGGTGCGGGTTGGAAGGCGTGCTCGTCGCCCGGCGCCACGATCTGGCGGGCATCCTCAACGGCATCGATCCGGACGAATGGAACCCGCAGACCGACCCGCACATCGCCGCCCGCTACTCGGCGCAGGAGCCGGCCGGCAAAGCGGCGTGCAAGCGCAGCCTCCAGCGCAGCCAGCGGCTGGCCGAGCAGCCCGACCTGCTGATCGGCATGATCCAGCGGCTGGCGGAACAGAAGGGGATCGACATCTTCACCCAGGCGCTGGAGCCGCTCATGGGCTTGCCGGTGCAGATCGTGATCCTGGGCACGGGCGATCCGACATACCACCAGCAGCTCGACGCGCTGGCCGCGCGATTCCCGGGCCGCCTGGCGGTCAACCTGAAGTTCGATAACGCCCTCGCCCATCAGATCGAAGCCGGCTCCGACGCGTTCCTGATGCCGTCGCGCTTTGAGCCGTGCGGGCTCAACCAGATGTACAGCATGCGCTTCGGCACCGTCCCCATCGTCAAGCGCGTCGGCGGGCTGGCCGACACCGTCGTCGATCTGAGCCCCTCGACGCTGAGCGACCGGACGGCCACCGGCTTCGTCTTCGAGGCGCACACCGCCGAGGCGCTGGTGGATGCGGTCACGCGGGCCGTCACCGCGTTTCGCGACCACGCCTTGTGGAGCCGCCTCCTGCAGATGGGGATGCGGCAGGATGTCTCCTGGGGCCGGTCCGCCCGCGCGTACGTCCACACCTATGAGCGCGCCCTGGCGAAAAAGCCGCAACGTCCAACGGCACTCGCCCCTCAGTAGCCCTCCTCGCCCCCCACCCCACAGCATCCCTTGTGACATGATCCTCACCGTAACACTCAACCCCTCGCTCGATGAGTGGATGCGCCTGGACTCGCTGCGCGTTGGGGCGCTGAACCGCGCGTCAGCCGTGACGCGCTATCCCGGCGGCAAGGGCATCAACGTCGCTCGGGTGGTGCGGGAGCTCGGCGGACGCACGCGGGCCCTGGCCTTCGCCGGCGGCGAGGACGGCGCGATCCTCGAGGGCTTGGTGAGCCGCCTCGGCATCCCGCACACGTTCATGCCGCTCGTGGGATCGACGCGCAACAACTACAAGATCCGCACCGCGCAACCTCTCGGGCTGACCGAGATCAATACCACCGGGCCGCGCGTCTCGGCGAGCGACCTGCGCCGCATGACGCAACGGCTGCTCGCGCGCACGCCGGCCCCGGCCTGCGTCGTCCTCTCCGGCAGCCTGCCGCCCGGCGCTCCCGCGTCGGTGTACCGGCGATGGATTGCGGCGCTGAAGCGCCGGCGCATCCCCGCGGTGTTGGATACCTCGGGGGCTGCGCTGCGCGAAGGCCTCGCCGCCGCGCCATGGCTCATCAAGCCGAACCGCCAGGAAGCCGAGGAGCTGCTGCGCTGTCGTCTCGGGGACGTCGAGCACATCGCCCGCGCCGCCCGGCGCCTCCTGGCGCGGGGCCCGGAGGTCGTCATCATCTCGCTGGGGGCGGACGGCGCCCTCCTGGCGTGCGCGGCATCGCCGGGCCCTGGGACGTGGCTGGCCAGCCCGCCGTTGGTGCTGGCCGATTCCGCCGTCGGAGCCGGCGACGCGCTGGTCGGAGGATTCGTCACGGGCTGGTCGAGGCGCCTCGGAGTGCTGGAGGCGTTCCGACTGGGCGTCGCCTGCGGCACGGCCTCCGCCATGACCCCCGGCACCGAGCTGTGCCATCGGGCCGAGGTCCGTCGGCTCCTGCGCCGCGTGACCCTCCAGCGATTACGTCTGATCTAAAGGGGTGACGATGCGTGCCCGTGTTCGCACGCTGGTCTATGATGGGCTCCTGATCGCCGGCTGGCTTTTCTCGGCCGGCCTCGTGGTCTTCCATGAGCACGGGCAGCTCTGGGGCGGCCTGAGCAACCCGGCCGCGTCGCTCACCGCGACCATCGAGCCGAAAGTGCAATGGTTCGGGCTGTACTACCAGGGGCAGAAGATCGGGTTCTCTCAGGCCGCGCTCATTCCCGAGGAGTCTGACGGCATGCCGGGCGTGCGCCTCGAGGATCGCGGACGCCTGACCTTCTCCCTCCTCGGCGCGCCGCAGGAGCTGGAGGTCACCGCGCGTGCCTTTATCGACGCCGATTGGCGGCTGCAGCACTTCAGCGCGTCCATCACGACCTCGGCGTATGAGCTCCGATGGGCCGGGCGTCGCCAGGGAGACGAGATCCTCGTGACCGTCTCCACCCCGGCCAGCGAGATCACGAAGCGGCTGCGCGATCCTACGGGGGGCGCGTTCGTCAGCGGGCTCTCGTCGTGGGCCGCCTTTCATCGTCTGCGGGTGGGCCAGTCCGGGAAAGCGTGGGTGCTCAATCCCCTCGCGCTCAACCCCGAGACCGTCTACTTCCACGTCCGCCGCAGCGACGTGGTGGATGGGCGCCAGGCGCTGGTGATTGAGGCGGACGTCCGAGGCCTCACGACGACCAGCTGGGTGACGCCGGATGGCGAGGTGCTCAAAGAGACCTCTCCGCTGGGCTGGGAGCTGCGGCGGGAATCCATGGAGGACGCGCTGCGGCTGCCGGCGCGCCCCTCGCTGCCGGATTTGCTCTCGGCCGCCGCCGTCCCGGTCGATCGGCCGCTGGAAGAGCCGGAGCGCATCGGCCGGCTGACCCTGCTGTTTGAAGGCCTCGATGCGGAGGCGATCGCCATTCAGCGTCCCTGGCAGCAGGCGCTCTCCCCGGATCGCGCGGGCGACGTGCCGCAGCCGCCGCCGAGCCCCTGGTGCCTGGTCCAGCTTGAGCGCCCCGCGTTCGGGAATCCTGCGGCTGATGTGCCAGCGGCGATCGAGCGGTATCGACGCCCCAGCCCCTTCGTCCAGTCGGACGATGCGCGGATCAAGGCCCAGGCCGCCTCGATCCTCGGCGCGCGATCCGATCGCTGGGAGCAGCTCGTCGCCATCCACCAGTGGGTCCACCGGACGATGCGCAAGCGGCTGACCGTGGGATTGCCGTCGGCCGTGGACATCCTGGCCACGCCGGAAGGGGATTGCCACGAGCACACCGTCTTGTTCACGGCGCTGGCCCGAAGCGCGGGGTTTCCCACCCGGATGGTCGCCGGGCTCGTGTATTGGCAGGGCGCGTTCTTCTACCACGCCTGGCCCGAGGTGTGGCTCGGCACGTGGATCCCCATGGACCCGACGCTGGGACAGCTCCTCGCCGATGCGACGCACGTGGGCTTCAGCGAGGCAGAGAACGAGGCGCTCCTGACGCTGGGGCGGTTCGTGGGGCGGCTGCGCGCCCGCGTGCTGGCCGTCGAGCCCGTCAGCGCGGCGCGCGGCGCGGCCGAATGATCACAGCCGTCGGCCTCACGAAGCGCTACGGAGCGACCGACGCGCTGCGGGACTTCTCCCTGGAGGTTGGCCCGGGCGAGATCGTCGCCCTCGTCGGTCCCAACGGGGCCGGCAAGACGACGGCGCTCAAGCTCCTGGTCGGCTTGCTGACGCCGACGGGCGGAGAGGCCTGGCTCGGCGGCTTCCACGTCGATCGCCAGTCCACCGAGGCCAAGCGCATCCTGGCGTTCGTGCCGGATCAGCCGTTTCTCTACGAGCAGCTGACCGTCTCCGAACTGCTCGGCTTCATCGCCGGCATGTACCGGATCAATCCGGCCGCGCTGCGGCAGCGAGCCGAGCAGCTGACGGGGCTCTTCGGATTGGCGGACGCGCTACGCAGCCGCATCGGTGAACTCTCCTATGGCATGAAGAGCCGCCTGGTCCTCATCGCGAGCTTGCTGCACGAGCCGCGGGTGATGATTCTGGACGAGCCCTTCTTCGGGCTGGATCCGCAGACTCTGCGGCTCATGAAACGGCTGTTGACCGAGCGGGCCAACGGCGGTATGGCGATCTTGCTGTCGACCCATCAGCTCTCCATCGTGGAAGATCTCGCGCACCGTATCGCCATCCTCCATCAAGGACGATTGGTTGCCATCGGCACGTGGGAGCAGCTGCGGCAAGCCCATGGCGGCACGCGCCTCGAGGACGTCTTCTTTCGCCTCACCGGCTCGTCGGATGATCGCCCCGCATGAGCCGCGCCGTCCCGCTCGAGTCGCTGCGTCCGGCGCCAGCCGGCGGCCTCGCCTTGTTCGGGTGGGTCCGGCTCGCCGCCTGGCGGTCGGGGGCCCGCGCGCTGCTCCACGCGCCGGCGAAAGCCGTGGTGGTCGTCTCGACCTGGAGCGTGCTGCTGGCCGGCCTCTACGTGCTGTCGCACCGGGGCATGCGGTTTCTCTACGACACGGCGGGCTTGGGACCGTTTCTCATGAGCCGTCTTTGGTTTCTCTTCCTGTTTGTCGTGAGCATCATGCTGGCGGTCAGCCAATGCGCCAGCGCCTACTCCACGGCCGTGCGCGCCCCGGAGACCCGCTGGTGGATGGTGCTGCCGGTGCCGGCCCGGGTGCTCGGGCGGGTGAAGTGGATCGAGAGCAGCTGGTACAGCGCCTGGGCGGTCGCCTTCCTCGCGCTGCCGGTGGCGCTGGCCTACCTGGTCGTCCTCCAGCGGCCCCTGTGGCTGGCGGGATGGGTCATCGGCGCGCTTCTGGTGCCGCTGGCGGGCATCATGACCGGGTTGGCCAGCCTGCTCCTGCTCCTCTGGCTGCGCTGGTGCGGGCGGGTGGCGATCCGCCGCGAACTCGTCCTGCTCGGATTCGTCATGGCCTGCGGGGCCTTGTTCTGGCTCCTGGGGGAGCGCCACGGGCAGCAGCGGGAGGACGTCTGGTTCTTAGCACTCCAGGATCTGCTGCCCCGGATGCAAATCGCGATGTCGGGCTGGCTGCCGAGCAGCTGGGCGGCGACCGCACTCGATGCGGGGCTGAACGGCCGCTGGAGGGAAAGCGGTCTCTACACGCTGCTGCTCTGGACGACGCTGGGGCTTGTGTGGCGGGCGCTGGACCATGGCAGCGCGGCGCTGCTGCTGCCGGTGCTACGGGCCCACGCGCAGCCGGTGGCCGCGCGCTCGCGGTCGGCGAGGACCGTGCGGTTTGACGCACCCTGGTGGGCTGGGGATCCGTGGCTGGCGTCGTTCGCCAAGGATGCGCTGCTCATCGCCCGCGACCCGGTCCAGTGGAGCCAGGCGATGGTTTTCTTCGGGCTCCTGGGGACGTACTTCGCCAACATCCACCGCCTGGCGTGGATCAGCGTGGAGCCATCGTGGCGGATCGGCATCGCGTCGCTGAACCTCGCGTGCACGCTGCTCATCCTCGGCTCGCTGGCCGTGCGATTTCTCTTTCCGCAGATGAGCCTCGAGGGACGCAGCCTCTGGCTGGTGCGCATCGCCCCGCACGGGATGCGGCGGCTGCTGCTCGCGAAGCTGTATTGCTACGGCGTGCTCGCCGCGGCCATCATCGAAGGGCTGCTCTTGCTGTCGGCCAACCGACTCGGGATTCCCCTTGCGCTGCGCTGGTGGTTCGCCGCGGTGGGCCTCGTCGCCGGCCTGACGGTAGTCGGGATGACGGCGGGGTTGGGCGCCTGGTGGATTGATGTGACCGCGCAGGATGCGGCCCGCCTCGTCTCCTCCTCCCGCGGCGCCTTGACCCTCGTGCTGGTCCTCGGCTACATCGGCGTGGTCGTCTCGGCGCTGGCGCTCGGCTGGATCGGCTGGCAGGCGCCGACGCCGTGGCGATGGGTGCCGGCCACCGTGGGGTTCGTGGTCGTCAGCGGGCTTGCCGGCGCGCTGCCCGTCCTGGGGGGCCTCGCTCGGTTAGAGCGCCTCGACCATGCCGCGTAACCTGCGGCGCCAATCAGCGGGTTGGCGGGCGGGCCGTCAGTCGGTGGTGGTCTGGGACGAGGTGTCGGTTGTCTGGGACGAGGTGTCGGTCTGCGGGTCGGTCGGTTCCAGCGGCTCAATGGAGGAGGCGATGATCCCCTGCATCCCTCCGCGGCTGTAGAGCTGCCCGGTCACTTTCATCCGCTGGTTGACATGGTCGTAGACCAGCTCATTGGGATCCTCGCCGGGCACCTCGGCCAGAAACAGGTAGAGTGTGTCAGCGCCGTCTTCCAGCAAGGCAAGCGTCTGCCCGCCATCCACCGCTTCGAATGTCTGCGAGACCGCCTCGGGCCCCCGACGGCCTTCCTTGAGGTACGCCGCAGGATCCACGATCTCGCCTATGAACGTCCGCTCCTCGTGTGGTATCGCCGCCGCAGCCGCCTCGGATGGTTCCGCGACCGGCGCGGCCTCTTGCGCCGCCTGCGCGGTGGGCAGCATCACGGCGGCGGCGAGCCAGCACAGCGCGGTGACCGAGCGAATGCGGAGGATCATCCTGGAGGTATTAGAGCAAAAGGAGCCGCATCATGTCAAGCCCTTGTGGAGAGGCGGAGAGGATTGACGCCCTTGCGGGCCTCTGATAAACTGAGCCTTACGTGGACGTTGCGGGTCGCATGACCGAACAGTTGATCAGTGTGTTGGTTGTCGTCACCGGACTGATCGCCGCCGCCGCGGGCACGGCGTTGGCGGTGAGCCGGTTGCGGACGGCCGGGCGAGCCTACCGGAAAACCGAGACGCTCTACGCCGCCATGCCGGAAGGCTGGTCGTCGTGGTTTCTGGGCGGATTCTCGGGGCTCACGATGGGAGCCCATGGGGTGTGGGCCGCCGCGATCTTCGTCGGCTGGACCCTGGCCGCCACCCTCTTGGTCACGCTGGGCCTGCGACTGCTCTGGCGCTCCTAACGCGCATCGCACCGCGCCCCAACCGTTCGTGATGCCGCTTCCGAAAATCTCCGTCGTCGGCGCCGGGCAAGTGGGTGCCACCACCGCGCATCTGTTGGCCCTCAAGGGGCTGGCGGACGTCACCCTCCTCGACATCGTTGATGGCCTAGCACAGGGCAAGGCGCTTGATCTGATGCAGTCGGCGCCGGTCGAGGGCTTCCCCGGGACCGTCCAGGGCACGACCGACTACGAAGCCATGGCGGGCAGCCGCCTGGTCGTGGTGACGGCGGGGCTGGCCCGCAAGCCCGGCATGTCCCGCGATGAACTCCTGGCGGCCAACGCGAACATCGTCGGCCCGATCGCCCTGCGGATCGCCGCCGCCGCCCCGGAGGCGATCGTCCTCATCGTCACCAACCCCCTCGATGTCATGGTTGCCCTGGCCCTGCAGCGCACGGGCTTCCCGCGCCAGCGGGTCATGGGCATGGCCGGCGTGCTGGACAGCGCTCGCCTGCGGAGTGTCGTCGCCCAGCGCCTCAGCGTCTCTCCGACGACGGTGCAGGCGATGATCCTGGGCTCTCATGGCGATTTGATGGTCCCGCTGCGCGGCTCCCTGGCTGTCGACGGCAAACCGCTGGCGGATCTGTTGCCCGCAGAGGAAATCGACCGGCTGATCGAGCGGGCCAAACAGGGAGGCGCCGAGATCGTGTCGCTGCTGAAGCAGGGCAGCGCCTACTACGCCCCGGCCAGCGGGGTTGTCGAGATGGCACGGGCCATCCTGCAGAACACCCATGCGGTGCTGCCGGTCTGTGCGTGGCTGACCGGCGAGTACGGATTGCGCGATGTCTGCATCGGGGTGCCGGTCCAGCTGGGGAGTGCTGGCATTGAACGGGTTGTGGAGATGCCCTTGACGGCCGAGGAGCGCGCCGCGCTGACCGCCGCCGCGCGCCAGGTCAGTGAGATGACGGCCAAGCTGCCGGCTCCCCAACCCAGCGCACGCTTGTGAAATGACGCCAACCAGCCAGGATCCCGCGGCCGGCCAGATCCACAAAGGACTTGAGGGCATCGTCGCCGGCGACACCTACATCTCGGAGGTAGATGGCCACCGCTGCCAGCTGATCTACCGCGGCTATCCCATCGACGAGCTGGTCGGCCGCGCGACGTACGAAGAAGTCAGCTATCTCTTGCTCTTCGGCAGCCTACCGACGACGTCCCAGCTGCAACGGTGGACTGGGGAGCTCCAGGCGAACCGGACGCTCGATCCACCGCTCCTCTCCTTGGTGCAGGCGGCGCCGCCCACGGCCGGGCCGATGGCGATCTTGCGCACTGTCGTTTCGGCCCTGGGCCTGTACGATGGCGCTGGCGATGACGAAACCACCAGCGCCCTGCGCGGCAAGGCGGTGAGCCTGATCGCCAAGGTCCCGACGATCGTCGCCGCCATCGGACGGATACGCGCCAAGCAGCCCGCCGTTTTGCCCAAGCCGGACCTTGGCCACGCAGCCAACCTCCTCTTCATGCTGTACGGCCGGCAGCCCCTGCCGCTCCACGCCCAGGCCCTGGACGCGTACTTCGTGCTCCTCGCCGACCACGGGTTCAACGCCTCCACGTTTACGGCGCGGACGGTGACTGGCACACAGTCGGACTACTACTCGGCGATCGCCGCGGCCGTCGGATCCCTCAAGGGTCCGCTGCACGGCGCGGCCAACCGCAAGGCCATGGAGATGCTCGTGGAGATCGGCACGGCCGAGCAGGTCGATCCCTACGTGCGCAAGACTCTGTCCGATCACAAGCGGTTCATGGGGTTCGGCCACCGGGTCTACAAGGGGGAGGACCCCCGGGCGAAGCACCTGAAGCGCATCGCCAAAGCGCTGGGGGAGGCGACCGGCGACGCCACGTGGTTCAGCATCTCGGAACGGCTGCAGGAGGCGGTCTGGAAGGCGAAACAGCTCTACATCAACGTGGACTTCTACTCCGCCTCCCTGCTCTATTCCCTGGGGATTCCCACGGAGCTGTTCACGACGATGTTCGCCTGCGCGCGCATCGCCGGCTGGTCGGCGCACGTGATCGAGCAGTGGTCGGACAACCGGCTCATCCGGCCGCTGGCGGCCTACCTCGGTCCCCGCGATTTAAAGTTCATTCCGATCGATCAACGTCCCGCCTAATCCATCATGAAGCTGCACGAATATCAGGCGAAGGAGCTGTTCGCCGCCGTCGGCATCCCCATCCCGTTTGGCGTGACGGCCAGAACGCCGCCGGAGGCCGCGCAGGCCTACGAGCAGGTGCGCCGGCATGGGGGCGGTGGGGCCGGGTTCATCTGCAACGTGAAGGCCCAGCTCCATGCCGGAGGGCGCGGCAAGGTCGGCGGGGTCGTGGCCGTGCGCAGCGCCGAGGAGGTCTCGCGGGAAGCGGCCCGGTTGCTGGGCACGCGGCTCGTGACGAAGCAGACCGGGCCTGAGGGGCTGCCGGTTTCGGCCGTGCTGGTGGATGAGCGCACCCCGCTGGCGAGCGAATGGTACTTCGCGCTCACGATCGACCGGTTTCACGCCCGTCCGATGGTGCTGGCCAGCCGCCTGGGCGGGATGGATATCGAGGAGGTCGCCGCCACCCAGCCCGCCGCAATCCACCGCGAGCCCGTGGATCTGGACCGCGGCCTCTCGAACGAGGCGGTGAACCGGGTCGCGGGGGTCTTCGGCTGCGACGCCGCGCAGGCGAAGACCGTCTCGGCGATTGCGCGGGCGATGTGGCGACTGTTCGACACCCGCGACTGCTCGCTGATCGAAATCAACCCGCTCGGCGTCAGCCGGACCGACCGCCGGGTCTTGGCGGTCGATGCCAAAGTGACGCTGGATGACAACGCGCTCTTCCGCCATCCGGAGCTGGCGGCGATGCGCGATGAGAGCCAGGAGCATCCCCTGGAGCTGCAGGCCGGCAAGATCGGCATTTCCTACGTCGGGCTGGACGGCACGATCGGCTGCCTGGTCAATGGCGCCGGGCTGGCCATGGCCACGAACGACATCATCAAGCTCTCGGGTGGCAGCCCCGCCAACTTCCTCGATGTCGGCGGGGGCGCCAACGTGGAGCAGGTCAAGAACGCCTTCGCCATCATCCTGTCCGATCCGCGGGTCAAGGCGGTGCTCGTCAACATCTTCGGCGGCATCATGCGCTGCGATTGGATCGCCGAAGGCCTGTTGAAGGCGACCGAGCAGCTCGAGGTGACGATCCCCATCGTCGTGCGGCTGCAGGGCACCAACGTCGAGGAGGGCCGGCGGCTGCTCGCCGGCGCGAAGCGGTCCCTCGACTCCCCCGTAGTCAGCGGGGTCGCTCGGGACCGTCCCGAGCGAGTCCCTCGACTCGGCCCCCGGCCTCGCTCGGGACAAGTGCCGAGCGAAGTCGAGGCACGAGCGGAGCGAGTCGAGGGACGGCTCAACCTCATCAGTGTCGATGAGCTAGCCGAAGCCGCGCGGAAAGTGGTCGAGCTGGCCCGATGAGCATCCTCGTCGATAAGCGGACCCGCCTGCTCGTGCAGGGCATCACCGGCCAGGCCGGCGCCTTCCATACCGAGAAGATGCTGGAGTACAAGACCCAGCTCGTCGGCGGGGTCACGCCGGGCAAGGGCGGATCGAGCGTCCATGGCGCGCCGGTATTCAACACGGTCCGCGAAGCCGTCGCGGCCACTCGGGCCAATGCCACGGTGATCTTCGTGCCGTCGAAGTTCGCGCACGGCGCCATGCTCGAAGCCATTGAGGCGGGCCTGCCGCTGATTGTGGTGATCACCGAAGGCATCCCGACGCTGGATATGGTGCGCATCCGGCGGCGGCTTGAGGGCACGGGCATCCGGCTGATCGGGCCGAACTGCCCCGGCCTGATCACGCCGGGGCAGTGCAAGGCGGGCATCATGCCTGGCTACATCCACACCCCGGGGCCGGTGGCCGTCCTCTCCCGCAGCGGGACGCTGACGTATGACGCCGTCTACCAGCTCACCCAGGCGGGCCTGGGCCAGTCGACCTGCATCGGCATCGGCGGGGATCCGGTGCTGGGCTCGAGCTTCGTCGACCTGCTGCCGCTGTTGGAGGCGGATCCCCAGACGGAGGCGATCGTCCTGATCGGCGAGATCGGCGGTACCGAAGAAGAGGAGGCCGCCGCCTATATCAAGGCGCACGTCACCAAGCCGGTCTTTGCGTTCATCGCCGGGAAGATGGCGCCAAAGGAAAAGCGAATGGGTCACGCCGGTGCGATCATCGCCGGCGGCCAGGGCACCGCGGCGGAAAAGGCGCAGCGCCTGGCGGCAGCGGGTGTGACCATCGTCGATAGCCCCGCGGCGATCGGCGAGACGG
>Ga0247727_10011752_pt1 | contig 15192 bp, 13 predicted proteins | sample WisWelCaveWW1625_FD_202498 | JGI IMG/M metagenome (GOLD analysis project Ga0247727, IMG submission 202498) | Biofilm microbial communities from Wishing Well Cave, Virginia, United States - WW16-25 | ecosystem: Environmental > Aquatic > Deep subsurface > Groundwater > Cave microbial mat | place... | reverse complement strand
GCATCCAGCCCTCCAATGTCAGCCGGTCGCCTTCCTTGACCTCGAATCGCTCTGCCACGTACGCCATGCTACTTCGATACCGCGCATGGCTTACGTTTCAGTGATTTCGATTACATGACACTAGCCGCGCATGAACACGCCGGCCCACGTCGCCCTGAACGCGCTCCTGCTGGGCCGCGGGCGCTTCCAGCCGCACTGGCTCGCGATCACGGCGGGCGCGCTGCTGCCCGACCTGCCGATGCTCGGCTTCTACCTGCTCGAGCGCATCGGCCGCGGCACGCCCGAGCGCGTGATCTGGGGCCAGCTCTACTTCGACCCGGGCTGGCAATCCCTCTTCGACATCTTCAACTCGCTGCCGCTGATCGGGCTCGCGGCGCTCTTCGCCTGGCGCGCGGGCGCGACGCAGGCGTTGGCCTTTCTCGCCAGCATGGCGCTGCACTGCCTCGCCGATCTGCCGCTGCACCGCGAGGACGCGCACGCGCACTTCTGGCCGCTCACGAGCTGGCGCTTCATGTCCCCGATCTCCTACTGGGACCCGCGCCACGGCGGCTTCGCCTTCCTCGCCTTCGAGCTGGGCCTGCTGCTCGCGGCGCTGTTCGTGCTGCGGCGCCGCTCGCGCGCATGGGGCTGGGTGGGCGGCGTGACACTCGCGGCGAGCGTGGGGTTCGGCGTCTTCGCGGCGGTCTACTGGTCGGGCGCGCTAGGGTCGCCGTCCAGCTAGGGGGATTCCATGGCCGACTCCGAGCGCCGCCAGCGCGGCGTCGAGATGATGAAGAAGGTGTATGCCGGCGACGTGGTCACGCCGCCGGCCGGCGTGATGCCCTTCTCGGACCTGATGCTCGAGCAGCTCTTCGCCGAGGTGTGGACGCGCGAGGCGCTGCCCGTGCGCGACCGGCGGCTGGTGCTGCTCGGCATCATCGGCGCGCTCGGCGAGCGCGACACCTTCCAGATCCAGGTCAAGGCCGCGCTCAAGAACGGCGAGCTCACGCCGGCGCAGGTGCGCGAGGTGGTGATCACGCTAGCGAACTATGCGGGCTATCCGCGCGCGGCGGCGCAGGTGGTGGCGACCGAGCAGACGATCGCGGCGGTCGAGAAGGAGAAGCAGGGCAAGTGAGAGCCCGCGCCGGCGCCTTGCTGCTCGTGCCCGCGCTGCTCTCGGGCTGCGCCTATGGGCTGGTTCGCGACGGGCAGATCCGCGAAGAGCCCTTTGCGGAGATCGTGACGCGCACCGCCGCCGTCCGCGGCGACCCGCGGCCCGAGCCCGTGGACGCGCGCGTGGTCGAGCCGGACGGCGTGCCGGCCCTGCTGCGCGCGAGCATCGCGCACGAGTGGCCGCCCGAGGAGATGGCCGCCTACCAGGAGCGGCTGGTCGTCGTTGGCCTGTGGCCGCCCGACCGCGATCTGCTGGAGGAGACGCTGCGCGTGGCGCGCGAGGAGATCGCCGGCTTCTACCTGCCCGAAACGCAAGTTCTCTACGCGGTCGAAGACGTCCCGACGCCGTTCCTCGTACGCGTCCTGTCGGTGCTGCTGCGCCGCGATCTGCTGCGGGAGTCGGTGCTCGCGCACGAGCTGGTGCACCTGCTCCAGCATCGCGCCGTGCCGAGCTTGTTCGAGGTGACCGGCTGGACGCAGCAGGACGACGCCAGTGCCGCCGTGCAGGCCGCTCTCGAGGGCGACGCCACGCACTACGGCTTCCTCGCGCTGCTCCCCCCCGGCAGCGAGGGCCTGGTGCCGGCGCCGGCCGACGTGCAGGCGGCCATGGAGAAGGAGATCGCGCAGAAGGAGGAGGGTGCGCTGGCCGCAGCGCCCGGCTTGCTGCGCCTCACGCTCGCGTTCCCGTATGCGCGTGGCTATCCGCTCTCGCTCGCCGAGGGCACCGCGCTGCTCGACCTGCCACCGGCATCCACCGAGCAGGTGCTGCACGAGGAGCGACGCTACGCGGACTTCCAGGTCGCCGACCTCGCGCGGCTCGAGGAGGCGCTGCCAGCGGGCTGCGAGAGCCTCGGCCAGAACACCGTCGGCGAGCTTGGCAGCTGGGTGCTGCTGAGCGATCTCGGCGCCGAGCCCGCGACCGCACTCGCGGCCAGCGATGGCTGGGACGGCGACCGCTACCTCGCGTCGCGCTGCGGCGGGCGGCACGCGCTGCTCTGGTGGACGGCCTGGGACACGGAGGCGGACGCCGTCGAGTTCGAGCGCGCCTACCGCGGGATCGCCGGGGCCGTCGCAGCGCGGGCCGGGCTCGCGGGCTTGCACATCGAGCGCGCGGGCGTGCAGGTGATCGTCAGCAGCGAGCCTCTCGCGGCGCTGGCGCCGTTGCTCGAAGCGCAGGCGCGTCGGGCGCGCATCGAGAGCCTCGACGAGCTGCGTGCCCACTTCGGGCTCGACTCGTCGATCCAGCGCTAGCGCCCCATGACGAAGCGCGCCTACGACCCTGAGTTCGACGCGATCCTTCCCCTGCTCCCCACCGTCATGGACTTCTCGCGCGTCGAGCAGGTGCAGGCGGCGCGGGCCGGGCGCATGGAGCTGTTCGCGGCGCCGCCGCCGGACCGCGCCGACGTCGTGAAGGAAGACCGGCTCGTGCCGGGTTCCGCCGGTGCGCCGCAGGTACCGATCCGCATCTACCAGCCGAAGGCGAGCGCGAGCGGCCCGCGCGGCTGCGTGTTCGAGATCCACGGCGGCGGCTTCATCATGGGCTCGATCGAGATGATGGACCCGTGGTGCCAGCGCGTGGCGGCGGAGCTCGACGCCGTGGTCGTCTCGGTCGAGTATCGCCTCGCGCCAGAGCATCCCTTCCCGGCCGGCATCGAGGATTGCTATGCCGCGCTGTGCTGGACGGCGAAGCACGCGGCGGAGCTGGGCGCCGACCCGACGCGGCTCGCGCTTGCCGGCCAGAGCGCCGGCGGCGGGCTGGCCGCGGGCACGGCTCTGATGGCGCGCGATCGCGGCTTCCCGGCGCTCTGCTTCCAGCTGCTCGAGATCCCCGAGCTCGACGACCGCCTCGACACGCCGTCGATGCTCGCCTTCGACGACACCCCGCTCTGGAATCGCCCGAACGCCGTCTCGAGCTGGAGGCACTACCTCGGGCCCGATCACGCCGGCGAGCCGTCGCCTTACGCGGCGCCGGCTCGCGCCAAGGATCTCGCGGGGCTGCCGCCGGCCTACGTGTCGACGATGGAGTTCGATCCGCTGCGCGACGAAGGCATCCTCTACGCGCTGCGCCTGATGCAGGCCGGCGTGTCGGTCGAGCTGCACTCGTACCCCGGCACCTTCCACGGCTCGGGCCTGCTCCCGAGCGCCGCCGTCTCGAAGCGCGGCGCCCGCGAAGTGCTCGCCGCGCTGCGCCGCGCGCTCGCGAAATGACCAACGCTGGCCGGAGGAGGCGTGCAGCGTCGGCGGCCGGGCCGGGTGGACCGGTCGCTGCTCCGGCTCTGTCGGGTGGAGACACCGAGGGTCCCTCACGCTCCAGCGCTTCCCGCACCGCCTTACCAGCCACGACGTCCGGCTACTCCCGCGCGCGAGCCTCCGCAGCGACCGGACTCCACCCGGCCCCGCGGCTCCGTCGGCACACGAACACCGGCACGCGCCGCAGAGCCCGCGCACCGACCGAGCCTCGGGGACGGGCGGGCCGGTGTTTGCGGAGGCGCCGCGCGGACGCTCACCGGAGCGGCGACCTAGCAACGCCGAACGCCGAGCGATGGAGCGTGCCGAACACTGCGCGCCATCCTCGATGCGCCGGGAGCAACCATCGGTCCCCCCGGCCCATCCCCGACGTTGCACGAGTCCTACCGCCCAGCGAGCGCGTCCATCTTCTTCGCCAACGCCACGTCGCTCGCCGTGATCCCGCCCGAGTCGTGCGTCGTGAGGTCCACCGTCACCCGGTTCCACACGTTCGACCACTCGGGGTGATGGTTCAGGCGCTCGGCCTCGAGGGCGACGCGCGTCATGAAGCCGAAGGCGGCGTTGAAGTCGGCGAAGCGGTACTCGCGGTGGAGCTTGCCGGCGGCGAGGCTCCAGCCCGGCAGCTCGGCCAGCGCACGCGCCAGCTCGTCCTCGTCGAGCCGCGGCCGCTTCGCCATCAGCTCGGCGCGTGGATCGCCTTCACGAAGGCGTCGAACAGGGCGCGGCCGATCGTCGCGCGGGTGGCGTTGCCGTGCGCCTTGCGGAAGGCGGTGAGCGGGATGATGCCCTTGGCCATCGAGCGGTGGCCGCCGCCGAGGCCCATGCCCTCGACCACCGCGCGCACCACCTCGCCGGCCGCGCGCACCCAGCCGACGTTGCGCACCGAGAACACCAGGTCGGAGCCGACCACGCCGGCCGCGATCGCCCACTCGGCGCCCTCGGCCTGGAGCCCGAGGTCGGCGACCTGCGGGATCACGTCCTCGCGCACGCGGCCGAGCACGAGCAGGTGGATGCCCTCCTCGATGCGCGACGTCGCGAGCGCGCGCCCGAGTGCGCGCAGGCCGGCGCTCGGCAGCGCGGGCCGCTCGATGCGGCGCAGCAGCGCCGGGCTGTGATAGGTGTGCACGAAGGCGAAGGCGCCGATGTCGTGGTGGCTGGTGTCGCGGCCGAGCAGCTGCGTGTCGCTCTTGATGCCGTAGAGCAGGGCGGTCGCCAGCTTGGGTCGCACCTCGATGCCCGCGGCCTGGATGTACTCGGTCAGGATCGTCGAGGTGGCGCCGTAGCTCGTGCGCAGGTCCTTGAGCGCGGCGTCCCAGCCGGGGCGCTCCGGATGGTGGTCGATCACGACGTCGGGCTTGGCTACGCGCGGCGGCGGCGGGTCGCCGAACACGCTCGGCTGCACGTCCACCAGCGCGAGGCCGTCTAGCTCGTCGAGCTCGGCTGGCGTGATCGTGCGCACCTCGACGCCGAGCGCCTTCACCATGGCCTGGTTCTCGGGCCGCGTGACGGCGCCGAAGGAGACGAGCGGCGCGGTGGGCGAGCGGCGCCCGAGCAGGGCCCGCAGCGCGAGGCCCGACGCGATGCCGTCGGGATCGGGGTCGGGCTGGAGCAGGATGCCCACCTTCTCGCGCTCGCGGAACAGCTCCTGCAGCTGGACCACGCGGTGCAGATTGCCGAGGTGAGAGAACTCGCGGTCCACGTCGTCGCGGATCTGCGTCCTGAGACCGGTCCGCCGCAGGCAGGGGTGCTCCGGCAGCTCCTCGTCCTGGAGGCGATCGGACATCACCAGGATCGGCGAGCCCGGCGCTGCCTCTGCCACGGCTTCGACTGCGGCGCGCACGAAGGCGGGCTCGTCCGAGATCAGCGCGAACTCGTCGCCTTCCTTGGGGTCGAGCCGCGTGAAGGCCTCCGTGCTGAGGCCGCCTTGCAGCGCACGAAAGCCCGGCGGACGGGCGCGGGATTCATCCTCGCGTGGCACCCAGGTGAGCTCTTCGCTCTCGGATGCACCGATCCGCGCCCAGAGGCGCGCCAGCTCGGCCCCATCACAGACGATGACGCGTCGGCCCACAGGGGCCGGAATCTAGCGGAGCAGGGTTCGCGCCGAGTCGGGGTGCCCCACCGATTCCCGCGGGGATCTCCCTATCTCTATCGGCGGCCCCGGCAGCCCCCTCAGGCCGGTAGTCCGAGCGCCTGCTTCACCTGCGCCTTCGCGCCCTTGTAATCGACCTTGCCGGAGGGGGAACGGCCGACGCTCGGCGCGAACACCAGGCGCTTGGGCACCTTGTACCCGGCCAGCTTCTCGCGCACGAAGGAGCGCAGCTCGTCCTCGCCCAGCGTGCAGCCGCTCTCGAGCTCGACCAGCGCGGTGACGGCCTCACCCCACTTCTCGTCGGGCACGCCGACCACCACCGCATCCCGCACCGCCGGGTGGAGCTTCAGCGTCTCCTCCACTTCTTCGGAGTAGACCTTCTCGCCGCCCGTGTTGATGCACACCGAGCCGCGGCCGTGCAGGTTCAGCGTGCCGTCGGCGTCCACCGTGCAGAAGTCGCCGGGGATGGACCAACGCCGGCCTGCATAGGTCCGGAAGGTCTCGGCCGTCTTCTTCTCGTCCTTGTAGTAGCCGAGCGGGATCGGGCCGCTGCGTGCGATGAAGCCGGCCTCGCCGCTGCCGGGCGCGACCTCGCGCCCGTCGGGCGTGAACACCTGGCAGTCGGGCCCGAGCTTGAAGCGGCCGAGCGAAACGGTCGCGTCCTTCGTGGTCAGCTCGGTGCCGAAGCCCATCGCCTCGCTCGAGCCGAAGCTGTCCATGAGCAGGGCGTGTGGGATGTGGCGCAAGAGAGCCTGCTTCACGGCCGGCGACCACAGCACACCCGACGAGACGATCAGCTTCACCGGCGCGAGGTCGAAGCGGCCGGGATTCTCCTCGAGCGCGCGCAGCATCGGCTTCGCGAAGGCGTCGCCCACGATCGCAATGGCCGCGGTGCCGCGCGCGGCCGCCGTCTCCCAGAGGAGCACCGGGTCGAGGCGCTGGCTGTCGCAGGTGACGATCGCACCGCCGCCGCCGAGTGCGTTGTACGCCGTGAACTGGCCGGTGCCGTGCATCAGCGGGCAGGCCGGTAGCAGCCGCATCGCCGTGCCGTCGCGCGCAATGCGCGCGCGCTGCTCATCCACGCTCGCCGACGGCTTCTCGCCCAGCACCGGGCTGCCGCCGCCACCGAGCGCCTCGAAGATCGCGGCCTGCGTCCACATCACGCCCTTGGGCATGCCGGTGGTGCCACCCGTGTAGAGGAAGACCATGTCGTCCGGGCTGCGCCCCTGGTCGAGGCGCGAGCCATCGCCGCGCAGCGTCTCTTCGTAGGGCGTGGCGAAGGCGTTGCCAATCGCGGCGCTCGCGTCGCGCAGCTCGATCCACTCGCGTACGCGCGGCAGCCGGTCGCGGATCTTCGCCACGCTGTCGGCGAAGGCGGCCTCGTAGACCACAGCGGTCGCGTCGGAGTTGTCGAACAGATAGACCAGCTCGTCTTCGCGGTAGCGGTAGTTGACGTTGACCGGGACGAGGCGCGCCTTCAGCGCGCCGATCAGCGACTCGACGAACTCCGGGCGGTTGTAGGAGTAGACCGCGAGCTTGTCGCCGGGCGCGTGCAGCCGCTGGAGGTGACGCGCGAGCGCGTTGCTGCGCGTGCCAAGCTCGCGCCAGCTGCGTGCGACGCCGCTCGGGCCGTGTGCGACGGCGAGGCGCTCGGGCACGGTCTCGGCCACGAGGTCGAACAGGTCGGCCAGGTTCCACTGCATCGGCGTGCGCCTCCGTTGCCCCCCGCCGGGGCGCCGACTATAGCTCGGCCGTGCAACGCATCTTCGTGGGCGACGTGCAGGGCTGCGCCGACGAGCTCGAAGAGATCCTCGCGCGCGCGCGCCGCGAGTACGGCGCGGCCTTCGAGCTCTGGTGCGTCGGCGATCTCGTGAACCGCGGCCCGAAGAGCCACCGCGCGCTCGCGCTGGTGCGCGAGCTGGTCGAGGCCGGGCGCGCGCAGCTCGTGCTCGGCAACCACGAGCTGGCGCTGCTCGCGCGTTGGGTGGGCGTGCGCCCGGCGGGTCCCCTCGACAGCATGGAAGACCTGCTCGAGCGCCCCGACCTCGACGAGTGGTGCGAATGGCTGCGCCGGCGACCGCTCGCGCTCGCAGGGGAGCTCGCTGCGCGCGCCTTCGTGATGGTGCATGCGTCGGCGGCGCCGCACTGGAGCCGGGCCGACGTGCTCGCGGCCGCGCACGCGGTGGAGGCGCAGCTCAGAACGCCCGATCGGACGGCGCTGGCCGCCGCATTGCGGCAGCGCGACGACCGGCTCGGCCGGCTCGTCTCGTGTCGCAGCGTGCTGCCGGGCGGCGGCTGGTCGCGCGAGCCGCCGGCGGAACGCGCCGGCGCCGAGCCGTGGCATGCGGCCTGGGCGCGCGCGCGCCATGACTACGCCGTCGTCTACGGCCACTGGTCCTCGCAAGGACTGCACGTGACCGATCAGCTACGCGGCCTCGACACCGGCTGTGTGCTCCACGGCGGCGATCGCGACGGCTTCCTCACCGCGTGGCTGCCGGACCCGGGCGCAGCCGATCCCTTCGCGCTGCCCGATGACCACTTCTGGCAGGTGCCCGCGCGGCGCGCCTACTACCGCCACATCGATGCTGCAGGCTGAAAAAAATCGTTGCTGCTCTACGGCGCGAGGAGTAGATTGGCGTCGGATCCCGACGCATGCGGCGCAAGGAGGCTGAGGCTTCGCTCTGCCGATCCGATGCCGCGCCGCCGGTCGGATCCGACTCGTCGGCAGGGCGGACATTCGTGCGGGGAATCCTCCCGGACCCGGGAGCTTCCACCGATGCGCGGAGACCGAGAAGGCCCCTCCAGCTGCGACGCTGGCCAAGCTGCAGCCGCGGGCTCTTCGAGAGCGCCCAACGACACCAAGGCCGGGACGATGTCGCCGGCAGGACGCAACTCCGCCAACAATACGGGCCGCCCCGTCGGAGGCCCGGGAGGGCCCCGCAGCCTCACAGCCCCTTCACTCCTTCGCGGACTGCCTCTCCGTGAGTTCGCGCGTGATCTTCTCGCGCAGCTCGGTGTGCTTCGTCGCGAGGTCGAGCAGGCTGCTCCTGCCGATCTCGCGCAGCGTCTCGGGCCCGGCGTCCAGCCAGTCGAGGTACACGGGTACCAGCCGCGCGGGCTGGCCGCGCAGCGTGATCACCTCGCGCACCGCCTGCTGCCAGCGCGCGGCCATCGCGTCGTCCGAGAGCCGGATCACCTCGGAGGGCCTGTCCGCGAAGACGTAGGGCGGCCGGCTGCCGCGCAGCAGCAGGAGCGCCCGGTCTCCGGTGGCGAGCGGCGGCGGATCGAGCGGTGAACGCTTCACTGCGAAGCGCTCGGGCGGCGCGCCCGCTACCACGGCTTCGCGCCGCACGCTGATGCGGCCCTCGTCGATCTGCTCCACCCGCACCACCGCGGCCACCTCGACCTCTGCCACCCGCTCGTGAAAGGGGCGGAGCGACGGGGGCACGGGATGGCCCGCGAACTGCGCCGAGACCCGGGCGGGCAGCAGCAGGGCGAGGCCGAGCAGGGTGAGGCGCAGCACGGCCCGACTCTAGCTGCGCGCCCCGAGCTCCGGGGTCAGCCCGCGAATCTGCGGCGCTCTCGGCCGCCTCGCGACGCGCCGTGGTGAGAAATGCGGGCTAGCATGCGTCCTTCCTTCTCGGAGCGTCGATGCCGAAGGTCCGGATACCGCCCCCCTACCGAGGCCCCACGCAAGGGACGGCGGAGCTGAGCGTCGAGGGCGAGAGCGTGCTCCTGTGCCTCGAGGCGGTGGAGCGCAAGTTCCCGACCTTCCTGCAGCAAGTGCTCGACGAGGATGGCAACGTCCACCGCTTCGTGAAGCTGTTCAAGAACGGCGAGCAGCTGCGTGGCGCGACGCTCAGCGAGCGGCTCGCAGCGGGCGACGACCTCGAGATCGTGGCGGCGATCGCGGGCGGCTGAGCCCCGGTCACGTCCCTACTTCAACGGAGGCAACATGGCAGGCCCGAGCAGCGACAAGCTGATCTACGTCGACATGACGCGGCAGACCGCGGAGCTGAAGCCCTTCCCGGAGGCGTGGAAGCTGCTCGGCGGGCGCGCACTCTCGGCGAAGATCCTGCTCGCGGAGTGCAACCCGAAGTGCGATGCACTCGGTCCGGAGAACGTGTTGGTGATGGCGCCGGGCGTGCTCTCGGGCACGATGGCGCCCACCTCCGGTCGCATCTCGATCGGCGGCAAGAGCCCGCTCACCGGCGGCATCAAGGAGGCGAACTCGGGCGGCCAGCCCGGCCAGCACCTGATGAAGCTCGGCGTCCGCGCGATCGTGGTGAAGGGCCAGCCGGCGGATGCGAACAAGCGCTACGGGCTCGAGGTCACGGCCGAGGGCGCGAAGGTGGTTGCGGCCGACGCCTACAAGGGCCAGCTCAACTACACGCTCTGCGAGAACCTCTCGAAGAAGTACCCGAAGACCGCCTCGTTCATCTCGTGCGGCCCTGCCGGCGAGATGCGGCTCACCGGCGCATCGGTGGCCACCACCGACCAGGACAACCGCTACCCCGCGCGCCAGGCCGCACGCGGCGGCCTCGGCGCGGTGATGGGCAGCAAGGGCCTCAAGTACGTGATGGTCGATCCTGGCAAGCTGGGCGTGCGCCAGCCGGCCGACCGCAAGGGCTTCGGCGAGCTGTGCAAGGTGTATTCGAAGGCCTACCTCGAGGGCCCGCAGATGTTCAAGCACGGCACCAGCTCGGTGGTGCCGGTGGCGAACATGCTGCACACCTTCCCCTACAAGAACCGCACGGTGGGCCAGTCGCCCGACGCGAAGACGCTCGACGGCGCACGCATCGTCGAGAGCTTCGCGACGCGCGGCGGCGAGATGCACAACTGCATGACCGGCTGCATCGTGCGCTGCTCGAACATCGTCCATGACGCCGAGGGCAACTACAAGACCTCGGCGCTCGAGTTCGAGACGCTGACGCTGCTCGGCGCGAACTGCGCCGTCGCCAGCTGGGAGGACGTGGCCGAGCTCGACCGCGCCTGCGACGAGGTGGGTCTCGACACGATCGAGACGGGCGCCGCGATCGCGATCCTGATGGACGCGGGCAAGATGAGCTGGGGTGACGCGAAGGGGATGAAAGCGCTGATCCTCGAGGAGATCCCGAAGGGCACCGAGCGCGGCAAGGCGATCGGCAACGGCGCAGTCGCGACCGGCAGGTTCACGGGCCATCACCGTGTGCCGACCGGGAAGGGGCAGGCCATCCCGGCCTGGGATCCGCGGCCGCTGAAGGCCACCGGCGTCAGCTACTGCACGAGCCCGATGGGTGCCGACCACACCGCCGGGCTGATCGTGAACCCGGGACTGCCGCCGGACCAGTACGCCTACGAGTCGCAGAAGGTGCAGCTCGTCAACGCGGTGTGCGACTCGTCGGGCTTCTGCCAGTTCCTGCAGTGCTCGCTCGACGACATGCGCAAGTTCTACGGCGCGCTCTACGGCGAAGAGGTCTCGCGCGAGAAGATCGCCGACCAGGGCTGGGAGTGCCTCACGGACGAGTGGGAGTTCAACCGCCGCGCCGGCTTCACGGCCGCGGACGACCGCCTCGCCGATTGCATGAGTCAGGACAAGATCGGCGCGGGCGTGGTCTTCGACGTGCCCGCCGAGATCATCCAGCAGGTCTACACGCGCCAGCCGGCGCGAGAGGACATGTTCTCGGCGAAGGCGGCCGGCTAGCAAGCGCCGCGAAGCGGCGCGCGCAGTGAGCCGCAGGCGAACGGAGTCACGACAGCTGGGCCGCCCAGACAGGAGCCCCCCTCTTGCCGCGTGACGTGCGCATGCGCGGCTTCGCCGTGCGCGTGGACGTCGAGGAAGTCGAGCGCTTCCTCGCCGCGCAGACGCGCGTGCTGCCGGCCGAAGGCGTGGCGCTGCTCGACTGCACCGGGCGGGTGCTCGCCGAGGACGTGCGCGCGGACGTGGACGTGCCGGCCTTCCCGCGCTCGGCGATGGACGGCTTCGCACTGCGCGGCGCCGACAGCTTCGGCGCCTCCGACTACGACCCGGTCTTCGCGCGCGTGATCGGCGAGGCGCTGCCGGGCCTCTCCTTCGCCGGCACGGTCGGGCCGGGCGAGGCGGTGCGCATCATGACCGGCGCACCGCTGCCGGCCGGCGCGGACGCGGTGGCGCCGGCCGAGGTGTGCGAGGAGTCGGGCGGCCGCGTTGCGGTGCGCGAGCCGGTGCCGCCGCAACGCCACGTGGGCGCGCGCGGCGAGGACATCCGGGCCGGCGAGACGGTGCTGCGCGCGGGACGGCGGCTGCGGCCGCAGGATGCGGGGCTGCTCGCGTCGATCGGCGTGGCGTCGGTCGCCTGCCAGCGCCGCCCGCGCGTCGCGCTGCTGATGACCGGCGACGAGCTGGTCCCGCCCGGCACCAAGCCCGAGGGCGCACGCATCGTGGACAGCAACTCACTGGTGCTGCGGGGGCTCGCCGCGCGCGACGGCGCCGTGATCGCGTCCTGCGAGTGGCTGCCCGATCGGCCCGAGCGGATTCGCGCTGCGCTGCTCGAGGCCGACGCGGACGTGCTGCTGGTCTCGGGCGGCAGCTCGGTCGGACAGGAGGATCACGCGCCACGCCTCGTCGCCGAGCTCGGCACGCTCGACTTCCACGGCGTCGCGATGCGGCCCTCGAGCCCGGCGGGGGTCGGGAGAATCGGAGAACGGATCATCTTCCTGCTTCCCGGCAACCCCGTCAGCTGCCTGTGCGCCTACGAGTTCTTCGCCGGCCCGACCCTGCGTGCGCTCGGCGGGCGCCCGCGCGCCTGGCCGCACCGGCGCGTGCGTCTGCCGCTCGCGCGCAAGCTCTCCTCGGCCATCGGCCGCGTGGACTACGTGCGCGTCGCGATCGAAGCCGGGCGCGTGGTGCCGGTCTCGACCTCGGGCGCGTCCATCCTGTCGTCGACGGTGCGCGCCGCCGGCGCCGTGATCGTGCCGCGCGGGCTCGAGGGTGTGCCGGAAGGCGCCGAGGTCGAGGTGCTGCTCTACGACGACGTCCCGGAGGACGCTCTGTGAAGCAGAGCCAGTTCCTCGACGTGCTCGATCGCGACGAGGCCGAGCGGCGCTGGCGCGCCGTGATCTCGGCCGCGCCGCGCGGCGCAGAACAGGTGGCGCTCGACGCCGCGCTCGGCCGCGTGCTCGCGGAGGACGTGCGCGCCGAGCTGGACGTGCCCGGCTTCGACCGCTCCAACATGGATGGCTTCGCGGTGCGCGCTTCCGACAGCTACGGCGCGTCGGAAGAGGCGCCGGTGCGGCTGCGAGTGAACCCCGAGACGATCGCGACCGGCGTCGCGCCCGAAGTCGAGGTGCTGCCGGGCACGGCGAGCTCGATCGCGACCGGAGGTATGCTGCCGCGCGGAGCCGATGCCGTGGTGCCGGTCGAGCACACCGACCTCGAAGAGGCCGGGCGCACGGTGGTGGTGCGCCGGCCCGTCGCGCCCGGCGCGTCACTCTCGTTCGCAGGCACCGACATGGGACGCGGCGAGACGGTGCTGTTCGCGGGCACGCGCCTCAGCTCGCGCGAAACGGGTGTGCTCGCCGCAATCGGCCGCGCGCGCGTGCCGGTGCTGGCCCGGCCGCGCGTCGCGATCCTCTCGACGGGCGACGAGATCGTCCAGCCGGGAGAAGCCATGCGGCCCGGCTTCGTGTACGACAGCAACGGCCGCATCCTCGCCGACGCCGTGCGCGAGCTGGGCGGCGAGCCCGTCTTCTTGGGAGCGTTCCGTGACGACGAAGCCGCCTTGCGCGCGGCGCTTCGCGACGCGCTCGCGCGCGCCGACCTCGTCCTGCTGTCTGGCGGCACCTCGAAGGGCGAGGGCGACCTGTGCGGCCGCGTGGTGGGCGAGCTCGAGCCCGGCATCGTGGTGCACGGCGTCGCGCTCAAGCCCGGCAAGCCCATCTGCCTGGCCGCGCACGGCAGCCAGCCCGTGGTGATCCTGCCCGGCTTCCCCACCTCGGCGGTCTTCACCTTCCACGAGTTCGTGGCGCCGGTGCTGCGCGAGATGGCCGGCCTCGGCCCGGCCCGTCGCGAGACGCTGCGCGCGCGCCTCGCGCTGCGCACCAGCTCGGAGCGCGGGCGGCTCGAGTATCTGCTGGTGGGCCTGGTGCGCCGTGCCGATGGCGCGATCGCGGCGTATCCGATGGGCAAGGGCAGCGGCTCGGTGACGACGTTCTCGCGCGCCGACGGCTTCGTGCGCATCGAGCGCAACGTCGAGCTGGTGGACCCGGGCACGGAGGTCGAGGTGACGCTGCTCGGCAGCGAGCTGCCCGTCGCCGACCTGGTCGTGATCGGCAGCCACTGCGCCGGCCTCGACGCGATCGCAGGCGCGCTCGCGCGCGAGGGCTTCACCGTGAAGCTGCTCGCCGTGGGCTCGCAGGGCGGGCTCGCGGCGGCCGAGCGCGGCGAGTGCGACGCCGCGCCGATGCATCTGCTCGACGCTGCGACGGGCCGCTACAACGAGCCTTTTCTCGGGCCGAGCCTGCGCCTGCTGCGCGGCTACCCGCGCATGCAGGGCGTGGTGACGCGCACGGGCGAGACGCGCGGCATCGAGGAGCTGCTCGCGGATCCGGCGCTGCGCATGGTGAACCGCAACCGCGGAGCGGGCACGCGCGTCTTGATCGACGAGCTGCTCGGCGAGCGCCGCCCGCCCGGCTACGCCTACGAGCCGCGCTCGCACTACGCCGTGGCTGCGGCCGTGGCGCAGAAGCGAGCGGACTGGGGCGTCACGATCGAGCCGATCGCGCGTGAGGCGGGCCTCCGCTTCCAGCCGCTGCGTGCAGAGTCGTATGACTTCGCGATCCCCGCGGATCGCTGGGAGCGGCCGGCTGTCGTGGCGTTGCGCCGACTGCTCGAGCCTGGCAGTGCGCTGCGCGCGCGCCTCGCCGAGCTCGGCTTCGGCGCATGATCGCGTTCACGGTGGAGATCGAGCGCCTCGCAGCGGGAGGCGAGGGCGTCGCGCACGCACCGGATGGGCGCGTCGTGTTCGTGGCCGCGAGCGCACCCGGCGACCGCGTGCGGGTGCGCGTCGTCGAAGAGCATCCCAAGTGGCTGCGCGGCGAGATCGAGACGCTCGAAGCGCCCGGCCCGGGCCGGGTCGAGCCGCGCTGCCCCCTGGTCGGGCGCTGCGGCGGCTGCGCGTGGCAGCACCTCGACTACGCCACCCAGCTCGCGGCCAAGGCCGAGATCCTGCGCGACGCGCTCACGCGGATCGGCGGGCTCACGCTGGCCGGCGAGGTCGAGGTCGTCCCTTCGCCGCCCTTCGGCTATCGCGGGCGCGCGCGGATCGGCGTGGCGCGGGGCGTCGTCGGCTTCCGCCGCTTGCGCTCGCACGCGCTCGAGCCGGCCGCCGCCTGCCCCGTGCTCGTGCCCGAGCTGGAGCGTGCGCTTGCCGCTCTGGCTGCCGCTCCCCCCACGCGCGACGGCGAGATCGAGCTGTGCGCAGGCGAAGGCGGGCGTGTGCGCGCCTGGGGCCCGGGTGGGTTGCTGCACGGCGAGGCGCAGCTCGCGATCGACGCAGGCACGGCGCGCGTCGCTATCTCGCCGGGCGTGTTCTTCCAGGGCAACGCGCGCGTGCGCGGCGCGCTGCTCGCCGCCGTGCTCGAGGCAGCGGGCGGCGGCGCACGTGCGCTCGAGCTGTGCGCGGGCGCGGGCTTCTTCACGCTCGGGCTGGCCGCGCGCTTCGCGGAGGTGACGGCCGTCGAGTCGA
>Ga0247727_10011751_pt1 | contig 15192 bp, 17 predicted proteins | sample WisWelCaveWW1625_FD_202498 | JGI IMG/M metagenome (GOLD analysis project Ga0247727, IMG submission 202498) | Biofilm microbial communities from Wishing Well Cave, Virginia, United States - WW16-25 | ecosystem: Environmental > Aquatic > Deep subsurface > Groundwater > Cave microbial mat | place... | reverse complement strand
GTTAGGCGAAACACAGACCGACTTCATCGCCCGCGCCTTCCCCGACGGCACCTCCGGCCTGCATACGATCGTGACGTTCGCCGAGATGTCATAGGTCGTCGGAATGATGTTGGGGCAGGTCTTGTAGGGGCAGGCCTACGTGCCTGCCCCTTTTTGGCAACCACAAGGGGTTGCCCATCCCGAAGGATGTTGGGACAGGTTCTGTTGGGGCAGGTGCAACTCCCCCAGCCCCCTCTTTAGATAAAGAGGGGGTACGCGTCTCTCCCCCTTCCCTCTGGGTTTACGCCTCCCCTTTATCCAAATGGGAGTCTGGGAGGGGTTGGTCTTTCAACTATTTTTCGGCCCACCCCCTCTCGGATGGCTCTTCTGATGGATTCGCTTTAACCCTTCCCGGCTCACGTGGGTGTATCGCTGCGTGGTCGAAAGATCGCTATGGCCGAGCATCATCTGCACGGCCCGCAGGTCGGCCCCCCGTTCCAGCAGGTGCGTCGCGAACGAATGTCGCAGCAGATGCGGGGAGACATTCCGCGTGATCCCCGCCGCGAGCGCGTACTCCTTCAGACGCTTCCAGAACAGTTGCCGACTCAAGCCCCCGCCCCGCCCACTGACAAAAAGCAGCGTGGAAATCTTCTCCTTGAGAATCATCGGACGGATCGTGGCAATGTAGTGGGCGACCTTTTGCCGCGCCATCTGTCCCATAGGAACGATCCGCTCTTTCCCCCCCTTGCCGTAGGCGATCAGATAGCCCGCTTCCAGATTGACGGCCGAAATCGGCAGGCCGACCAGCTCCGACACCCGCAGACCGGTGGCATAAAGCAGCTCGATCATGGCGTCGTTCCGCAGGGCCTGGGGTTTTTCGCCTTTCTGCAGATTGAGGAGCGCTTCGATCTCGTCGATACGAAGGGTTTTCGGCAGGCGGTGGACCGGACGAGGCGGGGGCAGATGCTGCATCGGATCGGAGGGAAGTTTCTGCTCTGCGGCGAGGAATCTAAAAAAAGAACGCAAGGTCGAGACCATCCGCGCCACCGACGTGGGGGCCGCGCCCCCGGCCTTCAGGTCGGCGAGAAACGCGAGGATGCGATGGGCATCGATCTGTGCGACGTCCCAATCGGGACCGGCCTGGGTGAAGGTCGAAAACTTGCGAAGGTCCTGCAGGTAGGACGAGACGGTGTTGCGCGCCAATCCCTTTTCCACCGAGACATAGGACAGGAAGAGGTCGATCAGATGATCCATGAGGCAGCCATCTTCACCTGCGTTTTTGAAATGATTCTTCGGCGCCCTGACACCCCTCACCCCAGCCCTCTCCCCCCAGGGGAGAGGGGGCGACCCATCTGGGGGTTCTTTCTGACACACCTCACCCCAGCCCTCTCCCCCCAGGGGAGAGGGGGCGACCCATCTGGGGGTTCTTTCTGACACACCTCACCCCAGCCCTCTCCCCCCAGGGGAGAGGGGGCGACCCATCTGGGGGTTCTTTCTGACACACCTCACCCCAGCCCTCTCCCCCCAGGGGAGAGGGGGCGAGCCATCGGGGGGTTCTTTCTGACACACCTCACCCCAGCCCTCTCCCCCCAGGGGAGAGGGGGCGACCCATCTGGGGGTTCTTTCTGACACCCCTCACCACAGCCCTCTCCCCCCAGGGGAGAGGGGGCGAGCCATCTGGGGGTTCTTTCTGACACCCATCACCCCAGCCCTCTCCCCCCAGGGGAGATGGGGCGAGCCATCGGGGGGTTCTTTCTGACACACCTCACCCCAGCCCTCTCCACCCAGGGGAGATGGGGCGAGCCATCTGGGGGTTCTTATGGGGGAGAGGCGGCCAGAAACTCCCGCAAGAACTCCCGGATGTTCCGGGCGTTCTGGCCGAAATCCCCTTTGCCAACACGCGATTGGGAAGAGAGGTTTAAGGTGACCTTCCAGTCATCGGTCTGCGTGATCTGGATTCGGACGTCGTCCACAAACTTGAAAAGGCGGGTGTGGCGTTCGGCCTGAATCAATCCCTCCGCCCGCGCTTCCCCCACGATTTTCCACCGAGGGAGGGTGCGCGCCACATCCAGCGCCGCGTCAAAAACGGCGTCGTAAGCGCGCGGAATGTCGCGCGTCCGCAATGTGGGGTCCGAATGCGAAGGCGACGTCTGCGCATGATTTGTGGTCAAGCCGGCGCACCCACCGACCCACAACGCCAAGGGAAGCATGACAAAGAGAGATCGAAACATCGTCACCGTTCGGCTTCCGACACTCAACATAAACGGGCGCGCCTGATGCCGTCCTGTTGTGCATGGCAACCCGCATCTCTTTTTCGCTGATGTCAAACAGGCCATTGGCGATCCGTTCTAAATGCCTTGCTGAGCCACCTGGGCTGACCAGGGCCTGATGTTCAGCAGCGTCGGCCCCAGCTCACGTTCAGCAACTTCAGTATCGTGGGCCGCCTGTGCTCGCAGCCAATAACCATTCGACAGGCCGAAGAAGCGGCAAAGCCGCAGATCGGTGTCGACCGTCACCGCGCGCTTCCCCGCCACAATGTCTCCGATGCGCTGGGCGGGAACGTTGATCTCTTTCGCTAGGCGATACCGACTAATGCCCATCGGCTTCAGGAACTCCTCCAGGAGCAGGTCGCCCGGGGCAACCGGTTTGAGTTTGCGCATTCGCGTGCCTCCTTCAGTGGTAATCCACGATCTCGACGTCTTCAACCCCGCCCGCGACCCAGCGAAAGCAGACGCGCCACTGATCGTTGATGCGAATGCTGTGTTGGCCGAGGCGATTGCCCTTTAATGCTTCGAGGCGATTTCCCGGGGGCACCCGCAAATCATCCAACCTACCCGCGATCTGTATCTGCCGTATCTTTCGTTGCGCGACGGCAGCGATGTTTACGAACCGCCGAACACGATCGCCTTTAGACAGGGCCTCTGTCTCGTCGCACTTGAACGACAGGATCATGCGAGAGGCTAACGCATCGCATGATTAATGTAAAACAGGGTTGCTCAGCACGACGATCCGGTTGGCCGTCCATGGACCGAGATTGCCTAAAAAGTGCTGGCGGCTTCGGGCGAATGACCGAAGCCGCGATGTTTGGCGATAAACCGGAGGCCGCTTTTGATGTGTTCAAATCCCGCCCGGCTCAGTGGATTGTGCCGACTTGCCTGGGCGTGGAGATGTCGGGCCGTCGCCTGTGGATGATAAACCGTCGGCCAGCCCGCCAACTTTAGTCGCAGGCAGAGATCGACATCTTCAAAGTAGAGAAATAATCGCGGATCAAAAACCTCGACCGGCACGACGGCGCTCCGGATCAGCAGGCAGGCCCCAAGCGCCCAATCGACTTCGCGGGTGTCGGCATGATCCCAGTCGCTCATCAGATGCCGCCGCAGGCGGGGGTGATTGGGAAAATACCGACCGAGCGGCGTGCGGCGCAACAGCAAGGTCGGGAGGTCGTAAAAAGTCCGAACAGAAAATTGTAACTGGCCGTCGGTATGCAGAAGTTTGGGCACGATGATCCCGACGTTCGGATGGGTGTCGATGTAATCGACCAAAATCCCCAGCGCATTCGGCGCGGGCTGAACATCGGGATTGAGCACCCAGAGCCAGGGGGTGTGGAGCCGCGCACGGGCCAGATTGACGGCGCGGCCGAAGCCGAGATTTTCCGCCGACCGAATCCATTCGACCGCAAGACCCGGTGGCGGGATGGGGGGTGAAGTTGTCGGGCTATTTTGAACGACGATCACCTTTAGAATTCGCCCCGACGTATCGGCCGCCAGCGCGGAGAGCGCCGAGGGAAGTTGTGGATCGGAGCGGTAGTCGACAAGAATTACCCCAACATCGGCGGCTTCAGCGGACATGCGATTACCCCTAACCCCTTCCAGCCTCCCCTTAATCAGGGAGGCGTTTAACCCCCCTGACAAGGGGGCAGGGGGGTTGACTCTTCGACAGGACAAGCCCTTACGAATAAAAAACCCGAACGAGCGTCAGGCCATGTGGCGGGGCGGTGGGGCCAGCGCGGCGTCGATCTTGCGCCGCCAGCACCGCTGCCACCTCATCGGGGGCGCGACGCCCTCGCCCCACCTCCACCAGAAACCCCACAAGATTGCGGACCATATATTTCAAGAACCGGTCGGCGCGAAACGTCAGCCAGAGTTGTGCGTCATTCTTTGTGACGACCACCGATTTCAGATCGACCGTGAAGTTGTCGCCTTCGTGGTCGGCGGCGCAAAAGGATCGAAAGTCGCGCCGCCCGGCCAGCGCCCGCGCCGCCTTCCGCATCGCGCCGAGGTCGAGCGGCTGGAAGACATGCCAAGCGTAACGGCGGGAGAGTGGCGCGCGGACCGGGTGGTTATAAATGGCATAGCGGTAGATTTTCCCTGTCGCGCCATGCCGCGCATGAAACGTCTCCCGAACGCGCGCCGCTTTTTGAACGGCGATGTCGGTAGGCAAAAGGGCGTTGAGGCCCCGCGTCCAGACGGCGGGGGTGAAGTCGGCGTCCGACGCAAAGTGCGCCACCTGGCCCAGGGCATGAACCCCCGCGTCGGTTCGTCCCGCGCCAACCACCGTCGTTTCGACTGCGGTCAGACGCAAAATCGCCGCTTCGAGTGCCGCCTGGATCGTCGGCCGGTCGGGCTGCCGCTGCCACCCGTGGTAACCCGACCCGTCATATTCCACAATCAACTTGAACGTCGCCACCGAAACCCCATCGGCCTGAAAGCATTCTCTGGGACTTAGAAAGAGCTGAACCCCTCCCAGCCGCCCCTTTGAATAAAGGGGAGGATAGAACCTGCAACTTCTGGATTCTGGCTTTCTTATCCAACAAGCTCGAACCCCCTCTTTATCTAAAGAGGGGGCAGGGGGAGTTGCACCTGCCCATTGCCCACCGCTTTACGGCCCGCCCCCCGCCTCTGGCGAGGCGATGTAGGCCGCCACGCCCGCGAAGAACGTCTCGGCAATCTCCTGTCGGTAAGACGGTCGCGCAAGCCGGGCCTCTTCTGCCGGGTGGCTCACAAAGGCAATCTCGGCCAGAATCGCTGGCATCTTCGTTTTTGACAAAACGTAAAACGGGGCATGTTTCACCCCAAGCGACGTGGTGTGATACTTCGGAACGATCCGTTCGACAAAAGCCGCCTGCGTGAAATGGGCCAGCGTCAGCGCGGCGTTCAGCGTGAAATCGCGCTGCATGTCGTCGAGGATGATCTTCTCGAAGTCGCGCATCGCCTTGTCGTCTTCGGCGTTCTCTCGCGCCGCGAGCGCGCCTGCCGCCGCATCGGTCGGTCGGCCAAAGAGGTAGGTCTCCACGCCGCGCAGATCGTGGTCTTCCGCCGCATTCACATGGACGGAGATAAACAGGTCCGCCCCCGCACGATTGGCGAGCGCCGCCCGCTGGCCGAGCGGGATGAAGACATCCGTGTCGCGCGTCAGAATCACCTTCTTTTTGAGCCGCTGACGAATGAGGGTTCGCAGGCGACGCGACACGTCCAGCACCACCTCTTTTTCGGTGAGGCCCGACGCCCCGATGGCGCCCGGGTCTTTTCCGCCATGACCCGGGTCGATCACAATCGTCCGAATGCCGGTGACCGGTTCAACCGGCGCCGACTCCGGTTTCTTTTTCTTCTCCGTTTTTCTTGTCTGATCGCGCCGCTTTTCTGGCTTCTTTTCCGGTACTGGCACGACCGGTTCGGGCACGCTCAGGATGTCGATCACCACCCGATCGGGGCCTGAAAGCGTGAAGACTTTGTAGGGATTGTGATGCTTCGGCGTGATGACCACCGCTAGCCGGTGGTTCGGGTGTTGGTAGAGTTCGATCTTTTGGATCACCCCATCGGAAATGGCAGGCGGTGTCGTCAATAATCGTGCCGACGGGGTGGCGTTCGTCAGGGAGACGGAAATAGCGGAGGCGTGGAGAGAAACTTCGTAGGCTGCGGGACGATCCAGATCAAGCACGACGCGGGTGTAACCGTCATGCGCCCAGGAGCGGATTTTTTCAAGTGTGGCGGGGGGTGCGGCTTCGATCGGAAACGGCCGGGTCATCAGCCCGATCATCAGTCCGACGAATAGGAAGAGTGTTCGCATATGGTTCATCAGGAAAGGGGCGCGGCATCGGCAATCCGAAAAAGCCGCTCGGCGTTTTCCGTGGTGCGGCGGGCGACCTCGTCGAACGAACAGGACTTCAGCGCCGCCAGTTTTTCGGCCACCGCCCGGACATGGGCCGGTTCGTTGCGCTGGCCCCGAACGCCCTGCGGCGAGAGATAGGGGGCGTCGGTCTCAATGAGAATCGACCCCAGGTCGGTCGCCACCGCTGCGGCGTGTAGTTCGGCCGCCTTCGGGAAGGTCAAAATGCCGGAGAAGGAGATGAAGAAACCGGCGGCGACCGCTCGTTCGGCCACAGCGGCATCGCCGGTGAAGCAGTGGAAAACGACGCCCGCCGTCTTCGCGTGTTCGGCCAGATTTTCCTGATCGACCATCTCAAAAATCTGCGCCCAGGCCTGTCGGCTGTGGATGACCAACGGCAGCCGCGTCTGCCTGGCGATGTCGATCTGAGCGGCGAAGGCGCGCCGCTGGTCTTCCTCTGGCGAGTGGTTGTAATAAAAATCGAGACCGGTCTCGCCGATGCCGACGACCTTCGGGTGCGCCGCAAGGTCTAAAAACCGGCGCTGCATCTCGTCATCGAACAGGTGGGCCTCGTGCGGATGGAGGCCCACGGTCGCAAAGAGATTCGGATGCTGCTCGGCGAGCGCCACACACCGAACGCTCGACGGCAGATCAATGCCGACAAGCACCATCTTGCCGACACCGGCATCCGCGGCACGCTGGAGCACCAAGTCGCGGTCGTCGTCAAACTCCGGCCCGACAATATGCGTATGGGTGTCGATTAGCATGGGGCACCTGCGAGAACCCTTGAAAGAACGATGGGCACTTCCGGCCTCGAAACACGAGCGGTCCATACGCGCTACAGCTACAGAAGTTCGTCTTGAATCTCGACGGTCGCCACTTTTTTCAGGGCGATGCCGTAGGCCATCATCGCCCGTTGTTTTTTGGAGAAGAGGGCGTCGGCGATGCCACGGTCCGGGTCGGTCGCGTTTGCCTTCTTCGCCTCGTCCACCTCATTCGGATTAAGCGCCACGCCATCCTTCACCCGCTCCCGAACCCGCTCCACCAGGAGTTGTTCGCGCTGCTGCTGCTCGAAGGCCTCCGGACGAAGCTGATTGTTCTGCAACACCCGATGATACTGCTCGGCGCTGAAGACCCCGTCCTTTTGAAAGGCCGACATCTTCGAAAGCGCCCTCTTCAGTTCGGCATCGGAGACCCGCACGCGGAGACGCTCGCCCTCTTTCAGCCAGAGGCGCTGCGCCACGAGTTCGTCGATGACCTGCTTGCGCAGTGCCTTGTCGTCGTACTTTTCCTTGAAGATTTGGCGATAGAGAGCGGAGGCGTTGCGATAGGCGCGCTGGTATTCGTCACGCGAGACCGCCGCATCGTTCACACGGGCAACGGCGTCTCCCGCCTGATTGCCAAAACCCCACCACCCCATCGAGACGATAAACGCCAGGGCGATGCCGCCCATGACACTTCGATAAATCCAGGGGTTTTCAATCGCCCCCTGCCGCATGATCTTCAGCATACTGCCTCCCCCTGATGTGATTCGTTTACAATCACCCACGCCCGGACTGCTGCTTCCATGCCCGATAACGCTTGAGATACCCCTCGGTCACCCATTTTGTGTCGAGACGCAACACGGCGGCGTACTGCCCGATGTAGCCCCGCAAAAAGACTTCCAGTGGGAGTCGCGCCATCGCATCCTCCTCAATGTCGTGAAGATAGGTGACATTGATCCGGGTTCGATCGGCAATCTCCTCCAGCCGTCGGCCCTGCTCCTCACGAATCCGCCGCAGCAGCGCGCCGGTAATCTCCTCCTCCGGCAGAACCCCACCGGTCGGCAGCACCTTCGTGGCCTCCGCCGCCCGCGCAACGGGGGCGGCTTCCGATCCGATGACGACTGGGGCAATGCCGAGTTCGGCATCATACCGCCGCCGTGCCTCCGGATCGTCGAGGGTGCGATAGGCCGCCTCGATTTGGCGAAACAGCTGCGCCCGTTCGCCTGCGGGAAAGAGCGGCTGAGCCGCCGGAGACTCGCCACCATAAGTGCGGCGCGCCAACTCGTAGGCCAACCGGATGTCACGCCGACTCGCGCCGTGCTCGACCTCCAAAAGTTCGTAATGATCCTGCTCCGCCTGTCGCTTCATTTCGATCTGTCCCGACCACAAAACCTGTCGTGAGGGCTACCGTGCGACAAGCGAGCGCGTTAGTAACACATTCACCACAACCTTTTCGATAACGGGCCGGGTTCGGCGCGTTGCATCAGATCGAAAAATTGGGTATCCTGCGCGCCCTTTTTGGGAAGACGCCGCGTGGACAGCATTATTCAAATCCTGATTGTCGTTGTTCAGATCGGCCTGGTGATGGGCATTGTTCTGCTCAACGTCGCTTACCTCACTTATTTTGAGCGGAAGATTCTGGCCGACATGCAAGACCGGCTCGGCCCGATGGAGGTCGGCTTTCACGGCCTGCTCCAGCCGATCGCCGATGGGCTGAAACTCTTCTTCAAAGAAGACATCATCCCGACCGGCGCCAACAAGATCATCTTCACCGCCGCGCCGATTCTGGTGCTGATTCCGGCGCTCATCGGCTTTGCCGTCGTTCCCTTCGGGCGCGACTCCCTCACCGTCTTCGGTATTGAGTTCAAGCCGTTCATTACCGACCTCAACATCGGCGTCCTCTACATTCTCGCCTTCGCGTCGCTTGGTGCCTACGGCATTCTGCTCGGCGGCTGGGCGTCCAACAGCAAATACGCGCTGCTGGGGGGCCTGCGGTCGGCGGCGCAGGTGATCAGTTACGAGCTGCCGCTGGGGTTGGCGCTGGTCGGGCCGATACTTCTTTCGGAGTCGCTGTCGCTCGTCACGATGACCACGGCGCAGGGCGGCGGCATCTGGAACTGGTATCTCTGGACGCAGCCGGTGGCGTTTGTCATCTACGTCATCTGCGCCATTGCCGAGACGAACCGCCTGCCGTTTGATTTGCCGGAGGCCGAGTCGGAGCTCGTCGCGGGCTTCTTCACCGAATACTCCGGGATGCGCTTTTCGTTCTTCTTCCTGGCCGAATACGCCAACATGATCCTGGTCTCCTGCGTGGCGACCGTCGCGTTCCTGGGTGGATGGCAGCCCCCGCTGCCGTTTCTGGACTTTATCCCGCCGCTGCTCTGGTTTCTCGTCAAGGTCTATGTCTTTTTGTTTTTCTTTATCTGGCTGCGGGCGACCGTGCCTCGGCTGCGGTTCGATCAGCTGATGGCCTTTGGCTGGAAGGTCATGTTACCGCTCTCGCTGGCCAACATCCTCATCACCGCCACCGTGGTTTACGTCTGGCGGCATTAGAGAAGTTGTTGCACGAAACCGCCAGATTTGTACGACAGACTCAAAAATTGTGCCATCTGATCCGTGAGGTTCTTGTGCCAAAAGGTTTCAATTTCATTAAAACGATCTTCTTTACGGAAATCCTCAAGGGGTTGGGGTTGACGTTCCGGCATATGTTCGTCCGGCCGATTACCGAGGAGTACCCGAAGCAGAAGCCGGTGCTAGCGGAGGGCTACCGTGGCGTGATCGTTCATCTGCGCTACGATGACGGCACCGAAAAATGTGTCGGCTGCGCCCTCTGCGAGGCGGCCTGCCCCTCGCACTGCATCACCGTCGTCTCCGGCGAAGACCCGGAAACCCCGCAGCGACGGGTCGCCGCGAAATATATTTTGGATGTGAGCAAGTGTGTCTTCTGCGGGTTCTGCGTGCAGGCCTGCCCCGTCGATGCTTTGGCCAGCAGCAAGGAATATGAGATGGCGACGACCAACAAGCGAAGCCTGATGATGGACAAAGAGGCAATGCTGACGTTGGGCGATCGGTATTTTCCGGTGCGGACGCCCCGACCGCAGGCGTACCTGCTCGACCGGCTCGCCTTCTTCGACCAGATGAAGGCGACTGCCTTTCCGAAAAAGGAAACCGTCACGTGACCGCGCAGATCCTTTTCTTCTATTTTGCCTTCATGATCGTGGCCAGCGCAGCCACCGCCGTCGCCGCCTCCAACCTCATCTACAGTGCCCTGTCGCTGCTCGTGACGTTTATCCACGTCGCGGGCATCTACATTCTGCTCAACGCCGAGTTTATCGCCGCTGTGCAGATCATCGTTTACGCGGGCGCCATTCTCGTCCTTTACCTGTTCGTCCTCATGCTCTTTAATCCGACGCAGGAGGGTGTCTATCTCCATCGACAGCGCACGTTCGGCTTCTTTATCGCCATCTCCATCCTCGGCCTGATGCTCTTTGCCGCCTTCCGCTCCGAGATTCTCCCGTCCCCTGGCGACTTCACCGTGGCGTCGGTTCAGGCCACCGGCCACACGCAGGCGATTGGCGAAGCCCTCTTCACCGACTTCGTTTTTCCGTTTGAAATCGCCTCGCTCATCCTGCTGGTGGCGATGATCGGGGCCATTCTCCTTGCCGGACGCGGCGCGGCACGCCGACCCGCAGCAGCGCGCGGCGCAGACGCGGGTCTACAACCCGCGCCACTCAAGCCGGATGTCGCCCCATGATTCCACTGGAATGGTATCTCTCTCTGGGGTTTGTCCTGTTTGCCATTGGTCTGGTCGGCGTCTTGGTCCGCCGCAACATCGTGATGGTACTGTTGTCGATCGAACTCATTCTGAATTCGGCCAACATCACGTTTGTCGCCTACGCACACTATCTACAGTCCATCAACGGCCAGATCATCGTCTTCTTCGTCCTGACAATGGCAGCCGCCGAGGTCGCCCTCGGCCTGGCCCTGGTCATCGCCCTCTACCGCGTCCGCGGCACCCTCAACGTCGACGAAATCAACCTCCTCAAAGGCTAAAAGACCTAAATCCCGATCATCCTTCGGCAGGATCAGGATGAGCGGTGCTTGTAAGTTTTGAGTGGGTCAACGGACAGGGACAACGGAAGGGTGTGACCGGCGGGAGAGGCCCGGACCAGAATCAGGCGGGCAACGGATGAATGGCGGGGGTCGGAGGCTTATTCCCCCGCGTGGGAAGCGGGCGGCGGGACGGCTGTAACTTTCTCCATCTTCAGGCGAGCGATCCGGCGGCCCTCCATGTCGATGATGGTAAATTTGTGGTCGCCATAGAGGACAATTTCCCCGACCTTCGGCATGTCCTGTAGCTGGGCGAGGGCAAACCCGCCCAACGTTTCGTAATCGGCCGATTCGGGCAGCTCCAGGCCGTGGTCCTGCTTCAGGTCGCGGATGGAGAGCGAGGCGTCGATGGCGAGCGAGCCGTCCTTCATCCGCTCCACCGGCCGGTCTTCCACGTCGTATTCGTCCCGAATCTCGCCGACGATCTCCTCGACCAAATCCTCCATCGTCACCAATCCCTCGACCCCGCCATATTCGCTGATCACGATCGCCATCTGGATTCGGCGGCGTTGCAGCTCCTTCAGAAGGCGGCCGACCGGCATCGTTTCGGGGACGAAATAGGCCGGATGGAGCAACTCGCGCAGCACCACCGGCTTACCGTGGATCAGGGCGTTGAGCAGGTCTTTGAAATAGAGGATACCGGCGACGTCGTTGGTGTTGTTGTCTCGGTAGACGGGGTAGCGCGAGAACATATTTTCGGCAACATCGCGCAACACCTCTTGAGAGGGCGTGTCGATCTGGAGGGCATGGACCTTGGGTCGGGGAACCATGACCTCCTTCACCGAGATGTCGTTGAACTCAAAGACGCTGCGGAGCAGCTCATGCTCCGCATGACCGATGACCCCCGTCTCCCGCCCCTCTTTAAGTAGAAAGATAATCTCTTCTTCTGAAATGAAATTGCCCGAAAAGGTCTTCCCGCCGATCGGCTTCACGAACAGGCGAATGGAGGCGGTGAGGCCCATCACGAACGGTCGTAGGAGTCGGGCCAGAAAATCGAATGGCCGGGCCACAAAGAGGGCGATCTTTTCGGGATGTCGGAGGGCGATTGATTTCGGGACCAACTCCCCGATGATCAACGATGCGTAGGAGATGAGGACGACGACGATGCCAACAGAGAGAAACCCACTGGCGGATTGCAGGAAGGGCATCTGGGCGAGAACCGGCTTGAGGGACGCGATTGCCGACGCCCCGCCGAGGGCTGCGGCTGCGGAACTAAAGAGGGTGACGCCAATCTGGACGGTCGCCAAAAACGGCTCCGGGTCGCCTTGCAACTGGGCAAGGATCTGCGCCCGCCCATCGCCCGACTCGGCCATCTTTTTGATCTGGCTCTTTCGGGCGGTAACGACGGCAATCTCCGCCGCCGAAAAAAACCCGTTCGCCAAAATCAAAATCAGAATAAGAATCGTCTCAAATCCCATCCACCACCACTCCAAAAACCGCGCGAACGTAGCATAATCCCGAATCTAAACCAACGCCGGAGGCTAGCCCAATAACAGAAATAGGGTTGAGACAGGGTGAAGGAAAACAGTTTCGGAGGGACAACCCCAAAAAACCGGACATTTCTAAATGGGTAGAAATAGGACATTTCTACTTTGGCCTGACACGGTCGATTCGACCGGTTGAACAGGCTTTACGATTTGTACTACCATCCCGCGCTGTTGAGGCGGCTTGAGTAGATTGGGGGAGACGGATGGTTTCCCCGCAGGCATGACGACCCTTTGCCGTCCGTCCATCTCTATAGTCATCACGTCACATTGGAATCACGGATATGAATCAATTCAACCTTTTTAATCCATCGGAGGCCTGGGCACAGGCGGGGGCTGCGGCGGGGGCGCCGGTCGGGCCGGCGGGAACGATTCTTTCGTTTGCCCCGTTTATCGTCATCTTTGTGCTCTTTTATTTTCTGCTGCTGCGGCCGCAGCAGACGAAGAACAAGCAGCGCAAGGCGATGGTCGACAACCTCAAAAAGGGCGAACGGGTGATGACCACCGGCGGCCTGCTCGGCACCGTTACGAACCTCAGCGGCGATTTCCTGACGCTCCAGATCGCTGAAGGGGTGCGCGTGAAGGTCAAGCGGAGTTATGTCGAAGAGGTGCAGACGACCACCTTGCCCGAGGAGACCCCATGAAACGTGGCGTGCGCGGACGACTGATTCTCATCTCGGTAATGGTGCTCCTCTCGATCCTCTTCTTTCTGCCGTCGACGCCGCTCTATTCGCACCTGCCGGCCTGGTGGGGAAAATACCTGCCCTCGCGTGGGATCGTGATGGGCCTCGACCTTCAGGGCGGGATGCACTTGGTGCTCTCGGTGCAGGGGGAGAAGGCGGTGGAAGGGGCGCTGGAACGGAGTTTCGGCGCGGTTAAAAGCCTGCTCGACGAAAAGAAGGTGGTCGTCGAGTCGTTTGTCCGGACGGACAGACTCCTCGTCCTCACGGCGGCGAAGGACAAAATCGAGGCGCAGAAAAAGGAGATTCGCCAGCTGCTCGACCCCGAGGATTTCGCCTGGACGATCACCGATACCCCGACCGGCCTAACACTCGCCATCCCCGACGCGGAGGCCAAGCGGATTCGTGAGACCGCCACGGCGCAGGTGCTGGAGACGATCCGTAATCGGATCGATCAATTCGGCGTCAACGAACCACTCATCCAACAGCAGGGGGAGGGGCAGGTGCTGGTGCAGCTGCCGGGAATCAAGGATCCGAAGCGTGCGATGGAATTGATCGGTCGAACGGCCCTATTAGAGTTCAAACTCCTGGATGGCGACGCACCGCTGGCACGCGAACTTCCCCAGTCGATCCCGGGCGATCAGGAGGCCGCGACGCTCAAAATGTTTCAGGACCGGGTGCCGGTGGAGAGCCAGATTCTCTTTGAGCGAAGCACCGATGAGAGCGGCCGCGTGACGAAGCAGCCCTACCTTATGAAGAAAGAGGCGGTGCTGACCGGCGCGATGTTGAGTGATGCCCGCGTCTCCATCGGCGAGTTTAATACGCCGTATGTCTCCATCACGTTCGACGCGGCGGGCGCCACGCAGTTTGAAAAGGTGACGGCGGCCAACGTCCAGAAGCAGCTCGCCATTGTGCTCGATAACACCGTCTACTCCGCGCCGGTCATTCAGGAGAAAATTGCGGGCGGCCGGGCGCAGATCAGCGGCACCTACACCACGGAGGAGGCGAACGACCTCGCCATCGTTCTGCGGGCGGGGGCGCTGCCCGCGCCGGTCGAAATCATCCAAAACGTCACCGTCGGCCCGTCCTTGGGGCGCGACTCCATCGACGCCGGTCTGCGCGCGGGAATCGTCGGCACGCTGCTCATCGTTACCTTCATGGCGTTTTACTATCGCGCGTCGGGCATGCTCGCAAATTTCGCGATGGGGCTCAACATCCTCCTGCTCATCGGCGTGATGGCCGCCTTGAACGCGACGCTCACGCTGCCGGGGATCGCGGGGATTATCCTGACGATCGGGATGTCTGTCGACTCCAACGTTTTGATCTTCGAGCGAATCCGCGACGAGTTGCGGACGGGCAAGCCGGTGCGGCTCGCCATCGACGCGGGGTACGACAAGGCCTTCTCGTCGATTTTCGATTCGCACGTCACGACGCTGATTACCTCGTTTGTCCTTTTTCTCTTCGGCACCGGCCCGATCAAGGGCTTCGCCGTGTCGCTCTCCGCCGGGGTGCTGATCAACCTCTTCACCTCGCTCGTCGGAACAAAGGTCCTCTTCGACTGGATTCTCCAGTACAAAAAGATCGAACGGTTGAGTGTATGAGGTACACCCTAAAAATCAGAAAGAGATGAACCCCTCCCAACCTCCACAAGGTTTGAATCTTTTCTTGGTGCCCCCTCTCCCTTCAGGGGAGAGGGTTGGGGTGAGGGTGGTTTCGCCGTAAAGCGCGGGCCATGTGTTGTAATTCTTGTTTGATATGGACACCCCTCACCCTGCCCTCTCCCCCAGGAGGAGAGGGTGAGAACGCTACAGGGATTTGAATCTTTTCGGGGTGCCCCCTCTCCCTTCAGGGGAGAGGGTTGGGGTGAGGGTGGTCCGAGGCTGGTTTCGCCGTAAAGCGCGGGCCATGTGTTGTAATTCTTGTTTGGTATGGACACCCCTCACCCTGCCCTCTCCCCCAGGAGGAGAGGGTGAGAACGCTACAGGGATTTGAATCTTTTCGGGGTGCCCCCTCTCCCTTCAGGGGAGAGGGTTGGGGTGAGGGTGGTCCGAGGCTGGTTTCGCCGTAAAG
>Ga0247727_10011750_pt1 | contig 15193 bp, 13 predicted proteins | sample WisWelCaveWW1625_FD_202498 | JGI IMG/M metagenome (GOLD analysis project Ga0247727, IMG submission 202498) | Biofilm microbial communities from Wishing Well Cave, Virginia, United States - WW16-25 | ecosystem: Environmental > Aquatic > Deep subsurface > Groundwater > Cave microbial mat | place... | reverse complement strand
AGATGATCCTGTCATCAAGTCCCCAACTTGCACCGGCAGGACCTTTAACCTCACACAGTAGGACAGGTTCTCCTCCCCCAATGGAGACTTTTTTCATTTCATTGCCGGAAAAAAAACCAATCCACTGACCATCGGGTGAAAAGAACGGATAGTAGGCTCCATCGGTACCGGAGATAGGTGCTGCTTCAAATTGATCCATCGGGCGCCGGTACAACTGCGTTTTGCCACCGAGGTCAGCCACATAAACCAGATTGCTTCCATCCGGTGAAAGCGCCAGAGCCGGCTGGCCTATTCCAAACGGCGCAGTTCCGATTGGAGCTATTGGCGCGGATTCAGGAAGAGTAATAGTCCACCGTTTCACCGGTGAGGGCGATGGGCGTTGCAAAAGCCAGATGGCGATGAGTGCCGCCAATGTCACCAAAATTGTGATACTCCAGGGAATCACGCGAGGCCAGAAGGCAGATTGTTTTTCAGGCTGTCTTGTAACCTTCGCCATGAAAATTCTCGAGGCGCCAGTCGCGGAGAGATCGATCGTTTTCAAATCCACTGGCAGCTCATCCACGTGCTGGTAGCGCGTCGCGGGATTTTTCGCCAGCATCTTGGCAACAACGCGCTCCAAATCCATCGGCACATTCGAGCGCAAGCTGGTGAGCGGCTCCGGCTCTTCATTCAAAATCGAATACATCATCGCCGACTCGTACTCGCCGCGGAATGGCAAGCGCCCGCTGATCATTTTTACCCCGTGAGATAGGAGTTCAAAGATTTCCAATCGGATTTGACTCATTTTTGATGGTCTTCACTAATATGGAGTTCTTTTATCTCATGGAGTGAACCCGTTAGATAATTCTTTAGTCGATTCTTCAAATAACGCTTGCCCCATGCAGTTTTGAGATACTTCTCCCTTCTTGTGGCATCTGCTTGGTTCAAGCATCCCTCCCAATAGATTAGTTTTATGGGCAATCGGTTCTTTGTTGACTTGACTTGTCCATTTTGATGTGCTTCTAGCCTTCGCCGCAAATCATTTGTGTAGCCAATGTAAAAATTGGAATCTTTTTCCGATTGCAGAACATAGACATAAAAATAGTTACTCATTTTCCCGAATCCTTTTTATCTCACGGGGTAAACAACACCACGCCGAGCGACCAAATATCGGTGCGATGATCCACCACTTCCCCGCTCGCCTGCTCCGGCGACATATAAGCGGCGGTGCCGAGTGTCATGCCTTCCTTCGTGAGCATCGTCCCGCCCCGCGCCAACTTGGCCAAACCAAAATCCATGATCTTCACTTGCCCCTTTTCCGTGATCATGATATTGGCGCTTTTGATGTCGCGATGCGTGATGCCTTTCTCGTGCGCGGCTTGCAAGCCATCGGCAACCTGCATGACAAATTTGATCGCCTCGTCGATAGGTAAGGGCACACGGCCGTGTGCCCCTACGATCATATCATGCAAGCTCTGGCCTTCGATGTACTCCATCGCAATGAACATCTGCCCATCGACTTCATCAATCGCGTGGATGGTGCAAATATTCGGATGATTGAGCGCCGCCGCAGCTTGCGCCTCGCGGAGAAACCGGCTCTTATCTTCACCGCCGAGCGCGATGGCCGAGAGAAACTTCAGCGCAACGGTGCGTTTGAGCTTGGTGTCTTCGGCTTTGTACACGACGCCCATGCCGCCTTCGCCGAGCTTTTCGATGATTTTGTAGTGGGAGATGGTTTGGCCGATCATGAGATCACCTCAAATTAACAAAACAAAGGGCAGGCCTGCCAAGCTTGGCGAGGATTTTGTAAGGGGGAACGGCTTTGCCGATCATGACGTTTTCTTCAAGACCACCAGGGTGATGTCATCCGATTGCGCCGCTTGTCCCGCATGTTGCTTGACCGCGTGAACGATTTTCTCAATCAGGGCGCCGGCTTTCTCTTGGCGATTTTTCATCACCACCTCGAGCAATCTTTCTTCCCCAAATTCTTCCTGCCAATTATTCATCGCTTCGATAATGCCGTCGGAGTAGATTACCAAAAGGTCGCTGGTTTGCAGGGCAAGCGTTTCTTCTTCATAATCGATCTGGTCACGAATACCCAGCACCAACCCGCGACGTTCAAGCTGCCGGTAGGATTTGCCAGCAGAAATTAAAAAAGGCGGGTTGTGTCCGGCGCTGGCATAGGAAAGTTGGTGGGTTTGATGATCGAGGACGGCGTAAAAAAAAGTGATGAAATTGCATTTGTCCGTGCTTTGGCAAAGCAGTTTGTTGGCGCGCGACAGGCAGTTTTTCGCCGTCGCCTCGACGAGCGTGATCACGCCTTGCTCGGCATGTATCGCGTGCAGCGAACGATGGACGATGGTTTGCATGATTTCCTGCAAATTTGTCGAAGCCCCAATCGCGCGCGCCAAATCATTGAGAAAAGAAAGCTCTTCGACCGCACGGTTGAGGCGCCGGTTTTCCTGTTGAAGAGCTTGCAGCGCGGCATTCGGAACTGGCGCATTAGCGGGATCATTCATGACGATGCCTCATAAAAGGAGTGATGGATTATTGGGGTTTATAGCGCTCCATCCGCTCCAATAATCCAGCCAGCCATCGCTCCATCAATGCAGCTGCTACTTCACCGCGCAGCGATTCGGGCCCGCCTCCAAATCAATCGGCGACATGAAACCGGCGGCAGCGAGTGCGGTTTTGCCCTCGTTGATGGCGATAATCATTTCGTGATTGGGCGGTTTCGGCGGCAACGAGGCTACAACAGTTTTTACAAAAGCCTCTTTGTCCACTTTCAGCAAACTGATTTTGCCGGCCAGATCGCCGAGCTTCGCCGTCAACGGCTCGGAATTAAATTTGATCGCGCCGCTGTAATGCGCCGGAAAAATTTGGGTCGCGTCGGATAAATCGAGCAATTGGTGCAGGCTGTTGAACAGAAGCTCGGCGCCCCGCGCCGCGCCGGCATCGCCTTTTTCCAAATCCGGCCGGCCAATGCTTTCGACAAAAAGCGTGTCGCCGGAGATCAAAGCGTCGTTATCGATCAAATAACTCATGCTCTCCGTCGTATGGCCGGGCGTGGCAATGGCGCGCAGTTCAATTTTGCCCAAACGAAAAATTTCGCCGTCGCGAATCGGCTGGAATTGAAAAGAAGGCACGAGACGCGCCGCGCCTGCCGCCGGCATCACGAGTTTGGCGCCGGCGGCAGCTCGCAAAGCCGGCGCGCGCGAAATATGATCGGCGTGAATGTGCGTTTCAAAAATCCACTGAATTTGCAGTCCGGCTTTTTGGGCCAATTCGACGTACGCCGTCTCTTCGATATTCGGATCGAACACTGCCGCGACGCCGTCGGAGCCGAGCAGATACGAAAGACAACCTTTGCCATCGCGACGAACTTGAAAAAAGATGGTCGCTGAATTTTGCAATTTTGCCGGCGCGAAGCTCCACGCATTGCTCCAATCATGCATGCCGCCGGCCAGGCTCAGCGCTTTGTAACCGCGCTGCGCCGCGAGCATCGCGGCTTTCTTCGAAGTGTTGCCGCGGCGGCAAACCATCACGTACTCACGGTCTTTGGAGTAGTTCTGGATGCCATCGAGAAACGGTTCGTCATCCTGCGTGTTGAGCGCGATGTAAGTCGGCAGATTGCGCGCGCCGGCAATGTGCCAGTCGTTGTACTCGTTCGCTTCGCGGATGTCCACAACTTCGAGGTTGTCACCGGCGTGGAGCCGACGCAGAAGCGTTTGACGGTCGATTTCGGGGATTTGCATGGGTTGCTCCATGATAAAAGTGAAATGCGCATTTAGCTATTACCGCAACTAAATTTTACCGCGAAGGCACGAAGAACACAAAGATTGCTCGTGCTTTTTTGGGTGAACTTTGTGCCTTCGTCGTGAAAAAATCTTAGACGATGCAAAGTCGTTCAGAGGCCGGTCTCGACTTCCCAGAAATTTGGATAACGCGTGACAAAACCGGCGGCGTTCACTTCAAGCGCAGTGACGAATTTACCGCCGGCGCTTTCGTAACGATAGGTCATGAGATCAATCCGTCGATAAATTTGTTCGAGCGGTTCGAGCTTGAAACTCGGAAAGCGCAGCCATGCCGCTTTAACTTTTGCCTCTTCTCCGACCGCCAGATTCAACCGGCGAATCGGCAGCAGATTGGTCGACGGGCTGAAGTTCAGATCAAGATCGAGGCAGCCCATCACGTCGGGGCATTCTATTCCATTGAGTCTCCACCGCCGAGCCGAATCAATCGAGAGATTGATCTCGACTGTCTCATTGCCGACCCAGCCGGCTACTTTTCCGGAGATGGTTTGCCACTCCGAGTTGCAGATAATCAAATAATCAAGCCGACACGGCTGTTGCTCGTGCACGAAAACTGCCGTTCCGGTGAGATGCCAAGAGAACTCTTGCAAGAACACTCGAGCCGACTCATGACCAGGCCGGTCGAGCCGGCGCCAGAGAAGCGAGTGGTTGGTGGCGACGTTTGTATGCTTATCTTGTGATGACATTATTTTCGCTTTCATTCGTATGAGTTATGCGTGTGGATCACAACGGATTTTGCTTTTGTGAAAAGTTGAAAGTCATTGTTTTAATCCGTGAAAATCAGCGTCATCCGTGTAATCCGCGTTCAAAGTTTTCCCTCACTCCCGATTCGCCGTCAACTCACCGACATGCATCTGAACCTTCGCCACCGCTTTAACGATATCTTCGACTTCTTTCTCCGTGCCCATCAGCGCGGATTGTGGAATCCATACGGCTTCTTCATCGCCGGCGCGTTCGGTGACCGGGAGATTCAATTCGCGATAGTTGATGCCTTCGATCCACGGATGCTGGCGAGGATCGAGGCTGAAGAGTTGCTCGCGATACAACGGCGTGTAGCCTTTGTGACAGTAAATGCCCTCGGCGCGCAGCACGTCGATGAAACGATCGCGCGACAAGCCGTCGAAAGCCTCGGCGTCGTAGCGGAAAATATAAAGATGCCGCGCGTGGCGAGTGACGTTCGGATGCACGAGCAACGGTTTGATGCCGGGAACTTCACGCAGCCGCTCGTCGAGATAGTGCGCGTGCAGGTCGCGGCGTTGCATGTCTTCGGTAAGGGTCGCGAGCTGCGCCGTGAGCAAAGCGGCTTGAAAGGCGCCGAGCCGAAAGTTGCCGCCGAGCACGCGATGCTCGTACCACGCGCCCTCGCGCACGCGCCCGCAATTTTGATACGAGAAACAAACGTCGATCAACGCCTTGTCGTCAGTGACCAACGCGCCGCCCTCGCCCGCGGAAAGATTTTTGCTCGATTGAAAACTGAATGAGCCGAGGTTGCCAATTGCGCCGACGCGCCGGCCTTTCCATTCCGCGCCGTGAGCCTGCGCCGCGTCTTCGATCACCGGCAGATGGTGCCGCCGCCCGATCTCAAGAATCGCGTCGAGATTGGCGGGCTGTCCGGCAATGTGCACCGGCATGAGGGCCTTCGTCGTCGGCGTGATCGCGGCTTCAATTTGCGCCGGATCGAGGTTGTAAGTTTCCGGATCGATATCGACGAACACCGGCACGGCATTGACCATCAACACCGAGCTGGCGGTGGCGATGAACGTGTACGCCGGAATGATCACCTGATCGCCGGCTTTGACGCCGCAGGCTTTGAGCGCGATCATCAACGACGCGGTGCCGTTGCAAATGGCCAGCGCGTATTTCGCCTGCTGAAATTCGGCAAACCGTTTTTCAAACTCGGCGATGAACGGGCTGCCGACGCCCCACTTTCCGCTCTCTAAAACTTGTTGCAGCGCCGCAAGCTGTCCGGGGCGCGGCTGCGGCCATTGCGGAAAAGGTTGTTTGCGCGCGGGCGTTCCGCCGAGCAAGGCAAGATGTGGCATTCTTTTTTAACCTCTCTAATCGTTGATAGGATGACAAGATCAACAGGATTGAATTTAAATTCTTTTGGATATTGTTGAAGTTTCCAAATAACAAACATCAAATTATTGTTTCCTGTTTACATTGTCAACAAATATTTTTCGCGCCTTTTGTGTTTCGCGGACTAAACATTTCTTTTTTGCTTTTGAAATTGTCTCACGGTTTTAGCCGACCGTTTCAAATGAGAACAATCTTGTATTGCACGGGCAAAAACAATTAGGATAAATCTCTGATTTTTAATGCTAATGCCGTGGCACATCCTTTGCTCAAAGATGGGCGGTGCTGTGAGGAAGCTCACAAAAATCATCACCAAAGATCACCTTTTTCGCAGGAGCAGATGTTTTCATGGAACAGAAAACAACCAACGCACAGCCTCGTCCAACTCCTAAACACAAGCTCTCTGCCATCATGTTTACCGACATGACCGGCTTCAGCCGCAAGATGGGAGAAAGTGAACGGCTCACGCTGAGGCTGTTGAGGGATCACAATCGCATCATTCGTTTCCTCGTCCGCAAGCATCACGGCCAAATCATCAAGAGCACCGGCGACGGTTTCCTGATGGATTTCGACAGCGCCGTCGAAGCGGTGCAGTGCGCGCTCGAAGCGCAGGAGCGGTTTCAGCGCTACAATCAAGGCAAGGCCGAAGACGAGCACGTCGTCGTGCGCATCGGCATCAATCTCGGCGAAGTGCGCATCGTTGACGAAGATTTGTTCGGCGACGAGGTGAATATCGCCGCGCGCATTCAAACGCTGGCCGAGCCGGGCGGCATCTGCATCACCCGCGATATTTATGACTACGTCAAAAGCAAGCTCTCCTTCGTCGCCGTCAATCTCGGCCCGAAAGAGCTGAAGAACATTACCCACAAAGTTGAACTTTTTAAAATTCTCGTTCCCACCATCGGCCAGGAAGCGATTGAGATTCCGTCGATGAATCTCTCGCTGCTGGCGGCGATGGAAAAAGAGAACCCCAATTTTCTCCGCAAGCAATCGAACCGGCCGGCGAATCGTTCGCGGCTGCTGTCCCTTTTCAAAAAGCACCCCACCTCGCCGGCGCGCGAGATGAAACCGGCCGCCGGCGCGACGCCCGACGTCGTGAAACGCAACTGGCCGATGAAAACGATGCGCAAGGTCGTGCCGATGATTTTCCTGTCGCTGATTTTGCCGACGGCCTGGCTGATTTCCAACTCCGCTTCGAGCGGATCGATGCCGCTGGTGGCGAACGTGGCGCAATGGTTCTCCGGCACGAGCTACGCCGACACCAATATGTTGCGCGTGAATGCCGCAAAGAAAACCATCGCCGTGTTGTATTTTGAAAATCGCACGAAAGACGCCCGCGATAATTGGATGAGCATCGGTTTGGCGGACATGTTGATTACGGATTTGGAAAATCATCCCGCCTTAGCGGGACGCGTTCTCGGCCGCACGCGCTTGATGGACACGCTGAAAGAGCTGGGTCGGGAAAACGTGCAATCGATGGATTTGTCGCTCGCGCGTTCGGTCGCGGAAAAGTCAAATGCTGATTTGATGTTGTTCGGCAGCATCATGCGCGACGGCAAGAAGCTGCGCATCGACGCGCAACTGTACGACGTGCAGCGCGGCAAAATGCTGCTCGCCGAAAAAGCGCAGGGCGAAAGCGTGTTCAACCTGGTCGACGAACTCGCGCGCGAATTGAAGAAGCAAATGCTGCCCGCCATGCAGGCGATGCTGTAACACAGACGGCCCGTCTGTGATTAGCCCAATAGCAAATTTTTGAACACGAATGACGCAGATAACACGGATTCACGCAGCTACAGCAAAATAAAAATCTGCGAAAATCCCGTAGGATCCGCGCCATCCGTGTTCTGCCAAAAGGCGCCGGCCATCGGGAGGGAACTGATTCCATGCAATGTTATAAATGTCGCGCGGAGAATCCGGCCCAATTCACCCATTGCGGAGAATGCGGCGTGTCTCTATTCTTGGCTGTGCTGAAGGAAATCGGCGCACGGAGCGCCGTCAAATCTCACTACATTTTCATCACCGGCGCGACGATTGGCCGCCATCACGACAACACCGTTATTCTGCAAGATCCCTCGCTCTCGCGTTTTCACGCCCGTCTCGATTATCAAAACGGCAAATTCTACATTCAGGATTTGAGCAGCAGCAACGGCATTTTTGTCAATGACGCCAAAGTGCGCCGCCGCGAGATCAAGGATTTTGATCGCATCACCCTCGGACAAACGATGTTGCTGTTTCGCGCCGGTTCGCCTGATGCCAGCAGTTCCAATCCGTTGTTGCAAACGCAGGAGGAATTTCTCGCCGCCGTCAAAGGCATGAGCCAAAGCGCCAAAAGCGCGGCCTTCTCGAATGAAGTGCTGGAAATCGCCGCGCGCTTCGCCATCAAAATTACGCGGGCGGAACGCGCCGTCATTTTTCTCTACGACAACAATCGCAAGCTGCAGCCGGCAGTCCTTCACAACGTCACGCACAGCGACGTGCATCACGACGAGTTTGAAGTGAGCCGCTCGGCGCTCACCGAAGCCGAAGGCACCGCTGAGCTGGTGATTCGTGAAGAGTGTCTCAACGACCCGCGTTACAAATTCAACCAAAGCATTCAAGCGCTGCAGCTCAACACCATCATTTGTTTGCCGCTGAAATCATCGCATCCGTTGGAAGCGGTGACCATGCCGGAGGCGGAAACGGGAAGGCCTCCCACGCAAGGCGTGATTTTCGGCGTGCTCTATTTGGACAGCCGCCGCGTCCTCAAAGGCATGCCACAGCATCGCCGCACCATGCTGCAAGTGCTCGCCGATCAAATCGCGCTGACGATTGAAAACGCGTTGCTGCAAAAAGAAATGCGCGAGAAGAAGCAGCTTAACAAGCAGCTTCGCGCCGCGAAAGCCGCGCAGCAGCGTTTGTTCCCGCCGCCGAGCTTTTCGCATCCGCATTTCGAGATGGCCTATCATTACGCGCCGGCGCAGCAAATCGGCGGCGATTATCTCGCGTTTCAACCGTTGAGCGATTCGCGTTTTCTCCTTGCCATCGGCGACGTCGTCGGCAAAGGCCTGCCGGCCGGACTCGTCGTGATGACGGTGCACGGCGGCCTGTATTCGGAAATCTCGCATCAAACCGATTTGTTGAGTCTCGCGCGCCATCTCGACCGCTTGATTTACGAATATGCGCAGGGCAAAGTGTTCGTCACATTCTTTGCGTGCGTCATCGACATCGAAGCGATGCGGCTCGAATACACCAGCGCCGGACACAATCCGGCTTTGCTCTATTGCCGCACGGCGGAAAAATGGCGCGAGCTGGCCTCCATCGGCATTCCGTTGGGCGTCGATCCCAACACCGAGCGCCGCGTTGAATCCATTCCGCTGGAGCCGGGCGATCTGCTCACGCTTTACACCGACGGCATCACCGAAGCCCGCGACAACGCGAGAAAACAATTCGGCAAAGAAGGCTTGAAAAAAGTTTTGAGCAGTTGGCTCATCTCTCCCCACGACGAGAACCCTCCCCTTCCCGAGCTCGTCAACGCCGTCCTTGCTCGCGTGCAGCATTTCACCAATTACCAACCGCTCGACGATGACACCACGCTGATGGCGGTGGCGATGAAGTAAAATCTTGAAGCATTTTATTTCACTTTTAAAACCACCATCGTCACATCATCCTCCTGCGCCCGGCCGTTTGCCCACGCCTTCCCCGCGTTTTTCAGATGCGTGATAACTTGTTCGGAAGTTTTTTGCCCGGCTTCGGCAACAAGCGCTTTGACTCGCGCCGCGCCGAGGATTTCTCCCTGCGGATCAAACATCTCCTCCAAACCATCGCTCAGGAAAAGAACCGTGTCGGCGGCGATGTCGAGATGCGGCAAAACCGGCGGGGTTTTCGGCAGCATGGAGAGCTGAAGCTGGCGCGCTTCTTCCAGCTCTTTGGTTTTGCGGGCGTTTTCAGCCTCCAGTTGCGCCTTTTCGCGCTCTTGTTGGATGGTCTTCTCTGAAAGCGCTTTGACTTGAATAAGTTGAGCCTCTAGATTTTTATTGGTCTGGGCGAAGTTACGGGCTAGGAATACCGACATCGACAGGAGAAGCCCCAAAAGACCAAGAGAAAAAATCGTGATTGTAGGCATCATACTCAGTGACAGAATACCCAGGTTGGGAAGAAAGATTGACGAAGCGTCCATGATGAAAAACATAAATCCAAATCACGCTGTGATGAACCGACTTTGCCGAATTGCGAAATCTCCGCAGCGCCCCGCAACTGCCCCACGTTGAGCGCCAAGGGTCGATCCCACAGCGTCGAATCGACGGCCACATGCAGCCTGAACCAACCAATGCCATTCCAGCCGCTTTTGGGAGGGTTGATCGGCTGAAACCTTGTGTTCGTTGTTTCCCAAGAGCGGTCGTCAAATTCCGGATCTGCCCACGCAGTATCGTCGCCGGCATGATACCTAAGCACTGGCGTCAATCCGATTTCTTCCTCAGCATGATACACATTTCCTGCCGAGTCTTGTGCAGTATATGTCCACTTGCACCAAATCGATTTATCCTCAGGATGTTGCCAAAGATACCCTGCACTGGGATTGGGAATGTGGCGGACAGTTATTGCCCCCGTTGCTTTTTCCTGTTGAAGTTGTTGGGCAAGAATCGGCGCTGCCAAGCCAAGAAGACAGAGCCGGATAAAAGATAATGTGTGCATAGTTTCTGCCTCACCAGAAATGCGCGCAGTCGGACTTGCGCTTCGACGTTGCGCAAGTTCGACTGCACAGTACTCAAACCTTTATTCAAACACTGCGTTCACCACATCGTCCATCATTTGCGAAAACAACCGTTCGATGTGCCCATCCCCGCCATTGGCTGCAAACACGATCGTGGTTTTCGATTCGGGAAAATAATATCGATATGACCGTCCGCCGAAATCGCCGCCGAGATGGCCGATGCCGCGGCCATACGGTGTAATATACGAGACCAAGCCGAATCCGTAGTGATCCTCTCGCGGCGTCATTTCGTATAAAGAGCTTTCGCTGACCAGCTCGCCATTGAACAGGGCTTCGATGAAAAGCGCATAGTCCTGCGCCGTAGCGATGTATCCTCCCTGACCCATGAAAAGACTGTTCAAATGACTGTGTGCATCCGAGACATTCATCAACTTCCCATTGCGGTATAGATCGGTATAACTGTTGACCAGTCCCGGCGGATTCGGATAGCCCACCTCATTTTTGTAGTAGGTATGTTCCAATCCCAAAGGTTTGATGATTCTTTCGCTGACAAACCTGGCGTGGCTATAGCCCAGGACGTGATCCATGATCAGGGCGAGAAGCAAATAATTCGAATTGGAATATCTGTACTGGCTTCCCGGCGCGAAATGGGCGGGTTTGTCGTAGATGTACTCCAGCATACGTTCCGGCGTGTAGTCGCCATACGGATCGTTGAAAGCATCAATATCGGACTGCAGCCCGTCGTTTTGCCAGTCGCGGATGCCGGAGGTGTGCTCCAGCAGGTGCCGCACTTTCGCCGTGTTGCCGTTGCCGATGCGGCCCGTGATCCGGCGTGGAAGATACATATTGATCGTGGCATCCAAATTGATCTTGCCATCATCCACCAGCATCATCACCGCGGTGGCGGTATTGGTTTTGGCGATGCTTTCCGAGTGGAGCACATGCATCGGCGTCATCGGTTCTTTGGTTTCGATCTTCGCATAACCGGCAGCGCCGTTCCATATCCCTTGCGGCGATTTGACGAACATGACCACGCCGGGCAAGCCTCTTTTCACGTAGTCATCAAGCAGCTTCTGGAACGCCGCGCCCTTGGGATGGGTGTTGAGGCTTTCATCCCACGAGCCTTTCGGCGCTTCGACCGGCTGATTGATATCCATCTTGCAGGCGAAATGCATGGCAGCGAGGCATATCATCAGCAGGAGTTGAGTTTTGATGAACGATTTGGTATGGTGGAAATCCATCGTATTGCTCCGTTTTATTGAAATATCGTTTTGACCGCATCGTCGATGAGAGCGCCGAAGAAAAGTTTCCCCGGTTTTCCTTGATTCCCCGCATTCGTCAATAGAACCAGAGTTGTTTTTGAATCAGGATAATAATGCCGGTGCGTTTGCGTCTCAGGTCCGCCGCCATTATGCCCGATGCCTCGGCCATAAGGAGTAAAATGAAAGTACAAACCGAATCCATAGTAGCCACCATCGCGTGGCATCATTTCCTGCAAGGAGACAGCGCTCACCAGCTCGCCGTTGAACAGCGCTTCGATGAACCGGGCATAGTCATGCGATGACGCGATATATCCCGCGTGACCCCAATAACGTTTGATAGATTGAATCGCTAAGTCGGTAATATTCCTCAATGTCCCATTTCCGAAAGCGTCCTCATAACTATTGACCAGGCCGGGCGGCCTGGGATAGCCGGGTTCGTTTTTGTAGTAGGTATTTTCCAAACCGAGGTGTTTGATGATCCTTTTGCTGACAAAGTTGGCGTGGCTCTCTCCCAAGACGTGATCCATAATCAAGGCCAGCAGCAAATAGTTCGTATTGGAATATCTGGCCTGGCTCCCCGGCGGAAAATGGGCGGGTTTTCCGGAAATGTATTCCAGAAGCCTTTCCGGTGGATATGCGCCATACGGATCATTCCCAAAATCAATTTCGGATTTTATCTCATCATTTTGCCAGTCGCGGATTCCGGAGGTATGGTTCAGCAGATGTCTGACTGTCGCTTCATTGCCATTGCCGATTTTATCAGTGATCTTTCTTGGCAAATAAGCATTGATTTTGGCATCCACCACGATCTTGCCTTCATCGACCAACATCATAATAGCGGTGGCAGTATAAGTCTTGGCGATGCTGGCAGCGTGATGCAAGTGCATCGGCGTCATGCGCTCCCTGGTTTCAAGCCTGGCATATCCAGCCGCGCCGTTCCACATCCCTTCCGGCGATTTGACGAACATGACCAGGCCGGGCAAGCCTCTTTTCACGTAGTCATCGAGGAGCTGTTGAAACGCCGCGCCTTTGGGATGAGTGTTGAGGCTTGCATCCCACGAGCCTTTCGGCGCTTCGACCGGCTCATTGATATTCATTTTGCAGGCGAAATGAACGAGAGCAAAACATATCACCAATAAGAGCGGCAGTCGAAAAAAACTTTCACGCAAAGTCGCGAAGACGCAAAGGCAACGCAGAGAAAATCTTTGCGTGTTCTTCGTTCCGCGCGCGGGACGTCTTTGCGTGCGCTTTTGTTTTTGGTTGTGGCTTTTCATGGCCTATTTTCCTCCAAAATAAATTTTGGTTCCGACGGTCAATAATAGGTGCGTCATCACCGGAGTTCCTTCGGCAAACGGCGTCTGACCGAACCAGCGATATTGAATAAAAGGGCTGAAAGAAAGCCGCCGATTGCTTTTGAATTGATACCCCAATGCACCTGCCAAAGAAAACATGAATGCTGGCCGGCCCCAATCTGTCGCTTCGCGATATTCTCCATCCTTCAACTCGAAAAGTTTGCGGCGGCTGAACGCATGCATATATCCGGCGCCCAACAGAAAATCCGCATGCAGGCCGAAGCCGGTGACGTAGCTGAATCCAAGATCCGTGTTGACAAACAGGCCCGACTCGATGTATTCGTGCTGAAAGAAGCCCAGAGTAACCGGTTGATAAAATCGAAAGTGCTGCCGTTTTTTGTGTGTAAATTCCGTCCCGATGAGAAAGCCCGGGTTATAGCGATACGTCAGCGGCTTATTGTACCAGGGGAAAGAAAGCGTGTGCGTTCCCACGGATACCACCAAAGGCAATGGCTCTTTTGTCTTTAACGAGTCTGATTGGGCAATAGCACTCGAAGCAAGAGCTAGCATTGACAGGAATGCGACAAGATATTGGTTTTTCATAGCAACCTCCGTTCTTTAAGATTTTCGCCACCAAGCCTAATATCCAAACAGCGCTGCAAACAGCGTCACCGGCGTATTAAGCTTGAAATAGAACCGGCCGAAATCGACCATGCCCTTTTCTTTCGCGCTCCAGAGATTGTGCCCGTAGCCGAACGTCAGAGGGATGGGGATATCGAAAATGGTCGTGAATAAAAAACTGAGTTCCACGCCGGCATTTATCTTGGCATCATCCAAAAAATTTCCAGCCTTGATCACTTCCGTGTCACTATTCCAAACATCACCGGCTTCCAAAAACGCACCGCCGGCAATGCCCCTGAAAACCGCAAGGTTCAAAAGCTTTTGCTTCTTGCCGAATACAATTGGGAACACCAGATCCATCGACAAATTCGCAAACCGGTTCCCTTCTTCGATCTGATCATATCCTCGCATCAATCCATCTTGCAGCTTGTACTTCCGGTCATTCGGCAGGTTATCCCCGGCGCCCAATTTCAGCGATGGCGCCAGCAGAAGCCTGGGAGCCAACTTGAAGAGTTTCGTAAATCCGGCATCCGCTTTTATAAATTGAAAATCGTTGAAACTGGCAATTTTCGCGGCGCCTTCTAAGTTTATATTGCCGGTGAAGGCATGATTCAAAAGCCGATCATAAGACAATCCCACAGCCACAGAATGGATGGGAGATTCCGTAAAAGAATCGTCTCGGAAAATTCCGGCATTGAAAGTGTAAACCGGATAATAGAATCGCCCATATTTGCCGATGTCGATGATCTTGAAATTGGGATAGTAGAAATTGAGGCCGGCATCCAGCTTGCCCCTGCCTTCGTAAGCCGCATTCAGAAAGATATTCTTTCCTCTGCCGGCATAAAAAGACAGGCCGCCAAAGACGCGATAAGAGGTGTACTTGAATTTTCCCTCGGTCGCAAAGAGCGGCGTGCCGCCGAATTGCCAGCGATGATTCAGGTGTTCCTGACCGACGAGTTTTAAGCCAAACCCTTGCTCGGATACGCCGTTGACCGTTTGTGAATGCAACGAAGGGTACAACCCGAGAAAGTAATTCTCCAGCGGCTTGCGATGGATGAGTTGTTTGACATTGCCGAAGAGGTAAAAATCAAGATTGTCGATGTTCTTGTTGTTCACGCGCGTGGTTTCCAGAATATTGGCATACGGATCTAAAATCACACCTTTGACTTTCTTCGCGGTAGAAACGGTTATCGAGGTATCGTTTGTCACTTCTTCCAGGAAGACTCTCTGTTTTTCACCGCCATCCAGAACGACCTCCACCTCCAATGGGGTGAGGCCTTTGCCCTTTTTGCCGATGCCGATTTCGGTGTCGTGCTTCCCTTCAGTGATTTTGCTCTTCACGCGCTTGATGGAATAGTCCGTGTACTCCGCGCGATAGAGCCAGTCATCAAAAAATCTGTCCAAATTCTTGCCGCTTCTTTTTTCGACAATTGCTTTCAGGTCTTCAGTCGTCGCCACTTT
>Ga0247727_10011749_pt1 | contig 15195 bp, 16 predicted proteins | sample WisWelCaveWW1625_FD_202498 | JGI IMG/M metagenome (GOLD analysis project Ga0247727, IMG submission 202498) | Biofilm microbial communities from Wishing Well Cave, Virginia, United States - WW16-25 | ecosystem: Environmental > Aquatic > Deep subsurface > Groundwater > Cave microbial mat | place... | reverse complement strand
TCCTTTATCATATGTTGCAACAATAGTATATTTTCCAAATACTGGTTTGACTGTATTTATAAAAAATTTAGTCGAGAATTGGCCTTTTGTATTTGGGTATAATGTTCCATCATAGATTATCTTTTGTCTAGGATCAAAAACTTTGAATTTCATGCCTACAAATGGAATGATTTTTGATGTGTTTGCACCAAGTATTGCAGTCTCACCAGGAAGGTAGAAAGATTTATCCACGCCTATTGAAATTACTGTTGAGGCTTCATTTTCTGGAGAAGCGAATGCTTTTTCAGAAATGATAAATGATGTTTCAGTGGTTTTGCCGGCATACTCTACAAAAGCTTTGTAATTGCCCTCTGGAACTTTTAGGACTTCGTCAGTCTTCATTTCTGTTTTATACATATTCATTCTGTCAGGAAACAATGAAATTGATTTTTTAAAATTTTCTGGCCCAATAATTTTAAGGTGTATTTGTTGTACAGTATATTTTTGATCCGGTAAAGTCACCCTTTTTGAAACTTCGCCACTAATTTTTACTATATCTCCAGAAACATAAATTGTCTTATCAGTTGAAACTTTGATTGACAAAAATTCGTTTGAGGTGGTAAAAGTAGCCTTGCCATTTGATGAACCTGCATTTAATGTTCTAAACACCCAATCGGTGGAAGAGTCTGTATCTAATCCATCGGCAGCTCGCTGCCATGATTTGAGCCCATTTTCAATATCCCTTAAGGTCGGAGTAGCATCAATTATTGTCCCATCTTTATTTTTTAGTTGAATCACTGATGAAGTGTCAGGGAACCATAATGGACCATATGCAAAAATATCAAATCCTCCACTCTTTAATTTCGTGCCTTCAGCTATTTTGTATGTCGTCTTTATACCAGTGGTGGCACCAATACTCCATCCTCCCAAATCAACTGTTGTGTTTGTAGGATTGTAAAGTTCTATCCATTCAAAAACTCGTTTTGAATCATCACCTAGAGGATTTATGTCGATTTCATTTATTACGACATGACCCACAGTGTTGCTTGATTGACCCAATACTGGAGCTGCTTGTCCAAGTAGTAAGACCATGACAAGAAATCCTAACATTATATGTGACTTCAATTCTCTAACCTTTGTTATCATTCCATCACAAATGATATAATTTTAGGTGTTGATTGTGGAAAAGTTGAGCTAGTTGTGAATGTACAATATGCCTCTGCATCCATGAACAAAGTGCTATTTTATGAATTATAAGTAGTGCGTAGGATTCATTCTAAACATATTACCATATTGAGTATGAGAATCAACTCGTTTTATCGCAATTAGGACACTTGTTTTTAATTGTTCTTTGACCACAGACAGCACAAACCCCTTCTCCAACAGATTTTTGGATTTGTTTTTTCCTCCTTCCTACAAATACTCTAACTCCAAAATAAATGACGATTGCAATAGTTACTGCATAGATAGGTTGAATGTTTGGCAAGGCCATCATTCCTAGCATTAAAAACAAAATTCCAACAATTAGAATTATTTCTCGTTTTTCAAACGACAATTATTTTATCATCTAGAAAGTTTTAATAAAAATCTATGCCAGTACTCAGAGTCACTGAATTTGCATTCATCTTATATCATGTCTCTAACTCTTCTTCATCGCCTGGCGCTAACAGATCCGTCAAAGTGAGATAAGAACTAACTGAGGAAACAGGAGTCTCTTGTAAATCTAGTCATAATTTGTGCTCTTTTTACTTGCTTTCTGTTGGTCTTTATCTTTTAGTAGATTTTTGATAAGACTATCTTAAATGGGAAAGCGTAAATTCATAATTGATTTAGGAAACGAGAAAATCGAGGTAGAAGGACATCAGCACAAAAATGTAGCAATAAAGTATCTAATGAAAAAACGTCGTTCCCTTCTTATGACAAGAGATAAGGAGAAAGTCGAAAGATTGTACGCTGCCGTTCCCCAGACGATATCTATCGTTGGCGGCCATTTGACCAAATCATATAAAGTAAATTGGGAAAGAGAAGGTACTACGGATTTTCAAGGTTCAAGGTTTGTGTTTACTTTGACTGATCTCCCAAATCAAGAGATAACTGCATAAGATTTTTGTATTCGTTAGTGATTTTTATGTCTCATATCGTGTCATGATGTTATGCTCATAAAATGTGCAGATTGCGATTGTCTTCCTGATGAATGCGAGAATAGTCAGTCAGCAAAATTGCGTCCTAACTGTACATATGATGAATGTTGCTGTTGGAGTGCAATCAATTCTAATTAAACATAATTTTCATTATTACTTTCATTATAGCTTTAGTAAATAGTCAAACACAACCGTCCTATCTTTACCCCTAAAATATGGTGGGATCGGCCGGATTTGAACCGACGACCTCAGGTACCCAAAACCCGAATCATACCAAGCTAGACCACGATCCCGAGATGAGAGCAGTTTGGATGTCCCCAATTTAAGCTTCACATGTGATGATTTTAAATAACATACAAAATCTAGTCTAGCCTATGCAAATTCAGGATTACCTAAATGCTGGAAAGATTGCTGCCGAGGTACGAGAAAATGCAAGAAAAAAATACCATGTTGGGTCTACGTTGTTTGAAATTTGTGAATCAATAGAAAACGAAATTGCCAAAAAAGGCGGTAAATGTGCTTTTCCTGTGAATACTAGTCTGAATGAGATCGCGGCTCATTATACGGCAGAGCCAAATGATCAAAAAACTGTACAAGATACTGATTTATTAAAAATTGATCTTGGTGTTCAGATAAATGGTTACATTGCGGATACAGCAGTCACAGTTTGCTATAACCCAAAATTTGATTATCTAACACAAGCTGCAGAAGCTGCTCTAAAAGATGCAATGTCCACTATAAGAGCAGGTGTAAAATCTAGCGATGTTGGTAAAACAATCGAAAATACGATAAAACAGATGGGTGGAGTACCAATAGCAAATCTCAGCGGACATTCACTAGAACAATATACAATTCATGCTGGCAAGTCTATTCCAAATGTGTGGTCCATAGGGTCTTTTTCATTTTTACCAACAGAAGCCTATGCTTGTGAACCTTTCGTCACGACACGTGATGGTTTAGGATTTGTACGTGAAGGAAAAACAAGAAATATCTTTTCACTTGTTTCTAGAAAGAGAATAAAAGATTCTGAATGTGATAAACTTGTGGACTACATCTGGGAAAAATTCAACATGCTTCCTTTTGCATTAAGATGGCTTTTGCCTCATTGGGATGAAAAAACAGCGAGAGATCTTCTTGAAAAACTCACCAAACATAAAGTTGTACGATCATATCCAGTATTAATTGAGGCAAATGGACAGAGAGTAGCACAGGCAGAACACACGTTTATACCTCAAGAAAATGGAATAACAATAACTACTCTTTAGGAGTTTCGCCAAAGATTTGAACAATTGACAACTGATCTTTGCATGAAGAACACTGATCAGTGTTTTTGAAGATGTAATCTCCTTCCTTGAATTTTCGTTTTGATGTTGCTTTACAAGAACCACATTGTTCAACTGAATACGGGATTACAATTTCTTGTTTCTTTGAAAATATCATTGTGAAACTCCCAAAGTATTTCCTACACCAATAACAAGTACAGATTGTCCTGCCTTTGTATTTTCTTTTATGATTTCATGAACTTGTAACGTAACATTTTCTGCAGAATCTGCAATTTCTTTTTTCATAAGTGTAATGGCTTCTTTTATTGACTGTTTTATTACTATGGCGTAGATTGGAATCTTGTGTTTTGTTGCAACTTCTTCTATTTGGAATCTTTCGGTACCAATACCTCCAATTGCTGCACCAAAGCCTTGTGCTACCGAACCAGATTCTTCCCCTTCTAATTTTAAGGCAGCGTCAACCATAACTATGATATCAGGTTTATTTTCAGAAAGAATTTTTTCAAGTGCATCTCCTGGTCTTCCAACAGTTGCTGCTGGCCCTTCCGCTTTCATCAAATACATCTTTCTTCCCTCATATTCAGATTCACTCCACACAGTTTCAAAAGCAGCAGTCTTTTTTTCAGTACCAAGCATCATCTTTCCTACTACCATTGGGCCTATTCCATCACCTATTGGTTGGCCTTGTTTGAATGCCGGGACAGCAGTCTTTAGAGCCTCTGCTTCTTCCATAATAAATGGCATCATCATTTGTAATGGCAAGATTAATGGGAAGTTGTTTTGTTTTTTTGCTGTCAGGAAAAGGTGTCTTACTATTTTATAGAGTAGATGTAATGTGGTAGCTACCTCCAATATATTTTCGATTTTACTTGCTTCAAGACCACTAATATCAGGTGAAAGTGCCTTTACTTGTAGCCTAATGTAATCTTCACGAGAACGCATGATATGTCTTACTTTTTGAACAATTCCGTTTGGATCCATATCTACTGGCATTATTGTAAAGTGCTCAAAAAATCGATCAATTTTTTGAGAAGGATCAGTAGATGGTTTTAGTGTCGTTTTTATGTATTCTACCAACTCTTTTTTTGTTTCTTCTTTGTATGTCTTTAGTTTTTCAAGCGATTTGGAAATTTCTGCGGATGTTATTTGTAGTTGAATTCTCTGTCCATAGAACATGAAAATTATTATTGGCACAATCCAAACAAACCACATCAAGGGATTAGATTGATCATTAGCATCAAAGAGTTTATCTATATTTATTCCTAGAAATTCCAATAATTCTAAAGCTTGACTTTACTAAATTAAATCTTTGTCAGCACATCAATTTCTGTGCCTTGTAGTCATTTTAAACTTTAATCTAAGATAACTTAAGAACTCTTATGAATTCAAAAAAAGTTGCAGATATTACCAGACTGGTAAGTTGTCAAGTGTTATCTGATAAACATGGTTTGAATCTTTATTCTGTTGATGCGAGTTCGTACATCGTAAAACCATTAGTTGTGGTGATTCCTGAGAATGAACAAGAGATAGTTTCAATCTTAAAGTATGCATCAAGAAACAAAATTTCTGTTACTGTCAGAGGTGCAGGTACTGGCCTTGTTGGAAGTGCATTAGGAAAAGGCATAATTCTTGATCTAAAAAATTTTGATAAAATGAGAATAGGTCAAAATCATGCTGAAGTGGGAGCTGGTGTCTTTAAGGGAAAACTAGATTGCGAACTAGAACAAAGAGGTAGATTTTTTGCTCCAAATCCATCGATTGGTCCTTATTGTACGATAGGCGGCATGGTTGCTACAAACGCAAGTGGTAGTCATTCTCTAAAATATGGCAGTACTATTGACAACTTACTTGGGGTTAGAATCATAACAGCAAATGGTCATGTTGTTGAACTTCCATCAAATTCAAAGTTCAGCAAGACAATATTTAGAATAATTAAAACAGATTTACAAAAAAAGTTTCCAAGAGTTTCAAAAAATTCTTGTGGGTATAGATTTGATGCAATTAAAGCAATATCAGATCTGCATAAGATTATTGCAGCTTCCGAGGGAACATTGGGAGTAATCACTTCTGTCAAGCTAAAGACATTACCAATTCCAGCTAAACGCATGCTTGCAATCTTATCTTACAAGAGCATAAAGCAAGCTGCTTTGGATTCTGCAAAAATAGTCAAGATAAAACCATCTGCTCTAGAAATAATAGACAATAACATAACAAAACATATCAAAACTAGATTAAAAAAAAATTCAAGTTGTTTATTATTTGTTGAATTTGATTATAATCTTAATAAATGTAAAAAAAATCTACATGAGATTACTTCAAAAGCACGAATTGTAAAAATATTGACTGATGACTCTGAGATAAGAAAGTGGTGGGGTTTTAGAAATTCAGCACTGTCATACAGTCTTAGAAGCATTAGAACAAAAGAAAGCATGCCTACAATAATAGAAGACGCTACAGTTCCTGTTGAGAAACTAACCACACTTGTTGACATAATTGAAAAAATCTCAAAAAAATACAAGATAAAATTTGTACTATATGGTCATGCAGGAAATGGTAACCTGCACATCAGACCAATATTAAAGGACAAAAATAAGAAGAGTATAAGAAATATCGCTAAAGAATTCTTTTCTCAAGTCATAGCCACGGGTGGTTCCATAACGGGTGAACACGGAGATGGTTTGGCAAGATCGGAATTTGTGAAGTCACAGTATGGAAAAGATGTGTATTCCGTATTTAAGAAAATAAAAAATAAATTCGATCCAAAAAACATTCTCAACCCTGACAAGATAATTACTTCAAAACACACCATGACTGAAAATTTGAAAATCTAATTAAAAAATAACATATGATGAATCATTTTATTTTTGTTCCAAGTGGCACGTCTTCTTGTACCGTAAGCCAAAATGGTTTATCGTTTACATCAGCCGCTAAAAGCATGGCATTTGATTCAAACCCTGCAATTTTTCTTGGCTCTAGATTTGCAATGACAACGACTGTTTTGCCTAAAAGTTCCTCAGGTTGATAATACTCTGCTCCACCTATTATGACTTCACGTTTTTCGTCACCCAAATCAATTACACCTTTTATGATTCGTGATTTTCCTGAGATTTTTTCTGTATATACAATCTTAGCTATTCTAAGATCAAGTTTGGCAAAATCATCATATGTTATGTTTGGCATAAGACGGTTCCTTTTACCATGTTAAAATTGATTTCGTCAAGACTAATATGTAGACTGTAAAGAATGCCGAACATGGCAGAAATACGAGCTTCCATTGAAATAAACACACCATTAGAAAAAGTCTGGAGTTTAGTATCAGATCTTGATAACGAACCAAAATTTTGGAAGGGTACAAAAGAAATTAGAAACATATCAAAAGAAGGCAACATAGTTACTCGCGAAGTTACAATTGCTTTCAAAGATTCAAAATGTATGCAGACGGTAACCTTATACCCAAAAGAAAAAATTCATGCGGAATTCACCAAGGGAATCATAAACGGTACAAAAACAGTGAGTCTCCAACCAGAAGGAAATTCAACTCATCTTGAGGCAGTGTGGAACATCAAGCTTTCAGGAATGATGGGCATGTTCACAGGGATGGTAAAAAAACACATTCAAAGTGGTACAGAACAAGCTCTTCAAAGCATAAAACAAGAAGCAGAGAGGTAAGTCATCATGGAACTTGCCGTTGATGTTTTCAACTATATTCTATCTGCAATTCTAGTTGGCGTTTCTATAACTTGGATTCTTTTGATAAGATCAATGTGGATTTCATTTCGTGATTCTCCATACTTGGACAAGTTTACTGCAAAATCATATCAAAAACCAAAGGTATCTATAATTTTACCAGCCAGAAACGAAGAAGATTTTATTGAAAAATGTTTAAGTTCACTTTTAGATCAAGATTATGAAAATTACGAGATAATTGCAATTGATGATCGTTCAGAAGATAAAACAGGACAGATAATCAGTAATTTTGCAGAAAAGAATTCAAAAATAATTCATGTCACTGCAGAAGCAAAACCAGAAGAATGGATGGGGAAAAATTGGGCGTGTTTTGAAGGTTTTAAAAAATCTACTGGTGAGCTTTTACTTTTTACAGACGCAGACACAAAACATTCTAAAAAAATGATTTCACTTTCTGTTTCACATCTTCTTAGTGAGAATCTAGATGCACTTACAGCTATGCCAAGAATGCTTTGTCTTGACTTATTGACTAGAATCACGCTTCCTATGCTTTCAACTTTTTTGCACACCAGATTTTCTGCACTCAGAGTAAATGACCCATCAAAAAAAACAGGTTACTTTTTTGGTAGTTTTTTCATAATAAAGAGAAAAACCTACGAATCAGTAGGAACTCATGAGGGAGTAAAAGGTGAGCTTGTTGAAGATGGTGCACTTGGTAAAAAAGTGAAAGAATCCGGCTTTAAAATGAAGATGGTGCGCGCTGAACATCTTTTTGAGGCAGTGTGGGCACGTGATTTGCCAACTTTATGGCATGCTCTTAAAAGATTAATCATCCCACTTTATTTGCAAAATAAAAAAATTGCAATTGGAATATTTTTTGCAGTTCTCTTTTTACTTTTCATGCCATTTCCCATATTGGCTTATGCTGTACCGTTTGCAATTTCCAGCATGTCTTTTTCTCTACTTTTTTCCATCTCAGCAATTGCAGTAGGACTACTTTATACTGCAGCAATTTTAGAATCAAAAAAAGGACTAGGTCTGAGTATTATTCATGCACTACTTGGACCAATCGGAAGTTTTATGATTATTCTAGGTTTTGCCGGTGGGATTTTACAGGTAAAAAGTAATAAGGCACTCATGTGGCGAGGCAGAGCATACTCTATGACAAATCAGATTCAAAATTCCATAAATGTGTAGTAAGGATTATAGATAAACTGTCCTACATTTGCTTTCGTGGATAAAACAAGTGCTGTTTTTGGTGGAGTAATAGGCGGAATCATAGTACTGATAGTATTTGCGTTGTATTTGGCCCCAAACCGATTAGATATGCCACAACAAGAACTCATTACTACAAATGAACACATTTTAGAAACAACAGAGGAAACAACGATTAAAAACATAGGGGAGATTTCTCTTGCGGATCTTTTTGAAAAATCAGATGATGGAGTAGTAAAAGTTTCTGTGCGAAAGTCAGTTGAACTTCCAACTGGTAGTTCTCTGGGCTCGGGTTTTGTTTATGATGTAAGTGGTCATATAATAACAAATAATCACGTAGTTGAAGATTCACAAAAAACCACAGTTACATTTCTTGATGGAACGTCATACAACGCCAAAGTAATCGGAACAGATCCTTACACTGATCTTGCTGTGATCAAAGTAGACGTCAATCCTTCACTTTTACATCCATTGCCTTTAGGAGATTCCTCTACTCTTCGTGTTGGAGAACAAGTTGCCGCAATAGGGAATCCTTTTGGACTATCTGGTTCCATGACGTCAGGCATAGTTAGCCAACTCGGTAGATTATTATCGACTCCTGGTACTGCATCATTTTCGATACCAGATGTAATTCAAACTGATGCCGCAGTGAATCCTGGAAATTCAGGAGGACCATTACTTAACATGAAAGGCCAAGTAATTGGTATCAACACAGCAATTCAATCTGGAACTGGAGAATTTGCTGGTATTGGGTTTGCTGTTCCGTCTAACACTGTTTCAAAGATTGTCCCTATTTTGATAAATGAAGGTAAATACAAACATCCTTGGCTTGGAATATCTGGAGTAGACATTGATCCTGATCTTGCTAATGTACTTGGATTACAAGATACAAGAGGATTATTGGTTGTGTCTGTAGTAAAAGACAGTCCTGCAGAAAAAGCAGGTTTACACGGTTCTACTGAAACAAAAGAAATTGATGGAATCAAATATCAGATTGGCGGAGATGTAATTTTGTCAGTAGATCATAATGATGTAAGAAAGATTGATGACATTTTGATTCATCTACAGCGTGAAAAGAAAGTTGGTGACACAATTGATTTGGAAATACTTCGAGAAGGACGTGTTACAAACTTTGAGCTAACTCTTGAAGAACGACCAAATAATAATCAGCCTTAGTACAAGCATAAATACCGCCGCCTTAGGTATGTGAGGTATTGAGTAAGCTCGTTTCAAATTATGAAGCGTTAAACAAGTCGCTAGAGGGTAATGAGATATCAAAAGATGAGGCTTATCAGATTTACCAAGAATTACAAAAAAATCCATCAGAAATTTATCGCGCTGCTCAGATCTTAAGAAATCGAAACAAAGGAAAGACTGTTACTTATTCTAGAAAAGTCTTTTTCAATTTAGTAAATCTTTGCAGGGATACATGTTCATACTGTACTTACAAGTCAGAGCCTGGCCAGTCAAAGCTTTCAATGATGTCAAAACAAGATATTTTCAATCTTGCAAAGCTTGGGAAAAAATATCGGTGCACCGAAGCATTGTTTGTCACTGGCGAAAGACCCGAACAGAAATATCAAGAAGCAAGATCCTGGCTTAAAGAAAATGGATTTGGTAGTACTGCCGAATATTTAGTACATGCATCAGAAATTTCACTTAAAGAAGGGCTTTTCCCTCACACAAATGCTGGCAATCTAACAAAATCTGAAATGAGTGAGTTGAAAAAGACAAATGTTAGTTTGGGGTTGATGCTTGAGAATTCTAGTGAACGTCTTTCTGGAAAAGACATGCCTCACCAATTTGCGCCAAGTAAGAATCCTAAAGTAAGGCTTCGTGTTTTGGAAGATGCTGGAGAGCTTAGCATTCCAATTACTACCGGAATACTCATTGGTATTGGGGAAACTGTCTTTGAGATTATTGATTCCATATATGCGATAAAAAAAATTCATGAAAAATTTGGTCATATCCAGGAAATCATTTTACAAAACTTTCAACCAAAGATGGACACAAAAATGAAGAGCTTTCCTTTAGCAGAACAAGCCTATTTTAAAAACATGGTGGCACTTGGTAGAATAATAATGCCAAAGATGAACATACAAATTCCACCAAATCTTTCTCCAGATTCTTATGCAGATTTTCTTTCTGTAGGCATAAATGATTGGGGCGGAATATCTCCTATAACTCCCGATTATGTGAATCCAGAGTTTTCATGGCCTCCTATTGATACCTTAGAAAGAAATTCATTAAATGCAGGATTTGAACTTAAAGCTAGACTTCCCGTATATCCCGAATTCATTTCATTTGTACATCCACATCTAAAAGAAAGAATGTCTGAGATCATAGATTCTTCAGGTCTTGTAAAAAAGGAGTATTTAGCATGACAGTACAAACATCATCGTTTGATTATCTTTTAAGACAGGCTGATCCACTAATAGCATCTACTTTAGATAGAGCTCTTTCAGACAAAGAAGTTTCTGCCGAAGAGGCGTCAAGACTTTTTTATGCCAAAAGCATAGACTTTCATCTTATTGGAATCGTTGCCGACGAATTAAGAAAAAGAAGAGTTGGCGACAAAGTCACTTACGTCATTAATAGAAATATCAACTTTACAAATGTCTGTATCAAGCAATGCGGTTTTTGCGCTTTTAGTAGAGATTTTCGTGAAGAAGAGGGGTATTCTCTACCCATAGAAGAAATAGTCAGACGCGCAAAGGAGGCTAGAAACCTTGGAGCTACTGAGGTTTGCATACAAGCTGGATTACCTCCAGACATGGAAGCAAATACCTATGAAAGTATCTGCAGGGCAATAAAGAAAGAGATTCCAGATATTCACATCCATGGGTTTTCTCCAGAAGAAGTGCTTTATGGTGCAACGAGATCAGATTTACCGATAAAAGAATATTTGATTAGATTAAAAGAAGCTGGGGTTGATTCACTTCCGGGAACAGCAGCAGAAATTTTAGATCAAAAAATGCGGGACAAAATATCACCGGGAAGAATAGGTGTCAAAAAATGGGTAGAAGTGATCAAGACTGCCCACAAACTTGGAATTCCTTCAACTTCAACCATAATGTTTGGACATGTAGAAACTCCAGAAGATAGAACTAAACACATTGCACTAATACGCGAAATACAAAAAGAAACTGGTGGATTCACAGAGTTTGTCCCGTTAAGTTTCATACACACTGAAGCACCCATGTATAAATACAATCTTCATGATGGAATAAGAAGTGGTGCTGACGGTAACGATGTTCTTTTGATGCATGCAGTGTCAAGAATAATGTTAAACAATTTCATAAACAATATCCAGATATCATGGGTAAAAGAAGGAGGTAACATGTCACAACTTTTGCTCGGATGGGGTGCAAACGATTTTGGTGGAACGTTGATTAATGAAAGCATATCCACTGCGGCTGGAGCAAAGCATGGTCAGCTATTAAAACCAAAGCAAATTAGAAATTTCATAAGACAAGTAGGCAGAGTTCCTGCTCAAAGAACCACATTATACAAGATAATACAGACGTATGAATTAGAAAAAGAAGATGCTCTGGATATGGTAGATGACACATCACAATTTGGTTCTTATCATGAATTGATAAAACTGGACAAATATCGATTCAAAAGTAATAGGCGAGGATAGTTGTCTGCGTGTGATGCAGTGCTTTCAAAAGCTAAAGCTTTACACATAGATGAATACGAGACATTTTTTGCAGAAAGAAAGATAATCACAGTAAGAATAACTGATTCAGAGATAGCCGAGGTAAAACAGAACCAAGAAAGATCACTTGCTGTAAGAATAATACATCAAAAAAGAATCGGTTCTGCTACAACATCAAATCTAGACAAGAACAACGTAGTTGAATCAGCCTTGAAATCAACCTCACTTGTAAAGCCCAAAAATTATTGGAGAGCATTACCACAAAGTGCCAAATTCCCATCACTGCAAAATATGTTTGATCAAAAGATCGAGAACATTTCAGGAGAACAAGCTGCCGATATTGCTTACACCATGATCAATGCTGCAACAAAAGACAAGAGGGTTACAGCGGTATCTGGTTCTTTGAATATTGTTTCTGAAAAAATCGAAATTGCAAACAATAACGGTTTGAATTGTGCTGATAAGGCAACCTATATAGCTGGTACCATAAATGCGGAATCCAATGTTGGAAGTTCACCAGTAAGTGGTATTGGAGACATGTCTTCAAGAACAACAAATGGATTTGATGCCGAATCAGTAGGTGAGGAAGCATCAGACATGTGTGTAAATTCTATAAATCCGCAAAAATGTGAATCAGAAACATATAGTATAATTTTTGAGCCATATGCGATAGGAGAAATGCTTGCCTTTGTTTTTGCATCAAACTTTAATCTTAAAACATATTCAGAGAAAAGAAGTTGTTTTGTAGATAAGATCGGGGAAAAAATAGCTCACGAAAGCTTTAGTCTAATTGATGATCCCCATCATCCAGAAGGTATTGGCAGCAAACCATTTGACGATGAGGGCATACTAACCATGCCAAGACCTCTAATAGACAGAGGGATTTTTGCAGATACTTTTTCTGATTCGTTTTATGCCTTCAAAGAAAACAAAGAATCTACAGGCAATGCCAGCAGATCTGGCTCTCCAGTAGGCAGATCTGCTCAACCAATTCCTTTTCCATCTCCACACAATCTGATGATAAGTGGAAAAGGAGTGTCAAAAGATGAAATGATCAAAAATACAAAAAAAGGACTGCTCGTTGGAAGGTTATGGTATACTTATGCTGTAAATCCAGAACGTGGAGATTTTTCTTGTACGGCAAGAAGTGGAATCAAAATAATAGAAAATGGTAGAATTAAATATCCTGGTAAATCTGTTCGCATAGTTCACAATCTTCCAGTGTTACTTCAAAACATATCATCAATAGGAAATGACACTAGAAATGTATTGAATTGGCATTCACTTCCTGCTATCACACCTTCGATACAAGTAGAAGGAATTAAGGTAGTTTCAATTTAAAGACTTGGGAGTATGGCCTGCAGTCCTATACCAACAACGTATAAGATCAAAAGCATTACGCCACTTTTCAATTCTAATTTATTTTTCAATATTGGGATTATTGCAACAAGTGTAATCACGGTAACCAGTATCATTTGATATTCTAATAGGGTGGTATTTTGAATTTTTTCGGTAAATCCACGAAATGATATAGCTGCAAAAACTGCTACTGCAAGAAGTAATGTGTTGTTTAAAATTTTCGAACCAAGAACGTTTGCTACTGCAATTGATGCACCAGCTGCTCCTTTTCTTGCTAAGATCATCATTGAGATTTTTTCTGGCATTTCCCCAGCTATTGGTGCAATGATAATAGCCAGTACAACTACTGATATTCCACTTTCTATAGACATATCTTTTAAAGAATGAACAAATGGTTCTGCGCCTATGAATATTCCCGCAGTGCCTGCAGTGAAAATTAAAAGTGCTTTGATAAAGTGTTTTTTTGATTGTTTTGCCTTGTGTTCTCCATGTAATTCATTTTCAAGTCTTTCTGCCTTTTCGTGTTTTATCTCACGAAATGCGAGATAAAGATATACTGCAAACATAGCTGAAAATATAATTCCATCAACAATTTCATAACCATCAATAAACATGACAGCTCCAGCAATTGCTGTTATTATCAGTAATACAGTGTCAAGCTTGAACTGTTTTACATCAATATACTTCATTGGTGCTTTTGAAAGTTTAGTTGTTGCAATGATCAGCATTATTGCAAGACCTAATGTCATCATCAAAAGGTTACTTCCAAGTGCTGCACTAATTGCAGTATCATAGGATCCCTCTTTGGCTGCGTATGCTACAATTGCAATCTCTGGCAATGTAGTAGCAACACTCAGTAGTGTTCGACCTACAAATCTAGCGCCCCATCTTTCTGCAAGATGTTCTGCACCATATGACAAGAGCCAGCTTGCAAAAATAAGTTCAGCCAACCAACCAAGCATAAATGGTAAACTTTCTGCCAATTACTACTCTGCTTTATCGGCATATTATAAGCCAATATTATTGGCGCTCATTGATCTTTTACAATTATCATAGTTAAGGTAGATTTGACACCATCTAATTTTCTGATTTTTGTAGTGATTGTTTCACGCAAAGTTTCCATAGAGTCTGCTTCAATTTCCATCAATACGTCGTATACACCATATACACCGTATACTTCTTTGACATTTGGGATCTGCCTTAGTTCCTTGACAAGTTTATTTTCCTTACCAAGTTCTGCATTCATCAAAACAAACGCACTATGCATATCAAGCATTTCTGCGACTAACATAAAAACAAATTGAATTTGTTGAAAAAAAGCTCCCATACAGCTCAAAAAAATTTCAAGTTAAAGTTAATAAGGTAAGATACCGTACCATTACGGTAACATGAAAACACGAATGACTTATATCCCATTAGAAGTGGCAGAACAATTCTCAGATTTTATCATAAGTAGAGACGAGCAAATACTAGATTCCGTCAAGGCTAGAACACGTGACTTTAGCACAATATCGCTTCTGAAGTTACTATACCAGTTAAAGTGTAATCCTATGACTTTTTCAGATCTTTATACAAAATCAAACATAAGGATGAAAAGGTCTTTTTTGAATTATCTGCACCTTTGTGTGAAGTATAATTTTGTGACAAAAATGGCAGTAAGATCAAACATGATGTATTCTATAACAGACAAAGGTAGAACCATGCTTGATCTTTTTGTGCAACACAACAACTAGAAAGATGTAAACATTCAGTAAGAAAAAACAATGTGTAGATCACTAGTCTGAATATATCAAGATGATTTGATAAATTTTGATTGGGTTTTAAGATACTCCGCCACTTTACCAAATATATCATTCACACTAATGTCAAT
>Ga0247727_10011748_pt1 | contig 15196 bp, 12 predicted proteins | sample WisWelCaveWW1625_FD_202498 | JGI IMG/M metagenome (GOLD analysis project Ga0247727, IMG submission 202498) | Biofilm microbial communities from Wishing Well Cave, Virginia, United States - WW16-25 | ecosystem: Environmental > Aquatic > Deep subsurface > Groundwater > Cave microbial mat | place... | reverse complement strand
TGATGATCGCCTCGTTGGTCAACACTTCGCGCTTGGCGTTGCCGGGGACGTTCTGCGCCCGGACTGCGCTTACCGTAGCGAGCGCGAGGATTATCACGAGACAAAGAGGGACAACATACTTCATAGAATTCCTCCTTTGAAAGGCTCCCCGGCGGGCGCTGCTTTCATTGCTGCTTCATTACCGCGGTGAGGCCGTAACCCGGTGACACGAACTCGAAAGAAGGGATGCCGCGAGTCAGTGAATAAGATCAAAACAGGATTCGCACGATTTGCAGGATCGAAGTCAACGTCCGCAAGCATCCGCAAATCCTGTGGCAAATCCTGTGAATCCTGTCTATTTCCCGTTCTGATTTGCAGCCATCGCGCGGCGATAAGCCGTGTTGATGCGCCAGACGTAATTCATCGTTTCGCGATAAGGCGGAATGCGGCGGCCGTATTTGAGCACCGCATTCTCTCCGGCATTATACGCCGCCAGAGCCAGATTGACATCTCCGTTGAACATCTCGAGCAGCGTGCGCAAATACCGCGTTCCGGCGTCAACATTCTGGACCGGGTCGTGAATGTTGCGCACGCCCAGCTTCCCCGCCGTCCCCGGCATCAACTGCATCAGACCGCGAGCGCCGACCCGCGACACGGCTCGGTGGTTGAAACCGGACTCTTCGCGCATCACCAGATAGACCAGTGTGGCGTCAAGACCGTATTTGTCGGCGCTGTAGGTTATCAGATTATCAAGCCCGCGATGGCCGGTCGTGTAACGCAGATTTGAATTCGACGCCGGGGGCTTCTGTTCACTGATCGTGACTTCGCGGATCACCCGCTCGACATCGGAACGATCAACGAAGGTCTGCATCTTGCCGAGCCGATAACCGATTCGATCCGAATCTTCCCACACGGCGTCGGCGTCAATCTGCGTCCCGCCTTTGAGAATGATGCGCGAGATTTTGCGCGTCACCACCTCTTCACCGTTTGCGCTTTTGCTCGACTCGTCAACCGGCGAAGTCACTTTGGCTTTGGGGTTCGATGGAGATGCTGCCTCAGCCGTCGCAACCGGTTTCGGCTTCGTGATCCGCACGACGTCGGCCTTCGCGCACGAGGCGATGATCTTTCCCCGCCGATACCAGATCGCATCGCCGACTTCCCAGATTTCTTCGGCTTCGATCACACGCCCGTCTTTCAGGTGCAGTTCATCCGCGCACGCGACGGCGGCGAATAAAACCGCCGAGGCAAGCACCCAGACAAGCGAAGAAATGCGGATCGCCATTTTGAAACCGGATCGTGGGCACATATCAATCAACCACTAAACGTGCGCAATTCCGAAGTAATTGTTCCAGGCCAGATCGAGCAACTCCCTGGTCAGCGTCGGCGGCAATGCTTTGTACTGGCAGATGTCCAGAAACCGGCTGAGCAGATCGCGCGGCTCGCAGGCTTTCATCACGCGCTTCTCCGCCGGATATTTCGTGAGCAGATAATCGAGCACCGGCTCGTCATACGAAACGCCCACAGTTTCAGCGTATCTCTCAAAAATCCGGCGGTAGGTCTCTTCCGCCGGCGGCTCGATGCGGACGCGATAGCCCATTCGCCGCAGGAAGGCCTCGTCAACCAAGCGGCTCGGTTCGAGGTTGGTCGAGAAGACGACCAGTTCCTCGAACGGCACGCTGACCTTTTTGCCGGTGTGCAGCGTCAGAAAATCCACCTTGCGTTCGAGCGGCACGATCCAGCGGTTGAGCAAATCCTCAGGCTCGACGCGCTGGCGACCGAAATCGTCAATCACCAGGGTGCCGCAATTGGCTTTGATCTGGAACGGAGCTTCGTAATAACGCGCCGCGCGGTTGTAGATCAGATCGGTGCTTTCGAGAGTCATCTCGCCGCCGACCAGGATCAGCGGGCGAGCGATGCGCAGCCAGCGTTTGTCGAAGACCTCGAAATTGTCTTCGTCGAGCGTGCGCTCGTGATTGTGCGCGTCGTAGATGTTGATGACGTGTTCGTCAATCGCGATCGCGTAAGGAATCCAGATGGACGTTTGCAGCGCGTTGTTGATGCGCTCCGCCACCGATGTCTTGCCGGTTCCGGGAATGCCCGAAATGAACAGGCTGCGGCGCGAATTGATCGCAAAACCGAGCGTCTGCAACAGGCTGTCGGGCAGAACCAGATCGGAGAATGCGGCGGCGACCTGTTCAGGCCCGACCGGCTCTTCGGGTTCCGCTTGCGAACGCATCATTGCGCTGTAGGCCGACAGTGAAACCGGCGCCGGGCCGACGTAACCCGAAATCTCCTGCAGACGGCGCAACTGATCCCAGCCGCGATCGAGCAGCGCGTAACGGTTGTTGTTGAACCCGACGCTCCCGCGAATCTCGACCAGCTTCTCGCGATAAAGATGCTGCATCAACTGCTCGACCAGCGGCAACGGCAGGCACATCCGCTCGGCAATGGTCGCCGTCGTCAACGTGCTTTCGGTCGCCGCAGTTTTGAGCGCCAGATCGGCGAGGAACTGGAAAGAGACACCTGTGGCTTCGATTGATTCAGGGGTCGGGGGAGCGAACGATTGCTTCCTGGCTTGTGCTGCTTCGGTCATAGGCTGATCATCTGTCATTTTCCATTTGTCATTTTCCATTTGTCATTTTCCATTTGTCATTTTCCATTTGTCATCTGTCATCTGCGCAGGGTTGAGAAAGGAGTCGTTCATGACGCGAGCGACTCCTTGAAACGATGAAAGCACGCCACGTAGTAACGAATTTATTCGTTACTACGTGGCTATTTTCGGAGGAGGCGATGACAAATGACAAATGACGAATGACAAATGCTATTGATCCTGACCCACGGTCTGGTCTTTCTGCTGCGCGGCGACGGCCAGCTTCTTGTACTGCTCGCCGAGCACAGCGGCTTCGCGATAACGCCCGGTGCGCTCGTAAAGGTGCGCGAGGTTGCTCAGGGCGGGCAGCGATTGCGGCTGGGCGCGGAGCGCGGCTTCGTAATACCTGATCGCTTCGTCGAACTTGCCCTGCTGGCTGTAGACGTAGCCCAGGTTGAGATTCGCGCCCGTCTCGCCGACGGCGATCAGGAAGTGCTGCTTCGCTTTGTCGTAATCGCTCTTGCGGCCGTAGGCGAGGCCGATGTTGTTGTGCATCCGGCGATCATTCGGCGTGATTTTCAAGCCTTTGTTGTAATACTTGATCGAGTTGCCGAAATCGCTCGACAGGTAATACGAATAACCGAGGTTGTTCAGGAACCGCGCATTGTTCGGCTCGATCTTCAAAGCCTTCTTGTACTCATCCTGAGCGAGGCGGTACTGGCCTTTCTCGTCGTAACAGACCGCGAGCAGGTTGAAGGCTTCGGCATAGCCTGGTTGGAGCACAGTGGCGGCCACCAGTTTCTCAATCGCGCCGTCGAGCCGCCCCTTGTCGTGCAATTCGATTGCATCTTCAAAGAGGTTCTTTGCGGCGAGTTCGGCGGTGGTGGCTTCCGGCGCAAGCCCGTTGTTGGCGTCAGCAATTTCGCCCGGCACGCCGTCTTGCGTGCGGTTCACCGGGATCACCCTCATCTTCTCCAGGTCCTTCTCGCTGGCCTTCTTTGCCGCCAGATCGCCGTTGTTTTTTCTCCCGAACAGACGGGCGAAGAGGCGCACCGGAGCCGTCACCACGCGCTTGAAGCCGTTCTTCTTTTTGACTTCGGGCTGCGCGCCGTCCTGGGACGAGTCTTCGGACTGGTCGGCATCATCGAACAGGAAAAGGTTCGCGCCCAAATCGAGGTTCGAGGCGATGCGCGAACGCACACTCGGAATCGCGGTCACGGCAACAAGAGCGAACGCAATCGCTATGACTGCCGCGATCGCCGGTTTGCGCAAATAGCGAAAAATTTTATTCGAAGCCATAATTCACAACCTTTCTTGCCTTCAGCGAACTCCGGCGAATGCGAATCATTCGCCGGAGTTCGATTGGCTGTTTACTGCCTGATCGGGTCGAACGGGATTCCTGATCAAAACCTGTGCGACTGAATCTTCATACACGCTCTGCCAGCGGCCGCTCATCATCGCAATCAGAGCGAGCGGCTCGTTGCGGCGCAGCACCATCCATCGAACGTCGTATCCATCCAGCAGCTCCGACCATTGCGGTCGGACGAGCGCGATCTTGTCAACGTCATCGAGCACCGTCCCCTGGCGATAGAAATCGCTGCGCCCGTCCACAAAGACCTTGAACTGCGGATAGAGCCGGTAAATCAAATAGCCGCCGAACTGGTCGGAAGCATACAGCTTCCCGTCCGGCTTGGTTCGTATAACGAAATCGGCGGCGCCGGCCGGAAACCGATTCGGGTTGAAGCGCGGTTGGAGCAGCTTGTCCGCCAACCTGCTGCCCGTCATCACAACGACAAAAATCAAAACGGCGGCGTAAACGGTTGCGCCGGTCAATTGATTGTTGATCGCCATCGTTTCTCCGTACCAACCGCGCATCGCGCGAACGGCCTTTGCTTTTGCGTCCACGCCCTGTGCCGTGCGGTCAACGATCTCGGCAATCAATTTGCTCAACTGCTCGGCGATGATCGGAGCCAGCGTCACCACGGCCAGCGTGACGTGCCGTTCCGATTGCAGCGTCATATGCCCCCACAGGATCAGCAACCCCGTTTCGACGAAGCGGCGCTGGCGAATTGCGTTGACTGCCGCGATTGCGCCGAAGAGCAACAGGATTTCAATCAGCTTGCCGTCGGTCGAATGGAAGTTCGGCGACTGAAACTCCTCGATGGTCGAGAGCAATCTCGCGTCTGTCAAATATCGCCACAGATGGCCGTAGAGCTTGAAGCCATAAGGCGTCGCAAGCGCGGCGACCGCAGAAAGCGCGCCGATGATCGCGTAAGTTCTCAAAACTCGCCGGAGCTTTTCGCTCCACCATTCGCCGCGAGCCGCAGATTCAAGCCATTCGCCGATGGCGTAAACCGCCAGCACGGGGAATGTGGCGACGAACGCTCCGTGCAGATTCGCCCACAACGCGATCAGGAGCGGGGCGAAGTAAATCCATCTGCTGCGACGGCGGCGAAAATCTTCAGCCATCGCGTACCAGACGATCATCAACGCGATGGAGAGCAGATGCGGGCGCGCCAGCCAATGGACTATGCATGCCAACGCTGCAAAGATCGTGGCGGCGAAGGCGACGATGGCGTCCGCGCCTCGCCGGACCATCATTTGGTAAAGAGCGGCGTAGCTCGCCAGCAACACCAGGAACGCTCCGCCGACCACTCCGGCCAATCCGCGCCAGCCGTGCGCGAGCGCCATTACGACATCGGTCAGCCATTCCCACGCGAACCATTCGCGCCCGGCCATCGTGTGCGAGAACGGATCGTGGCGCGGCACGGCGCGGGTTTCCAGAATCAGCTCGCCAGTGCGAATGTGCCAGCCCGCGTCGCTGTCGAGCAGGAAACGCCACGAATTGAAGATCAGCAGGTAGAGCGCAATCAGCAGGCAAAAGCTGCCAATCGAGGGTAAAAGCCAACGAGCAATTGCGCCAACTTTTTTGCCGTTCGATTGACGATTTTGCCGTTCTGCCTGCGTCATTTTTCCTGCCAGGGGCCGGCGATGGGGGGAGCCGCGTTAAACTATTTGTCGAAATGCCCGCTGAATCCGGTCGCCGAAGTCTCGCTGCGGCGAGAGCCGCTTCAGCGCACGACCTCCAACTGGTCGCCGATTTCGAGCGCGGCGCGGGAGATCGTATGCGCGGGCATTTCCAGCACGCTGCGCGCGGCCAGGTGAGGCGACGTCACGCGAAACGGGCGCATATTTTCAACCAGCTTGACGATCCGCAACTGGCGATCGAGGAAGATCACGTCAATTGCGAAGAGCATCCAGAATGTGTGGACGCCGTTCGAGGGGCGCAGCCAGAGAGCTTCAGCGGGGGCAAGAGAGCGGCGGCGGAACATCAGTCCGCGCAGCCGTTTGAAAAATGTGTTGGCGAGCACGACCTGCTCGGCAATGCACTGACCGGTCGGGCGATGATAAATCTTCATTTCATCAGCGATCCCAATCATCATCGCGTTCGCGCATGCGGCGACGCACAACAATCACGCTCAGAATCGCTGCAATTCCCAGAAGAATGAAAATGATGACCCAGTTAAGCGTAAGATCAGGTCTTTCCGATTCTGCTTGCAAAAGCAAGGCAGCCAAAATCCGCATTGGGGGGTCTCCTTATTTTAAATATCGAGAACCAACATACCGGGCTATTTCCAAGTGTCCAGGAAGCTGTTTTTGATCCGAATCTGCTTACTGGTTGCCGATGGCGCCGAACAGATCCCAAATCCTGATGAGCGCCGGCCCCATCAGCACAATCAGCAGCGCCGGAAAGATAAATAACAGCAGCGGAAAAATCAACTTGATCGCAGCTTTGGCCACCGTCTCTTCGGCGCGTTGACGACGCTTGGTGCGCATCGAATCGGCAAATACGCGCAAGCTGTCGGCAATCGAAGTGCCGAAGCGGTCGGTCTGCACCAGCATCGCCACCAGCGATTTCACGTCATCCACCCCCGTTCGGTCGCCCAGATTTCTCAAAGCCTCATCGCGCGGCTTGCCGGCGCGAATCTCGCGGTTGGTGATCGCCAGCTCTTCCGACAGATCAGGCTCGACCAGTTCCATCTCACGACCGACGCGCTGCAAAGCGGCGTTCAATCCCAGTCCGGCTTCGACGCAGACGACCATCAGGTCCAGCGCGTCGGGCAACGCGCGCGTAATTCTCCCCTTGCGATTCGAGATCATGCGCGAGAGAAAGAACGACGGCAAAAACAGTCCGTAAGCCACCGAGATAAACGTCAACCCGATGGTCGTGGTGTCAACCGCTCGGCCGAGGATGAAAGTCATGAAAAAGAATGTGCCGACCGGAAACAACAGAGCCGCAATCAGCCGGACCACGCGATAGACCGTCACCGCGTTTTCGTCGAAATACCCGGCCTGAATCAATCGTCTGCGCAATCGGCGCACGTTGCGTGGCGACGGGGTCGGCGTCAGTTGATCGAGCCGCTTCGCGACCCGCTCGACGATCAGCGTGGCGACCGGCTGCGAGGGAGCTTCTTCGACGGCTCGCGGGTTGATCTCTCTCAAGCGAGCCTCGACTGGATTCGCAGGCCGCACCCACAACCAGTAAAAAGCCAGAAAGCCGCTGACGATGGCAACCGCCATTGATCCGAAAAACATCAGGCTAGAAGAATCCATAATAGTCAGTTAGGAGTTGCCAGTTGCCGGCGGGCAGTCGCAATTGCCCACTGGCAACTTAAATCTGAATGTTGACGATCTTCCGAATGATCAACCATCCGACGATCTGCATAATTACGCCGGTGGCGAGAATGTAAACGCCATAGGGATGATCGTAGAGCGTTTTCATATAGCTCGGATTGACCATGTTGATCCAGAAGAAGAGGAAGAACGGCAGCGCGCTGACGATGTAGCCGGACAGACGCGCTTGCGCCGATTTGACTCTGATCTCGCCCTGAATGCGAAAACGCTCGCGGATCGTGTGACTGATGTTCCGCAACACCTCCGAAAGGTTGCCGCCGATCTCGCGCTGGATCAGCACCGCCGTGACGCAGAGTTTGAGATCGAGGATCGGCACGCGCTCAATCAGATTCTCAAGCGCCGATTTGATGTTCAAACCCAGGTTCTGCTCCTCGTAAGTTTTGCCGAACTCGCGCGCAATCGGGTCGGGCATCTCGGTCGCCACCATCTGCAAAGCCGAGCTGAAGCTGTGTCCGGCCTGCAATGAGCGCACCATCAATTCCAGCGAGTCAGGCAGTTGTTCGAGGAAAGTGTGGAACCGGCGGCGGCGTTTGTTCAGCACGAACATCAAAGGCCCCGCCATGACGACCACCGTCCCAATGAACATCGCCATCAACGAGCCGGAGAAAAAGAAGATCAGCAGGCCGGCGACGAACCCGGCGATCATGGCTGAGATCACGAAACGGTAGACCGTGATCTTCAGATCGGCCTGGCGCAGAACCGCCTGCAAATGGTTGAAGACCTCGAAGCGGATCAGCGCGCGGTGGAACGCCGGCACGGTGCTTAGCAGTTCTTCCTTGAGAAGCTGCATCTCGCGCTGGCTCGCGCCGCCGCGTTCCTGCACCAACTGCTTCATTCGCTCATCAATGCGGCGGCGATATTCGTCAGTGTCGCGGCTGACGAAGAAATAGATCGCCACCGTCAGAAAGATGAACGCGAAGAGAATGAGAATGAAAAGCAAACCACTCATATAGCCCTCGGATTGCGATTGCTAAAATGCCGCCTCGTAGACCTGCGCCGGCAATCTGAAGCCGTACTGTTCGAGCCGTTCGGAGAAACGAGGTCTGATGCCCGTCGGGCGGAATTGACCAAGCACTTCGCCTTTCGGGCCGACGCCCGTTCGCACGAACTTGTAAATCTCCTGCATGGTGATGATCTCGCCCTCCATCCCGATGATTTCCGAAACGCTGACGACTTTGCGCGAGCCATCGCCCATGCGCGAAACCTGAATGATCAGGTTGATGGCGGAGCTGATCTGCTGGCGCATCGCCTTGTCCGAGATGCGCAGATTGGCCATCGCAATCATCGTTTCCATTCGTGACAGCGCGTCACGCGGCGTGTTGGCGTGGATCGTGGTCATACCGCCGTCGTGGCCGGTGTTCATCGCCTGCAACATATCAACCGCTTCGTCGCCGCGCACCTCGCCGACGATGATCCGGTCGGGACGCATCCGGAGCGAGTTGCGCAGCAATGAGCGCTGCGTCACTTCGCCTCGGCCTTCGATGTTCGGCGGGCGCGTTTCCAGCCGGACGACGTGGGGCTGTTGCAGCAGCAGCTCCGCCGAATCTTCGATCGTCACCAGCCGCTCATCGAGCGGGATGAAGGCTGAGAGACAGTTGAGCAGCGTGGTCTTTCCAGCGCCGGTTCCGCCCGAGATCAACACGTTGAGACGCGATTTGACGCAGGCTTCGAGCACCTGCACCAGTTGCGGCGTGAGCGATTTGACCTCCAGCAGGTTTTTGATCGTCAGCGGCTCGGCGCCGAAACGGCGGATGGAAAGGATTGGGCCGTCAATCGAAAGCGGCGGGATGATGGCGTTGACGCGCGATCCGTCGGGCAGGCGCGCATCCACCATCGGAGACGATTCGTCAACCCGGCGCCCGATGCGCGACACGATTCGATCAATGATCTGCATCAGGTGCGAGTCATCGCGGAACGTGGCCTCAGCTTTTTCGAGCTTGCCGCGCCGTTCAATGTAAACGTTGCTCCACCCGTTGACCAGAATGTCGGAGACGCTCTTGTCGGCCAGCAGCGGCTCGAGCGGGCCGAGACCGAACAGCTCATTGAGCACGTCGGTTTGAACCTGCTCGCGTTCGAGTCCGCTCAGCGCCGCGTTCTCTTCATTGAGGATCCGCTCGATGACCTTCTTCACGTCGGTTTGAACGAGAGCCGGATCCACGTTCTCCAGCTTGGTCAGGTCGAGCTTGTTGATCAGGGTGCGATGAACACGCGCTTTGAGGTCCTGCAGCTCATTCGACACCTGTAGGCTACCGGTGGCGCGCGCCGCAGACCCGTTCTGCTGTTCTAGTAATCTTTCTCTCAGAACTGACATAATTTTCTCGGTTTTTGCGGGGCGGTTGCACGCCGGGCTGATGGGGGGTCGGTTATCCCGGCAAAGGATCAGATTCGACAACTGGAGACTACTGCCCGAATCGAAGTAAAGCCTAAAATAAAACCTGAGCTAAAACTCGTGACAAAGACGAATGCTTCATCGAAACGGCCGGTCTATCGCCTATCGTTTGCCGCCGAAAAGCGATGTCCAGCCGCCGCGATTCGGGCGCACGGGAGCTTCAGGACCTTCACTCGGCAAACGGATTCCGCTCAATTTGCTCGCCAGGTTTCCGAAATCGTGCACTATGCGCGATTGATTCTTCGACAGTACCAGCGGCTCGCCGACATTGATCGAAGCGATTGCCGCCTGGTAATCGTTCGTGATCGTGGCGAAGACGTCGGTCTCCAAAACTTTGCCGACCTGTTTCAGGTCGAATTCAGGAGTCTTCGTGTAGCGGTTGATCACGACTTTGATTCGGTTGCGGTCGTAACCCAGTCTGGTGAAGATGTCCAGCGCGCGCTTCGCACTGCGGATCGCCGGAATGTCGAGCGTCAGCAGCAGAATCAGGTCGTCGGTCGCATCGAGCGCGGCAATCGTGATCTCATTGAGCATGCGCGGCGGATCAATCACCACGTATTCCGTCTGAGCGCGCAACAAAGCGATTGCCCGCGTCACGTGCTCGACTCGCACATCTTCGTCTTTGCCGATCTCAGTCGGCGCGGCCAGCAATGCCAGGTACTTCGACCGTTGCGTCAGGTAACTCGTGAGCAGTTGATCATCCAGACGGTCGAAGTTCCTCACCACATCGTGGATCGAATAGTTCGGCTCCAGCCCCAAATACAGTGGCTGATCGCCCGCCTGCAAATTCAGATCAACCACACAGGCGCGTTTGCGCGAGAGCCTAGCCAGGCTCGCCGCCAGATTGGCCGTCACGAACGTCGTCCCGCACCCGCCTTTGCTCGCGTAAACGGCGATGACCCGGCCATGCGATTCTTCGGGCCTCGTCACCGTCTGTTCGATCTTGGCAAAGACCGCGGCGATTTCTGACTCGACCAGCGGCTGGCGCAAAAACTCAGTCGCGCCCGAACGGAAAGACTGGAGGATAACGTCGGGGGAATTATCCTCGCTCGAACAGATCACCGCCGTCTCGGGCAATTCCTGATGAATCCGCTCGACGAGTTGAAACGAATGGTTCAGCTCGCCATTAAGCAACACCAGCGCCGCTTGCGGGCGCAACCGGTTAAGCTCGTCCAACACCTGCGGAGCATTGGGCAGCTCCGCCACAATCGCCAGCGGAGTCTGACTGGCGCTGCGGAGCCGAGTTCGCTCCTGTTGATCCAAACTACGACCGATGACTACAACAGAAATCGCTTTTGACACTGACTTACCGTTCCTTAACTTAAATCTGAATCTCTCAGCCTGGCTGGCGGAGAAAATGTCCAGCTATACCGGCCAAATTCCGGGGACTTCACAGCCGGTGAATGCCAGGCGCGGAATTGCCCGGCATTGAAAGCCATCTCGATGATCCACGGCGCCTACCGGGCCAATGGAAGGGGGATTATAGACCCAGCACGGGCGAAACTCCATCGAAATTCTAAGCAAAGTTTCTCCTCGCGCCGGAGTGGCCTGCTTTGGTCGTATTGCTTTACAGCCCGCGGACATTTTTAGCTTGCCAAGGCGCCAGCGCAGCAAAATCAGGGGGGACGGGAACGTGCGGGTCAGCGCTGCTTTTTATCCGCAAAGCATTGCGGGTATCTTGCTCTGACTCACTTGCTTTGACTTACTTGAGCAATTGGACTGACATCGGCAACCAGCTTCGTTTGAAGCCCGGAGCGCTGTCAGCCATCATATTCGTCGAATCAATCGGAGTTCCGCCGGCAAAGATTTCGCGCACGAAAAATCCCCGAATATCGCCGTTGGGTTGGACGTCCTTCAGGAAGAACAACCCGATGTTGGTCACTCTGAGTGTGTTTATTGACCCGACGGTGGCCGGGTCTTTCCACACAATCGGGTTATAGAACAACACGGGAATGATCGCCCCGTGAGTGTTCGGGCCGGGATAGCTGGAGCTTTTGACATAGCGATACAGCGCTTCGAGGTTGGCATCAATCGAATCGCTGTCCAGCGTCCGGTACTTCAACGCCAGCAGCCCGGTTCGCACCTGATCATAGGTCGCGACATCGGTCAAAGGATAGACCGGAATGTCGTCACCGACGCGAATCTTACCGCAATAACCGAAATTGGCTATGTCGCCAACCGACAGAACATCGAAAGTCGCGCGCGGCAAGCCCGAGAAATTGGCAATCCAGAAATAGTTGTGATCGAAAGTGATTTCCTGGCCCATGATCGTCTTCGTTCCCATTTCGGCCTGCAAGTGGGTGTCACGAAGACTGGTGACGGAGGCGCCCCCGGCGGCAAAGGCATCTACGAACGGATACGCGTTGCGGGCGCCGGCGGCGAACCGCGAGCGATAGTAATCGCCGAGCTGAGTGGGCACGCGCTGTCCTCCGATATTCGTCCCCACGATGATCGGTATATTGGTCACATCGTAAAATGTGTCCGGCAACATCAGCGGACGCCAGCAACCACCGCCGGTGCTGGTTCCCGATCCCATCGTTCCTGTTCCGCCATCCACCGGAAGCAGCGAAGCCGTCGTCGTCACAGCCATATTCATGCTGTTGAATCCGAAAATTCCCGCAAAGAGCAGCGGCGTTTGAAGCGACATGTTGATCTGCACTTTCGGGATGTCGCCGCTCGTATCAACCGTCACATTACCGGCCGCCAATACAATGTCGTTCGCATTCGGCTGTCCGCTGTCGGGATCAGGATCGGCGTAACGGCGAACCTGATTGTAGCCCGCAAATTGAACAGCCAGCTCTTGCGCGACCAAGGTCTGTTGCGGCGCTGCCGGATCGGCCTCGATCGTCACGTGCAATCCCGTTCCCGCAGCCAGCGCCGCAGCGTCAATTCCATTCTGAAACTGATTTTTCGCGCTGAACAGAAATCCCAGGTCAATCGCCAGCGCGAGCAGGCCGACCATGCCCATGATCATCACCGACGTCAGCACCATAATCGAGCCTCTCTGCTGACGGAGTTGCTCGCGGCGGCGTAAAAATCTGCGGACAGGATTGATTGAAGCGAAGATGCGTTTCATAGCTACTACCTCATTTGTCGAAGCGCATTCTCAATGATGGCTCAGTAACGAATTGCAGTCCTGGCTTCAAGAGCGACATTGCAGCGAGAAGACAGGACTGCAAGATGATTAACAACCGAATGCTTCATAACCAAACTACGGTTTGTCGTTGCCCGGCGGCGAAGGTTTCTGTTCCTTCGCTTCAGGCTTGGCCGCCGCTTCAGGCTTGGGCGCCGGCGTGTTTTCGGCCTTCTGCGTTCGCCCATCAGCACCGACCGGACCGGCAACACCCGAAGTCAGATTCGCCGTCGCGCCGCGATCAACCTTGTTCGTATTCGGCTGCTCAGATTTGGTCTTGTTCTCGGTCTCCGGGGTCTGCTCGCCCGCTTTGCGCGGGATCGAATGGCCCGATTGACCTTCAATCGAGCCTGACGGAGTCGCGCCGGCAGGATTCGATGACCCGACCGGCTTCAACTCGCTGACGCCTGGCAAGCGCGGCAATTGATCGGGATTGAGCGGTTCGACCACCTTGACTGTGGCAAGGAACACCAATTCCGTTTCGTTCCGCTGGAAGCGACGGCTCTTGAACAACTCGCCCAGCACGGGGATGTCGCCCAGCACAGGAATCTTGGATAAGCTGACTTGTTCGCGGTTATCAATCAACCCGGCGAGGGCAAAACTTTGACCGTCGCGAAGCTCAAGCGTCGTCCGCGCCCGCCGCGTGACAAGTCCTGGAATCGAGAATCCCTGCAAGGTTATGCCGTAGGTATAGTCAGGAGTTGAAACTTCCGGCTCCATATCGAGTTGAATGTGATTCTCGTCAATGATCTTGGGGGTGAAGTTGAGCTTGACGCCGAACTCTTTGAAGTAGATCGTCACCGACGTCTGGCCGCTGTTCAGCGATTGAATGATCGGGATCGGGAACTCGCCGCCCGCCAGAAAACTGGCTTTCTGGCCATTCATCGCAATCAGATTCGGCTCCGCCAGCTCGCGTATCGCGCCGCGCTGATGAAGCGCCCTGACGAACCCGATGACGCCGGCTCTATCATTCGGATTCCCCAGCAGCAGGTTGATGCCAGGGACGTTCGAAATTATGGTGTTAAGTCCCGGCAAGTTGGGATCTCGCAGGTTCGGACTTATTGATGAATTGATTTCACCTGGACCTGCGGGACTGATGTAGGCAGGAATGGTATTGTTCGGGACGCCGTAAGCTGCGCTGACTTCACGCAATATCTGACGATTGACCTCGGCCACGCGAATCTGCAACTGCACCTGAGCCGCGTCGAGCACCGGCGATTTGAGCAGATTCGTGACTTTCAAACCGGCGGCTTCGATGATCTTCTGCGCCTGCTCGGACAATTCCGGCCTGGTCACGCTGCCCGAGATGACGACCGAGTTGTTCGCCTGACTGAGCTGGATGTTCTCTTTCGGGAAAAGAATCTTGATCTGGTTGTCAATCAGCGTCAGGTTGACCTGCACGTAGATGTCGAAGACCAGCATCCGCGAGGCTTCGCCTTTGATTCTCGGCTTCGACCACGCGACGATATTGACCTGTCCGAATTGCAGGCCGTTGACCAGAATCTGTTTGAACGAGATCGGGATCACCTGAGCGATCTTGTCGTCGGAGATCGAGACCCGCTCGTATTCCTGATCGAGATCAATGACTCTCGACTGGCCGACGAGGACATCAATCTTGACCGGTTGCGCGTTGTTGGCGAACGAAGCCTGGATGGTCGCTTTCTCCTGCGCGCTGGCGCACACGCTCACGGCAATCATCAAAACCAGCAAAGCAGCGCATCGCAGGACTGGATGAAATCGGTGGAGTTGAGTATTCATAGCGTCTCCTGAAAATTCGGCTGTCCGAATTTCTTGCAATCGGTTTGGCAGTTATTTCAGCCTGCGGGGGACGGGAAACAAATGCGACACGGCAGACAGCAGGCCGAAGTCGTGAACCCGGCCTTTGCTGCCTGCTAAAAACTTACGGCACCATTTCGACGCGGGTCCGTTTGGCGCCTTCGATCAATTCGATGGATTTGTCGCGCGAGACGACCCTCACGGTCGGCACCGTCTGCGCGGGCGGATTCAATCCGCCGACGTTGATATTCAACGGCGGAGGGGTCTGCATCGGTCTCGCCAGACCGCCGCCCCAGCCATCACGCGTGCCTTCCCGCGCGCGGTTTTCCAGCGCGATGTCGTTCAAGACGTCGCGTTTGGTCGCGCCCGGAGTCTTTTCGATGATCTGATCGGTGGCGTTGCGGATCGAGAGTTGCAATCGGCCTTCGGCTTCGGCGAGCTTCAATTTCTCGGCCTGCGCAGGCGTGACCTCCAGAGTGACGGTATTGACGAGCGCCGCTTTGCCGTCGTCCTTCTTTTCCATCTTCTGACCGCCGGCCAACACCTTGACCTTCTGCAGGATCACTTTTGAAACCTGCTTTGCGCCGTCGAGCTGCGGCTGCATAATCGCAATCACGTCAACGTAAGTTCCCGG
>Ga0247727_10011747_pt1 | contig 15196 bp, 20 predicted proteins | sample WisWelCaveWW1625_FD_202498 | JGI IMG/M metagenome (GOLD analysis project Ga0247727, IMG submission 202498) | Biofilm microbial communities from Wishing Well Cave, Virginia, United States - WW16-25 | ecosystem: Environmental > Aquatic > Deep subsurface > Groundwater > Cave microbial mat | place... | reverse complement strand
ATGTCCGATACCACTTTTTGCTTGAACGCCAGACTGTAACGTTTGACGATTTTTTCGCCTGACATTGGTCGACTCCTTGCTTGATTGTGTGCTTCCAAACCTGTCAACCAATTTCAGGACAAGACAAGTGCTCACGCATTACGGATTACGCTTTACGTTTTGTGCGGAGATATTTTTGATTGACGCACCCTTGAACGTCGCTTCAACCGTAATGAGACGCGAATTCTCGACGATCGGCATCGTCGGCACTTTTATTCGTGACACGATCATTCCATTGTCTGGTCCGCCGGTGGAAAGCATCGGTGGGTTGTATCACACGTCGGCGTATCTGGCGCTTCTCTTGGGAAAAGAAAATCGCGTGCGGCTCGTTTGCAATATGGGGGAAGACTTTTATGAAAATGTCTGCGCCACACTCGGCAGATTTTCGAATTTTGAATTGAGCTTCGTCAAGCGATTGTCGATGGCTAATACGCAAGTTCGCTTGATTTATCGAAGCTCCGAAACTCGCGACGAAATAACCAGCGAGCCGATGCCGCCGGTGCTCGTCGAAGACATTGCGCCCCTCGTCGATTGCGACGTGGTGTTGATCAATCTGATCACCGGAAGAGACATAGAGCTTGCGGCGGTGCGCGCCTTGCGGCAACAAACACGTGCGCTCATTTATCTTGATTTGCATTCCCTGGCGCTCGGCATCGATGCGAACGGCAAGAGGTATTATCGCGAAGTGCCCACCTGGCGGCGGTGGATTGAATCGGTGGACGTCTTGCAAGTGAATGAACGTGAAGCAGCAACGCTGGCCGGGCATGGCGTGTTGAGCTTGCCTGAACTCGAAACCTTTGCGCGCCGCGTGGTTGACGAGGGCTTGCGCATCTGCCATATCACGCTGGCGTCGCGCGGCTCATTGCTCGTATATCGCGATGGGAATGCGGTGCGTTCGCTTCATTGCCCGCCGCAAAAAATTTCTCAGGTGATCGACATCATCGGCTGCGGCGATGCTTTCGGCGCGGCGTTTATTACCGACTATCTTAGCTCGAAAGACCCGGCGAGCGCTGCGCATTTTGCAAATCGAATAGCCGGGCTGAACTGCACCTTCATGGGATCGTTAACGATCGAACGTTTTCATCAATACATCGAACCTCATCTGTGAGCTGGCAACATGGCGATGCGACTGCTGCGCAAGAAAGTTTTGATCACCGGCGCGAATGGACTTCTTGGCCAGGCGTTAGTGAAGACGTTTCTTCCCGAATACGACGTGCTCGCGTTGGCGCGTGATAACGCGTCGAAGCTTCCTTTCGATGGTTTTCTTTACAGAGTTGGAGATCTCTCCGACCGCCCCGGCTTGCGCGACTGTGTGAGAGAGTTTGTCCCGAATTTCATCATCAACGCGGCGGCCTACACAAATGTCGATGGCAGCGAGACGGACCGCGACGCCTGTTGGCGCGCCAACGTAACCGGCGTCGAGAATCTCGTGTATGCGGCGCAAAAAATCGACGCTCGCATCGTGCACGTCAGCACCGACTATGTTTTCGACGGCAAGACCGGGCCCTACAAGGAAGACGACAAGCCCAATCCGCTGGGTTATTACGCGCGATCAAAACTTGCCGGAGAGAATGCGCTCATTTCATCAAAAGTAAATTTTTCCATCGCGCGAACGATGGTGCTCTATGGCGCGGGCTATGGTATCCGCACGAACTTCGTGACGTGGGTGATTGATCAGTTGCGCCAGGGAAAAACGATTCGCGTGGTTGACGATCAATTTGGCAATACGACGCTCGCCTCGGAGTTGGCCGCGGCCTTGCGCAGACTCGCCGAATCGGGCAAGATCGGCATTTATCATTTGTCCGGCAGTGAGATCATCGACAGGTTCTCTTTTGCGCAGCGCATCGCCGACACATTTGATCTGGACAAATTATTGATCAGCCCGGTGAAAACCGCTGAATTCAAACAACCGGCGCCGCGGCCTTTGAGATCAGGATTCATCATAACGAAGGCTGAAAGAGAATTAGGTGTTCGGATGTCAAACGTCATCGAAGGATTGGAAAGATTCAAAGCCGAGTTTCTCGCGCTCGAAAATCAACCGCTAATACGCGCGAATTCCCGCGAGTGAAAAACATTAGCGTTCAGTGGCGTTGATTCGCGGGTTAAGAACGTTTGCTGAAAAAGCACAGATTACATTTTAAAGAAACGAAACGCAGAACAAGGAGAACCCGCGCTGCCAGGAACCGAGCACAAGCGCACGCTGGTGGTGATCCCCACCTACAATGAAGCCGGCAATATTGAGAAGTTGATCGACAGGATTTTTCAACTCAACATTGCCGGGCTTGAAATTCTTGTCGTGGATGACAATTCGCCGGATGACACGGCATCGGTCGTGCAAAATCGCCAGGCGCATGATTCACGCCTCCACCTTATACAGCGGCCGGGCAAGATGGGACTTGGCACAGCCTACGTGTCCGGTTTTCGCTTTGCTCTCGATCACAAGTTTGATTATGTCTTCGAAATGGACGCCGACCTTTCCCACAACCCGGACGACCTGCCGCGTTTTTTGGAAAAGATGAAGGATCATGATTTGGTCGTTGGATCGCGATACACGAATGGCGTGAATGTCATCAACTGGCCGCTCTCCAGGCTGCTGTTGAGCTTGTTCGCAAATTGGTACACTCGCACAATTACCGGCCTGCCGCTCAGGGATTGCACCAGCGGCTACAAATGTTTTCGCGCAAACGTGTTGGAAAGCATCAAGCTCGATAAAATAAAATCCGACGGATATTCTTTTCAAATCGAGTTAAATTTTTTTGCCTGGCGCATGGGCTATCGCATTGTTGAGCTGCCGATTATTTTTGTCGATCGTGAAGTTGGCAACTCGAAAATGTCGCGCAAGGTGATGAACGAAGCAGCCTTGATGGCTTGGCGTCTGCGGTTCAATGATTTCTTTGAGCGGCTCTTTGATCGTAAAAGCAGCGGCTGATGCGATGTACGAATTTTCCATCATCATCGTCAATTATAATGTCAAAGATTTTTTGCGCCAGGCCTTGCTTTCCGTTCGGCGCGCCGTTTCTGGATTGACGACCGAGATCATCGTCGTCGACAACGCCTCGGAAGACGGCAGTGTGGAGACGGTGCGGGCGGAGTTTCCCGAGGTGCGCGTCATTGAGAATGTTGAAAATCTTGGATTCGCGGTCGCGAACAATCAAGCATTGCGCATGGCTCGCGGGCGTTTCATTGTTTTGCTGAATCCCGACACGGTTGTTCAGGAAAATACTTTTACCGCCGTTCGCGATTTTTTTTGCAGCGCCGAAGGACGCGACGCGGGAATGGCCGGCTGCAAGATTCTGAATCCTGACGGCACTTTACAATTGGCCTGCCGCCGAAGCTTTCCGACGCCGTGGGTGGCGTTCACCAGACTGTCAGGACTGAGCAGATTATTTCCGAAGAGCAAAGTTTTTGGAAAATATAATCTGACCTATCTCGATGAAAACGTCTTGACGGAGGTCGAAGCCATTTCCGGCAGCTTCATGGCTGTTCGTCGTGAAGCGTTCGACCGGATAGGTTTTTTGGACGAGACGTTTTTTCTGTACGGCGAAGATCTTGACTGGTGCTTCCGGCTTCGCGCTGCGGGATGGAAAATTTATTATCTGCCGCAGACGCAGATCATCCATTTCAAGGGGGAAAGCTCGAAGCGCAGCAATCTCGACAGCCTGCGCATTTTTTATCAAGCCATGCATCTGTTTGCGCGCAAGCATTTTCGCGCCAGGTTCTCGGCGGCGTTTTATGGTTTGCTGGTTGCGGCGATTTGGTTTCGTGGGGCGCTCTCGGCGCTCAGAAAAGCGGCATCGTTTCTCGCCATATCGGTTGTTGATCTTCTGTTGATTCAGGCGGCGCTGGCTTTTGGTATTTATGCGCGCTTCGGCGATCTCGATAATGCGCAGCAATTTGTTCTCGTAGATTTTATTTATTCGCTCGTCTGGATGAGTTGCCTGGCGATTTTCGGATGTTTTGGAAAGCGCCGCTTTTCGCCATATCAGGCATTCATCGCCGGGCTTACCGGTTTTTTTGCGAACGCGAGCTTCACTTATTTTTTCAATCAATACGCCTTTTCGCGCATCGTCGTCCTGGTTGCCGGCGCGGCGACGATATTGTCACTTTCAGCATGGCGTCTTGCCGTCAAGATTCTGCAGTGGCTCGACATCGGGCCGTTCAAGGGCGCGGCGGGCAAAAGTCTGCTCGGCCCGCGCACCATCATCGTCGGAGATTTTGCAGAGGGCGAATCGATTTTGGCCAAGCTTGCAGCACGAGCGGATGGCGCGTATGATTTAATCGGCCTGGTGAGTTTGCAAGAAACGGATGTTGGCCGAAAATACCACGGCCTTCCGGTGTTCGATTCCATCGACCATCTCGATGAGGTGATCAGAAGGCGGCGCATTCAAGAAGTCATTTTTTCCACGCATCGTTTACCTTTCGACCGCATGCTCGGCATTATCGTCAAATCGCGCGACCGGCGGGTGAGCTTCAAACTTGCCTCCGATGATCTTGACCTCATCATCGGCAAAGCGGCCATCGACCAGCTTCAAGATGTGCCTCTCGTTGACATCGAATATCGGCTGCAGCGCCGGGTTTTTCGTCTCACAAAACGCGTGCTGGATTTTGCACTTGCGCTTTTTTTGCTTATCTTGCTCGCGCTGCCATTTATGCTGCGATGGATGTTGACCGCAAGGAAGCTGCTTCGACGACAGGCGTGGGTTCATATTTCAGCCACCGAAGCGCAAGCCATTTCGCTGTGGCAACTGGAGCAGCACAACAAACCGGCGACGAGCATTGATCGGCTGCCCTGGCTATTTCACGCATTGTCAGGAGCAGTGAGCTTCGTCGGCAGGGAGTTGAGTTTTGATCAGAAAGAGACCGAAGAGAGCGCAGCGACAGCTCTGCCGTCAGGGTTGACAGGTCTCGTCCAGCTTAAGTCTCACTCGGAAATGACGCACGAGGAGAAGGAGAAGCTGTATCTTTATTATGTCACGCATTATTCGCCGTTGCTCGATGTTGAAATTCTTTTTCGAACTTTGCTGCGCATCTGATCAGCGTGTGTGTGATTTGCGCTGCTCATTCAGATTGATTTGTGAAAGCTGAGGAGAGGGATTTCATATGACTGGTTTTGTGCTCGAATTCGAGAAGCCCGTCGCTGAATTGGAAAAAAAGATCAAGGAAATGCGCGAGTATGCGCTGGCCGAAAACGTCGAGCTGACAGATGAAATCGAGAAGCTCGAAGAAAAGGCGCGACGCTTGCGCGAGGAGATTTACAGCAAGCTCACGCCGTGGCAGCGTGTGCAGCTTGCCCGCCACCCGCAGCGCCCGTACACACTGGATTATATCGAGCGCATCATGGCCAACTTTGTCGAGATGCACGGTGATCGCGCTTTCGGCGACGATCCCGCCATCGTCTGCGGGCTTGGCAAGATCGATGAGAAGAAAGTCATTCTCGTCGGCCATCAAAAAGGCCGGGATACGAAACAAAAGCTTTACCGAAATTTTGGCATGCCGCATCCCGAGGGTTATCGCAAGGCGCTCCGCGTGATGAAACTCGCCGCAAAATTCAAGCGTCCCATCGTCTGTCTTGTCGATACGCCGGGCGCCTATCCGGGATTGGGCGCAGAAGAGAGAGGCCAAGCCGAGGCAATCGCGCGCAATCTTTTCGAGATGTCTCATATGCCGGTGCCAATCATCGTCGTTATTATCGGTGAAGGCGCAAGCGGCGGCGCGCTCGGCATCGGCGTCGGCGACCGCGTTTTGATGATGGAAAACACCTGGTACTCGGTGATTTCTCCCGAAGGCTGCGCCGCAATTTTGTGGCACGATAGCGCGAAGGCCGAAGAAGCGGCGGAGGCGATGAAGCTCACCGCGCCGGATTTATTGCAGCTCGGCGTCATCGATGCGATCATCGAAGAGCCGCTGGGCGGCGCGCATCAAGATCCGGAAGCGGCCGCGAAGATCGTGAAGTCTTACATCCTGCGCGCCATCGAAGAGATGGAAAAAATTCCGCATCAGGATTTGATCGACCTGCGCATCGAAAAGTACGGCAAGATGGGAGTCTTTGAAAGAGCGCAGCAAACCGCCGTTGCGCCATAGTTGTTTTTATCGTGAAAGATGATTCGTATTCACTCTGCAATTCCCGAGAATATTCAATTCTAATGAGCACCGATACCTCCGCACGAACCGGCGGCGCTGAACCCGGCGCCTCAACCTCGCAAGACGAAGTCGTCCTCTTGCGCTCGCTCGTTGAAGCCAGCAAATTGCTTAATTCCACTTTGGAGCTTGGTCCTCTTCTCAAGCTGATCTTACAAGTCGCCGCGGAGAACACCCGCGCCGATCGCGGCACGATTTATCTCGTCGATCGGCAGCGCAATGAAATCTGGTCGCGGGTATCGAATGGCGCAGAAATCGTCGAGATCAGGCTGCCATTAACCCAGGGAATTGCTGGGCACGTGGCCTGCACCGGCGAAATCGTTTCCTTGGAAAATGTGTATGACGATCCGCGCTTCGATCGTTCGACCGATCTGCGCACCGGCTATCAAACGAAGACGATGCTCTGCATGCCGCTGCGCAACAAAGAGCGCGACATCATCGGTGTCTTTCAAATTTTAAATAAAAAGAACGGCGCATTTAACCAGCAAGACGCGGTGTTCTTGGACGCGCTTTCCACGCACGCAGCGATTGCCCTGGAAAATGCGCGCCTCTATCAGGAAGCATTGGAGAAAAAGAGGCTGGAAGGGGAAGTTTCTGTTGCGCGAGAAATTCAACAACGCTTGCTGCCGGCGAAGATGCCGGAATTTCGCGGCTTCGAGTTTGCCGCCAAGAACATTCCGACATTCAAAGTCGGCGGCGACTATTATGATTTCCTTATGCTGCGGGATGGACGACTGGCTTTTGCCATAGGCGACGTCAGCGGCAAAGGCATACCCGCAGCGTTGCTGATGTCAAGTCTGCGCGCCGGCTTTCAAACTCAATTGCGCGAAGACAAATCTCTCACCTCGGTGGCGGACAAGCTCAACCGCCTGATTTTTCATTGCACCTCGATGTCGTCATTCATCACTTTTTTCTTCGGAGTGATTCATTCAAGAACAAAATATATCGATTACATCAATTGCGGCCACAACCCGCCTTATGTTTTGCGTCAAGACGGCAGCTTGAAAGATTTGCGAGAGGGCGGCCTGGTGCTTGGCATGATCGATGATGCAAAATTTTCTCGTGGCCGTGTTCTCTTATCGCCCGGAGAGATGCTCGTTTCGTTCACCGACGGGGTGACCGAGGCGCTGAACAAACGTGATCGGCTTTTTAGCGAGAAGAAATTAGAAAAACTAATTTTGAAGAATCGCCAACGCAAAGCCGGTGAGGTGCTGGAAAAAATCATCCAGGCGGTGCAATCCCACATCGGCGAAGCGCCGCAAAGCGATGACATTACGGCGTTGATTATTCGACGTATCGCTTGAAGAGATCAAAACGCATTTCGTAATGCCTAATTGAATCGCAGGAGTGTTCACATGCTTGATCACGAATTGCTGAAAATCCTCGCCTGCCCAAAATGCAAGGGCGAGCTTGAATACAAGGAGAAGGAAAACGAGCTGCTCTGTCATGCCTGCAAATTGAAATACGAAGTGCGGGACGATATTCCAATAATGTTGATTGACGAGGCAAAAGCCTTTTAAAAGGGCCGCCTTCTCCTTCCGCATCGAATTAGAGTTTTGATCACTGGGCAGGGTGAAAATGCTTGAAAAAACTTTGAGTTGCTGCCCGAGAAACCACTTGACTAATTGCGCCGATTATTTGTAAATTTTCGTCACTTTATGCAGGATTGCGCCGCCAGCCATTTTCAGACTTAAAAACCTATGGCATCGCTAAATCGACAGGTGCTGATTCTGAATCAGAATTATGAGCCGATGAGTGTGATTGCCGCAAAAAAGGCGGTGGTCTTGCTCTATCTCGGCAAGGTCGAAATCATCGAGCACCATTCGGAGTACATTCATTCGGTATCGCGCGCCTTGCCGTATCCCAGTATCGTGCGGCTGATGTCGTTCATCAACGTGCCGCGCAAGCGCGTGGTGCTGTCGCGGAAGAACATCTTGAAGCGCGACAACCATCGCTGCCAGTACTGCGGCTCGAGCCAGAGGCTGTTGACGGTGGATCACGTCATGCCGAAGAATCGCGGTGGGGAAGAGAGTTGGGAGAATTTGGTCTGCGCCTGTGTGCAGTGCAACAACCGAAAAGGCAATCGCACCCCTGAAGAAGCGGGTTTGCACCTGATGCGCCGTCCGCAGAAACCGAATCATCTGTTTTACATCCAGCATTTTGTCGGCATGGTGGACGACCGGTGGAAGCCGTATTTGTTTATGAATTGACTTTGATCTCGAATTGAAATCCTTAGAGCGTGCAATATGAGCGGAACGGAAGCGTTGCAGTCCGTCCAGTTTGTGACGAAAAATGGAAAACGTTTTGCCGTGCTCGGCGCTGAGGAGTGGGAAGCGCTCATTGAATGGCTGGAAACGATTGAAGACGTGCAAATAGCGCGTGAGGCGTTTGCTGAGTTGAAAGCCGCGGGTGGGAATCGTAAACGAGCTGGCTGGGTGGAATGGAAGGCTGTGGCGGGGGAGTTGGGGTGAAACGATACAAAGTTTATGTTACCCCCGATGCTTTACGCGAAATCAAAAGCCTTCCGGGTAATATCCGCCAAAGAGTAAAACGCGCGATCGATGCGTTTGCAGAGAACCCATGTCCTTCGGCAGGCAAAGCTCTGAAGTTGTCCGATGTGGATTATGATTTGTGGCGATTGAGATTAGACAAGTGGCGGATTGTTTATGCAATCACCGAAGTTGATAACACAGTGGATGTACTGGCAGTGCGCAAGCGCCCACCCTATGACTATGGGGACTTAGAAAAGTTGCTTGCAGATATAAGATGAGCACATGACAAAGAAACGCATCTTGAGTGGTATGCGGCCAACTGGCCGTTTGCACATCGGGCACTATGTCGGCGCACTCGAAAACTGGGTGACCCTGCAAGGAGAATTTGAGAACTTTCATTTGATTGCTGATTATCACTCGCTGACCACCAGTCTTGACACCTCGAAGCTTTACGACAACACCATCGACATGGTGATTGACTGGCTGGCGGCGGGCATCCGCCCTCTTGAAAGTCCCATCTTCCGTCAATCCCAAATCAAAGAGCACACCGAGTTGCATTTGATTTTTTCCATGCTGATCACCAAAGAGCGTCTGGAGCGCAACCCTACGCTGAAAGAGCAGGTGCGTGATCTCAACATGGAAACGCTCGTGTACGGACATTTGGGTTATCCGGTGTTGCAATCTGCCGACATCTTGCTTTATAAAGGGCAGGCAGTTCCGGTTGGCGAAGATCAGGCGCCGCATGTGGAAATCACTCGCGAGATCGCGCGGAAATTCAATAGCACTTACGGGCCGATTTTCCCTGAGCCGGAAACCAAGCTCACTAAGTTTGCGCGCTTGCCGGGCCTCGACGGCAAAGCCAAGATGAGCAAGTCGCTGGGCAATACGATCGTGCTTGCGGACGATCCGCAGACGATTGCCGACAAAGTTCGCACGATGGTGACCGACCCGCAGAAGATTCGCAGAGGCGATCCCGGCAGGCCGGAAGTTTGTAATGTGTTCACTTATCACAATCGCTTCAACGCCGTAGAAGTGCCAGAGATTGATCGTGATTGTCGCAGCGGCGCGCTCGGTTGTGTTGATTGCAAAAAGAATCTGGCGAATAAGATTGCCGATTTTTTCGCGCCGCATCGCGAGAAGCGAGCTTATTATGAAAGTCATCTCGATGAAGTGAAAGATATATTGCACGATGGAGAAAAGCGCGCGCGAGCGATGGCGCAGCAGACAATGAGTGAGGTTCGAGAAGCGATGAAGCTGGGTGAGGTTGACTCGTGAGTGATCAATTTCCAGCATGGAAATTCAAGAAGATATATTAATTTCTGTTCGCGCCGCCGCGGCCAAAAAAAATTCTCTATCTGCCTCACGCTTTGAGACAGATATCACGACCAGAGAGGATGATCACCATCCGAGAAGTTAGAAGTGTTGTTGAACATGGAGAAGTGATCGAAGACTATCCAGGAGATCGACGAGGACACAGTTGCTTAATGTTAGGTTTTGGGATAGACCGTCGTCCTGTTCACGTTGTTTGTTCACCCAAAGATGATTACTTGGCGATAATCACCGCGTACATTCCTGATGAAAAAGAATGGGAAGACGACTTTAAAACGAGACGCAAACCATGAAATGCATGTACTGTAAAGGCACAATGGAGAGAAAAACCGCTCCGTTTCAAATTAACCGAAAAAGTTATCACCTTGAACTGAGTGCTATTCCGGCGTGGGTTTGTGCTCAATGCGGCGAGGTGTATTTTGAAGAAGCCGAGGTAGAATCCATTCAGGAGACTCTTCAGGCCTTGGATGAACGGACTGAAAAATTGGCAGTCGCCGCGTAATTGGTGTTGAGAAGACCAAAACAATGATAGCGCGTAGTGCAACTCAACAAATAGCTCATGCGTGGGGTACGCTCCAATCTCTTGTGCCGGTTTCTCCTATCCGGAATGAGCGGCAATATGACCGAGCCATTAAAAAGTTAAACGAGCTTTTGGATATTGTAGGAGACAACGAGGCTCATCCATTATATGATATCTTGGATACCTTAGGCATTTTGATTCACGCGTATGAAGAGACTCATTATCCGGTTTCGCCGGTCACAGGAAGGGATGTGCTGAAGTTTTTGATGGAAGAACATCAGCTTGCCCCCTCGAATCTTCCCGAGGTAGGAGATGAAGTAACGATCTCGGAGTTGATTGCCGGCAAGCGTGAATTGAGCGTGGAAGATATTCGTGCGTTGTCCAAACGGTTCGACGTTTCACCGGAAACTTTTTTCTGAGATGGAAAGCTATTCAGAAAATGAGTTTGAAATTGCATCGCAGTGAAGTAATGACTGCGAATGGAGAAAAAATCTGGCTGGTCTATGATGAGAGCGAGGATCTGTTGGATATTTTTTTCGGAGAGAATGAACCGGCAACAGGTGTCGAGCTTACTGACCACATTTTATTGCGGCTTGATTGGAAAACAGGTCGCGCGGTTAGTTTGACGCTCCACCATTTTTCGGTTCTGACTGAGCGAACGGATTATGGACCGCGCAGTTTTCCATTAGATAATCTTGATGAATTGCCAGAAGATTTGCGAGAGTTGGCAGTTCGAGCGCTGACGACTGTACCGGTCAATCAATTTTTGAAATTATCTCATTTGAAAGAATCTCCAACAAAGCGAGTTCCGATTACTTATGTGGAACCGTATCGTTTTGCGTCTGCGACTTAAGACGGTAATATAGCAAATCACATCAGATGGCGGATTAACGACAATGCCCTATCGCGTCAAACTCGAAGCCTTTGAAGGCCCGCTCGACCTTTTGCTTTTTCTGATCAAGAAAAGCGAAGTGGAGATTTACGACATCCCGATCGCTGAGATCACCCAGCAGTACCTCGAATACCTAGAGATCATCACCCAGTTGGATCTCGAAGGCGCCGGCGATTTTATTTTAGTTGCTGCAACCTTGATTCGCATCAAAGCGCAGATGCTGCTGCCCAAGCCCCCTCTCGAAGAGGGCGAAGAGGAAGAAGATCCGCGCGCCGAGCTGGTGCGTCGGCTTCTGGAATACCAGCGCTTCAAAGAAGTGGCGGTGCAGATGAGCGATCTTGAAAACCATCAACGATTGCTTTTTCCGCGCGCGTTCTTTGATCATGACTTCGAGGCCAACGGCGGCAGCTATTGGCAGCCGCCGACGAATGTGACGCTGTTCGACCTCATGGGCGTCTTCAAACAAATTCTGGCACGTGCCACCGTCGAAAAGCAGCACACGATCGAAACTCTTTCAGTATCGACCGAAGAACAAATTGATTTTATCGAACAGGAATTGCAGATAAAAGATCAGTTGTTGTTTATGGCGTTGATTGAAAGGATGCCGACCAAAATGATGATGATCGTCACCTTCATCGCGCTTTTGGAATTGATCAAGCGCGGTCGGGTGAACATCATGCAAACCGGAAGTTTTGGAGAAATTTGGATCCGTCGCGCAGCGTAAACCCTGATTTCGAATCGTCGCACGAGTATTAAGAATCGGGGTTTTGTGTAAATAAGGCAAAAGTAAAGTGGAAGATCAGAAAACAAATCGCATCATCGAAGCGCTCATCTTTGCTTCTGACACGCCATTATCCGAAGATCGCATCAAAGAGGCGATGGAAGAGACCAATGGCCTCAACATCGAAGCCGCGGTCGATGCGTTGAACGATGAATATGCCGCAACCGGACGCTCGTTTTCAATTCAGCGCGTGGCCGGTGGTTATCATCTAGCAACGCTGCCGGAATATGCGACGTACATTCGCCAGCTTTATCTTGGCCGGCACAAGAATCGTCTCTCGCAAGCGGCGCTGGAAACGTTGGCCATCGTCGCTTTCAAACAGCCAATCAGCCGAATCGACGTTGCGCAGATTCGCGGCGTCGATCCCGACGGCGTTTTGAAAAATCTTCTTGACCGACGGTTGATCACCATCTCCGGCAGGTCGGAAGGACTGGGTCGCCCTCTGCTTTACAGCACCACGCCGGAATTTTTGCAATACTTCGGGCTAAACGATCTTTCGCAGTTGCCGAAGCCGCGCGAGATTGAAGAGTTGTTCGGCAAAGGTGAATATTCTTCTGAGTTGCTCGAGGCCCTGAGCCAGACTGATAATCCGGAAGTGTTAGAAAGTCTTGCGCCATCAGCAGGTGAGGCAGCGCCCGACACAGAAGCCGTAAGCGAAATGCCCGCGGCTTCAAATCTCGCACAAGAAAATGAACAAACAACGAATCCCGAAAGCGCTACCGAAGGCAATGCCGATCAAGCAGCGCGACCGGATGCCGGCGGAGAAAATCCGCCTCAATAAATATTTGGCGTCCTGTGGTCTGGGATCGCGACGCGCTTGTGATGTTATTATTGCCAATGGTGAAGTCGTTGTCAATGGCCAGCGGGTGCGAGAGTTGGGTGTGCAGATCGATCCCACGCATGATCGGGTGCGTGTGCGCGGCGAGGATTTGCAAGCGGCGACGATTCTGACTTACGTCGTGCTCAACAAGCCGGCGGGTTACGTAACGTCGGCGAAGGATGAAAAAGATCGGCGCACGGTTTTGGATTTGGTTAAAATGCCGGTGCGCGTTTATCCGGTGGGGCGGCTTGATCGTGAAAGTGAAGGCCTGCTCTTGTTGACCAATGACGGCGATCTTACTTTTCGGCTCACACACCCGCGCTTCAAAGTGCCGCGCCTCTATCGCGTGTTGCTTGATGCGCCGATTGCAGAGCCGCATGCCAAAAAATTTCGCCAGGGCGTGCGCATCGAGGAAGGCGATGTCGTCAGCGGCGAGATTAAATTTCCATATGCCGATGATCGCGCCATTTGCGAAGTGACGATTCATCAAGGGCGCAATCGGCAGGTAAGAAAAATGTTTGACGCTCTCGGCTATCGAACGAAAGGTTTGCAACGCGTAGCGATCGGGCCGTTGCAGTTGGGCAGATTGAGAATCGGAGAGTGGCGGCATTTATCGCCGAAGGAAGTTCAGCAGCTCAAAGAGGCAGTGAGAGTACCGGATGGAAATTTGCAGTAAGCGTGCAATGGAGTGATGGATTTATGGATCGATGGATAAATGGAACCACTGCTCCAATGACCATCAATCCAATAATCCAACAATCCATTTCTGCACATGCAATGCAGTCATTGACGAATTTATTGAGGCAAAAAGCAGTTCAGGAAAACGATCGATTGGGCGACGTTGCTTGAAAAAAAAACAATTCATCATCACGATTGACGGACCGGCTGGAGCAGGGAAGAGCACGACAGCCCGATTGGCTGCCAAAAGACTTGGCTTTGTTTATGTTGATACCGGCGCTTTATATCGCGCGCTGACGTTAAAAGTGCTGCGTAAGGGAATCGCGCTGAACGATAGCGTAGCCATCGAGCGGCTTGCCGTTTCGACGAATTTGGATTTGCGACTCGAAAACGGCCAGCAGCAGGTTTATCTTGATGGCGAGAATGTCACGAACGAAATTCGCACACCTGAAGTGACCAACAGCATTAGCCCGATCTCCGCGATGCCGCGCGTGCGCGAGCTGCTGGTGCAACGACAACGAAAAATCGCCGAAGAAAACAACGCGCCGGGAATCGTCATGGAAGGGCGCGACATCGGCACGGTGGTTTTGCCTCACGCCGATCTAAAAATTTTCATGCTCGCCTCACTGGATGAGCGAACGCGCCGCCGCCAACAAGAATTGACGCAACGCGGCGTGACCTGTGACTTCGCAAAGCTGCGCGAAGAAATTCTCCGCCGCGATGAGCAGGACACGCACCGCGCCGCCGGCGCTCTCCGCCGCGCCGACGATGCGGTGGATTTGGACACGACGAAACTCAATATCGATGAGCAGGTTGAATTCATCGTGGAGCAAGTGCGACGACGGGTATGAAGTTGATTATTTATCGGATGGCAAAATTTTTTGTATGGCTTTATCTGCACGCGATTTTCCGGTTTAAGGTGTACGGCCGGCAGAACGTGCCGAAACGAGGCGGCGTTTTGCTGGCGGCCAATCACATCTCGGCGTATGATCCGCCGGCGGTCGGCTGCGTTATTCCCCGGCCGGCGTATTTTATGGCGAAGAAAGAGCTTTTTGATAATCCGCTCAAGAATCTGATCATGAACATCGCGCGCTGCATTCCGATCGACCGGGGTGATGTAGGGCGCGCAACGATAAAACGCATCGGCGAGCTATTGAAGCAGGGGCAGGCGATATTATTATTTCCAGAAGGAACGCGCAGTCGCAACGGTGAGCTGCTCGCCGGCAAAGAGGGCGTGGGCATGATCGCGGTCCACAATAATGTCGACGTGGTGCCGGTGTACGTCGCCGGACTGTACAAAGTCCGCGGCTCGATTTTTCGCAGGCCTAAAATTTCGATTTCATTCGGCGAGCCGGTTCATATATCATCACTGATTGCCGGATCCGGAGAAAATCGCCGCGAGTTCTATCGCGTTATTACCGCTGCCGTGTTCGAGCGCATTCGAGAGCTTGGCAGCGGTTCACCGGCGCCGGGGTAATTTTTCGGCGCCGGATTTTTGAATACGGCT
>Ga0247727_10011746_pt1 | contig 15197 bp, 9 predicted proteins | sample WisWelCaveWW1625_FD_202498 | JGI IMG/M metagenome (GOLD analysis project Ga0247727, IMG submission 202498) | Biofilm microbial communities from Wishing Well Cave, Virginia, United States - WW16-25 | ecosystem: Environmental > Aquatic > Deep subsurface > Groundwater > Cave microbial mat | place... | reverse complement strand
TTAGTTTGGGCTGTGGCGTCGCTGCTGGCGCCGTGGGTGACAGGGCAAGAGAAGCCCACGCCGGCGGCGCAGCAGAAGCAGCCAGCGGCCACGCCACAGAAATCATCCCCAGCAGCGAGCGCGCAGAAGCATGCACGGGAGAGCTGGCCGGCAAAACACTGGCCAACGGCAACGCCCGCGGCGGCGGGGCTCGATGCGAAGCCGATCGAAGCGTTTGACGCGGACATCCGCAGCGGCAAGTACGGTTACGTGGACTCCATGCTGGTGATCCGCTGCGGGCGCGCGGTGTTCGAAAGCAGCTATCAGCACGACTACGACCGCATCTACGCCGAGCAGGCGCGCACGCGCGGCCCGCTCAATCATGACCTCGCAGGGCCGTACAACTACTTCAGCGCCGACTGGCACCCGTACTACCAGCGCGGCGCGCTGCACACCATGCAGTCGGTCACCAAGTCGGTGATGTCGGTTACGGTGGGCGTGGCGCGCACGCGCGGCGAGTTCCCGGACCTGAACACGCCGATCCTTAAGTTTTTCGATCTCGCCAAGGTAGCCAACGTGGATGAGCGCAAGCGCCGCATCACGATTCGTCATCTGCTCACCATGAGCGCGGGCATGGACTGGAACGAGAACGTGCCCTACAACGACCCGAACAATGCCGCCGATCAGATGGAGGCCAGCCGCGACTGGGTGCAGTTTGCGATGGACCGGCCGATGTTGAGCGAGCCCGGCACAGTATTTGCCTACAGCAGCGGCGCCAGCCAGATCATGTCGCACATTTTCAAGAAGGCGACCGGCCGGGACATCCGCGATTACGCCGCCGAATTTCTATTCAAGCCGCTGGGCATCGCGGATTTCTACTGGAAGCGCACGCCCACCGGGCTGTCCGACACGGAGGGCGGCCTGTACTTGCGCGCGCAGGATCTGGCGAAGATCGGCTACCTGTTTCTCAAGGGAGGCTTGTGGGAAAGCAAGCAAGTGGTGGCGGCCGATTGGGTGACGGCTTCCGTCACGCCCAGCATTGCCGTGGACGGCGGGCCGGTGCAGTACGGCTTGCAGTGGTGGCTGTCGCCCTATGGCGATGTGGCGGGGCAGTATGTGTGGGCCGCGCACGGCTTCGGCGGGCAGCGGCTGTTCGTACTGCCGGAGCGCGAGCTGATTTTGGTCCTCACCGGTTGGAACATTCTGACTCCGTCGCTCAATGCCCGCGAAGCCATCAACCGCATGCTCGTCGCGGTCCAGCAACCCACTTGCCGCGTTCCGTAGATTCTTGCGTCCATGGAAAGGCAACCGCTTATTGGTTTGAAGGCGGCTTCTGGCCCGGTGGCGGGGTAGACGGATCCTCAGACACGTCGGGATTCGTGATCTTCTCGCGGGTGTCCACCGCAAAGTGGACGTAGTTGCTCAGCATGTGGCTACGCCGCCAGCGCTTGCCGCGCTCATGGGCATAGATATCCACCGAAGCAGGAAGCCAAAACGTCTGCTTGCGCTCCTTGAACTTGACCGGAGCATACTCGATCACCATATGCTCGCTTTCGAAACGAAGCTCACGCGGGGGAGAAATCAGGTCCGTCTCGATTCGCAGAATCTGGTAGGAATTGGCAGCGACCCAAGCCCGGCCCTTGAAGCGCAGCCCGGCTGATCCCTGCGTGCTGGTGTAGGAGCGCATGCGGGGACGCTTGTCCTCGCGCTGACGGAAGTGGACGTACCATACCGGCTGGCCTTTCCAGCTTCCCTGGCCTTCGCACTTCATTTCGAAATCGCCGGCATAGTAGGGGTGGAAGACCAGCGCCATCGCAGCGAAGCCACTGGTACCCACCCCGCCGACCATGCGATTGCCGCGCCTGCCATCGCGAAGCTCTTCCACCCAAAGTACGCCGGGGCGAGGCTGACGGTACGCGAACATGTATTCGTACTCTGCCGATTCGGAACGGCCGAACCGGCCGTCCGCACCTACGAACATGTGGGTAGTCTTCTCCAAGCCGTTGACGTCTCCCAGGTGTTTGATCAAATCCACCACGCGCTGGCCGGCGCGACTGATCACGTCGTCTTGCGAGCAGGCGACATCGCTGAACACGGCAGGGGGCACTTCGTCCACGTCCTTGGGAGCCCATTCGCTGGCCGTGGGCAACGCCGCGCCAGGAGCGAGCTCGGGTGAAAGCGGGGCCAACGCACCGCACTCCATCAAATGGTTCGTTCCAGCCTACTGCCTGGAGGATGGATTGCCAACCTGTTTTTGGTGGTTCCGCACAAAGTCAGGGCTACCCTACCTTTAGCGATCACCAGGGAGGCGCACGTGGCGGCAAGGAGAAGAAACGTGGCAACATCTCAGCCGCAAATGAAGGGCACGATGATTCATCCGCGGGCGGCCGTGGTCCGGTTGCCCGGCGAATACGGGATTCGCGAAGGGCGCAAGGGCTGTCTGCGTCTCGACTACAACGAGAACACCGTCGGTTGCTCCCCCGCGGTGCGCCGAGCAGTGGCGCGGATGACGCGCGAGCAACTGGCCACCTATCCGGAATACGGCGAGGTACGCCGGAAACTGGCACGCCACTTCAAAGTGCACGCGGATGAGATAGTGCTCGCCAATGGCGCCGACGAGGCACTGCGTCTGGTTTACGACGCTTACGTCGAGCGCGGCGACTGCATCCTGCTGGTGGACCCCACTTTCCCCATGTACCGTATCTACGCGCAGCTTTTCGGGGCGCGCGTGGAAGCTCTGCGGCACGACAAGGAAATGCGCTTCCCGCAAGCGGGCGTGCTTGCAGAGCTGCGTCGGCGCCCACGCGTTTTTTTCCTGGCAAACCCCAACAACCCCACCGGCACACTGGTACCGCGCGCGGCGCTGGCGGAGATTCTGGACGCGGCGCGGCACACGCTGGTGGTGGTAGATGAAGCCTACTTCGAATTCTGCGGAGTGACCGTGCTGCCGTGGATTCGCCGCTGCCGCAACCTGGTGGCGGTTCGCACGTTCTCAAAAGCGAGCGGGCTGGCCGGGCTGCGCCTGGGCGTGCTGCTGGCTCATCGCGAGACGGCGGACGCGCTGCGCAGACCGCAACCGCCATTTCCCGTCAATGCGGCGGCGCTGGTGGCGGCAGAAGCGGCGATTCGCGACGGGGCGTACATCCGCCGCTATGTTGGCGAGATCACGCACGCGCGCGAGGAATTCTGCGCAGCCCTCACCGGCCTGGGCGTGCGCTGGTGGCCCAGCCCGGCAAACTTTGTGCTCGCGGATTTTGGCTCACGCGCCAGCGCCCTGCTGGGCGCGCTCGAAAGCCGTGGCATTCTGCTGCGCGACCGCCGGCCTGACTTCCCTCGCCCCGGCTACGTGCGCGTCACCATCGGCACGCGCCTGCAAATGCGGCGGCTGGCCCGCGCGCTGCAAGGCCTGCTGTGATGGCAGATGACTCGAAGGCAACCGATTCTTCCAAACCAAGGTTAGTGGAGAAAAAGAGGCGGCTTCTTTGCGGGCTCCTCAGGAGGTTCGTCCGGCACTTTGGGGCCGGCGATCTTCTGCTTGGTGTCCACCGCGAAGTGGATGTAATTGCTGAGCGAATGACGGCGGTGCCAGCGCTTGCCGCGGACATGCATGAAAGTTTCCGCGACGGAAGGCAGCCAGAATCGGCCCTTTCGACCTTGGAACTCCACTGGCTTATATTCAATGATGAATTGGATCCGCTCCAGTTGCTCATCGGGAATGGGAGCCACCATTCCAATTTCGATGCGAAGGATCTGGTAGGAATTGGCCGCAACCCATGCGCGGCCCTTGAGCGGAACCCAAACGGTGGCCCCGCGATGGTTGCGATGCCGGTAGAAACGCCCGGGCCGATCCGCTCGCTGTCGGAAGTAGAGGAACCACACCGGCTCGCCTTGCCAATTGCCCTGGCCCTCGCAGCGCACTTCGAAATCAGCGGCGAAGTGGGGATGGAAGATGAGCGCCATGGCCACCAGCCCGCTGGTCGCTGTATCGCTGATGGTGTCCGTGCCAAAAGCTCCACCAAACGTCCCGTTGCGCATCTCTTCCACCCAAAGCCGCTCGCGCCAACGCCGAATGGCAAACATATACTCGTATTTTCGGGTTTCCGAACGGCCCAGGTATCCCTTTGAATCGATAACAGTGTGCATCACCTCTTCCGCAGCATCTACGTCGCCCAAATTGTTTGCCAAATCCACCACCCGCTGGCCGACGCGCTCGATCACCTGCGCATCAGAGCATTGCACCTCGCGGAAAACCGCGGGCGGCACCTCATCCACGTCTGTGGGCGCCCATTCACGGGCGAGAGGCCCTGTGGCATCCGGCTCTGTCGTGGACGCAGCAAAAGGAAGCGCCCCTTTCGGCGCTGGACCGGCGCTGGAGCGCGGCTGGTTCGGCGCTGCCGATGCGCTGGCCGGAGGACTCGACCGGTCCGCCTCGGATTGTGCTGTTGATCCCCCGGGGCAAGCGCCGGAGTTGCCGCGCCAGTCGGCCATCATCTTGCGGGCTTTCTGCGCGCCCGGGTGGGCGGGATAGTCGGCTAGAAACTTCTCCAGCGTGGCGGCGGCTTGCTGCCGGTCGCCCTGCGCGGCGAAGATCTGCGCAAGCAGCAGTCGCGTATCGGGACGGCGGTTCGCAGAAATGTCCAGGGCCTGCTGGGCATGGTAGCGGGCTTTTTCGAGCTGCTGGAGTTCGAGAAAAACTGTAGCGAGAAGGTTGTGACTGTCCGGCGAGCGTCCATCCACCACCAGCGCGCGCTCCAGTGAACTGGCTGCGCCGGCCAAGTCGCCCTGCTGAAACAGCAGCCGGCCCAGCGCGCTTAAGGCTCCGACGTGCTGCGGGTAGAGCGCAATGGCCTTTTCGAAGCGCCGGCGTGCGCCGGCCCCATCGCTGCGCCTGACGTCCAGCATGCCCAGCAGGTACTGCACTTCGGGATGAGTGGGCGCCGCCTTCTCTGCGCGCTGGAGGCGCTTCTGCGCTCCATCCAAGTCGCCGCTGGACAAAGCGAAGATGGCCTCCTGCACTTCTTTTGCGACTTTGGGAGCCAACACGGGTGGGGCGGTGGCCGGCGTGGCGGCGGGAATCGAAATTGGAACCAGATGAACGAAGACCTGAACGTCACCGGCACCGCTTCGCAGGGTCGTGTCTTCGCTGGCGGCTTTGAACCCTTCGGCAGTTACTTCGATGGTGTAATCGCCCGCAGGCAGGTTGCGGAACACTGCGCCTTCGCCGGGGCCGGCCGTTTCGGTTAGAAGAATGGACCCCACCCGCTGGCGAAGCTGCACTACGGCCGGCACAGAAAGCGGCGCGCCCGTGGCGTTGCGCGCGTTGACGCGAATGGAGCCAAACTCCGCGCCCAAACCACCCGGCCGGGTGTCTGGTCGCTGCTCCTGTTGCTGTCCTCGCCCAGGCGACGCCAGCAGGCAGCACAATACAGCCGAAAAAAAAGCTTTACGAAGCATTGCCCGAACCACACCCTCAAATACACACCGAGCCTAGCGCAAACCACCGGCAATCGCCACTCTTCAGCTACCAATGTCAGCCGCGGCGGCACGATGCGCCCCTTCGCCAAATTGGCTCTGGAGTGCAGAGTGCCCTTGCATGGATAATAGCAGGTGGCGGGCAAGCGCCGCCTATGGAGCGCGCGGGTTATCGGATGGCAGCACAAAGCACCCTCGTTCAAACCACGTGTCCGATGGACTGCCCGGACACGTGCAGCCTGGAAGTGACGGTCACCGGCGGCCGCATCGAAAAGATCAGCGGCACGCGCGAGAATCCCCTCACCGCTGGGTTCATCTGCGATAAAGTGGCGCAGTTTGGCCGCCGCGTCTATCACCAGGACCGCCTGCTCTATCCGCTGCGCCGCACCGGGCCCAAGAGTGAAGCGCGCTTCGAGCGCATCTCGTGGGACGCCGCCATCGCCGAAATCGCCGCGCGCTTCCGCGAAATCCGCGAGCGCTGGGGCAGCGAGGCCATCCTGCCTTACCACTACGGCGGCTCGAATGGCTTCCTCAACGACGGCTTGCTTGACGACTATTTCTTCGCGCGCATCGGCGCTTCACGGCTGGCGCGCACGCTGTGCGCGGCGCCGGCATCGGCAGTCGCGCTGGGCATGTACGGCAAAATGCCCGGCGTGGCCTTCGAAGACTACCCGCGCGCAAAGTGCATCATCGTGTGGGGCGCCAACCCCAAGGCTTCGAACATCCATCTGGTGCCCTACCTCAAGAGGGCGCGAAGCAATGGTGCATTTGTTGCGGTGGTGGATCCGCGGCGCAACTTTTCCCCGGCGGAAGTGGACCTGCATTTGCCCGTTTATCCGGGGACAGACTTGCCCGTTGCACTGGCAATGATTCGGATGTGGAATGAGCAAGGGCTGCTCGACCGGAGGTTCCTTACGCAGCATGCCGGCGACGGGCTGGACACCCTGCTTGCCGCAGCGGCCGAGTGGCCACTCGAACGAGCCGCGGCTGCCGCGCGCGTGCCCGCAGAAGATATTGGCCGCCTGGCGGATGGTTACGCCGCCGCATCACCCGCGGTGATTCGCTGCGGCTGGGGACTGGAACGCAACCGCCACGGCGGGCAGGCCATCGCCACCGTCCTCGCCATGCCCGCGCTGCTGGGCAAATTCGGCATCCCCGGCGGCGGCTACACGCTTTCCAATAGCGGCGCGGGAAAACTCGACACCAAGAAGATCCTTGGTGATTTCGCGTGGACCACCCGCGAAGTCAACATGTCCCAGCTCGGCCTGGTGCTCGCGGGCACGGGCGGCCTGATGAACGGCAGCACGGGCAAGCCGCTTGACCCCCCGGTGGAAGCGCTCTTCGTTTACAACTGTAACCCGGCAGCTACAGCGCCCGACCAGGAGGCCGTGCTGCGCGGCCTCTTGCGCGAGAACCTGTTCACCGTGGTGCATGAGCAGGTGATGACCGACACCGCCCGTTACGCCGACATCGTACTGCCGGCAACCACGTTCCTCGAGCATCACGACATTCGCCGCGGCTACGGCGCCTACCTGGCCGGCGGCGTGCAGCCCACCATCCCCGCGTGCGGCGAAGCCAAGCCCAACGAAGAGGTATTCGCGCTGCTCGGGCGCGCCATGGGGCTGCCCGATGCGCCATTCCTTTGGGACTCCCTCGCGCTGAAGCGCAAGACCGCCGAGGCATTCACGCTGGCAGGAAAGCCGGCGGCCGTGGAGCCGCTGGTCGGCGGCGGGCTGGTCCGCTACGACTTCCCCGGCGAACGGCCTGTGCAGTTCGGCACGGTGTTGCCGCAAACGCCCGACCGCAAGATTCACTTCGCGCCCGCTTGCCTTGCGCCTGGGCCGTTCCATTTCGAAGCGGTAGCCAGTGACCACTACCCGCTGGCGCTGATTAGTCCCGCCACGTCGAAAATGGTGTCGAGCACGTTCGGCGAGTTCAATTATCCGGAACTGCGCGTGCTGCTCCACCCGCGTGACGCCGCTGCCCGCAACATTCGCGAAGGCGACCCGGTGCGGGTGTTCAATGAGCTCGCTGAGGTGCGCTGCCGCGCCCTGGTCAGCGAGCGCATGCGCGAAGGCGTGGTCTCCATGCCCAAGGGCGCGTGGATGAAGTCCTCCGCCAACGGCCGCACCGCCACCGCGCTCTGTCCCGCCACCACCGGCACCGGCGGCGGGGCTTGCTTCAACGACGCCCGCGTCGAAGTCGCCCGCAGCTAGTCGCTGTTGTAATACAAAATGTATTACGCTATGATGGTGGTGGAGGCTCTCGAATGTCTACCCTTCTCACGTTGCGGCTCGATAAGAAGAGGCGGCAGCGCATCACGCAAATCGCCCGCCGCAGGCGTGTATCTACCTCGCAGATGATTCGCACGGCCATCGATGCCTTGATTGAACGCGAAGAGGCGGCTGCCACTCCCTATGAGAAGATGGCAGACCTGATCGGCGTTGTTCGCAGCGCAGATCCCACTCTCTCAACAAATACGGGCCGCAAATTCGCCGAGCTCTTGAAAAAGCGCCGGGGGCAGTCTTGATCCTCGTAGATACTGGCCCGCTTGTGGCCATTGTGAGCGCCCACGACCAGCATCACGCAAGCAGCGTTGCGGCACTGGAAAAATTTCGAGAGCCTTTGAGCACAATTTGGCCGGTCATCACGGAAGCAATGTATCTGCTGAGAGGGTATCCGGAAGGCCAGGAAGCGCTCTGGAAAATGCTGCAGCGTGGCGGGATAGGGCTCTTGATGCTTGATCTGGACGACATTCCGAGAATCCAGGAGCTTATGCGCCAGTACAGAAACCGGCCGATGGACATGGCTGATGCCGCACTGGTGGCGGTTGCGGAAAGGGAAGGCCTGGGAACGATCTTCACCATGGACAAGAATGACTTCTCGGTTTACCGGCTACACGGCCGGGGGCGCTTCACGACCATTCCGTAGGGTTTGGCTGACAGATTGTTGCGTTTTCAAACGCGGTTGCGCGCGAGCTGGCCGCGTTCGTATTCCACCACTTTGGCGATGATCTGGTCGAGGGAAGCCTTGGGCCGGTAGCCGATGAAGCGCGCAATTTTCTCCAGCGACGGCACGCGCCGTTGCATGTCTTCGAAGCCTTCTTCGTAGGCCTGGTCGTAGGGGATGTAGCGGATCTCCGACTTGCTGCCGGTTAGTTCCTTTACCCGCTGCGCCAGCCCCTCGATGGTCACTTCCTGATCGCTACCGAGGTTGAATACTTCCCCGACGGCTTGCGGTGTGCGCATCAGCTTGCTGAGCGCCTCCACCACGTCGCCCACATAGCCGAAGCAGCGCGACTGCTTGCCGGAGCCATACACCGTAATCGGCTCGCCGGCCAGCGCCTGGCGCACAAAATTCGGCAGCACCATGCCGTACCGCCCGGTCTGCCGCGGGCCGACGGTGTTGAACAGGCGCACTACAATCACCGGCAGCTTTTTTTCCTTCCAGTAAGCGAGCGCGAGGAATTCGTCAATCGCTTTCGAGCAGGCGTAGCTCCAGCGGCCTTTGACCGTGGCGCCCATCACCAGGTCGTCGTCTTCGCAGAACGGCACCTTGGTGGATTTGCCGTACACTTCGGACGTCGAAAAAATCACCACCAGCTTCTTTTTCTTGTGCGCGAGGCCCAGCACGATTTCCGTGCCGCGGATGTTGGTCTCGATGGTGCGCACCGGGCTTTCCACGATCAAGCGCACGCCAACGGCTGCGGCCAGGTGAAAGATCACGTCGCAGCGGTCCACCAACTCGGCCAGCGCGGCGGACTCCAGGATGTTGCCGGTCTGGTAGTGGTACTTGGGGTTCGCGCGCAGGTGCTCGATGTTTTCGATCGAGCCCGTAGAGAGATCGTCGAGCGCCCACACCTCGTCGCCCTGCGCGAGCAACTGCTCCGCCAGATGACAGCCAATGAATCCCGCCCCGCCCGTGATGAGAATCCGCACCATCGCTCCTTCCAGAGGTGAAGCGGGAATTCTAGCAAACTCACGCCCCGGTGTTTCCTTTTCCATTGCAGGGGTGTGTCCGTCTTGCTTCCTTTACTTCCCTGCCTTTGCTACGCTGCTGGGTTCATGTCCACAGGCAACGGATTGCTGCAACCAGGCCGGTCCCTTCTCTGCGCAGTGCTGCTAGTAGCCACGGCGATGCTGTCGCTGGAGACGTTGCTGCCGCGCGTCTTCGCCGTCTATGTCGGTCCCAATTTCGTTTACTTCAGCATCTCCATCGCGCTGGTGGGGTTGAGCTCGGGCGGGATCATCGCGTCGGTGTGGGAAGACCGGTTCCGGCAGCGTCCGCGGCACTATCTGGTGGCAGCGGCGCTGTGGTTTGCCATGGCCACGCTTCTGGCCATCCTGCTGATCTGGGTGGCCGGGGAGCAACTGAACGCCCGCATTGACGGCATTTACGATCGCGTGCTGGCGCAAACCGGTGTGGGTGCGCCTGCTGCAATTCTTTCGCGCGCGATTGTTGTGCCTTCGATGCTGTTTGTGCTGGGGGCCGGCGTCGTGCTGACGATTCCCTTCTCCTTTGCCGGGTTGGCGCTCTCCCTCGCGTTCCGTTTCTGTCCGCAGGCCATCGGCAAGGTGTACGCGTTCGATCTGATCGGCGCCGGGCTGGGTTGCGTGCTGACGGTGGTTTCCCTCACGTGGCTCTCCGCGGCCAACGCGTTTATCCTGCTCAGCGGGCTGGCCGCAACCGGCGCGCTGTTGTTTGCATGGCCGGAGCGCGCCTCGGAACGCAAGCTGACCAACGGGACGCTGGCCACCATCGTGGCCATCGCGGCAGTCTTCGTTTTCGGAGTTACGGTGCGGCCGCCCTTCGAGTTCCGCATCCACCGTTACGCGCACCTGCGCTCGTTCCTCGACGGCCCGGCCGAAGAAACCCAGCGCAAGTGGACGCCGCTCGGCCGCATCGCCATTCTGCATCGCCTGTGGTCGCCCCCGCTCAATGAAAAGCCCAGCCGCCGCATGAAGCACATGGTGGCCATGGATCTGGGCGGGCACTCGGTGCTGGAAATGTTCGAGCCGGAAAATCTGGAGGTCATCAAACACACTTCCATCTTCACTGACGACGTGATGGAGTCCATCGTGGTGCCGGGCTTCTACCGCCCCGAGCTGCGCGAGTATCTGGTGCTGATGGCCGGCAACGGCCAGGACATGATGCGCGCCTGGGCGTGGTACGGGGACAAGATCAACCTGCAAGGCGTGGAGCTGAATCCGGTGGTGTACGAGTTCGGCTTCGATTACCCCGAGGCCAGCCTGCGCGATTTCTTCTCGAAGCCCAATGTGAAAATGAACATTGACGAGGGCCGTTCCTTCGTCGAGCGCTCGCAGAAAAAGTTCGATTTGATCCTGCTCTCTTACAGTGGCGCGACCTTTGCCACCGGAACCGGCTCGCTGGCTTCGACGCCGCAGTTCCTGTTCACCCAGGAAGCCTACGCAGCTTACCTGCGCAAGCTGAATCCCGGCGGCGTGCTGGTGATTGCCGGCGGCACGTCACCGAGCGAATTGCCGGACTCGATGCGCACCTTCGTTTCCGCGCTGCGCGAAGTGCAGCCGGGCGCCGACCCGCGCCAGCACATCGTCTGCTACCAGCGCAAAGGCGCGCCGCGCAGCGAGCAGTACACCGTCTATCATCGCGACCCGCTCCGCGCAGACGACGTGCGGCGCATCGAGCAGGCCATCGGCCAGCACAATCTGGCGGTGACCTGGTCGGCCTACACGCCTTCGCAGCATCCGCCTGTGGCGGAGTTCTTCACGCAAGCCGATCCCGGCTCGCCGGATGCGCCGCTCACGTTTCGCAACATGGCTTTTGAGCGCATCCACACCGACAATCAGCCGTTCTACTACTTCAGCCTGGTGTGGGGCACCATCGGCGGCTACCTGGTGATTGGCTACATCCTGACGATGGTTTCGGCGCTGGCGGTGGCAGTGATTTTTCTGGTGGTGCCGCTGGCGCTGGCGCGCCGCCGCCAGCAGGGCGGAGCAAGTGTCTCAAAATTCTATTTGCTGGCTTTCGGGCTGCTCGGCGCAGGGTTCATCCTGATTGAGGTGGGCTCGATTCAGAAGTTCGAGCTGTTTCTCGGCAACCCCACGCTGACGCTGGTGGTCATTCTCTCCACTTTGCTGATCTGGGCCGGCGTGGGCAGCTTCTATTCCAGTCGGCTGTTTGATTCCGGAGTGCTCTCGATCCGGCGCGCAGCGTTCGGCGTGGTGCTGTACGGAATCTTCGTGCTGTGGTTCCTCAATAGTTTGATCTACCGCGTGATGGCTCTGCCGCTGGGCGCCAAGATTGCCTTGATCGCGCTGGTGCTGCTGCCGATGGGCTTCCTGCTCGGCAACCTCTTTCCGCAGCTCATCCGCCGGCTGGGGCCGGAGCAGCAGCAGTTCATCCCGTTGGCCTGGGCGCTGAACGGCGTCTTTTCGGTGGCCGGTTCCAACCTCGGCGCAATCATTTATCTTTTCTGGGGCGCCACCGCGGTGGTGGTGTTTGGCCTGTTGTGCTATGCGGTTCTCGGCGTGGCCGCAACTGCGGTTACGCTAAAGACAGGAAGCTAAGAAGTGAGGAGGTAAGGACGTGAGAACGCGTGGACGCCGCCGTTTTTCCTCACTTCTCCTCTTCCCCATCTCCTCACTTCTTTCCATTCGGACTTGGATGTCGTTTCCGTCCTGACGATGGAAAATTTCGGCCCATTCCATTTGCCTTTTTCGTTCTGTGCGACAGCCGCCATCGCGGTCGTTGCGGGCCTCCTGTATTTCACGTGGCGCAAATGTTGTGGCGAAGCTGCCGCCTGGATGGCCCTGCTGCTGGCGGGCCAGGCATGCGCGCTGCAACTGGTGTGGGCCGGCCCGAACATCCGCCTTCAGATGTTCCGCGGCTGGGGCGAGCTGCTGAAGGGCCCGCGCGCGATCTTTGTCGGTGCGCTGCTGCTGCACGCGGCGCTGGTGCTTTGGGGGATGCGGCGGTATTGGCTGGCCGTACGAAGCCACACGATGCGCTTGGTGTCGTGGCCACAGTTGCTGGTGTTACTTGTCCTGCTGGCCTTTAGCGCAACGACCATTGCGCCGGAGTGGGCGCAGTCGCTGGCTGCGGGCGATTGGCGCGGCCTGGCCATCCGCACCGCCACCCACGGAACCAAGGTCGCTCTCGGCCTGCTCATCGCTGTTACCGGCCTGCTGAACCTGATTCTCACCGTCGCGGCCCTGCCCGAAGCGCGTTGGGAACGCGTGGTGACGTGGTGGCGTGGCAGCGAGCGGCGCTGGCTGCCCTGGGCGGCAGCGGCTTGGGTCATCGTGGTGTCGTCGCTATTAGCCTGGCTGGTGTTGGAGCGCGTGCCGCACGTTCCCGACGAAGTCTGCTACATCTTTCAGGCCAAGTATTTCACCGAGGGGCGATTGTGGGTTCCTCCCCCGCCCGACAAAGATGCATTCTTCATTCCGTTCACCATCATCGAAGACGGCCGCTGGTACGCCGCCACCACGCCCGGCTGGCCCGCGCTGCTGGCGGTTGGCTACTTCTTCGGCGTGCCGTGGCTGGTGAACCCGCTGCTGGGCGGGATCACGATTCTGCTGGCACATGCGTTGCTGCGCCGGCTCTATGGCCGCGGCGTTGCCGATGGCGCCGCGCTGCTGCTGGCGGCGTCGCCGTGGCTGTTGTGGATGAGCGCCAGCCTGATGCCGCATCCGGCTACGCTGGTGTTTGTTTTGCTCGCGCTACTGGGCGGGTGGCTTGCGCGAGAAAAAGGCAGCATGGCCGGCGGCGCGCTTGCCGGTTTGGGCTGTGGCGCGCTGCTGCACGTGCGGCCGCTGGAAGGGGTCATCGTGGCCGCGGTGGCGGGGCTGTGGTGGCTGGGCGGTGGGAAAAGGCTGCAAGTGGCCGCACTTGCTGCGGCCCTGGTTACGGGTGGCGCGATGGCCGGCCTGTTCCTCGCATACAACAAAGTGCTGACCGGCGATTGGACGCAAACACCCATCAACAAGTATCTCGATTCTGTGTTTCCTCCGGGTTCCAACCGGCTGGGCTTTGGCGCGGACATCGGCGCATGGGGCTGGACGGGCCTCGACGCCTTGCCCGGTCACGGGCCGATTGACGTCTTCATGAACACCAACCAGAACCTGCACCTGGTGAACTTCGATTTGTTCGGCTGGATGTGCGGGTCGCTGCTGCTGGTGTTTCTGCTAGGAACCCACCGGCGAGCCAAAGGTGCAGGAGCCGGCCCCGCCGTGCGTTCAGCCGACCGCCTGATGTGGGGCCTGCTGCTGAGCACCATCGCGGGGCTGAATCTCTACTGGTTTGCGGGCGGAGCGGATTTCGGCGCGCGCTACTGGTATCTGGTGATCCTGCCCTGCGTGGTGCTGACCATCCGCGGAGCACAAGCTCTGTCGAGCAAGACCCAGGAGGCAGGTATGCCGCCGGGCGCGCCCTCACGCGTTTGGGCATTGGTGGCGCTGGCCGCGGCGGCTGGAATGGCGACGCTCCTGCCCTGGCGCGGCCTCGACAAATATTGGCATTACCGCGGAACCAGTGCTGCGGTTCGCCGCCTCGCCACGCAACAGGGATTTGGTCGCAGCCTGGTGATTATCAACGGACTCCCCTGGCCGGAGTACGCTTGCGCTTCCTATCTCAATCCGGCGGTTCTGTCGCCGGACTATGAGGGGCCGGTCTTTGCCCTGCCCTCCGGTACAGAGTCTCTCCAGCGCGTGCTGGCCGCATTTCCAGAGCGGCCAGTCCATATCCTGCACCCTGCCCCTGAAACGCCGGGAACCTTCCAAATCGCGCGCCAGCCCTAGGTTGTTCCACAGGTTATGAAAAACATTGCGGCTTTTTGGACGTCAGTCGCCATCGGAGGCCGCCGGAGAATGGCTGTGAATTTCTCTCCCATTCGGGATTCCGCATTGCAAGTTGTCAAGATTAATGAGGATAGGGGCGACTGTGCGCCTCTGTGGGTGGAAGGTACGATTTTCGGTGTTCCGCTTGCGAGCAGAATCGGTAAGCCGGGCCAGAATCGTGTCCTGAGGGGGACAATTGGCCATTTCCGCAGTCGCAAAGGCCCCCGCAACCTGGGTCCAGGTGCGAAGCTCCTGCCGGTCGTGTGGATCCACGGATCTGGAGCGTTTCCTCAAGCTTGGCGAAGTGCCGCTGGCCAATGCTTTTGTCTCTCCGTGCCAGAGAATCCAACCCGAACCTACTGTTCCCCTGGAGGTGTTCTACTGCTGTGGTTGTTCTTTGATTCAACTCCGGCACGTTGTTGATCCCGAAGTTCTGTTCTCACATTACTTGTATCGCTCCGGAACCAACGCGACGATCTTCGATCACAATGAACGGCTTGCGGCCCAGATCATTCAGAAGCTGCAACTCGATTTTGAGGATCTGGTTGTGGAAGCGGCCAGCAACGACGGCAGCCTGCTCTCCTGCTTCCGCCAGCGCGGGATTCGCGTACTGGGTGTGGATCCAGCCCGCAACATTGCGGAGTTGGCCAGGCTGGCCGGCGTGGAGACTTGGGCCGAGTTCTTCGATGATCAAGTGGCCGAGCGAATTCGCCGGGAGATGGGCCCGGCCCGCGTCGTGATTGCCAATAATGTGTTGGCCCACGTGGACGAGCCCGTCGGCTTTCTTGCAGCATGCCATTCGGCGCTTGCGCCGGAAGGATTTGTGGTGGTGGAGGTTCCCTACCTGGCGGAAATGCTGGAGCATCTCGAGTACGACACCATTTACCACGAGCACCTGTGCTATTTCTCGGTGACGGCGCTGGTGAG
>Ga0247727_10011745_pt1 | contig 15197 bp, 9 predicted proteins | sample WisWelCaveWW1625_FD_202498 | JGI IMG/M metagenome (GOLD analysis project Ga0247727, IMG submission 202498) | Biofilm microbial communities from Wishing Well Cave, Virginia, United States - WW16-25 | ecosystem: Environmental > Aquatic > Deep subsurface > Groundwater > Cave microbial mat | place... | reverse complement strand
CCTTGAATTTCTAATCCTGCTTTCACAATATTCTCCGCATGATTAGTGTTTGGAGTTGGAAGCCCGCTGGCGCACATGTAGGCATCTCCGATTGTTTTAATCTTTTCTATATTGTATTTGGAAATTACTTCATCAAACTTCTTGAAAAGAAAATCCAATTCGCTCACCAATTCTTCTGCTGAAAGTTTTTCAGCAATGGTGGTGAAGCCCTTGAAGTCAGTGAACATTACAGTTACGCTTTCGTAATGCTTTGCTGTTGCTTTGCCGTTTCTTTTTAATTCTTTTGCTGTTTCAGCAGGAAGAATATTCAATAAAAGTTTCTCACTCTTTCTTCTCTCTCGGAAAATGAAAACAGAAAGTATAAGCACAACCAGCAATCCTCCCGCTACAGACCAGATAATTATTTTTTGTCGGTTGAGTTGTGCGTCCTGTAATTCTTTGTCTTTATTGAGCAAGGTGATTTGCTGTTCTTTCTTTTCGGTTTCATACTTGGTACTCATCTCGGCTATCTGTTTAGAACTTTCTTCATTTAAAATGGTATCTTTCATTTGAGCGTATAGCCCATGATACTGATACGCATTTTTGTAATCATTCATTTTTTCAGATGTTTGCGATAATTCTTTGTATGCTTCCATCATTAAATCCTTTGCCCCGATTGCTTTGCTCAGAGATAATCCCTTTTGCAGATAATTGTTCGCTTTAACGAAGTCATTTTTGTCTTTGTATAAACTTCCGATGTTGTTGTGAGAAAAAGCAATGCCATTTTTGTCGCCAATTTCTTCCTTGATTTTCAGCGAGGCAAAATAATTTTCCAATGCCTTGTCTAAGAGTTCCCCTCTCCTTTGGAGTGGGGCTGTGGGTAAGACGGCTTGGTAAGCATAAGCATTTCCGATGTTATTGTAAGAAGCAGCAATGCCTTTTTTATCTCCTATTTCCTCTCTTATTTTTAAAGCAGCAAAATGATTTTCCAATGCCCTGTTATATAGTCGCTCTAGATACGCTGCGCTATCGGGACTCGCTGCGCTCGCTTGCTCATAATAAGTATTTCCGATGTTGTTGTAAGAAGAGGCAATGCCATTTTTATTTCCAATTTCTTTATAGATTTTCAGCGAAACAAAATAATTTTCGAATGCCTTCTCATAATTGCCTTGCAGCCGGTAAATAATTCCGATGTTGTTGTAAGTAGAGGCAATGCCTTTTTTGTCGCCTGTTTCTTCCCAGATTTTGAGTGAAGCCAACTGATTTTCCAATGCCTTGTTATAATTGCCTTGCTGCCGGTAAATAAGTCCGATGTTGTTGTAAGCATTGCCAATGCCTTTTTTGAAATTCAGTTTAAGCCCAAGTGCTAAGGCATCGTTTCCATAGTTCAATCCTATTTCATAATCTCCGAGAAATTGAGATTCACGGGTTAACAAATAGAGATGAATTACTTTGTTGGTGTCTTCTTTATCTTTTTTGAGGAGAGTTAATAGCGAGTCGATTTGCGGATTAGTGGATTGGGAAAAGCAAAAGGAAGTAAACAACAGACAATAAACAAAAAGTATTTTTTTCATCTTTCAAAACTACACTTTCTCCACAAAATACATTTCAATCTCCCCTTTGTTTTTGGCAGAGATTTTTCCCCTGTGAATGCAAGTGAATTTATCTTTCACGTGTTCGTGAGTACTTCCCGAGATATTTATTTTCCCTGCTTCTCCAGAAGATTCCATTCTTGATGCTGTGTTCACAGTGTCTCCCCAAATATCATAAGCGAACTTTTTATCGCCAACAACTCCGGCAGTAACAGGTCCTGAGTGAATCCCCATTCTCAAACTCCATTTATTATTCTGTTCTTTCATCCATGTTTGAATCTCAATTCCCGCTTTCACAATGTTCTCCGCATGGTTAGTGTTTGGAGTTGGAAGCCCGCTGGCGCACATGTAGGCATCTCCTATCGTTTTTATTTTCTCGATAGGATATTTTGAGATGATTTCATCAAACTTCTTGAAAAGAAAATCCAATTCACTCACCAATTCTTCTGCAGATAGTTTTTCGGCAATGGTGGTGAACCCTTTGAAATCCGTAAACATTACTGTTACGCTTTCGTAATGCCTTGCGGTGGCTTTGCCGTTTCTTTTTAATTCTCTTGCTGTTTCAGCAGGAAGAATATTCAATAAAAGTTTTTCACTCTTTCTTCTTTCGCGGAAAATGAAGATGGAAAGTATAAGCACAACCAGCAATCCTCCCGCAACTGACCAGATAATTATTTTTTGTCGGTTCAATTGTGCATCCTGCAATTCTTTGTCTTTATTGAGCAAGGTGATTTGCTGTTCTTTCTTTTCGGTTTCATATTTGGTTTGCATTTCGGTGATTTGTTTGCTGCTTTCTTCATTCAGGATAGAGTCCTTAACTTCCGCATACCGTTTATGATATTCGTATGCGCTTTTAAAATTTCCCAGTATGGAATCGCATTGGGAGAGATTCAGGTAATTTTCTTTTACAATGGGCTTGGCATTTATTTCCAACGAAATCTTCAATGACTGAAGCAAACTTTGTTTTGCTGTTTTAACATCTCTTTTCTTCAAAGACAAATTTCCCATGTTGTTATACGAGGTGGCCATTCCCTGCTTGTCATCGACTTGCTCCTGTATCCTGAGCGCTTTGTTATAATACTCCAGCGCCTTATCGTAATTGCCCTGATCATCGTATAAACTGCCAATGTTGTTGAAAGAAACGGTCATGGCTTTTTTATCTCCTGATTCTTCCTGAATCTGCAATGCTTTGTTATAGTATTCCAGCCCTTGCTCATAATTTTTACTCTCATGGTGAATAATTCCAATACATACGTAGGAAACAGATAGCCCGCCTTTGTCGCCAAGTTCTTCCACCAGAGGCAGTGCTTTGCCGTAATACTCCAGGGCTTTGGTATAATCGCCCATATAGTAATGAATGATTCCAATGTTGTTAAATGCACCCGCAATTCCTTTTTTATCTCCCACCTGCCCGCCCGGCATCTGAACTTCTTCATAAAACTTCAGCGATTTAAAATAATATTCCAACGCCTTGTCATATTCACCTTTGTTCTTATAGATTAAGCCGAGATTGCTGTTAGAAGAAGCCATTCCCTTTTTGTTATTCATCTCTTCAGCAATTTTTAACGATTTAGAATAACATTCCACCGCCTTATCATATTCGCCTTTATAAAAATGAATCAGCCCTATATTGTTGTGGGCAATGGCAATTCCCTTTTTAAAATTTATTTCTTTGGCAAGCACATGCGCTTCTTCTCCATATTTCAACGCACGCTCATAATCGCCCGTGTTCAATATTTGCCAACTTATCATATTAAGGGTAATTACTTTATTGGTATCCTCTTTAGCGGTTTTGAGCAGGGAGATGAGGGAGTCAATTTTGTTTTGCTGGGCAAGCAAGGCGAAATGACAAAAACAAATACTGAGTACGAGAAGCAGATATTTTATTTGTCGTGTCAAGGTGTTATTGTCTTTTTAGTTTCCGCACTAAGCAGAGGTAGCGCGTACTGGAGGGAGGTATATTCTTTTCTTATTAAACTCCCGAGAATAGATTTTTATATTTTATACTGCAACCCTATTCCGAATAGTTTTCCGTCTCCTTTCAATCCGAATTTGTAAGGGGTGGAGCCCTGCGTGTCAGTTATTTCTCCGTTCTCGTAATTGAATCCTTCAAAAGCAAAGCGCAGATTAATTCCGAAATGAGGATTCTTGCCGAAATAAAACCGGGTATTTAGTCCAACGCTGTATCCTGTTCCGCTTGCTTTTGCCATGGCGCTGTTGGTTGAACCACCGCTGGTAACATCTGCTGTGTATTTAAAATTGGAATAGCCAAACTCTCCCGATACAAACATGTCGACATGATTTGTGCGAAGGAAATGAAGATTCACAAATCCGTTAAAATCAATTCCGCGGGCGTTCTCATTTGTGTTGCTTGAATCGTTTCCTTCAATATAATTATTGTAACCCAGCCGGGCGCCTGCTCCAAGCCAGTTCAGCACTCCGTACTCAAAGGTTAATGGAAAAACAAATGCGCCAGCACCGTCATCGTCATCGGTAACGTTGGTGTTGCTTTTATCCTCCCACGTTGTTTTATAAATGCCAAGCCCGCTTCCAAGCCCTATAATTTTGCTTCCCTTTTCAAATGACTGAGCATTGCCTGCAATAATAATTGCCATGAATAACAGTGACGGGATTATTTTTTTCATACAAATGATTTATTTTCGGTAAAGATAAAAATAATAAGTGCAGGGTCACTTGGCAGGGGACTCTGCTTAGAAAGGCACCAAAGATTTGCCACAAAGTTGTTGCTTCAAATTTTAAAAAGTCAATATATAACTTATATTTTTCAAAAGCTTCTTGGTTTTGGGATTTATTATCACTTTCCACTTGTATATTTTTAATCTTGGTATATTATAATTGCAAACCTACCCCCTTTTTCCGCTTTCCTAAAAAATGTTAAAAGATATTTTATTGAAAATAAGTTGTTGTTTTGGTAACCAGGATAGATAACCCCTTTTCTGAAACAAATAATGCTTTATCTGTAACGAATAATCCCTTTTCCATAACAGACAAACCTTTATCTGTCACAGACTAACGTCTAACAAGATTGATTTGTCTTCGCATCCCAACGGAATTTATTTTCTGCAAATCAAAACAGAGCAGGGGAGTGCGGTGAAGAAAATTATAATCAGCAAGTAACTCGTTTGACGTTAAACATCTAACGGATGTTTCATTACAACTCCCCCAGATTATATCCAATCGTAAAATGGAACTGTGATTTCTGCATGCCGGGCTTGTAGGGAATATCGTCAAACCTCCATCCGTAATCAAAGCCCAGCATTCCGAACATCGGCAGGAAAAACCGCAAGCCGATTCCGGCAGAGCGCTTCACATCAAAGGGTTTGAAATCCCGGATGTTCGCCCATGAATTTCCGGCTTCTGCAAACGCAAGTCCGTAAATGGTAGCGCTCGGATTAAGCGAAATCGGGTAGCGAAGTTCCATAGTGTATTTGGTAATGGATGCAGCGCCCGGGTTGTTCATTGGTCTTTTGTAATCAAAGACCTCTCCGTCATCATAGCCGCGCAGGGCAATGATTTCGCGCCCGTCCAAAGGATTGTATCCTGTGAGCCCGCTTCCTCCGAGATAAAACCGCTGAAAAGGTGTGAGCCCTAATTCCTTATTATAGTAGCCCAGCCATCCGTAACCGAGTTTTGCATAAAGCACCAGCGGATTTTTTCCTCCCGTGAGCCGCGTGTACCAGGCGGAAGTAAATTTCAGTTTGTAATACTCCAGCATGTTGTATTTCTTTTGCGCGGAAAGAGTAGAGTAGTCAACATCTTTTTTGAAAACAGACCAGGGAGGAGTTGCCTGCGCGGAAAAAGAATTCTGCGAACCGCTCTTGGGAAAGATTAAATCATCCACCGAGTTGCGCGATAAAACATATTTAAAGTTAAGGTCATTTGAAAAACCATCGGTGAAGGTAAAAACGCTGCGATAATTTTTCAGGGCGTAATATTGGTAATTGATTTCATATTGAACAGAAAAGAAATCATCAGGAACTTTTTTTCTTCTTCCGAGTCCTAATGATATTCCCCAGATATTTAATTTACCAAATTGCACATCGCTCGATGTTCTTCCATTTGTAATTCGGTTCACATAGGGAGTAATGCTGAATGAGTTTGGTTTTTTTCCACCCAGCCATGGTTCGGTGAATGACATATTGAAAGATTGATAGTATGCTCCGTTTGATTGAGCGCGCACACTCAGGCGCTGTCCGTCACCGGCAGGAAGCGGCTGCCAGGTGCCTTTCTTGAAAAAGTTGCGCGTAGAAAAATTATTGAACGAGACACCGAGCGATCCCACCACCCTGTTTTGTCCGAACCCTCCTGAAAGTTCCAATTGGTCAGACGATTTTTCTTCCACCACATATTCAATATCCACGGTTCCGTTTTCAGGATGGGGAACCGGATTCACACCGAGTTTTTCAGAGTCGAAATATCCGAGTACAGAAAGTTCGCGCTGCGAACGAATGACATCGCTCCTGCGAAATAATTGTCCGGGGCGCGTGCGTATCTCGCGCATGATAACATGGTCGTTTGTTTTGATGTTGCCTTTTACGGTCACTTTGTTGATGGTTGCCTGCTTGCCTTCATAAATCCTTATCTCCATGTCAATGGAATCGCCCACCACCAGGATTTCCACAGGTGTAACCTGGAAAAACAGGTAGCCGTCATCCATATAAAGAGAACTAATATCTGTTGAGTTTGCGTTCATCATCAGGCGTGAATCAAGCAAGGACTGGTTGAACACATCGCCCTTTTTTATGCCGAGAGTTTTATCAAGTTCTTTAGAAGAATATTTTGAATTGCCCACCCAGGTGATGTTTCGGAAATAATATTTTTTCCCTTCGCTCAGGAAAATCTCAATGGCAAGATTCTTTTTATTGCTTTTCGCCTCAGGATTTTTTAATTCGGAAATGTTTTGGTTGATTTTATGCGCAACAGAAATATATGAAACAGTATTCCCAACCACTTTTCGAATAGTAGAGGATACTTCTGAAGGAAGAGAAAGTTCTCTCACTTCACCCCAGATGCTGAACATGTACACACTGTCTTTCACGATTTTCGCGTCACGAAATCCTTTCGACAAATACTTTTCAATCAAGTGTTGCTTATCTTCTTCGTATTTGGATTCGAGCAGCGTGTGTGAATTGAAAATGGCGTGCCACCGTTTGCGCTTGGTATCCTTCATGGTGCGCCTGAGTTTTCCGCTTGTCATATTCTCATTTCCATGAAACTCAACTTCCCTGATTCTTACTTTCTTTCCTTTGTTCACGCTGATGTAAAGTATGACGCTGTTTGTGAGCGCGCTGTCTTTTTCCTGCGCGACAATCACGGTCGCGTTCATAAATCCTTTGTCAACCAGATGTTCGAGCGTTAAGTTTTTTGTGGTAACCACAAGATTTTCCGTAACCACTTTTCCGCGATTAAGATGGAGTTTCTCTTTCAGGTCGTCAATTTCTCCTTTCTTCAATCCGCTGAAAGAAAATTTTGAAAGACGAGGGCGCTCTTTCACTTGTATTTCCAGAAAAATATTTTTCCCCTGTATTTTTGTGGCAACAATTTTCACATCTTCAAAGAAACCCTCCTTCCAAATATTTTTAATGGCGGTGGATGTCGCGTCTCCCGGTATTTTTATTTTATCTCCCACATACAATCCGGTGATGGCAAGCAGCACGCTGTTGTCGAGCGAGCCCGCTCCTGAAATTGTTACGCCTGCTATTTCGTATTCCACAGGTTTTGCGTAATCAAGCGAGAGTGTGTCGGAAGAAATCAGTTGTTGGGAGAAAGAAGCAGCAGTAAGCAGTAAGCAGTAAGCAGTAAGCAAGAAAAAATGCAATGTGAATTTTTTAGCAATCATTTTCCGGGGAAATATTTCTTGAAAGATAGTTTTTGTAACGCAGTTGATTTAAAGTTATTGTTTGGATTATTTTTTGGTTATTGCCAACTGCCTATTGCCTGTTGTTTACTGTTATCTGCTCGCTTGTTTTTCCAAACCGTCTTTCCCTGTTTTGGTAGCCGAGAATGGCTTCGTAAAAATCTTCTTTGTGAAAATCAGGCCAGAGTTTTTCGGTGAAATATAATTCGGAGTAGGCAATCTGCCATAGGAGAAAATTACTGATGCGCTGCTCTCCGCTGGTACGTATCAAAAGTTCGGGGTCAGGAATTTCGTTCGTGCTGAGGTGTTCTCCAAAAAGTTTTTCGTTTATTTCTTCAGGAGAAATTTTACCCTGCTTTACTTTTTCCGCAACCTGTTTCACCGCCTCAATGATTTCCCATTTGGAACTGTAACTCAGCGCAAGCACAAGCGTCATTCGGTCATTGGTTGAGGTTTGTTCTATCGCATCCATCAATTCACGGTAACAACTTTTAGGGAGAGATTTCAAGTTGCCGATTGCTTTTAAGCGGATTTTATTTTTGTTCAGTGTCTTCACTTCTTTATGAATGGTGCTCACAAGAAGTGCCATCAGCGCGTCCACTTCGGCTTTCGGGCGGTTCCAGTTTTCAGTAGAGAATGCATAAAGGGTGAGGTATTGAACGCCAAGTTCTGCCGCTGCTTCAGTTACTTCGCGCACTGCCGCCACGCCATTCTGATGCCCGAAAATCCGCAATTTTCCTTTTTGTTTTGCCCATCGCCCGTTTCCGTCCATGATGATGGCAACGTGCGCAGGCAGTTTGGATTTGTCTATGTCAGAAATAGTTGCCATTCTCAAAGCGCCAAAAGTAATGTAAATTGCCTCTCTGAATATTGTTTATATTTTTTTAACATTTTGACTATGAAATTTTTTATCTTTGTTATGCAACAGAAAATCATCATGCTGAAAAAAATATTTCCCGTCCTTGTCTTCTCCTCGATTTTCTTTTTTTCATCGTTAGAAAGTAAAGCAGGCATGGGACCACCTATGGGACCACCCATGGGACCACCTCCCTGCTGGCCACCTCCCTGCACCGTTCCCCTCGATGGCGGAATTTCTTTACTGATTGCAGCAGGTATCGCGCTTGGAGGTAAAAAATTATTTGACCGCAGAAAAAAATCCGTATAAGACGGATTTCTGTTTCTTCCATGAAGAAATTATTTAATGAGCCGATTGTAAAATTTCTTGCATTCGGATTTTTCCTTTATCTCTCCTGGCTTGCTTTGTATGAATGGTGGATTCATCCAACGGAATCGATGGACAAGGCAGTTATTGATAACACGCTTGACATCAGCCAGAAGATTTTAGGTTGGATGGGATATGCTGTTGTGAGAGGCGGAGACAACATGATTGGCATAAAAGATACTCCGGGGCTATTGATGGGCGACAGTTGCAACGGTATTTCTCTTTTTGCGCTGTACAGTATTTTCATTATTGCTTTTCCCGGAAAAATCATTTCAAAAATTATTTTTATTCCTGTAGGAATATTACTGATACATCTTTTGAATGTGTTTCGAGTTGTAGTCCTCGCCATCATTGAAACCTATTCTTACGAGTGGACAGAATTTAATCATACATATACCTTTACGCTGATTATTTACGGCTTCATTTTTATCGTGTGGCTTTTCTGGATAAATAAATTTTCCGATTTAAAGAGAAAGACATCTTCATAATATGAAGAGAAAGAAAATATTTGTCATTGCGTTACTCATCGCGGCAATACTTCTTGGCTTTTTGCGCGAGTATATTTTTGTTTCCATCAACCATGTGATTGAATCGGGAGGAAATGCAAATGGAAACCTATCCATCCTGAAATGGGTATTGACATTTCTCTTCACCCTATTGTATTTTGCGCTTACCTGCGGGTTTCTTTTTATGCTTTTTCGAGAAAAAAAACATATCCGGCTGGCTGTATTTGTTTATGCTGTATTAGTTGGAGTTTCTTTTATAGCAGCAGTAACAGGTTTTTTGATTGCTTCCTTTGATAGCGTATATCCTTTCATCCGAACGGTGATGGGCATTGCCCAATCGCCCATTGTGATGATGGTGCTGATTCCCGCCTGCTTGTTGAATGAGGCAAAACTTCTTCATAAGAAAGGATGACATTTTTTGCACTCATTTAAGGGCACTTCTAAAAACTGACACAATAGAACTTACGATACTTTTGCGTAAGTCCTGTTGAAAATTGTCTGTTTATGCAGCAAAACGCTTTTTCCTGCTTTTTTCGTACTCCTGAAGTAATCTGGTTTCCTTTTGATGTAATCTGACGAACCTTTTCAGTAATCCGGTTCACTTGTTTTCTAATCTGTTTAACTGTGAAGTAAACCGGTTTACTTGTATTTGTAAACTAACTTGCTTTTTCAGTAATCTGGTTTACTTCTTTTCTGCTCTGTTTAACTGTGAAGTAAACTGGTTTACCTGTGCCTGTAATCCGGTTTACTTATTTGCTCCGATAGATTACATCAAAGGTGTACCGGATTGGCTCAAAAGTGTGGGCGATAACTTCAGGGAATCTCTAAAAACCGGAATGATGGAAGAGCGGAAGGATGGAAGGATACAAAAACATCTAACCTTCCATCTTTCCATTCTTCCTGATTATTCGGAAAGCCGATTTGTTTCGGTATTCATAAGAAACGGTAACATTTTTTGCTCTCAGTTAATAAACATACTAACTTTATACCCTGATTAAAAACAAATGCGAAGCGGGCAGTTCAGATTAAGGATTAAGGATTTTGGATTAAGGATTTTAAATCCTAATTCCTTAATCCTGATTCCTACATTCATTATCGCCATTTTACTTTATTCTTTTAACGGCTGGTCAGCAACCATGGTCAGTTTGTCGTCTGGCAGCTGGACTTCTGCTGCAACATGGACTGTTACTGCCGGAGTAGATGCCGATGGAATTCCTGATGCCGATGATAATATTACCATTGCTGCAACCCATATCATTATAATGAGTGGCAACCCCGGTAATTGTCTTTCTCTTACTGTTGACGGCACAGCCGATTGGACGGGCGTAAGAACTACCAATGTAGGAATTGGCGGACTAATAATGAATAACGGTTCGGTTTTAAATGACGCTAGTAATTCCGGAAGAATAAATGTTTCGGGCATCTTCACTGTGCCTGCGGGCGCCAGCGCCACCATCGAGCGTATGAGGTTTACAGTTACAGGAGCAACCACCATTTCCGGAACAGTGATTTATACTAATACAGGAGGCACAAAAACGTTGGGCGATATAACTATTGCAAGCGGAGGTACATGGAATTCAGCGGCTGCGGAGAATTATACCATCAACGGAAATGTTACCAATAACGGAACTTTTCTGGCAAATACAGGTATTTACAGTCTTGAAGGCGTATCAAAAACAGTAGGGGGAAGCCGGAATTTAATTTTCGACAGAGTGAATATTTCCGGTTCTTACACAAATACTGATTCTCTGCAAGTGAGCACCAATTTTGCAGGCCTCGGCACTCTGACTCAGAGTGCAAATTCATATTTTGTAATTGGTGATTTAAGTCCGGTTTCTATTCTTACAGCATCAGCATCTGGAAATACAGTCAGGTATCTGGTAGCCGGTAATATGAACACGCTTGATATTACTTATCACCATTTGATAATAGAAGAACTTGGCGGAACGGCAAACGGTAATGGCATATACACAGTGAACGGAGATTACTCTGTGGTAGGAGGCACCGCTTCATTAACAGATGTTACTATTGTCGGCAATATCACTGTCAATAGCGGAAGCACTTTGAATCTCGGTTCCGGTTCTCCGACTATTTTAGGAACAACTACTGTAAATGGAACCCTCACTACGACAAGCATTACTGGCACCAAAACATTCAACGACCTTACTGTGAATGCTGGTGGAACATGGAACTCAGCAGTTGCGGAAGCATTCACCATCAACGGAAATTTCTCCAACAGCGGAACATTTACAGCCAACAACGGAATCTATACTTTTGCAGGTGTTGGTAAAACCATTTCAGGAACTACTTCTATTCCCAACACCACTGTTACGGGTTCTTATACAAACAACGGAACATTTTCTTCTACTTCAACATTAAGTGGTACGGGTACTTTTTCACAGGGAACAACCGGCACACTCAATATGGGAGTAGCCTCATTTTTAGTTACCACTTTTAATGCCTCCGCTTCCGGCAATACTGTAAATTATAATCGTGCCGGAACACAAGATGTCAGAGTTCCCTCAGATGCATCTTACCATCATCTTACCATTTCCGGTTCCGGAACAAAAACACTTTTAGGTGTAACAGATATCAATGGAGATATCACCATCAGCAGCACATTGGGCGCAAATAATTTTAACATGACAGTCGGAGGAAACTGGTCAAGTACCGGAACATTTACTCCCGGAACTAATACAGTTACACTTGATGGCGCAGCGCAAAACATCAGCCGAACAGGAGGAGAAACTTTTAATCATCTCACAGCGGCAGGTTCAGGAACAAAAACGCTCGGAAGCGCAATTACAACAAATGGAAACCTCACTATCAGTTCAACGCTTGATGTTACCGCCACCAATTACGGAATAGATGTAAATGGCAATTGGACTAATAGCGGAACTTTTGTTCAGAATACAGGCACCGTAACTTTCAGCGGAGCAGCAGCACAAACCATTGGTGGAACAACCACAACCAATTTCAATAATATTACTCAAAGCAACGCGGCAGGTGTTTCTCTCACTCAGAATCAAAATCTTATTGATGCGCTTACCATCAGCGCGGGAACATTCACTTCCACGGGATTTAACTTCGCTTTGAAATCAACTTCTTCAGGAACCGCGCGCATTGCTGCAATTCCTGCCGGAGCAAATTTTACCGGAAATATTGTTATGGAAAGATACACAGGCGCAAGTCCCATTGACTGGAGATTTTTATCTTCTTCCGTAAGCGGAGCAACCATTGCGCAATGGGCAGATGATTTTGCGACAAGCGGATTTACTGGTGCAACTTGCGGTCCTGCTGATTGCGCTCTTCCCGGCTGTGCGGCAACCTGCAACTGGCCCTCCATCTGGTGGTATGATGAAACACTGCCAGGCGATTTGGATACTTTCGGATTTATTGCTGCAACCAATGTTACAAATCCCATTACTGTTGGAAAAGGATACTGGGTTTATCTCGGTCCCAATCCCGTAACATTTGAAGTAACGGGTACTCCCAACAAATTCGCTCAGGCATATTCTGTTACTTATACTAATAGCGGAAATATTCTTAATGACGGATGGAATATGATTTCAAATTCCTATCCTTCCGCCATTGATTGGGATTCTCCCAACTGGACAAAAAATGCAAGCATGGATAATGCGGTGTACGTTTACAATTCTTTCACAGGAAGTTATGCCAGTTATGTGGGTGGAGTGGGCGTGAATGGAGGTTCAAATTTCATTCCTTCCCAGCAGGCATTTTATGTGAAGACAAATGCAGCAGGTCCGGTACTTTCAAAAATAGAAACGGTAAAAGCATCTCCTAATCCAACCTTTTTAAAAACAATGAATACCCGCAATACCAGTAATTTCCCGATGGCGTTTAAAGATTTCCCTATTCCGCAGAACACGAACAATATTCCCAACAGCATCAAACTTACCGCAAGCGGAAACGGATATGATGATGAAACTTTTATCCGCTTCATGCAGGGAGCGACAACTAATTTTGATGGTCAGTACGATGCATATAAACTGAAAGGATATTATTCCGATATTTCTTCAATTATCAACGATACATCCGACCTTTCCATCAACAGTTTGCCTGCGTTAACTGCTGACATTGACATTAAAATCCGTTTCACTGTTACTGTTTCAGGAACTTATTCCATCAGGCGTGACAGCATCCTGATGCTTCCCATGAGTTCCTGCTTGATTCTTGAAGACCTTCTCAATGGAAACATGACCGACCTGCGCTCTGTTATTTCTTATTCATTCACCATTTCAGATACAACCAAAGCGCCACGATTTTTGCTTCATATCTCTGCGCCTATTTCAAAATCGTCCGTTAATACAAACTGTGCAGGAGACAGCACAGGAATTGCAATCGCACAAGGAACGGGAACAGGTCCGTGGAATTATTTGTGGACAAATTCAAATGGAGATACATTGCAAATCACTCCAAACATTTCAACTCCCGATTCTCTTTTCAATCTTCCTGCTGGCATTTACTCTGTTGAAGTTTCCGGAAGCGTCTGCGGAACTGTAACAGATACCATCGAAATAAAATCTTCTTCCGCTTTGTTTTTCACCGTGAGTTATACAGATGTGACCTGCAACGGACTTAGCGATGGAACTGCGTTTGCTTATGTAATTGACGGAGTCAGCCCTTTCACCTATCAATGGAGCAATGGCGCAACCACTGCGGTGGTGAATAACCTTTCTGCCGGAACATATACTGTTACTGTAACTGAAACAGGCGGCTGCTCGCAAACGCAAACAATAGTTATTTCTCAACCTTCACTGCTCACTGCAGGATTCACCACCAGCACCGATACGGTTGATATGTCAATTAACAACAGCGCTTCGTTTACCAACACTTCTTCAGGCGGAACATCTTATTATTGGGATTTTGGAGATGGCTCGCCAACTGATACAGCACAAAATCCTGTTCATTACTATTCTAACATCGGAACATACACTGCCATGCTCATTGTTTCAAACGGAAGTTGTTTGGATACTGCTTACAAAACAATTGTTGTGATTAGTTCTAATCCTGCAGCAGTCACCGAAATCACAAATCCTTCTTTGGTGAATGTGGCATATGAAAACGGAGAGGTTTTCTTGTTGTTTAATTTGCCTGCCGCTAAAGATGTCAGCATCAGCATTTATAATCTGCTTGGCGAAAAAGTCATGATGCAGAACGAACAGCAAGTGCAGAAAAATAAAATCAGGCTTCGAATGGAAAACCTATCTGCCGGAATTTACATTTCAATTGCAGATATGGGCGATGCGGTGATTGCGAGAAAAATAATTCTTCCTTTACGGTAGTATCTGCTTCAGGTGATGCGCTAAATGCCTCACATAATTCACTTCACCACCGTCACATGCCCTATATACTGTCGCTCGTTTTTAAACATGTCAAGCAAAACCACTTTCCATACATACACATCCTGCTGAACTGTTTCATCGCTCGTGCCCCCGCGCACTTTTCCATCCCACCTGCAATACGGAGATTGAGGCAAATCATTTACATCGCAGTGAAAAATCAAATTGCCCCATCTATCAAAAATCCAAAGTTCGTATTCTAATATTCCCAATCCCATGCCAAAGAAAAAATCATTTAACTCGTTGCCGTTAGGAGTAAACGCAGTAGGAATGTGAAATGCAAACTCGCGCACTATAATGGGCAGTTCAAACGTATCCCTGCACCCGTATTGATTAATCACAACCAGCGTAATAATAAATTGCCCGGTATCATTATATTGATGTGAAGGATTGGGATCGTTCGGGCTCAGAAAAGTGCTGTCGCCAAAACTCCAGAACCATTGAGTTACATCAGAAGATGACAGGTTGGTTAAGGAAACAATTTCGTTGAAGTCAGTAAGCGTTTGCGTGGATGCAGAAAATAATGCATTCGGTTGCGGATAAACAAAAACGGAAATAGAAACAGTGTTTTGGCAATTGTCGCTCGAAGTAACAGTAAGAGAAACATTATAAGTTCCGCTGGAGGAAAAAACATGTATCGGGTTTTGCGCTGTGTCT
>Ga0247727_10011744_pt1 | contig 15197 bp, 11 predicted proteins | sample WisWelCaveWW1625_FD_202498 | JGI IMG/M metagenome (GOLD analysis project Ga0247727, IMG submission 202498) | Biofilm microbial communities from Wishing Well Cave, Virginia, United States - WW16-25 | ecosystem: Environmental > Aquatic > Deep subsurface > Groundwater > Cave microbial mat | place... | reverse complement strand
GGGCGGGCGCAATCGGCGGCTTATATCAATGTGATGGTAAGACTTGGACTTGGACAGCCACGAGTGAGTGGCCGGAGGGTTTGGATATAACGGCGCTCGTTACAGACAGCACCGGCAGCATTTGGGCTGGCACCATCGAAGGCGCACTGCGCTTCGATGGCTCAACCTGGAAAACGCTTGTGCCCGACATTGCCGTCGCCACTTTGGCCCAAGACCCCAGCGGCAAAATGTGGGTCGGCGCTCAATCCGGCCTGTTCCGCTTTGACCCGGCCACCGGCCAAACCGATTCGTTCACTACGGACAACAGCGGCCTCGCCACCAACACCATTCAAGATTTGCTGGTGGATGCTGACGGCAATGTCTGGGCTTCCACGTTCACCGTTGTGCAAACGCCCGGCTCGCCCTGGGTGGGCCTCGCCGCCGCCGTGCTTTTCTTTGGCTACCTCTCCTTCCAAACCTATCGTCACTACGACCGCGCGCCCGAAAGCCGCGCCCGCCGCTTGAATCGCCAAATCGAGGAGTCGCCTGACAGTTTGTATCCCACCGTTTACGCGCTCCTGGCCAACGCGTCCGACGCGCCGCACACTCTGGCGCAACTGGCCGACTATCGCGCCAAAGCCGACGACGCGGTGAGCGCCGAGGCCATTCGCGCCCTCGTTGCCCTCACCACCGAGCCGCGCGTCAATCTGGCCGCCAACTTAAATCGGAGCGTTGCCGCCCTCGAGGCCGACGCGGCCCGCGCCGGAACGTTGCGGCCCTTGCATCAATTGTTGGCCAAATGTCTGGCCGCGCGCCTGATCACCGATCTCACCGGACTCGAGTTGAGCGTTGATCCCGGCCCGGAAGGAAGCATTGCCCTCCGGGCGCGCGACGTGACCGTGGCCGGTTTGCCCGCCTTTGCGCGGGCTGGCATGGCCGAAGCCTGGCGCGCGCTGGAAAAAGTGGGCGCGGTGCTCCGCAAATATCAGGAAGTGGACACCGCCGCCGACCGCTTAAGTTTTCTGGCCGAAGCCTTGTCAGCGGTGGAAGCCGCGGTGACGGCGGCCCAAGCCGTGAAGTCGCCCGAAGGCTGGGTGATGGTTCCCATCGCCTCGCAGTGGCGGGCCATTGTGGATTACGAAATCAACCTCATTAGCGGACGCGCCGAACTGCGGCTGGAACTGCGAACCCGCCAGGCCCGCCGCGCCGAACAAATCACGGTGGCTCTGCGTTTGCAAAATATCGGGCGAGCCACCGCCGAAAACGTAACCGTGACCCTACAACCCGGCGAGGGCTTTACACTCGACGGCGACTCCAGCGTAACGCTGGACCGTCTGCCCTCGGGCCGCACTCAGCCGATTGAGTTCACGCTTGGCCCGGCGCAGGCCGATTCCGCGCGCATCGCCTGCCGGGTGACATGGGATGACCGCATGGGCGCGGGCAATGCATTAGAATTCGCTGACGCCCTCCGTTTCTACGAAGTGACCGAAGCCTTCAACCGCATCCCCAATCCCTACATCGTCGGCCACCCGGTCAAATCGCCGGAGATGTTTCAGGGTCGCGCCGATGTCTTTGAATTTATCCGCGACAACCTGAGCGGGCCAACCCAAGATCGCACGATTGTTCTGCACGGCCAGCGCCGCACGGGCAAGACCTCCATCCTGTATCAACTGGTGCAGGGACGGCTGGGGGCGGGCTTTGTGCCGGTGTTGATTGATATGCAGGAAGTGGCCCTGCTCATCAACGGCACTGCCGATTTTCTAAATGAAGTGGCCTATCAGTTGACGCGCGCCATCCGCAAAGCCGGGCTGACACTGGAGCCGCCCGACGAAGCCACGTTTGTCGCCGCGCCCACCCGCACCTTTAGCCGCTTCCTCGACACGGTTGAGGACACCTTAGGCGAGCGCAAGGCTGTTCTGATCTTCGACGAGTTTGAACTTATCGAAAGCAAAATTGCCGAAGGCAAGTTGGAAGCCGACCTGCTTAACTACTTCCGCAGTCTCATTCAGCATCGGCATAGGCTGGTCTTTATCTTCACCGGCACGCACCGGCTGGAGGAGATGAGTCACAACTACTGGTCCATCCTGTTCAATCTCGCGCTCTATCGCCGGGTGAGTTTTCTCACACCCGCCGATACGGCCAAGTTAATTCGCGCGCCGGTAGCCGGGACATTGGATATCGATGCGCTGGCCGTGGAAAAAATCATCGCCCTCACCAGCGGCCACGCCTACTTCACCCAGCTCATCTGTTGGGCGCTGGTGAATCATTGCAACGCCAACGAGCGCAACTACGCCACCCTCAACGATGTGAACGACGCCCTGCAGGAAATTCTGGCCAGCGGCGAGGCGCACTTTGCCTACATCTGGCAACAGGCCGACCCAACCGAGCGGCTGGCGTTGGCCGCGGTGGCGCACACCATTCGCCCCGGCAAAGACTGGGCGCGGCCCGCCGAAATTTTGGAGACGCTGGCCGATGGCGGCGGGCAAATGTCGCAAGCCGCGCTCGTAGATCTGCTCGACCGCTTGACCCGGCAAGACGTACTCGAGTCGGCCAGCGATGGCGCTTTGCGCTACCGCTTTCAGATTGAAGTTTTGCGCTTGTGGGTGGAAGCCACCAAATCGGTGACGGCGCTGGTGGAGCGCGGGAAGTGAAAAGATGTATGGGAGTATGGAGGTATAGAAGTCACAAATCTCACACTCCCATACTCCCACACCTTCACACCCCCACACCTCTTGATGGAGCAACAAGATGAACCCTTATACCTCTCGCACCATGATAAAAGACCCAACCGCCTTCGTGGGCCGCGCGGCGGAATTGCACGATGTCTACACCCTGTTGGCCGCCCTGCAGAGTTGCTCCCTCGTCGGGCCGCGCCGCATCGGCAAATCATCGCTGCTCTATCACCTTACCCACCCGGCCATCTATCAGCCGCCTCTGCCCAACCCGGAGCATTATATTTTTGCGTTTGTAGATTTGCAGGAACTCACCGGTCTCGGCCCGGAAGATTTTTTCTACACCGCCGTTGAGCGGTTGGTGCGCGCCAGCGGCGGACGGTTGAAAGCCGACCCCGAGCGGGACGGCACCCAATCCGGCTTTCGCCGCTTTTTGGGCCGCGTGAGCGATGAGGGCTGGCGGCTGGCGCTATGTTGCGATGAGTTTGAGATGCTCAGCACCAACCCACGCTTCACCGCCGACTTCTTCGCTTATCTGCGCGGGCTGTGCAGTAACTACAATCTCGCGCTGGTCACCTCGTCCCAGGCGAGCCTGTTCGATCTATGCCATCAAGGCAATCTGCAAACCTCGCAGTTCTGGAACATCTTTGTGGAGCGCACGCTGGGCCTGATGCCGGAGGCGGAAGCGCGTGCGTTAATCACCGAGCCATTCCAGCGGGCTGGCCACCCCCTCCCCGCCGCCGATGTGGAGCCGGTGCTCGACCTCGCGGGCCAGCATCCTTTCTTCATCCAAATGGCCTGCTATCACCTGTTTGAGTTAGGGCCAGCGAAGCCGCTGGAACGCGCAACTCTGGCCACGCGCTTTTTTGAAGAAGCCCGCCGCCATTATGCCTATGAATGGGAGCGGCTCGACTCAACCGGGCAAGCATTCTTGATCGCGTTGATTCGCGGCGAGGCGCCGACACTTGACCCGGCCCTCTTCCAACACTTGAAACGCAATGCGATGGTGAGCGGCAAGCCCGAGGCCGTAGCCTTGATCTCGGAGGGTTGGCGGCGTTTTGCGGAGGAGCGGGCCAGCGGCGCGCCCATCACCACCCAGCCAGCGGCGCGAACCGGCTCAACGCCCGGCGAACGCAAGAGCGGCGTGTGGACGGGGCGACGATTGGGGACGTATGAAGTGTTGGAACCATTGGGGCGCGGCGGCATGGCCGAAGTTTACAAAGGCCGTCACACGCGCCTCGACAAAATGGTGGCCATCAAAGTCCTGCCATTGGAGGTGGCCGACGACCCTAATTTCCGCGCCCGCTTTGAACGCGAGGCCCGCGCCGTCGCCGCGCTCAAACATCCCCACATCGTGCAGGTCTTTGATTTTGGCGATGTGGATGGGACATATTATATGGTGATGGATTACGTCGCCGGGAAAGATTTGGCGCACCGGATGCGCGAAACGGGAGCATTGCCGCTGGCGCACGTTGCGCCGTTGGCGCAACATATCGCCAGCGCGCTGGATTATGCCCATGCACAGGGATTGGTGCATCGCGATGTAAAACCCTCGAATGTGATGCTCGAAGCCGGAGCCACACCGCGCGCCATCCTGATGGATTTTGGCATCGCCAAAATTTTAGCCAGCGGCCAAACCGGCCCCACGCGCAGTGGCATGATTGGCACATTGGATTATATGGCCCCCGAACAAATCAACGCCTCGGCGGCCATTGATGGCCGCGCGGATGTTTATTCATTGGGCGTGATGGTGTATCAAATGCTCACCGGCCAACTGCCCTTCAGCGGCGAAAGCCCCGGCGCGGTGCTTATGGCCCATCTGCAACAAGCCGCACCCGACCCACGTTTGCTCGCGCCCCATTTGTCCGAAGCGTGTGCGCTGGCCATTCAGCGCGCCTTGGCCAAAGACCCCGACCAGCGTTGCCCTACCGCCGGAGAATTGGCGGCGGCGTTAGAATAAATTGTCGTCATCTTGCACAATGCCTGCCCTGGAATATCGTGCAAAACTCCCACTTGACCTCGCGCGGGTGAGTGTGCTATAAGCATCATAATCGAAAACAGCAAAAACGCTGACGAGGACGAGTACGCTTCAGAGCGATGGTCAGAGAGTTTGGCGGAACGTGGTGTGAGCCAGACCCAAATGCCGAAGCCGAATGGCCCTCCGAGTTGTAAGAGCGAACAATCCTTAGTAGCTCAAACCGGAACTGCTACCGTTATCAGAGCAGAGACTATTAATCAGTACACATTCTGAGCGTAGTCGTCAAAGTGAGGCTGGCCCCGCTAACGCGAAACCCTGTTGCTATCATCAACAGGGTTTTTATTTTCCGGCGCGGGTCGCCTAACTTGGGTGGCACCACGGGAGTCCTCTCTCGTCCCAATGGATGAAGAGGACTTTTTAATTTCAGATGGCAGATGGCAGATTTTAGATTTAGGCTTGATCTTCAATCTAAAATCGCAAATCTGAAATCAGTCGGAGGCCACCCATGACCGCTACCGCGAAACCCCGTTTGCTCACCGGCGACCGCCCCACTGGCCGCCTGCACCTCGGCCACTATGTGGGCAGTCTCGCTAACCGCGTCAAACTGCAACACGAGTACGACGCCTTCTTTATCATCGCTGACCTGCACACGCTGACCACCAAACCCGAGCGCGAGTTTATCCGCGCCGTCCCCCATTACATCCGCGACGCGGTGCTGGATTATCTGGCGGTGGGCATTGACCCCGAACTCAGCACCATCTTTGTCCAATCGGCCATCCCCGAAACCTATGAACTGAATCTGCTGTTTGAGATGCTGGTGAGCGTGCCACGTTTGGAGCGGTTGCCCTCGCTCAAAGACATGGCCCGCGACGCCGACCTCGACTCGATGCCCTTTGGCCTGCTCGGCTATCCGGTTCTGCAAGCGGTGGATATTTTGCTCCCGCGCGCGGAACTGGTGCCGGTCGGCAAAGACAATCAGGCGCATGTCGAACTGGCTCGCGAGATTGCGCGCCGCTTCAATCTCCTTTACGGCCAGGTCTTCCCCGAACCCGAAGTGCTGGTGGGCGATGTGCCAACGCTGGTCGGCACCGACGGCAATGCCAAGATGAGCAAATCACTCAACAACTGCATCTATCTCTCGGATGATGCCGCGACCGTCGAAGCCAAAGTGCGGGTGATGTACACCGACCCCAAACGTCTGCGCTCCACCGACCCCGGCACGGTGGAGGGCAACCCGGTCTTCATCTATCACGAAGCCTTCAACGCCAATCGCGCCGAAGTGGACGAATTAAAAGAGCGTTATTGCGTTGGGCAAGTGGGTGATGTGGAAGTGAAGAAACGCCTTGCCGCCGCCCTGAATGTTTTCCTCGACCCCATCCGCGAGCGACGCGCCTATTATCAAGCGCATCCACTCAAAGTGCAGGATGTCCTCGCCAGCGGCATCGCGCGGATGCGGGCCGAAGCCAAAGAGACCATGCGCCGCGTGCGCGAGGCCACCGGCCTCAGCCAGATTGAGGAGTTGTATCAGGATACGGTGGACTTGTTTGGGGAATTTGAAAAAGTGGAAGCGCGGTGATTAGGGTTGAGAATTGGAGAATTGGAGATTGGTCATGCTGGCCGAACTCACTCACACTTCCATCGCGGAGCATCCCGAGGGGACACTCCCGCACCCCCATACAGACGTTCCATCGGAACGTCTCTACGCCCCACTTGTGCGCGAACTGCCCGCCGACCTCGACACCCCCACCAGCGTCTATCTCAAACTGCGCGGGCGCGGGCCATCGTTTTTACTCGAGTCGGTGGAGGGCGGCGAACGGGTGGCGCGGTACTCGTTTATCGGCGTGTCGCCCAGCCGCGGCTATGTGGTCTATGGCCGCACCATCGAGCGCCGCGTCAATGGCCAGACCGAAACCATCACACTCGATTCATCCACCGATCCGCTTCACTATTTGCAGACGGAACTCGCGCAGTTTCAGTCCGGTTACTCCCCTCTCCCATTCGGCGTTTCTCCGAATGGGAGAGGGGCCGGGGGTGAGGGTCGTCTGCCCCGTTTTGTCGGCGGACTCGTCGGCTACCTCGGCTACGAGACCGTGCGCTACTTCGAGCCAAAACTCGAACCGCAACTCCAGACTTCCGATTTGCCGGATGCCGCATTCCTATTAGCCGATACGCTGGTGGCCTTTGACCACGCCCGCCGGAGCCTGTTCCTCATCACCCACGCCTTCGACGGGGACACCGCCGCCGCCGAACAGCGGCTGGATGAAATCGAAGAACTCCTCAATTCTCCAATCTCTAATCTCACGCAAGCGTCTCCAATCTCTACTTCTCCATCCTCCGCCCGGTCGAACCTGACCCAAGCCGAATACGAGTCGTTGGTTCTGCGCGCCAAAGAACACATCGCGGCGGGCGATATTTTTCAGGTCGTCTTGTCGCAACGCTTCTCCCGCGAAACGAGCGCGGCCCCGTTTGATGTGTATCGCGCGGTGCGCCGCTTCAACCCCTCGCCCTATATGTTCTTCTTTGACTTTGGCAATGTGGAGGGTGAGCCGTTTTATTTAGTCGGCGCATCGCCCGAGATGTTTGTGCGGCTCGACTCCGCGCCAGCGCGCCGCGCGCACCTGCGGCCAATTGCCGGGACTCGCCCACGCGGCGCAACGCCCGCCGCAGACACCGCCCTCGAAAAAGAACTCCTGGCCGACCCCAAAGAACGCGCCGAGCATGTCATGCTCGTAGATTTGGGCCGCAACGATTTAGGCCGCGTGTGTGACTACGGCTCGATCCGCGTGCGCGATTTTTTTGTGGTGGAGTTGTATAGCCACGTCATGCACATCGCCTCGCATGTCGAGGGCCAACTGCGCGCGGGCCTGTCGGCGTTTGATTTGGTGCGCGCCTCCTTTCCGGCCGGAACGATGAGCGGCGCGCCCAAAGTCCGCGCGATGGAAATCATCAGCGATTTGGAACCCACCGCGCGCGGCGTGTACTCCGGTTGTGTCGGCTACTTCTCTTTTGATGGCGCGATGGATATGTGCCTCGCCATCCGCACGCTGGTCGGGCGCGGCCAAACGGTCAGCGTGCAAGCCGGTGCCGGCATCGTGGCCGACTCGGACCCGGCGCGCGAATATGAGGAGACGGTGAACAAGGCGCGGGCGATGTTGCGGGCGGTGGAGTTGGCAGAGAAGTAATTGGTAAATGGTAATTACTATTTACCAATTACCACTGGAGCCATACGATGCTTGCCATGATTGATAACTACGACTCCTTCACCTACAACCTCGTCCAATACTTCGGCGAATTGGGGGCGGAGATTGAAGTGTTTCGCAACGACCAAATTACGCTTGAACATCTTATCACCTTGTCACCCACTCACCTTGTCATCAGCCCTGGCCCCGGCGACCCCAACGATGGTGGCATCTCCAATGATGCGATCCGGTATTTCACCGGGAAAATTCCAGTATTGGGCGTGTGTCTTGGGCATCAATGTCTTGGCGCGGTGTATGGGGGTGTAGTAAAGCGCGCGTCGCGCTTAATGCACGGCAAGACCTCGCGCATCTTCCATCATGGCACAGGCTTGTTTGCCAGTGTGCCATCACCCTTCGAGGCCACCCGCTATCACTCGCTCATCGTGGAAGAACCCATCCCCGCCGAACTGGAAGTCACCGCCTTCACCGCCGAGGGCGAAGTGATGGGCCTGCAACATCGTCAGCACCCCACCTTCGGCGTGCAGTTTCATCCTGAATCTATTTTGACTCAACATGGGAAACTCATCTTGCAAAACTTCTTGGACATTGGTAATTAGTAACTGGTAATTGGTAATTACCAGTTACCAGTTACTAATTACTTCCTTGACGGAGGTCGCCATGCTCAAACCCTACATCGCCCAAGCCATCAAGCGCGAACACCTAAGCGCCGCGCAGGCCGAAGAGGCCATGAACATCATCATGACCGGGCAGGCCACGCCCGCGCAGATTGGCGCGTATCTGATCGCACTGCGCATGAAGGGCGAGACGGTGGACGAAATCACCGGCTCGGCCCGCGCCATGCGCGCCAACGCGGTGCGCGTGACGCCCACGCTAAACATCGGTGAAGCGTTGTACGACACCGCCGGAACCGGCGGTGACGGCGCTCACACGTTCAACATCTCCACCGCCGCCGCCTTTATCATCGCGGGCACAGGCCGCAAAGTGGCCAAGCATGGCAACCGCGCCGCGTCGTCGCAATGCGGCAGCGCTGATGTGCTGGCCGTGCTGGGCGTGAGTTTGGATTTAACGCCGGAGCAAGTGGGGAAAGCCATTGACGAAGTTGGCATCGGCTTTTTGTTTGCGCCCAAGTTTCATCCGGCGATGAAGCACGCCGTTGGGCCGCGCAAAGAAATTGGCCAGCGCACCATCTTCAATGTGCTGGGCCCGCTCACGAATCCGGCGGGCGCGAATGTGCAGGTGATTGGTGTCTACGACCCGGCGCTCACCGAGCCGTTGGCCAAAGTCTTGGGCGAACTCGGCGCAAAAGCGGCGTATGTGATTCACGGCCACGGCGGCACCGATGAATTAAATCCATCCGGCCCCAACCGGATGAGTCATCTCAAAGATGGCGCGGTGCGGACGTTTGACCTTGACCCGGCCGAGCTGGGCCTGGCGCGCGCGCCGCTGGCCGACCTGCGCGGCGGCACGCCCGACGACAACGCCGCCATCATGCGCGATGTGCTGACCGCGAAAGTGAATGGCGCGCGTCGCCATGCCGCTTTATTAAACGCCGCCGCCGCCCTCGCCGCCGAGTCGGGCAATCTCTCCATCGCCCTCGAAGAAGCGCGCGATGCGCTGGACTCGGGCGCGGCGCTCGCCAAACTTAATGCGTTGATTGATTACAGCCAGGCGCATACGCCCAAGCCCGTTGACTAACCGCAGAGCGCGCGGAGAGCGCAGAGATTAATGTTAGACAAAATTCTGGCGCACAAGCGTATAGAGATTGAGCGCCTCAATCTGGCCGAGTTGAAGGTGCGGGCGAAAGATGCGCCGGAGCCACGCGCCTTTCTCCCCCCTCTCCCGGTGGGAGAGGGGCCGGGGGGAGGGGCGAGTGTGCGCCTCATCGCCGAATTAAAGCGCGCCTCCCCTTCCCGCGGCCTGCTCGCGCCGCATCTCGACATGCTGGAACTCGCGCAGATTTACGCCGCCAACGGTGCCTCGGCCCTCTCGGTCCTCACCGATGAAAAATTCTTCCTCGGTCGTTTGACGACGCTTTACGATTTACGCGTTACGAATCGCATCTCGCTTCCGCTGTTGCGTAAGGATTTCATCCTCTCCGAAGCCCAGCTCTATGAAACCCGCGCCGCCGGGGCCGATGCGGTGTTGCTCATCGCCGCCGGAATCACTGAGGACACGGAGTTGGCTGAGTTGCATGAATTGGCGCTGGCGCTCGGATTGACGCCGTTGGTGGAGGCGCATGACGAATCCGAATTGGAGCGGGTTCTGCGCCTGCCGAATCTCAAACTGGTCGGCGTCAACAATCGCAACTTAAAGACGTTTGATATTTCTTTGGATACCACCGCGCGTTTGCGCCCGCTTGTCCCGCCTGGCCTCCCCCTCGTCTCCGAATCCGGCATCTTCACCGCCGCGCACGTCGCCCAACTGGCGGCCCTCGGCGTGGATGCGGTTCTGGTCGGCGAGGCGCTGGTGACTGCGCCGGACATTGGGGCCAAGGTGCGGGAGTTGTCGGGATGGGTGATTGGGTGATTGCTGACGGCTAATCACCCAATCACTCAATCACCCATTGACCGGATGTTCATCAAGATTTGTGGAATCAAGTCTATGGAAGATGCCGTCGCCGCCATAGATGCAGGCGCGACACATTTGGGCTTTAACTTCTATTCCAAGAGTCCACGCTACCTCACGCCTGCTAGTTGTGTGAAGATTCAATCAGCCATCACGCGAAGCGGTCGGCAATCAGCAATTCAAACCATCGGCCTGTTTGTCAACGACTCGCCTTCCACCATCGCCGCTATTCTCAATGACTGCGGCCTTGATCTGGCGCAAATTCATAGCGATGACTCGTCCGAACAACTGCGCCCTTTGTGGGGCCGCTTTTACAAAGCCTTTCGTGGCACCGCCGATGGCAAGGATTTTGCGAACTATGCGGTTCTCAGTTCAAGCGCCCCGGCCTTACTCGTGGACGCCCACGTTCCCGGCGCGTATGGCGGCACCGGGCAACGCGCCGATTGGGAGGCCGCGCGTTCCATCGCCGCGCGCTATCCCATCTTCCTCGCCGGTGGCCTGACGCCCGACAACGTCGCCGCCGCGATCGAGCAAGTTCAACCCTGGGGCGTGGATGTGGCCTCGGGCGTGGAGTCAGCGCCGGGAAAGAAAGACCATACCAAGATGCGGGCTTTTATTAAAATGGCAAGAGAGCTGGGGAGCAAGGGGGCAGGGGAGAAATTATTTACTCCCTTGCTCCCCAGCTCCCTGTTGTCGGAGAAATCATGACTCATTTGCCTACAAAGTTCGGCCCCTACGGCGGCCAGTTCGTCCCCGAAACCCTCATGCCCGCGTTGGAGGAATTGGAGTCGGTGTACATCACGGCCAAAGCCGACCCGGCCTTTCGCGCCGAGTATGAAAAACTATTGGCCGATTTTGTGGGCCGCCCCACGCCCCTCACCCACGCCAAACGCCTCAGCGAAAAACTCGGCGGCGCGCAGATTTATCTTAAGCGTGAAGACCTGGCGCATACCGGCGCGCACAAAATCAACAATGCCCTGGGTCAGGCCCTGCTGGTAAAGCGCATGGGCAAGCGCCGCATTGTGGCCGAGACGGGCGCGGGGCAACATGGCGTGGCCTCCGCCACGGTGGCCGCGCTGTTGGGCCTGGAGTGCGTCGTATATATGGGCACCGTGGACATCGCCCGCCAACAACCCAATGTCTTTCGGATGAAACTGCTCGGCGCGGAGGTGCGGCCCGTCTCATCCGGTTCGCAAACATTGAAGGACGCCATCAATGAAGCCATCCGCGATTGGGTGACGAATGTGCGCGACACTCATTATTTACTCGGCTCGGCGCTTGGCCCACATCCCTACCCCACGATGGTGCGTGATTTCCAATCGGTGATTGGCATCGAGGCCCGCGCGCAAATGCTCAACGAACTTGGCCGCCTGCCGGATGTGTGTGTGGCCTGCGTGGGCGGCGGGTCAAATGCCATCGGCTTGTTTCAGGCGTTCCGCGAAGATGAAGCGGTGGAATTGATTGGGGTGGAAGCCGGAGGTGAGGGCATTGCGTCTGGCAAACATGCGGCGCGTTTTGGTGATCCGGGCAAAGGCCGCCTGGGCGTGATTCACGGCACGCGCACCTTTGTGCTGCAAACCGAAGATGGGCAGATTGCCGACACGCACTCGATCTCCGCCGGACTCGATTATGCCGCCGTCGGCCCAGAACACGCCTATCTGCGCGACACCGAGCGCGCCTTTTACACATCCGCCACCGACACCGAAGCGCTGAACGCCTTCTCGGTCTTGTGCCACACCGAGGGCATCATCCCGGCGCTCGAATCAGCGCATGCCGTAGCCGAGGCCCTCAAACGCGCGCCGACCCTGCGGCCCGACCAAATTCTGTTGGTGAACTTGTCGGGGCGAGGGGACAAGGATTTGGATACTGTAATGAAAGAGATTGGAGAATTAGAGGATTAGTGACGCTTCGCGTCCAATTCTCCAATCCTCTAATCCTCCCCAAGGAGTTTGCATGTCTCGACTCGATGCGGCGTTCCACCACCCTCCCGCCTTCATGCCCTACTTCCCGCTCGGCTATCCCACGCCCGAGATTTCGCTGGATGTGATTGAAGCCTTAGCCAAAAACGGCGCAGACTTAATTGAAGTGGGCTTACCCTTTTCTGATCCACTGGCTGATGGGCCGGTGATTCAACGCGCCACGCAAATTGCGCTGGAGCAGGGGATGACGGTGAAGCGCGCCCTGGCCGCCATCCGCGAATTGCGAATCGCGCGCGGTGTGACCATCCCGCTGATTCTAATGGGCTACTTCAATCCGCTGATGGCGTATGGCTTGTCGCGCCTGGCCGAGGAAGCGACCCGCTCGGAGGCCGATGGCTTTATCGTGCCGGATTTGCCGCTGGAAGAAAGTGAAGAGTTTGAGTTGACGTTGGGGGAGTTGCCGTTAATACGGATGCTGGCGCCCACGACTTCGGCGCAACGGGTGGCGGCCATTGCCCAACGCGCGCGCGGCTTTTTATATCTCGTTTCGCTAACGGGTGTGACAGGCGCGCGAAGCGCCTTGCCGGAGGGCCTGCCCGAATTTATCGCCCGGGTGCGCGAGCAGACGACGTTGCCGTTGTGTGTGGGCTTTGGCATCGGCACGCCCGAGCAGGCGCGGGCGGTGGGGCAAATTGCGGATGGGGTGATTATCGGTTCGGCCTGCGTGAAGGCGATTGGCGAAAGCGCCGATCCGATGAAGGCCGCGGCGGAATTTGCGCGGACATTTAAAGCGACCCTGACAGCGCCGCCAGATTCTATCCCGGTCTAACCATCGCCTCCCAAGCCAAACCGCCAGCCGGCCAAAGTGTGCAATAATACTGGCAGGGTTGAACTTTACAAATGTTTGACCGATAAAGGCAAACCCGGCGAAAGCCGGGGACGCAAAGCTATGGGTCTAAGGCCGCACCAGTGGTGTGGCGATGACTGCCAGGCCGCCGAAACAGCCTGCTTGCTTTGCAAGATTGCGCTTTAACGACGGGCCTGGTGAATTACCAGGCCCGTTTTGTTTGGGCAGGTGCCAAGGCTGGCCCGCCTTTACAACTTAATCAACGCTATCGTACCGATAACGGCAAACCCGGCGAAAGCCGGGGACGCAAAACCATGGGTCTACTGTCAAGCCTCTGCTTGACCATGATTGCCAGGTTACCGAACACGAGAGCCTCCCCTCTCTCCCTCCTTAAACCATAGGCAGTGACCGGGGCTCTTGTCAGGAATACACGACATGAAGTCCCGTCTTCCACGTCATCTTTTTACACTTCTATTTAGCGTCATCCTTACGCTCACCGCCCGCCCGCTCACCACCCTGATCCCCGTGGCCGGTGAAGGCGACGGACACTATACTGTTTTCCTGCCGCTGGTCGCGCGGGAAAGCGACGCCCCAGCTTCCACCCCGGCTCTGCCAACTTTCAGTGAATTTGTGGCCTCCGTGACCGATGGGCAGGCCGGTGTAGCGCGCGGTGTGTATGTGGCGGGCGTCTTGGCCCTCGCCATTGAACAACAACCCGACGGCAACTCCGCTTACATCACCGCGGCGCTCGATGCGGTCAGCCAATTTCAGAGCGCCGCTTACTTTGGGGTGACGGGCCTGTTGGCTCACAACCATCTGGCAGGCGCGCAGTTCTTCAATCTCGGCCTTGAGCAGGAAATTAACCTCGTTTACGGCGATGGATCGTTCCGCGCCTACCGCATCACGGCCCAGCACCGCTTTCAAGCCCTCGATCCCTATAACTCGAACAGCAATTTTGTTGACCTTGACACGGGTGCCACATTCTCCGCGCTGGACGTATTCAATCAGATGTACACCGGCGGCAACCACGTTACCTTTCAAACGTGCATCACCCAAAACGGCACCCCCAGTTGGGGCAGGTTGTTCATCATCGCCACGCCCATTGAGTAAACGAACTCTTCAGCCTCGCCTGAAAACAAAAACCGCGTGTCGCACAGACACGCGGCGGTGTGAGGGGGGCGCGGCTCACGCGGCGTTTAGCGCCGGATAATCGGCAAGAACAATTGATGATTGCCCGAAACGGGAATCAGCACAACCCAGGTGGTGTCCGTTGCGCTATTGTTACCCGGCACAGGATCCGTCACGCCAAGCGGGAGGGCCACCGTAGCCGTGTTGGTCAACACGCCCTGCACGGTCGGGGCGATAGCGCCGGTGATCGTGTAAGTCGCCACGCCGCCACTCAACAAATTGAACGTGGCCGCTACGGTGTTGCCGGAGCCACCCGCGCCGCAGGTCGAGCCAGCGGTGGCTGTACAAGACCAGACTACGTTGATCACCGACAGCGGCACGGAATCAGCTAGGGTCGTGCCTGTTACCGCACTTGGCCCGGTGTTAGTGACCATAACCGTATAGGTAATGGCGCTGCCCGACAGTGTGCTGGTCAGGCCATCGCTCTTGCTAATCACCAAATCGGCGGAGGGCACCAGGGTGAAAGTGGGCGTCGGGGTCGAAGTCGGCGTGAACGTCGGCGTCGGCATTGGGGTGTGCGTGTTTGTCGGCGTCGGCGTGAAAGTCTGCGTCGGCGTTGGGGTGTGCGTGTTTGTCGGCGTTGGCGTAAATGTAAACGTCGGGGTCGGGGTAAAAGTGAACGTCGGGGTCGAAGTCGGTGTATCCGTCGGGGTCGAAGTGGGCGTGTCCGTCGGCGTCGAAGTGGGCGTGTCTGTCGGCGTCGAAGTGGGCGTGTCTGTCGGCGTCGAAGTCGGTGTGTCTGTCGGCGTCGAAGTCGGCGTGTCTGTCGGCGTCGAAGTCGGTGTGTCCGTCGGGGTCGAAGTCGGTGTGTCTGTCGGGGTCGAAGTCGGTGTATCCGTCGGGGTCGAA
>Ga0247727_10011743_pt1 | contig 15199 bp, 13 predicted proteins | sample WisWelCaveWW1625_FD_202498 | JGI IMG/M metagenome (GOLD analysis project Ga0247727, IMG submission 202498) | Biofilm microbial communities from Wishing Well Cave, Virginia, United States - WW16-25 | ecosystem: Environmental > Aquatic > Deep subsurface > Groundwater > Cave microbial mat | place... | reverse complement strand
CAGATCGTGAACCGATAAAATGTTTGTCATAGATGTCCGACCGCTTGAAGTAAAAGCATGACAATCAGCGAAAAGGCAATGGCAGCGTAGTCCACGCGATGAAGTTCATGCGGATTCATCGTGTTCAGATGACCCGTATAGCCGCGCGCCAGCATCGCGTTGTAGACGCGGTCGCTGCGTTCGTAACTCCGCAAAAAAAGTTGACCCGCCATATTGCCCGCGACCCTCGCCCTCCATGCCACGCTCCCGCCGGACCTCGAACCTGGCGTGGCCGCCGAACGCGCCTCCCTCGCCCTGAGCAGACGGAAGACTTCGTCCGCCAGCACGAAGAGATAGCGGTAGAGGAACGCGATGATCGTGGTGAGGATCGAAGGCACGCGCAGATGTTCCAGCGCGTGGACGATATCCGGGAAGCGCGCGGTCGCGACCAGCAATATCGCCATCTGCACTGAAAGCCACGAACGGATGAGGATGCTTTCAAACCGCAGAAGTCCCGCGTCCGTGATGGTCATGTCCCACATGAGAAAGTGGAACGCAGCGATCGGGTTTCCTGGGATTGAAAATAAAACAGTAATCGCGACCAGCGCGAAGGGCAACGCGACAAACGAACGTTTGAAGGTGAACGCGACGCCAAGATTCGAAAGCGCGTTTGCGAATAGCAGGAACAGCCACGAAAACCCGAACGCAGTCCACGCGCCGTCTGGCAGGAGCGCGTTCGAGAGGATGAACGCGATCGTGATCACCGCCTTTGCGCGCGGGTCAAGGCTATGGATGAAACTCTCGGTCTCGTGATAACGATCAAAGGCGTTGAAGTGCATGGGCGATTTACAATGGATTATAGACGATGGACGGTGGACGATAGACGGTGGACGATTTCGCGCTCCCGAAAAGCGGAGACGAAGGGCGATTGGCAATATACGATACGCGTTTAGAGGCCTGCAATTTACGATTTGCGATCCGCTATATGCGATACGCGATTTGCAGCCTGCGATTTGCGATTCAGACCGCGTCCCGCCAAAAAAACAAGTCCCAATACAACCAACGCGCCAATACCTCCAGCCGCGATTTTCGATAGCGAAGCGTTTTCCAAAAATGGAATCGTATAACCCGCCAGCGGACCGTCGCCCGATTGAGCCGTGTCCATAAAGCCCAAATCCGTCGCCACGCGATTCAGCCCGTCGGGATTCGTGGAGGCGAGCGGCGAGAGGAACACGACCGCCAGGGCGATAAGAATGCCCGCGACGATCCAGCCGCGGCTTCCCTGCGCCGAAGCGGATCCTTCATCTAATAAATCGGGACGCGTGCGGAAGATGAATCCCAGCGCCGCGACCGTGATCAGCGCTTCGCCCAGGCCGATCAACGCGTGTACGCCGAGCATGGTGATCGCAACGGTCTTCAAGTCGCTCGTGCCGCTCAACCATAATTGAAGCGACGTGGCAAGCGCGCCCGTCATCACCGAAAGCCACGCCGCGACGCCCGCAACCGTGAGCCGCGCGTTTTGACTCATTCCGAGAACCGAACGATAGAGTCCATAGCCGACCGCCGACGTGAGCAGACCCATATTGAGGATGTTCGCGCCCATCACAAGGAGTCCGCCATCCTGGAACAACAATCCCTGCACCACGATAACCGCCGTCATCACCAGCATCCCCGCCCACGGACCCAACGTGATCGCTGCCAGCGCGCCGCCGAGTAAATGACCCGAAGTGCCGCCCGTGATCGGAAAGTTGATCATCTGCGCCGCGAAGATGAACGCCGCCATCACGCCCATCAGCGGCACCTGCTTCTCGCCGAGCGCCTTGTTCGTGCGCGAAATCGCGACCCCAAGGATCGCGGCCGTGATGCCCCAACACAGGATGGAAACCGTAAGCGAAAGAAAACCGTCGGGGATGTGCAGTTTGGGCGAATACAACAACATACAAGTCTCCTCTACTGGTATGAGACCCTAAAGGTTTTACAAACCTTTAGGGTCTTGAAAATTCCACACATTCTCCTGTACAGTATACCCATAATCGGCGGTTCTTACATTAATGAGACTTATATCGCCTCATTCTAAAAAGACTCAAAATGGGACGGCCCTTTCGGGCCGTCCCATTTTATTTTGGGGATATGATTGAGCGTCTATGTTAACGCTCTATCACGCGTCGCCATTCGACGGCTTGAAGATCAGGAAGATCGCGTTGATGAGAATGCCCAACACCGCGGCAGTGGCAATGGCGGGAAGTCCGCTGGGAAATATTCCAACTTTAATTGGCAGAAAACCACCATAGCCAATATGGCCGCCGATTCCAACCACCATGATCGTTGCGCCGACCGCCAGGTTGCGCGGGTCGAACATGCTGACCTTGTGTTCCTGCATCAGCGCGATGCCCTGCATGCCGATCACGCCAAACAGGTAAATTGCCAGTCCTCCGCTGACAGCCATCGGTACTGAACTGACCAAGGCGGCAAGTGTGCCGATAAATGAAAGCAGAATGGCGATTGCTCCCGCGGCGATCAGAGCGGGTCCCGAATAGTTGCGCGTGATTGCCATCAGCGAGTTGTTTTCGCCATAGTTTGTGCCTGCCGTCGCGCCTACCAACCCATGTAACACATCGCCTATACCATCCAGAATCAAGTTGAAGCCGATATGTTTATCCAGCCCATAGGCTTCGCGTTTTTGCTCTTCTGCTAACCGATCAACATATAAACTAATCTGATAGAGGTGGGCCGTAGATTCTGGGATGGTGGCGATCGCCATTATTGCAATGCTGACGATAGCTGTGCCAACCATTGCGCCGCTGAAAGTGGGTAGAGTGACATGGGGAGGTACTATGAACCCGGCTTCAGCAACTGGAGCAAAATTCACAAGCCCCAGGGGGATTGAGATGAGGTAACCCAGAATTGCGCCCAAAAGTACGGGCAGCATTCCAACAAATCCCATCCCTTTCAGGTAAACAGAAAATGCGACAGTGGATACCAGTGTGATGATCGCGACCAGAACAAATTTCATGTCCGCGGCATTTGCGAAATCACCGCCGCGCGCTGTCCCGGTAGCTAAACCGAGCGCGGCAAAACCCAGCCCAAAACCGATGATCGCGGCTACTGAACCCGTCACAACAGGCGGAAGCACTTTGTCAATGGACGCCTTTCCCAACCACTGGATCAAGAATCCAACCAGAATGTTGACAACGCCCGTTACGATAATGCCCGCCTGCATCTGGCGGATTAATTCATCGCTGGCAGGCACGCCGAACTGGGCATTCGTAATCGCCAGATAGGATGCGATATAACTGAAACTGGAACCATAGTACAAGGGAATAAATTTTCCAATGCCGCGCTTGGATAAAAGCAACGCGACAATGGTTGAAATACCCGATCCCAGTAAGACGGTACTGATGTGAAAACCCGTCAGCAGCGCCACAAACACTGTCGCCGGGAACATCGTTAGAATATGCTGGAAGCCCAACAGGATCAATTGGCCCGTTGGGGGCGTATCGTTGGGCAGGTAGCCCATTATTACATTACTTTTAGCCATTGCAGTTTCTCCTCTCGGTGATTGGGTTAATCTTGCCGGATTTGTTTTTGCCTTGCCGGCTTTCGATTTACCGGTTTTCTTTTTAGTTGCCATACTTTCTCATTCTCCTCTTTAGAAACTGTGAGCGAATAATATCAACTCCGGCGGCACCTCCTGACAAAAAATCGCCAAACGTCTCACGCGTGGCGATGGGAAAGGATGAACAAACCGACTCACGGATCGTGAGCGTGTCCATTGGGCGCGCAATTACCTGAAATGGGGATGGGCGCATATCTTCAACAATACATAACCCTCCGAATCGGATCAGGATACGCGGACTTTGACCTCGAATATGGATTCTGATTCCGCCTCCCGCCCAGCCTCAGCCTGATCCTCCTCCCCGCGCATTCCACGGCTTTAACAGGGTCGCCTGACAAACTCTCGAAATGTCATGCTGAGCGAAGCGAAGCATCTCCAACACGGTGCGAGAGACTCTTCGGTCGCAGCGAACGCTCCCTCAGAGTGACATAGATGTTGGACTTTGTTAAAACCCTCCCGCGCCTTCGATTCACCGTTGACATTCATTGCTATTTTGTGCTACACTGCAAACAGCCCAACGAACGTTCGTCAACACAACTCGATAGCCCGTTCCGCCGCCTCATACTCACCCGATTGATCCGCAAACCCTCGAAAGGGAAAGGACGATGATACTAAAAGGTGACGTTACAATCCGTGCGCCGCGTAAAAAAGTCTGGGACTTTATGACCGACCCCGACCAGATCGGTCAATGCGCGCCGGGGGTGGAGAAGATCGAAATGCTCGAACCCATGAAACGTTATCGCGGGGTTGTCTCGGTCGGTCTCGGATCGGTGAAGGCGCGCTTCTCGGGGGAGGCTGAAGTCCTTGAACTGGATGAACCCAATTATGCAAAAATGAAGGCGCATGGCTCCGCCAGCGGCAGCGTCGCCGACGCGGTCAGCGAAATGCGCTTAAGCGATGGACCCGATGGCGCCACAGTTGTAAACTGGACGGCGGATGTCGCCGTCGCGGGTCAACTGGCGAGCCTCGCCTCGCGGTTGATGATGCCCGTATCCCAGAAACTCGCCCAGGTGTTTTACGATCAGGTCAAGAAAAAAATCGAGACGGAGACCGCAAGCGTTCCAAAATAATTTTTGAGCGTAACAGGCGTTCTTTTGTTTTGGGCGTAATTGTTTTGAGTAATTGTTTTGAGCGTAACAGGCGTTCTTTGGTTTTGAGCGTAATAGGCGTTCTCAAACGCCGGACTTCAAAGCCGCGCGCTAGAGAGCGCGCTACTACGCAACACGCTTCTACGCAACATACTTCTACGCAACATGCTACTACACAATATAACTCCTATTGGAGATCGTCCATGAAATTCGAGCCGATGTCTCTCTCCGAAGCAAAGGGGAAAATTCTGGGGCATAACATCGCGGGACCCGACGGCAAACGCCTGCTTCGTAAAGGCAGACCATTGACGGACGCCGACCTTGAGAATCTGCGCGCGCTCGGTCGTACGTCTGTGTACGTGGCGCGCATGGAAGAAGACGACGTGGATGAAAATACCGCCGCGCGCCGCGTCGCCGAAGCTGCGCGCGGACCCGGGCTGCATACGCCGGGCGTATCTTATGGACGCGCCAATTTATTATCGAATGAAGCGGGGTTATTGAGGGTGGATGTGGAACGGCTGGCGCGGCTCAACGAGTGCAACGGCATCACCCTCGCCACATTCCAGAACCATTCGCCGGTGCGCGCAAGACAGATCGTCGCCACGGTCAAGGTCATTCCGTACGCGGTTCCAGAGTCAATTGTCAGCGAGGCGGAGGCTGTCGGAAACGGAGGCAGCCCCATCGTGCGCGTCGACGCGTTGCCGTCTCAATCAGTGGGAATGATCTTATCCGGCTCGACCTCCATACACCAGAAATTAATCGCGGACTTCTCCCCGCTTCAGGAACGAATCGAAAAATTAGGCTCTTCAGTAACTCGAACCGATTTCGTCGCGCTGGACGATGAGTCGAATGAGGCTGAACTGGCGGAGATGCTGAGGGGACAGATCGCGGCGGGGATACGGATGATCCTGCTGGCGGGCGAAACGGCGATCATGGACGAACAGGACATCATCCCGCGCGCCATCGAACGGGCGGGCGGGCGCGTTGAGTCTGTCGGCGCGCCGGTGGACCCGGGCAACCTGCTTATGCTGGCGTACATCGGGGATGTGGCAATTGTCGGCGCGCCGGGTTGCGCGCGCAGTCGCAAGATCAACATCGTGGATTGGATCCTGCCCCGTCTGCTGGCGGGCGACAGGTTGACCCGCAGGGACATCGTCGAATTGGGGCATGGCGGTCTCTTGCAGGATGTGTGGGAGCGCGGCTTGCCGCGCGAGGTAAAGGAGGACGACCCCGACAAAAATACTGAATCTGAATCAACGACCGAAGCGATTACATCGAGTGGATAACAAAAACGTAGTAACGACTTTAGTCGTTTGATGCGACTTAAGTCGCCGCTACAAGACTCTACTGCGATTACATCGAGTGGATAACAAAACGTAGCAACGACTTTAGTCGTTTGGCGCGATTTTAGTCGTTCGATGCGACTTAAGTCGCCGCTACAAGACTCTACTGTTTCCAAATGAAGGAGGCTGTTATGGCACATACAGTGTCAATCAACGTCAACGGCGCGGCTTACAAGCGGGAGGTGGAGCCGCGTCTCTTGCTCGCGCATTTCATTCGCGACGAGATTGGGTTGACGGGCACAAACGTCGGCTGTGACACCAGTCAATGCGGCGCGTGTACCGTATTGATGGATGGCGTCGCCGTCAAGTCCTGCACGGTTTTGGCAGTGCAGGCGGATGGGAGTAGTATCACCACAATCGAGGGTCTGGCTTCAGACGGCAAACTGCACCCAGTGCAGGAAGCCTTCTGGGAGAAGCACGGCTTGCAATGTGGCTTCTGCACGCCCGGCATGATTATCACCGTAGTGGATCTGTTGAAAAACAATCCACACCCGACGGATGAAGAGATCCGTCACGGGTTGGAAGGGAACCTCTGCCGGTGTACGGGCTATCAAAATATTGTTGAAGCGGTGAAACACGCTGCTAAAGCGATGCCCGCCGCAGAAGCGCTGCCGGAAGCGATGCACGAACCGGCGCACGCATAGAAAGGAGGCGTGACATGTCCAAGTATGTAGGCGCTAGCATAAAGCGGCGCGAAGATCCGCGTTTTATTCAGGGTCAGGGCAAATATGTTGCCAACGTCCAGATGCCCAATATGGCGTATCTGGCGATCAAGCGCAGTCCCTATGCCCATGCGACAATCAAGAGCATTAACACCAAGAAAGCCGCGGCTCTCCCTGGTGTGATTGCTGTGTTTACGGGTCAGGATTTAATTGACGGCGGCGTGGGAAAACTCCCTTGCGGATGGGTTGTGCCTGATTGCAAAGTTCCCACCCGCTGGCCCCTCACGGTAGATAAAGTTCGGCATGTTGGAGATGGCGTGGCCTGCGTCGTTGCGGAAGATCGGTATATCACTGAAGATGCGGTCAACTTGATAGATGTGTCTTACGATTCGCTCCCTGCAACAGTAGATGCTCGCAAGACGACTGAGTCTGGCGCGCCGCTCGTTCATGAAGATATCCCTAACAACATCAGCTACCCGTGGGCACTTGGCAACAAGGAAGCGATGGAAAAAGGTTTCGCCGAAGCGGAGCACGTGGTGGAACTGGAATTGATCAACCAACGATTGATTCCCACAGCTATGGAACCGCGTGCAGCGGTCGCTCAATGGAACGCGCCCACCGAAGAGATGACCTTGTGGACCACCAGCCAGAATCCTCACATCATCCGGTTGCTGTTAAGCGCGTTCACCCTCGGCATCCCGGAAAACAAACTGCGGATCATCTCTCCTGACGTAGGCGGTGGGTTTGGCAGTAAAATCTTCCACTATCCTGAAGAAATCATCGTCCCCTGGGTTGCCCGGAAGATCAACCGCCCGGTCAAATGGGTTGCTACACGCTCTGAATCTTCCATGACAGACTCTCAGGGCCGCGATCATGTCACAATTGCCAGGATGGCACTGAAGAAAGATGGTACGATCACCGGCATCCATGTGAAGACCTGGGCGAATATGGGTGGCTACCTTTCCACCATCGCCCCGTTGATCCCAACTGCGATCTACATTACCCTGCTTTCCGGCTTGTACAAGGTCGAAGGCATTTATGGCGAAATGTGGGGGACGCTTACCAATACGGTTCCCGTGGACGCCTATCGTGGTGCGGGACGTCCTGAAGCCGCTTACCTGCTCGAACGGCTTGTGGATGTGGCCGCCCGTGATCTGGGTATGGATCCGCTCGACATCCGCCGCAAGAACTTGATCCCGAAAGAGGCATTTCCCTATCAGACCCCGGTTGCTTTCATGTATGACAGCGGCGACTACCACCGCCTGTTCGACAAAGCGGTCGAGATGGCCGATTACAAGAAGATGCGGGAGGAACAGGAAAAGGCCCGCAAAGACGGGCGGGTGGTTGGAATCGGCATCGTCGGCTGTATCGAAGCGAGCGGACCGGCCCCATCGGCCGTTGCCGGTTCACTGGGTTTCGCGCTCGGTCCTTGGGAAAGCGGCGTCCTACGCGTCCATCCGTCCGGTAAAGTGTCTCTCCTGACCGGCTCGCATGCCCATGGCCAGGGGCACGAAACTACCTTTGCCCAGGTTGTGGCTGACGAATTGGGAATCAATATTGATGATGTGGAAGTCGTTCATGGCGATACCGCCCTCCTCCCCTTCGGTATGGGCACATACGGCAGTCGTAGCGCAGCAGTAGGTGGCAGTGCAATCGTCTATGCCGCCCGGAAGATTCGTGCCAAAGCCATCAAAATTGCGGCACACCAGCTTGAAGCGGCGGAAGAAGACATGGTGTATGATCAAGCCGCCGGAAAAATCCATGTCAAAGGCTCACCGGATAAAGCAAAGGCATTCGGAGAGGTTGCTTTTGCGGCCTATACGGCTCACAATCTGCCAAGCGGGTTGGAACCAGGGTTGGAGGAATCGGCTTTTTACGATCCTGCCAACTTTACCTTCCCCAACAGTGCACACATTGCCCAGGTTGAGATTGACCCAGAGACGGGCCAGGTTGAAATTCAGCGATACGTAGCTGTGGATGATGTTGGCAAGGTGATCAATCCGCTGGTGGTGGACGGGCAAGTGGTCGGCGGCATCGTTCAGGGTGTAGGGCAGGCCCTATGGGAGCATGGCATCTATGATGAAAACGGCCAGCTTGTCACAGGCACTCTCATGGACTATGCCATTCCAAAAGCCAGCGACTTCCCCATGATCGAAACAAGCCGTGTTGAGACTCCCTCTCCCCATAACCCACTGGGAGTAAAAGGGGCAGGCGAGATGGGTACCATTGCGGCTACAGCAGTAGTTTCGAACGCTGTCCTAGACGCTCTTGCTCCTTTTGGCGTTCGGCACATAGACATGCCGCTCACGCCCGAAAAGGTCTGGCGCGCGATCCAAGCCGCCAAGAGGAATTGAGAGAGGAGGCTTATCATGTATTCTGCAACTGTAGATTACCATCGAGCGACGTCGTTGAACGACGCCATTAAGACGCTCGAAAAGAACAAAGGCGCAAAACTGCTGGCCGGCGGTCACAGTCTCATCCCTGCGATGAAATTACGCGTCGCAAATCCCACAATGCTTGTGGATATCGGACATATTAAAAGCCTGGGCGGGATCAAGGTGACCAAGAAGGAAGTGAAGATCGGCGCGCTCACAACGCACGCGACTGTCGCCGCTTCATCTGAAGTCAAGGACGCGTGCCCGATCCTGGCTGAAGCCGCCGCGCAGATTGCCGATCCGCAGGTTCGCAACCGCGGCACGATCGCAGGCAGTCTTGCCCAATCCGATCCCGCCGCCGATTACCCAACGTTGATGATCGCGCTGGACGCGATCTTCTCCGTAACGGGTCCGAACGGCGAGCGGCACATCGAAGCCCGCAAGTTCTTCAAGGACCTGTTCACCACCGCGCTCAAACGCGATGAAGTGCTGACCTCGATCAACGTCCCGGCGTATGGCAACATGCCCGGCATGGGCGGCGCGTATCTCAAGCATCGTCACCCCGCCTCCAGTTATGCGGTGGTGGGCGTCGCCGCGATGGTCGGATTGGTGGATGGCAAAGTGGATCATACCGTCGTGGTGGTGGGAGGCGCGACCGCGAACCCAATGCACGCTGCATCCGTCGAGTCCGCGCTGGATGGCATGGAACCCACCGAGGCGAACATCTCCGCTGCCGTGGACAAGATGGACATCGAAGCGACCATGGGCGACTCGTACGCATCCTCCGAATATCGCGCGCATCTCGCCAAAGTGATGGCAAAGCGCGCGCTGATGATGGCTGTAGAGCGCGCCATAGGTTGAGATCGCTGGTATAGACCCTAAAGGTTTCCCAAACCTTTAGGGTCTTTCAAGTTTCCAAATCAGGTTTATACTAAACGAGAGACCTCCGAATTACCTCGGAGGTCTCCTAATAGAAACTGAACCGCCCAAAAGCCGTTACACTGTGTGTGCCGCCATATAACCCCGAGTTAGGCTGTTGCCTTCAAGTTCATTGTAAAATTTCAACTCAAAAGGAGTAGATGAATTATGGGCAAAAAAAACCGAAGTCAAAAGAGAAACAAATTATTAGGGATTATTGTTATTTCCGTCATCACTAGCATTGCATGTAATGCATTAACTCCAAAGCCATCTTCTTCTAATTCTTCCGAACCAGTTTTGAAAGTCAACCCGCCTGCTGATAAAGTTGAAACCTATCCACCGTCAATATCGGTAGATGGATGGGCAACATTCACTGGCAAGGATAATTTATATGCAATTGATATTCCGAAAAACTGGTTAACAGGCCATTGGGGCGGGGACGAATACGATTATTTCGTTGACAACTTTCAGTCACCCGACTCCAAATCTTACCTTGAGGTTTTCGTATCAGATGACGGGAGACCTTTTCCAGAAGTTGACGAAAAATACATTTACGCTTTGTCTGTTCTAGACCGCCTATATTCAAAAGGCATTGAAGTAGAAAAACGCACAATTGAAGAAAACGGAATGCGAGAAATCCTAATCTGGAATTCCCAAAACAATAGATTTATTTCTGTCTACGAAGTCACAAACAAAACTTCTTTTGTAATGCTGACCATATTTGGGTATACTCCTGAAAAAGAATCCTCAAACGAGACAAAGGAAATCATAGAAAACTTCAAGGTACAACAAAGTTCAGCATCTGAGCCGACAAACGAAATTGAATATTCATCCGTTGCGGAAGCCCTTGCAGAGTTAAGCAAAAAAGAAGAGATTAAAATGAATGTATCGCAAGGTTGGACAATAATTACAGAGTACCATGACGCAACGATAACCATGTGGTCATTTGCCCCAAATGATAACCCTGCATATCCCGCCGTTGCAAAAAGAGTGTTTTACGAAGAGCAAAACGGTTGGTATGTCACAATGAATATTCTGTGCGAGGCGCCAAAAGAAGCATGTGATAAATTTGTGCAAGATTTTGAAGATTTGAATGAGGAAATGCGCAAGTACATTATCAAAGAGGAGTTACGAAAATATCTTGAAGAATTGCAGGGCAATTAAATTTTATCCATCTGTTTAGCAAATGAGTCCTGCTCCCGATTTGAATGACCACTTACAAAGAGGCTACATTGAATTTCACCTCCATTGACTCCCTCCAATTCGCCATGCGCGCACGAAATTACATCGCCGAGCGCGGACTGGCGCCTTGCATCTCACGTTGAAACTGATCCGTTCCAGGCCTGCGAATCGTTTTTGCCCCATCGGTTGTCGAAATCAACCCTCTCCATCCACTTTAGCCATGGGATTAATCTAAATTCCTCATCAGGCCCGGTTTCTTCGGCCCGGGCAGCCTGGAGTGAATTTCTGCGGAGATTGCTTCTACTGACGTTATGTCGAATATCCTGGTCGCCGGGTTCAAGGATGATCATCTTATACGCGGGGGGCCATTGCACCAGAAACCGCCGCCCACAGATGGGACAATGCCACTCTTCCATGCCCGAGGCATGAGTCTGTTCCAAAATCATTTCATGATGTCTTTCGTTCATTTGATAACATCTCCTTGCGCAATATGAAACGTTGCAAGCAATCGAGCCAAAGCCGGGACCCGCTGGCAGAACGCGAGTCTTTTCTGCAAGACATGACGCGAACTTTGGATTTCATGTTACTTACAGATACGTGAACTCAATCCTGATGGAATCGCTCGGCTGTCGACAATAAAGCGATATTCCAATCCCATAGTAAAATCAGGACAGGAAGTTCAGGCCGCTACCGCTCACATCGTCCCGATGTTCTTCGGGAGGGCGACCTCCCCGAATCAGTTTATACTTACCGGCAGGCTTCCGAATTGCCTCGGAGGTCTCCTGCTGTTGGAAAGAGACTGTCTTTGATTAATAAGGTCAGATAAAATGGGTAGGGTAAAATATAGGCGTAGTTAAATTACCCTGTAGAGAAAATTGGACATGAGAAAAGTAAAAGACCAAGCCCTCGCTACTTATGCTGTTGATCGTCCTGCAGAAATGCCTTTCTGGAATGAAATCGTCTGCGGAGACAGCGCGGACCTGCTTAAGTTAATCCCCGCCGATAGCGTTGATTTAGTCATTACGTCCCCTCCCTACTTTCAACAGCGAGAGTACGGTGGCGGCGGTGTCGGTAATGAAAAAAAGCCAGATGAGTATATTTCTGCGCTTATGAAAATCTTCCGTGAATGTGTACGCGTTATGAAGCCAACAGGGAGTATTGTTTTTAATATCGGTGATAAATACGAGGACGGCAGTTTGCTCCTAATGCCGTATAGGTTTGCAATAGCCGCAACGGAACAGCGCGGAGTAACTCTTGTCAACAACGTGACGTGGGTCAAGACCAACCCGACCCCAAGACAATTTAAGCGCAGGCTGGTAAGCAGCACGGAACCGTTTTTCCATTTTGTGAAGTCCCAAAACTACAAATACTTTATTGATGAATTTCTAAAACCCACTGATGAACCAAAGTCTAACGGAAACGGAAATGGCACAGGCGAGAATGTAGGAAAAAAATACTTTTTGCTCATCGAGCAATCTGCGCTTGCTCCAAAACAAAAGGAAATGGCGCGCAACGCATTGGAGGAAGTCATCGAGGAAGTCCGTAACGGCGAAATTCAAGGCTTTCGTATGAAAATCAGGGGTATTCATTCGGAGCCATTTGGCGGGCAGGAAGGGGGTAGAAAAATTCAATTGGACAAGAATGGATTTACCATTATCCGCATCTACGGTAATCCATTGAAAAAGGATGTTGTTACTACCCCTGTTGAATCGCTCAAGAATTGTCCGCATCCCGCCATTTATCCCGTAAAAATCGTGGAAGAGTTTCTAAAATTATTAACACAGAAGGGAGATATTGTCCTTGACCCGTTCATGGGTTCGGGGTCAACAGCAGTAGCGGCATTTCAAAATGAACGCGCGTATATTGGTTTTGATATAAGCGAGGAGTATTGTTTATACGCCCAAAAACGAGTAAAGAGCGTCAAGCATCAATTATCCCTGTGGGAGAGAAACAATGCCGCAGACGCCCATTGAAGTCATGGAGGCGGCTTATGAACGCGCAAAGGGTAAGCCGCTAAAAACCCTATTGTCCGGCTTGCCGAGCGAATACGTTCAGGATTTGAGAATCATCGTGGATAATGCTGAAACGCAAAAAGCCGTTCTGGGCGTTACATTGACCTCGCTCGTTTACAAGATTTACGAGCCAAAACAGGATATTCGCAAACATCAGGAAGGCATGAAAGGCGGTTATTCAGGCAGAACGTTTGACACAAAGTATGTCACGCCGTTTTTGAAAAGCAAGTTTCCTCATTTTGCAATGGCTGAAAGCGCATGGCTAACCCGTTCTTTGGAACAGCCCCGCCCTTTCAATCTCAATTTTCCCGGCAAAATTCGCAACAAGATTTTGAAGTCGGCTTTTCTGAATACATTAGACCGTGTGCAGACTGAAGGCAATCTTGCGTCCAAATTGCTCGCGGCATTGATGGGCTTAATGCTTGAAGCGGCGGCAAAAGACAATGCTCTCTTTGCCAAAGTACAACTTACAAGCGGAGTAACAATTGCAAAAATCCTGGACGTGATAACTCAACATATCCGCTACGATTACGGCAGGGGCGTTGTTGGAACCGCGCGTCTTCCAGTTTTGGCTGTTTATTCCGTTTACAATCTGCTCATGTCGGATGTAAAGAGATATTCGGGAAAAATACTCATGCCGCTTGAGTCTCACACCAGCCCCGACTCGCGCTCAAAATCATTGGGTGATATTGATGTAAATAACGCTGACAGTTCTTGTTTTGAATCAGTCGAAATCAAACATAACAAACCGATTACCGCCGACATGGTCGGTGTGGTTTACCGAAAAATCAAAGATACTTCTATTGACCGCTACTACATTTTGACGACCAGCAAACCAAATTTTAATGACTACGAATCGGTTATGCGGGAAATAGAGAAGTACAAAAGAGTCCATCCATGCCAGATTATCGTTAATGGCGTAATTCCATCGCTGAAATATTACATGCGCTTGATGAGCAATCCACAAGGCATTGTTGACGAATATACCAAATGGCTTGAATTCGAGTTTCATCGCGCCAGTGGAATCAAAAGAGAGCATTTGCGAGTCTGGCGAGAATTACGTCAGAGTGTATTAGACCTCGAGTAGACTTGAAGCGCGACCTAATAAGTATTCGACCTGTTACTCATAACAAAATGACATTACCTGGTTCCCCTCCCGTTGCGCAAAATCCGCCAAAATCGTCCTGGTTTTCTGGTTGTATCGTCACCGCCCTTGTTATATTGTTTGCAATCCTTGGTATTTACGACCTTGTTTTCGGTTCCATAATCGCCTACATTTTTTCTTCCGCTCACATGCTCTCGCTGGTCAATATCGCTATTGTGCTTATTATTGCCTGCGATTGTTTCATCTACCTTTTTCTCGTCTTTCGTATCAAACGACAACGTTGGCTTATTTCCTTGGCGTTATTGGCTGTGGTCTGGTTAGTCCTTCCCTTGCCTCTTCGTTTACTGATAAATATCTCAACAGCGAGAGTTCAGATTGATGGTTTCGCAATGGGAACAACTCTGCCAAACGAAAGCTATATTCTCGCCGACAGACGGGCGTATCAAAAGAATGACCCACAACGAGGCGATATCGTTGTTTTCAGTTTCCCACTTGATGCAAACCAAGATTCGTTAAAACGTGTGATCGGTCTTCCCGGCGAAACCATCGTAGTTAAGGATGGAACGGTGACAATCAATGACACTCCGCTTGAAGAGCCATATATTACCGCCCCTCCATTGTATAACGGTACATGGGTTGTCCCGGAAGGTCATTTTTTCGTACTTGGAGATAATCGTAATGATTCAAGAGATTCCCACCAGTGGGGATTTCTACCTCGTGAAAATATTATAGCGAAAGCAGTTTGGATATACTATCCTTTAGCCCATTTCGGACAAATTGATGATTTCAGCTTTGCTCCGTAGAGATTCTTGCAATAACTACAAAGCATTTGATGGACTACTTACAAAGAGGCTATCTTGAACTTCCCCGCCATTGACTCCCTCCAATCCGCCATGCGCGAACGGAACGATGTCGCCGA
>Ga0247727_10011742_pt1 | contig 15201 bp, 9 predicted proteins | sample WisWelCaveWW1625_FD_202498 | JGI IMG/M metagenome (GOLD analysis project Ga0247727, IMG submission 202498) | Biofilm microbial communities from Wishing Well Cave, Virginia, United States - WW16-25 | ecosystem: Environmental > Aquatic > Deep subsurface > Groundwater > Cave microbial mat | place... | reverse complement strand
TGCCTGTGCTGTCTGACGCCGCGCTCAAGTCGCCATGGTGCGAAGAAGAAATTCACGTCGCTATCACCTTGAGCAAAATGCCCGGGCGCACTGGACGCCCGCGCATCATTCCGCTTTTGATTGAGGATTGTCAAGATCGCATAGATATTTTTTTGCGTTCACGCCTTTATCTGAAATTTCACGAGGGATATGACCCCGCGTTTTTGAATCTGCTGCGCGCTGTCGGAGTGGGCGGCGCTATTGGACAAATCAAATCCTTACCTACGCACGACGCGCCCCAAATCATCACACCACCACCACCCAAAATCGAACCCCCCGCGCGCATCACCAACCAAGCGGGGCAAGAAATGATTTTGATTCCTGCGGGCGAATTTTTGATGGGAACGACGGATGCAGAAGCGCAGCGGGTGATCAAAGAGTTTGGCAAGGATTGGGAAAAATGGGTGCACTGGGAACAACCACAGCATAAAATTTTTCTCGACGCGTATTACATTTCGCGTTATCCCGTTACAAACGCGGAATACAAAAAATTTGTGGACGCGACGAAACATCAAATGCCGCAGCATTGGCAAAATGGAAAAATTCCAAACGGCAAGGAAAATCATCCTGTCATTTATGTAGATTGGAGTGACGCCACAAAATATTGTGAATGGGCTGGCGGAAAATTGCCGACGGAAGCGGAATGGGAAAAAGCGGCGAGTTGGGATGACGCAAAAAAAATCAAGCGCGTCTATCCGTGGGGCGATGCGTTTGATAAAAACAAATGCAATTCAGCCGAAGCGAATATTGGAGAGACAACACCTGTTGGCAAGTATTCGCCGCACGGCGATAGTTTTTATGGCGTTGGTGATATGACAGGCAATGTGTGGGAATGGTGCGCGGATTGGTTTGATGAGAACTATTACAAAAATTCTCCGCGCGAAAATCCGCGCAACGATACTCCAACACAATACCGTGTGCTGCGCGGGGGCGCGTGGGGCAGCACTGCAGACTTCGCCCGCAGCGCGAACCGCAACGGGGGCCAGCCCGCCTTCATGAACATCAATGTCGGTTTTCGTTGCGCCAGGAGTTTCTCCTAACCATTGTCCTCTGTCGTTTGTTCTTTGGAGGGAAGGGGACTGCCAACGGATGGGGAAAGCGGATAAACCGCGATGAATACATCGCCATAAACGGATAGGCGCGCGTTTATCCGCTAATCCGTTTTTAGTATCCGTTGACCGCGCGCGACAACCTGCCAACGGATTGGGAAAGCGGATAAACGGATAAACGGATAGGCGCGCGTTCATCCGTTTATCCGCTAATCCGTTTTTAGTATCCGTTGACCGCGCGCGACAACCTGCCGACGGATTGGGGAAACGGATAAACGGATAAACGGATAAACGGATAGGCGCGCCACGCGTGAGACCTGACAGGTTTTTGCGCGAGTGGTTGGGATGACGCACGCTGTTTTAAACGCCACGCCCGCGATATTTTACGCAAATGTTTTGAAACCTGTCAGGTCTTGAGAGTACGCAAACAGCGCGGGCGCGCCGCCTGTGTGCAAAAAAATAATTGGCGCATCGTTTTTCAATTCCTCGCGTCGCAACAAATCCAACATCCCCGCGAACGCTTTGCCTGTATAAACGGGATCGAGAAAAATTCCTTCTGCGCGCGCCAAGAGTTGGATCGCTTCAATCCCCTTGTCCGTACACACCGCGTACTTGAAACACACAAAACGATTTTCCTCTAGCGAAACATCTTCCGCGCGAAATACGCGCGGGTGATGCAACGCCGCGCATGTTTCCGTCGCCAACCGCGCAATCGAGACGCGAAAATTTTTCCACAACGGACCAATATCAATCGCTGTCACACGCAATTTGGAATCACACAACGCGAATCCTGCCATCAAGCCCGCCAGCGTTCCCCCCGTTCCTGCCGCGACGATGACGCGCGCGTTTTCAATGCCCATCGCGCGCGCCTGTTGATCGAGTTCGATTGCGCCGCGCACATAGCCCAGCGCGCCGCGTACCGAATGTCCTCCAACGGGAATAAAATAATGCGCGCCGACGAACGCGAACCCAATGAGCCGCACCAAACGATTCGTGCTTTCAATCGTCGCAGAACCATCGCCCCCTTTGCCGAACGGAATGAAATGCAAACGCGCGCCCATGATTTCATTCAACAAAACATTGCCTTGCAACTGCGCGGGGCGTTTGGCAAAGTAAAACAGATGCGGCTCCATGCCCAAACGCAACGCGTTCGCCGCCGTGAGCCGCGCGTGATTCGATTGCAAACCGCCGAACGTGACGATTTTTTTTGCGCCAAATTTTTGCGTGTGTGCTTGCGAAAGAGCATTCGCGAGTTCATATTCCAACTTGCGCGTCTTGTTGCCGCCCAACGCGTAACCGAGTTCGTCATCACGTTTGATGAAAACGTCGCGATGTAATTCGCGCGAGAGGCGTGGGAGAAATTGAAGCGGGGTGGGATAATGACCGAGTTTGAGGCGGGGAATGGAATCGAGCGAAAGCATGATTTGAGCAAAAACCGAAAAAATTTCAAAACCCGTTTTTTGTACAAAAAACGGGTTTTGAAATTTTTTCACTCTAACTGAGCAACTAACCGTTTCGCCAACGCAATAATCGTCAACACCGTCGGACGCGCCAGCGCGCGCGGAAACACACTTGCATCACACACATACAAGCTGCGAATTTCCGTTTGCAAATTCGCGTCCACAATCTCGCCAATGCGCGCGGTGCTGCCCGGATGCGTGCCGCGTAAAGGGGTCATAAACAGCGACGATTCCGCCGCGCCCGCTTCGATCAGAATTTTTCGCGCTACCTGTTCCCCGTCGCGCAATCGTTCACGATCCCGCGTCGTCAAACCTTTGCGAATCGTCCCATCCGCCATCACCCCACCCGAAATTTCATCTTCCAGTTTGATCATCACGCCCAATAAATGATTCCACTGCGTCCAGCGCAAGAGCTCGCGCAAGTGCGAACGCATCACCAACGGATACGATAGCCACGGATCCATCAGTGTCGAAAGCAGATACCCCGCCTCTCGATTTTCCCACGAATACGTCATCGGCGGTTCGTTCCCGCTGCCGCGTTCGCGCGTGACGCCATAGACCATCACTGTCGTATCGAGCGTGAGTCCTTCACCCGCGTTGCGAAAACCTGATGCTTGCAAAATACGCGGTGTGCCGATGCCCCCCGCGCAAACGATAACCTTTTCGGCGCGCGCGACAAAAGTATCTCCGTCGAGCGTTCCTTCTACTCCCGTCGCGTGTTCGTCCTCAATCAACACGCGTTTCACTATTGCGCGCGTTTTCAACTCTGCGCCCGCGCGCACCGCGTCATCCACAAATTCCGCCGCGTTCCATTTCGCCCCACAGCGGCAACCCAACATACATTTCGCGCCGCACAATGTACGGAACGAACGCTGTTTCGTTCCCTTCGCGCCGCACAATGTACGGAACGAACGCTGTTTCGTTCCATCCCCCGCGCGTGACGGGCGCATAAATTTCAATTGCGGCTGCCACGCCATTCCCAACGCGCGCCCCGCCTCCGCAATGCGCGTCGAAGCATCCCCGCACAATTCGCGCGGCAACGGCGCGAGTTCCAGTTCCTCTATCGTCGTGGAAACATGCGCGTCGAGATCAATCCCAAAACCATTTTTCCACCACGTGGGCGGCGGCGCGGCACAGCCGCAATACATACTCGTCGCGCCCCCGAGCATCATGGGACGAATAATGTTGATGCCTTCTTGCGAATACAAAAAACTCGACTTGTCCGCATACAGCAAGGGACCCGCATACGTGCCATAGTACGGGCGCGCGCGTTCGTCGTTCCCGCGTTCGAGAATCAAAACGCGTTTGCCGCGCCGCGCGAGTTCCCGCGCGCACGTCGCGCCGCCTGGACCCGAACCGATGATGAGGATGTCAGAAGTGAAATGTTGCAAGAAAATTGCGATCCGCGAGTGAAAAGATGCCACGCACTTCCGCAAGTGCGTGGCATCTTTTCACGGCATCCCGCGCAGCGCGTTCAATGTTTCCGCGTCGAACGGATTTTTGCCCGCGCGCAAGGTTTCGATCCACGCGCGGCGCGAGGGCGAAAAAATTTCGCGCGTGCGCGTGGGCTGTGTGTCGAGCCAGCGCAAAAAATTTTCAAATTCGTTTGCCGCTTCCGCGTAGCGCCCCAATTCCGCGTACACAATCCCGCGCGTGTCGAGTGACCACGCGGTTGCATCGCGCGTCGCGGCGGATTCGCAATAGGGCAGCGCAGCTTGCGGCTGCTGCTCCAATGCGAATGCCCAACAGGTTGCGCGCCATGCTTCGGAACGCGCGTCGGCGATTTGCTGCGCGCGTTGAAAATCCGCTTTCGCGGCGGCGTCCTCATTCAGCGCGAGCTGCGCGAGTCCGCGATTCAGATACGCTTCATACAACGAGGTTGTTTTGAGATTCGCATCATACGCGCGAATCGCTTGCTCTAAATTGCGCGGCTCTGTCGTTTGCAAAAAATAGCCGCGATAAAACTCCATCGCCGCGCGCATTTCTTGCGAGTACGGCGTGAGCGCTTGCGCGTCTTGCAAGGTCGCTTGCGCGCGAGCTGCACCTTCGCGATCCAGATGCAGCGGCAATAGGATGAGCAGGGCGAGGGCGCGCGTTTCATTCGGCGCGCGCATGTCGAGCGTGACCGATTGATCGCGCGGCAGCAGCGGCACAACGGAGGCGGCGGCGTTCAGCATCGGCACGCGCGCGTTGTAGCCAATTTCCACGCGCGTATTGTCCCCCAAAAAATTTCCCCACACCAACACCTCTGCGCCCGCGCGCGCGCGTAATTGTTCCGCGCGTTCTTCATCGCGCACCTGATCCGCCAGATCAGAGAGATGCGTGCCAAATAATTTTTGCGTTTCGATTTCGCCTTCGAGGGTTTGACGAATGCGCGCGGTCACGTCGTAGGGCGGGGCAACCCCGCCCCTGCTGTTGAAACGCGCGAGGGCGATGATTTGATTGGGTGGGAGAGGCGTCGCGGTGGGGATGGGCGGGAGAATGAGTGCGAGAACTTGATCGCGTTCGCGCGGCAAGAAAAAATACGCGGCGGCGAGAATTACGGCGACGAAAAGGAAAACAAGGATTGCAACGAGCCACCGCGCGCGATGCGCGGCGGGCCGCGTTGGCGGAATGGTGAGCGTGATCGGTTCAACAGTTGTCAGCGCGGAGGGTTCAACAGTTGTAACGAGGGCGAGAGATTCTGTCGGCTGTCGGCTGTCGGCTGTTCTCTGTATTCGTTCGGGCGCAAATCCTGCCGCCAGCAGCAGCCCATCGCGTTCCGCCGCCGTGAGCCGCAAGCGCTCAGCGCATTTCAACACATCTTCGCGCACGCGCGGGCGCGCGGTCATCCCTTCCTTCCAGCGAAAAATCGTTTGCCGACTGACGCCCAAATGCCGCGCCATTTCGCTGTCGCTGATGCCCGTCCGCGTCATGTATTCGGCTAAAAGTTCACCAAACGATTTCATAAGAATCACCCTTAAAAATAGGCAAAAATCGCGCTGTAACACTCAATGTTACACCTTTATTTCGCAAAATGGTACGCGAAAGGGCGGAATGGGACGCGATTGCATCTTGAGACGCAACATGGGACGCGCTATGTTGGCGGCGAAAGTGTAATCGAAAATCCAAAAAGTTGCATATAGGAGGCAATCCCATGTTTTCCAAATCTCTCCGTCTCATCGCCCTCGCGTCTATCGTCGCTCTCGTAGCTGTTGTGCTCATTGGCGCGTACTTGAGTGCGAAACGCGAGATACGCGCAGATCAGCAACGCACGCTCGTGATTGCGCCGAATGAGTTTGAAGCCGATTCGCAGGGCGCGATTCGGATCGTTGTGCAAAATTTTGAAACAAACGAACCTGTGCCGAACGCGGAAATAAAAATTCGTCTCGCGGGCGAAGGCAAACAGGCAAACGCGGTGGGCAAGACGAACGCGCAAGGCACAGCTTCTATCTTGCTCGACATTCCGCCCGACGCGCCTAAAAATCAGACGCTCACGATTGAAACGCGTTCCAATTTGGGCAGCGACTCGATCACGCAAAATGTTACGGTGAAACGCACGTTCAAGGTATTGGTGACGAGCGACAAGCCATTATATCAGCCCGGACAAACGATGCACTTGCGCGCGCTGGCATTGTCCGCGTTCAATCGCAAGCCCGCGCAAAATGGGAAACTCGAATTTGTGGTCGAGGATCCCAAGGGGACAAAAGTTTTTCAGAAAAGTTTCGACACATCGGACTATGGTATCGCGTCAGCTGATTTCGCGCTGGCGGAGCGCGTGAACTCGGGGCAATACAAAATTATTGCGACGTTGAACGACGAGGTGAAATCGGAAAAAACGGTGACGGTGAAACCGTATGTCTTGCCGAAATTCAAACTCGCCATCGAGACGGACAAGAAATTTTATCTGCCCGGCGAACGTGTGCGCGGCACGGTGCGCGCCGATTATTTTTTTGGCAAGCCCGTCAATGCTGCGCGCGTGAAACTCGCAGCTGCATCGTACGATGTGGGGCGCACTGAATTTGTCGCGCTGGATGGACGCACGAACGACTCAGGCGTGTACGAATTTTCGTTCGACCTGCCGAATTATTTTGCGTCAAGTGGTTTGGATAAGGATCGAGGTGACTTTGCGCTTGAGCTCGATGTGACGGATCAAGCGGAACATCTCGAACAAGCCGCGCTCGTCGTTCCCGTCGCGCGCGCGCCAATCATTATTGATGCGGTGGCGGAAAGCGGCGAACTTGTGCCTGATGTGGAAAACATTGTGTACATTCTCACCGCGTCACCCGATGGCGCGCCCGTGGAAACGGAGATTACCGCGCGCATCGCGGGCAGGGAATACAAAACACAAACAGGCAAGTACGGGATTGGCGAAATTCGTTTCACGCCGCGCGGATTCAATACGATTGAAATTACAGCGCGTGACGCAAAAGGCAATCGCGCGGAAAAACGCGTTGAATTGCGCGCCGATGGAGCGAATCAAATTTTGTTGCGTCCCGAACGCGCGGTGTATCGCGTGGGCGATACGATGCGTTTGGATTTGTTGTCGCGCGCGAGTACGGGGACGGTGTATCTCGATCTCGTGCGCGAGGGGCAAACACTTTCGACGCGCGCGGTGACGACGACAAATGGGCGCGCGCAGCTCGATGTTGACGTTTCGCCCGAACTCGTCGGCACGCTTCAGATGCGCGCGTATCATATCGGCGCGGATGCGAACATTACGCGCGATACGCGGGCGATTGTGATTGAGCCAGCGGATGAATTGGCGATTACGATTCGCGCGGACCGCGAAGTGTATCGCCCCGGAGAAACATCGCGCTTGACGTTTGATGTGAAAAATAAAAATGGTCAGGGCGTTCCGAGCGCGTTGGGCATCACCGCTGTTGACGAATCGGTTTTTGCGTTGGCGGAACAGGACGCGGGGTTTGCAAAATTGTATTTCCTTTTGCAAAACGATCTATTACAGCCGCGCTATGAACTGCACAACGATTTTCAACTCATTGGCGACACGAATACGCAAGGGGATTATGTCGCTGCGAAAAATCAGTCCGCGCAAGCGGCGTGGGCGAACGCGCCGACGACGGACATTCCGCTGCACACGATTCCGCTCGAACAAAAACGCGTGGAATTTTCGCGCGCGGTGGCGGAACGCTTTCGAGATTTCAATGACGCGCTCGGCGTGATTCTCACGCTCGTGCCGCTGGCGTTTAGCGGCTTGCTTCTCGGCGCATTACACGCGCGCAAAATTTTGGGCGAGGCAGTTTCACGCGGCGCGGTGGCGTTGGTGGGCATCTGTATCGCCGCGCCGTTCGCCGCGCTCATCATTGGCGTTCTCGCGTGGATGTTCCAGAACACGCTCGTGTTACAAGTCGCGCTTGCAGGGTTGGCGATCGGCTGGGTGACGTGTTACGTGATGTTGTGGGTGTACGCGATGCAGCGCGGCGATACGCTGACGCAACTCGCGCTGATGCTGCTCACGGCGTACATTGCGTTGTTGGGTGTATTCGCGTACACGACGCGCGCGAATGTGAATGACGTGCGCGCGTTTGTGTGGATTGCCGTACTTTTTCTCGGCGGCATTGCTGCGTGGGTTTTGTTTGGCGTAGGGCTGTTGCAAACGCAAGAGAAACGCGCGGGTTGGAGCGCGTTGGGCGTGGGCATTTTGCTCGTGCCGCTGGTGATGTTGATAGCATGGCTGCCGCAAGCGACGCCGTTCGCGCGCATGATGGGTAACACGATGGCGTATATTTCGCCATTGTCGTTATTGGGCTGCGCGCCCGCCGCCGCGCCAACCGCTGCGCCACCGATGGGCGCGCCCGCGTTTCCGATGTTGGCACAAGCTACAGCTGCGCCGCAACCAACAGCTGCACCTGCTGCCGCGCCAAGTACGGAACGCTCGCCGCAGCGTTCCCTCTCCCCCGCGCCGCGCACGCGTTCGTATTTTCCCGAAACGTTGTTCGTGAATCCGCAACTGATTACGGATGAAAACGGACACGCGAAAATTGATCTGCCGCTGGCGGATTCGATCACGACGTGGCGGCTCGCCGCGCTTGCCAATTCGCAAAATGGGGAACTTGGCACAGCGCAAGCGGGGCTGCGTGTGTTTCAGGATTTTTTCATTGATTTGGATTTGCCGATTGCGCTGACGCAAAATGATGAAATCGCGATTCCCGTCGCGGTGTACAATTATTTGCCGCGCGCGCAGCGTGTCGAATTGGAAATCGAAAAGCAAGCGTGGTTCGATTTGCGCGACGATGCTGTAAAGGCGCTCACTGTAGCGCCGAATGAGATTGATGTGATTTATTTTCGCATCACCGCGCGCGAGTTTGGCGCGCAAAGATTAAAGGTAATCGCGAAAGGTGAAGCGATGGGCGATGCGATTCAACGCGAGGTGCGCGTGTATCCCGACGGCAAAGAGTTTGTCGAGACGCAGAGTAATTGGCTGCGCGACGATGTGACACAAGTTGTAAAAATTCCGAACGCGGCAATTCCTGGTTCGACGCGCGTAGAAGTTAAAGTGTATCCGAGTGTGATGAGCCAACTCGTCGAAGGGCTCGACACGATTTTTCAAATGCCATTCGGCTGTTTCGAGCAAACGAGTTCGACGACGTATCCGAATGTTCTCGCGTTGACGTACCTTAAAGAAACCGCGCAGTTGTCGCCGCAGGTGCAATTGAAGGCGGAAAATTATATCGGTCTCGGCTATCAACGTCTGTTGACGTTCGAGAATGAGGGCGGCGGTTTTTCGATTTTCGGTGGTCCGCCCGCGTCCGCGATGTTGAGCGCGAAAGGGCTGCTGGAATTTAATGACATGGCGCGCGTGTATCCGATTGACGCGGCGGTTTTGAAACGCACGCGGCAGTGGTTATTGCAAACGCAATCGAATGACGGAACGTGGCAAGGTGAAGTGGGCTGGGATCATCCGCACAATTCGCCGCGCGATCCAACGGCGTTGACGGCGATTGTGGCGTGGGCGTTGGCGGAGACGGGAGGGAAAGAGGAGAGTGGGACGCGGCAGGCGATGGAATATCTGAAACGAGAAGCGAGAAACGAGAAGGATGCGTATGTGTTGGGATTGATCGCGAACGCGTTTGTGGCTTACGATGTGAATGACGCGACGACGAGGGATGTGCTTGCGCGATTGGATGAAATGAAAACGGGCGATGGTGACGCGGTGTATTGGACGAGTCGCGGGGGGACCTTTAGCGGCGCGCACGGCGCGTTCGGGGATTTGGAAACCACCGCGTTGGTAGCTCACGCATTGCTGAAAGGACGCGCGCATTTGGATTCGGCGCAAGCAGCTTTGACGTACTTGATTCAACACAAGGATCCGCACGGCACGTGGGGAACGACGCAAGCGACGATTTTAGCTTTGCGCGCGTTGGTGGCTTCCGCGATGGAAGGCGGATCGGGTTCAGCGGAAGGCACAGTGTCGGTTTCGTTCGACGAGGGTTCGGAACGCGCGCTAGAATTTCGTGATGGCGATAACGCAGTGCAAGTGTTGACGTTTGACGATGTGGGCGCGGGCACGCGTGAAATAAATTTTCGCGTGAATGGCACGGGCGCGTTCGCGTATCAAATTTCAACCTCGTACTATGTGCCGTGGGAAGGGGTTGAGGAAAAGCGCGCGCAAGCGATGGAGATTGAGGTAGAGTATGATCGGACGGAATTGAAGGTGAATGATCGCGTGCGCGCAACGGCGATGATTCGTTTGAACGAAGGCGAGGCGCGGATGGCAGTTGTAGATTTGGGCGTGCCACCGGGGTTCGCGGTGTTGACAGAGGAATTGGACGCGGCGGTGAAACAGGGAAAATTGTCGCGGTATGAATTGACGGGGCGCCAGATCATTTTGTATTTGGAAGATGTGCGCGTGGGGGAACCGCTTTCGTTTGAATACGAATTGCAAGCGAAATTTCCGCTGCGCGCGCAGACGCCGCGTTCGGCGACGTATGATTATTACAATCCGAATGTGCAAGGGGAGACGCCGCCGATTCAGTTTGTGGTCGAGTAAAAAACAAACAAACCCGTCTTCTTGCGAACACAGTTCGCGTACGAAAACGGGTTTGTTTGTTTTTTTCGGTATAATAGCTGCACCCGCGCAATGATCCCCAATCGCTTTCATTTTGTTTTTGGTCTCCAACGTCAAACGCCGCCGCTTCATCTCGTTCATTATTTGTGTTTGCAATCGTGTCTGGAAGTGAATCGTCCTGACGCGCTTTATTTTTATTATCACTACGAGCCGCAGGGACGCTATTGGGATTTGATTCGAGAAAAATTGATTTTGGTAAAAATTCCGCGCGTGCCGTTCATTGACCGTTATCGTTATCGTGATCGCCGCGTCGCCCGCTACAAGTACGCGCACGCGTCGGATTTTGTGCGTTTGGAAAAATTGGTCGCGCACGGCGGCGTGTACGCGGACATGGACACGTTGTTTGTGAATCCGATCCCACAGGCGTTGTATGAAAAAAATTTTGTGCTGGGACACGAAGGGGAAATTCCTGATCCGCTGACCAAACAATTGCGCCCGTCGGTGTGCAATGCGTTTATACTGGCGGAACGCGACGCGGCGTTTGGAAAAATTTGGTTGGAAAAATTGCAGGGCGCGTTCGATGGAACGTGGAGTCATCATTCGACTCTGCTGCCGTGCGAACTCGCCGCGCAGCATCCCGACCTCGTGCATCTCGAACCGCCGCGCACGTTTTACAAACATTTGTGGGCGCGCAAAGGGTTACATTCCTTGCTTGAAGGATTGGATGAGGATAATGATGGCGTGGTGAGTTTTCATTTGTGGGCGCATTTGTGGTGGTCGCGCTGGCGGCGCGATTTTTCTGATTTTCACGCGGGGAAAATGACGGAAGATTTTGTGCAGAATGTGGATACGACGTACAACGTCGTGGCGCGCAAATTTTTGCCGCCGCGCGAGACGCGTTCGTTTTGGGTGCGTCAAACGTCAAACGTGAAGCGTGAAACGTCAAAGGTGCTGCGACTGGTGGGAGATGTGGCGCGGGAAGCGGGGATGCGCGCGTACATTCTCACGAAACTTGCGGCGTTTTCGGTGATTAAAGAAAAGGTGATGCCGCGCGCGGCGGAACATCTCGATTACGCGCAGCGGCAGTGGAAACACCCGTACACGCGGACGCATTTTCGCGCGCGCAATCAATTTGAACGCAAAGCGGTTTTGAACAGTGTAGCGTTGTGGGATGAGTACGACGTGGAGCAGTTGACGTTTGCGTATGACGATGTGATTCTGGACATTGGCGCGCATGTGGGCATTTTTAGTTACATGTGTTATTTGCGGGGGTCACGCGCGATTTATGCCTATGAACCCGAAGTGAATAATTTTCAACGCTTGGCGGAGCATGTCGGCGCGTTGGAGGGAATTCACTTGTTTCAACTTGCGGTGTTTCGCAGCGATCAAGCCGCGCCGCAAACCCTCATCTATTCGGGCTATCTTGGCGAGAACACGGGCGGCGGAAATGTGCTGATGCGCGGCACGCTTGTCGAGATCAATGGACAGACGCTTGCGCCATTCCCTTCGTCGCCGCAACCGGTCGCGGTGATCGCGCTCGATGAAATTTTAGCAAAATTTGTGCGCGTGCGTTTGTTGAAATTGGATTGTGAAGCGAGCGAGTTTCCCATTTTGTTGACGAGCCGCTTGCTGGGGCGCGTCGAAAAAATTGTTGCGGAATATCACCAAGTGCTGCCGCCGCTGTATGCGGCGCTTGACCCCGCCGCGCAGTTGGAAAATTTTTGCGAGTATCGGGTTGAACAGCTCAGGGCGCATTTGGAACAATTGGGTTTTCAGGTGCAGGTGATTGAATACGCTCCAAACATCGGAAAATGTATTGCGACACGCGCAGGACATTCTACATGAACCAAAAGCCACGCCTCCTTTTTTTGCAAGTGAAAATAAATCCGCCGGGCGGTGGACAGTCCGTCGCGGCGTGGGGGTTGGAAGCGCTCAAGGCGGACTATGAAATAACGCTTTTGACGTGGAAACCGCCGCAGTGGGACGAAATCAATCGCTACTATGGAACGCAGCTGCAGCCTTCGCAATTCCGCACCATGCAGATTCCCGCGTGGGTGCGGCGGCTCGCGGCGCTCGATCCTGACCCGTATAGTATTTTGCCGTTGGCAATTCTCATTCGAGCCGCGCGTTGGAGCGCGCATCGGGCGGACTTGGCGGTGTCTTTTAACGACGAGTGTGATGTCGGTGTCCACGCGATTCAATACATTCACTATCCATGGTTGACCCGATATTATCGCGACAAAAGGACATTCACCGCCGCACCGCGCGGTGAACGTCTCAAGTATCTGGTCGAGTGCCATTATCGTCCATGGCGTCTGCTGTCCGGATTCGATTTTGAACGAATGCGCCACAATGTTACGCTGGTCAATTCGGATTGGACGGGCAACGCGTTTCAGACCAACTATGGGATGCCCACGCAAACTGTCTATCCGCCCGTCTTGAGGCGTCCTTTTCCGATTGCGTGGCAGGCGCGCGAAAACGGTTTTGTCTGCATTGGGCGCATCTCGCCCGAAAAAAAATATGAACGCATCATTGCGATTTTACAAGCGGTGCGGCAGCGCGGTCACGATGTCCATTTGCATGTCGTCGGCGGTATGAATGAAAATGAGCGTGGCGCGAATTATTATTATGAGATTCGCGCGCTAATTGAACAGCATGCCGAATGGGTTTCGTTTCTGAAAACATTGCGCGGGAGGATTTGATGCACTTGATTACGACGCATCGTTACGGCATTCACGGTATGGTGGACGAACATTTCGGCATTGCGCCGGCGGAAATGATGTGCGGGGGAGCGATTGTGTTTGTGCCAGACGATGGGGGTCAAGTCGAGATCATCGGTGGCGAGCCACAACTGCTCTACGGTTCGCCAGCGGAGGCGGTGGAAAAAATTGCGCGGGTGTTGAACGATGAAAACGCGCAGCGCGAGTTGCGAGATGTGTTGGCGGCGCGTGCGGAATTATTTTCAACGGAACAGTTCACGCGCCAGATGAGGGAAATTGTGGCGAAGGAATTGGCAGCGCGCGCGGGATGAGGAACACATCCATTTGTTTGTCCGCGCGTTCCCGCGCCGCTGCCAACGCGCGTAATTCACGAACGGGTTGCAACGGCACGGCAACGCCTTTTTGGAAGAGCGCGTCAAGCGTAAAAAAGTGGACAAAAAATTTTTCCGTGTCGTAAAAAAATTGTTCGAGCGTGCCTTGCCGACGCAAGAGTTCGGGCGCGAGCTCGGTCCACAACGGCACGCCCGCGCGCCACAACGGTTCGCCCGTGCGAATCACCGCGCCTTCGGACCCTTGCACATCGCACCACACGAACGCGATTTTTTCGGGCGCAAGCTTCAATTCTTGCAGGAGCGTATCAAGGCGCGTGGTTTTGACGCGGATGGTTTCGCAGGGGGCTTGAAAAATTACTTCGTGACGCACCACATTCGCCACGACCACTTCCGCGCCCCCACGCCCAACCAACGGCACAATCATTTCGGTTTCGCCATCGCTTTCCGTAAGCGCGCGTTCCACAATCGTCACGCGCGGGGTCAAATTATTTTGCGCCAGATTACGCTTCAATAATTCGAGCGCGCGCGGCACGGGTTCAATGGAGACGATGTGGCAATGCGTCAATCGCGCGAGCGGCAGCGTGGTGTTTCCCAAATTCGCGCCAATTTCCAAAATCACCTCGCCGCGCGGCAAATACCCGAATGCGTTTGCCCAATCCACGACAGGCGTCACATTGTCGCTGTCATTTTTTTCGGTCAGAAAAAGATCATGCCCCACGGTGCGATCTTGCAGCGGAAAGGTCCAGCGCACGCCGTCGCGCTCAAACGTGATTTCGTCGGCAAATTCTTGGAGCAGCAGCAGCCCTAATTTACGCGCGCCGACGGGTGTGAGAAACCGCGCCTGCCATGCGAGAAAACGCGCGAACGGCACACGCTGATACAAGGGCGCGAGCCAAGGAAAAAAAATGCGTTGGTGTGGCATTCAGCGTTTCCTCCCGTACATGAAAAAGGTTTTGTCAACAATTTATGAGTCTGATCTGTTTTGAGGTCCGCAAAGAACGTTTCGGACTTCTACGCGTGCCGCGTTGAAAAAAAATTGTGCTGCTGTAGCAAAATGAAAGGGTCTAAACGTATGTTTCGAGCGCGCGCCGACTTGCCTGCCAATCATACTCCCAATGATTCAGCGCATGCGCCATCACGCGCGGGTGTGTGTCCAGTTCGCGAATGGTGTGGCGCGGCGCGTATTCGGTGGGCGATGGTTTTTGGTTCGCATTGAGCGTGTCAAAATAAACGCGCGCCCGTTCCCAAAATTCGCGCACTGATTCCGCGCGCGCCTGTGACGCGTCGAACGCAGCTTGGACGTGCGTGTGCGTGTCGCGAAGCCCTTGTGACACGTGTGGATCGTGGTACAGGTCTTGATGCATTTCCAATTTTTTCAAATAATTGCGCGGGCACAACTGTCCGTACCGATAAAAGGGCTGGGGCAAATAATACGCGCGCACGCCGACACTGCGACCGTAATAATCAATAGACGTTATAAGAAATAAGATTTTGGAGCTCATCGTCGCAGAGCGCGTTTCCGATGGCGGACACGCAAATTATGCAGACCGGTGGCGGTTTCCATGAAACCATCGGAAGAATCGGGATGGGTAT
>Ga0247727_10011741_pt1 | contig 15202 bp, 13 predicted proteins | sample WisWelCaveWW1625_FD_202498 | JGI IMG/M metagenome (GOLD analysis project Ga0247727, IMG submission 202498) | Biofilm microbial communities from Wishing Well Cave, Virginia, United States - WW16-25 | ecosystem: Environmental > Aquatic > Deep subsurface > Groundwater > Cave microbial mat | place... | reverse complement strand
GGCTGATGATCTTCCGTGCTCGCGCAACGCGCGGCCTCAGAAGGCCCTCGTTGGACGCGCGCAGTGGAAGATCAATCAGCCCCCATCCCTGAAGAGATAACGAGCAAGCTTGGAGGGAGCTATTTCAAATGGGGAAGGTGCTCGTTCGACGCGCGCAGTAAAGGGCAACCGAGCCACTCCCTTGCGGGGCAGGTAGACGACCTATAGGTGTGTGGATATGCGCAGGCGGTTGCAGTAGACTCACCCGCAACAGATTGCTGAAGCTGAGTCCCTAGGTCGCATTGCAGGCCGCAGTAGACTTACTCGCTAGAGCTACAAAGCATTATGACGATGCTCGCATCTAAGATTCCCATCCTGGCCGAGATGCTTCAGGAATACTATGAGCCGGGTGAACTGGAGGAGATAGCGAAGCTCTTCGGCGTAGAACTTGAGGAGCAGACTTGGTCGAGGACAAAGCAAACATGGCTCGTCGTCGCGCGGCAGTTGGTAGAGAAACTGGAGCATGGTAACCATCATGCGCTCCTCCAGACGATCCTGGAGCAGCTCGACATTAGGAACACGACCGCGATCGCGCATACCGACTGGGAGCGTCGCGCCGCTCACCAAACCTTAGTACCAACCATATCCGCGCTGCGTACCTCTTTTGGAGAGTCCGCTGCCCCAGCTGAAATTGCCGTCTTAGAAGGTTCGCCATTCAGTGCGAAGTCGCAGATACGGGATCTCTTGGCGACAGCGTCCACAGAAGTGCTACTGGTCGACTCCTACATCGGAGTGGGAACACTTGATTGTCTTAGATCTGTGCACCAGAAAATCCGCTTGCTTACCGCGAGTCTTCCAAATTCCGTTGAAGCAGGCTTCGATGCTGCATTGATCGACTTTACAAGAGAAGGTTTTCAGATCGAGATTAGACGTGGTCACATGCTCCATGATCGACATCTGGTCTTCAATGATCGGTGTTGGCTCGTGGGCTCTTCGCTGAAGGACGCGGGAAAGAAAGCGTTCCATTGTATGGAAATCGTCGACTTGAAAGCGCAAGTCGTGGGTTCTCTTGATGTTAAATGGCTGGCTGCTAAGCCGTACCCATGATGCAAATGCGTTTGGCATCGTAGGGCAGGAGACCGGACTATAGCCTAGACGCTCCCAGTTCGCTGACCGAGCACCAATAGCGCTATATAATTTGAATGGACATGACCAGCCAAAATGTTGACCAAGGATTAACGCCCAACACGGCTGACTATGTAGCGTCAGTAGCAAAGGCGGCGCTCGGAGCTGTTCCATTTGCAGGTTCTCTACTAGCGGAGATCGTCGGTACGATTGTTCCAAATCAACGAATCGACCGCATCGTACTGTTTGCCCAGGAGTTGGAGAAAAGGCTTTCAGGGATCGAGCAAGGGCTCGTTCGCTCCCAACTTAGCAACGAGAATTTCACGGATCTGATCGAAGAGAGTCTGAGGCAGGCCGCCCGCTCGGTGTCCGACGAGCGCCGTGCGTATATCGCCGCTTTGATATCCAATAGCATTAGCACGCAGAACATCTCATACATTGAATCGAAGCACTTGTTACGGATTCTGGGAGAACTGAACGACATCGAGATCATTCGTTTAGGGGCTCACCTTTACGAGACGCATGGGTCCGGCGAAGAGTACCGGAGGACGCATAGCGAGATTCTTGAGCCGGTTAGCGCTCACCTGGGATCGTCTCAGCAAGAGGTCGACAAAGAGACCTTGCAGAAAAGCTATGATACTCACCTCGTGCAACTCGGTCTCTTGGGAGTCCGATTCAGCGTCGATTCACGCACCAAGCAACCCGAGCTTGATTCGCGTACGGGGGCTCAGAAAGTGCGTGGGCACGAACTTACGCCTTTTGGCAGATTCCTCCTGCGGCAGGTAGGAGTCGCCACGGCCCCCTAACCCACTTGTGCCAGAGCATAGAATTGCGAAAAGTTCGAGGAGCAGTGCTGAGTCATTTTATAAAGGCCTTGAAGGCCATTTCTAAACCAAGTCAGGTGCCGAGATGCCAGAACTAGTAGCTGACTGTCCACGTTGCGGATCCCGTAAAATTACATTTGACCTAGCAGCAGCCAAGATAATTGCGGTCCATTATAGCTGGCAAAATTGGTATGAGACTTTTTGCGTTTGTCGCCACTGTGGCCATGCAACGATATTCGTTTTGAGCGAGAGTGTGAATTCTGACCACGACCATGTTCACAAGGTTGGAATTCTTAGTCTGAAAGGGTCGGTGAATAATTATCTGGACGTCGAGTACTTTGTGAGTATCAAAGACGAAGTGACGGCTGTACCCCCTGAACACATCCCCGAAGACATTAGGGATGTGTTCAAAGAAGGGGCAACATGCTTGGCAGTCGGCTGCTACAACGCTGCAGGCACAATGTTTCGCCTATGCATCGATCTCGCTACCCGCTCAATGCTGCCTATAGGGGAGGCTGAGGGGCTCAATGCAAAGGTTCGACGCGATCTTGGGCTTAGGTTGCCATGGCTATTCGCGAATGGCCTACTTCCGGGAGCGCTCAAGGAGTTGTCTTCATGCATTAAAGAGGATGGCAACGACGGCGCTCATGCAGGCACGCTGAAACAACCGGATGCTGTAGACCTGCTGGATTTTACTGTGGAGCTACTTGAACGCATATACACCGAGCCCGAACGCCTTCGGTTAGCCCAAGAAAGGCGAGACTCGCGCCGCGGCAAAGGCAAGTGACACGCTGTTTCAGGAAATGCTTCTCTTCTCCCTCCAAACAGAATGCCGTCTATCGGAGAGGTTGGACGCCTTTCTTCAACCCGAGCGGTACAGATGGGTTTTGGGAAAGTGCCGCCTCACCACAGTCTCGGCTGTTTTGAAGTGGCGGTAGGGGGGAGGTTTTTGAGCAGTAAGAGGTTCCTGGAACCATTACCTTCTCCAGCATAGTCAATAGTAAGGCCGCAGGACTGATATAAATCACTCCCGGCTGGTGCTATACTGCCGACCGAACACCGAGGGTCACGACGGCCAGTCCTTCACTTCACACCGAGGAGGCTCTCATGCTGCTATTCAGCCTCGTGTTGAGTCTGATCGCCCTGTTCACCTCGCCCGCCGCCGCAGAACAATCATCTGCGTGCTCACTCCTGACGTCGAGCGTCATAGAGGTCGTGACCGGTGGGAAAATGGGCGTAACCCAACCGATACACTTTGATGACGTTCCAGCAGGTCCGAACAGGAGCATGAAGGTGCTCGGCTGCCTGTATGCTGTCCCTTCCCAGCAGGGCCAAATCGCCATCAGCTGGTTCACAGGCCCCGTCTCTGATGAAGACATCGCCAAACTGATCACGATGTCCAAAAACAACGTGGGAACCGACGACCTCAGGAAGGCAAACTACAAGGAGGTAGCAAAGGATTTTCCTCATGCCTGGTGCTCGACCTTTACACCCCCAGCCTCTGCCAAGGATGGCCTACCGATGTCCACCTGTGCCGGCGGGGCAAAGGGCCAGGCTCTTTCGATCACGTTCATGAGCCCCACCAAAGTGCTCACCAATGACCAGGCGAAGGCCCTGCTCGACAAGGCGGTCGGACGTCTCCACTGACAATGAGTCTAACTTTTCCTGTCGAGGCGAAGCTCAAGGACGGTTCGCCGGTTCAATTGGTGTTGGCCGACAACCAGGATATTGAGCCGCTGCGGAAGCTCTATCGGGTGATCGTCGACGAGGGGACGTCGTATCCGCATGACCCGTTCCCGGATGAGGATAACTTCATGGACTATTGGTTTCGCGGCAAGAGCACGGTGGTGGCCTATGTGCCGGATCGTGCCAGTGCGGCAGGCATGGCCGGGGCGTTCTATCTCAAGCCGAATTGGCCGGGGCGGGCAAGACAGGTGGCGAACGCCGGCTTCATCGTCGCACCAGACTGGCGCAATAAAGGCTTGGGTTGGCTGTTGGGTGCCACGATGCTGGCCTACGCCAAGGAACTCGGCTACCGTAGCGTGATCTTCAACCTTGTGTTTTCTGAAAATGTGGTCGCGCGCCGTCTCTGGAACAAACTTGGCTTCAAAGAACTGGGTGTGATCCCTGGCGCGGTTCGGAAGAACGATGGGACTTATCAGGATGTGATGATTATGTTTCGATCGTTGCTTGAAAGTTAGATTCTTTCTTCTGACGAAAATGCTGTCGAACCAGCGCCTCGACTGAAGAGAAATGTCGGTCGGGGAGGTTTTTGAATCGCCGTTTGCAATCGAGGAGCGCTTCGTTGACTGTGGCGAAGGGCTCGATCACGGACATGAGGTGGCTGTGGTAGTCCATGAGCTTCAGTTCGACCGTGCGGAGGTGGCTCGGATCGCCGGCGATGGCTAGCGCTGCATTAGCCTGGTCGCCGTTAGCTTCGACCAGCGCTTGGAAGCAGAGACCCTTCAATCGCTGCGTCACGGTGCTGCGATCCCAACCTAACGTTTTCGCCGTCGCCTGCATGTCAAAGCCGTGTTGCCTCAGACAATTCAATACCGCTGCATCGCTGGCCGGGTCGGGAAGAATCTGTGCCGGCTTGGTCCGACCAGCGGACGATGCGGATGCGTTACCGAGTCGCAACGACTCTTTGGTGAGCAAAGGTCCGTCGTTGAGTGCGATAGCCTGTTCTAGACAGTGTCGAAACTCCCGCACGTTGCCCTTCCACTCCTCCTCCACCAGGGCGCGAAGCGCCTCGTTTGAAAGCTTCGGCACCGGCTTGCCCATCTGCCCGGCGATTTCGTTGAGAAAAATATCCGCGAGGAGCGGCACATCGCCGGTTCGTTCTCGCAACGGCGGAAGCCGGAACACCAGACCTGTCAGTCTGAAATACAGATCTTCACGGAACCAGCCTTCGGATACCCCTCGCTGCAGGTTGCGATTCGTCGCGGCCACGATGCGCACATCCACCGTTGTGGGGATAGTCGCGCCGACGCGATAGAAGGACTTCTCCTGTAGGATCCGCAGCAGCTTGCTCTGGTGGTCCAATCGCAGATCGCCGATTTCGTCTAAGAAGATGGTCCCATAATGGGCTAACTCGAAGTAGCCGCGCCGGTCTGCCGTGGCGCCGGTGAAGCTGCCTTTCGTATGGCCAAAGAGTTCGCTTTCAAACAGCTCCGGAGAAATTGCCGCCATGTTGACGGCAATGAAGGTCTTGCCGGCTCGTGGACTGAGCCGGTGGGTTGCCCGGGCGAATAGTTCTTTCCCGGTCCCCGGTTCGCCGAGCACCAGGACTGTCAGAGGCGACTTGGCCCCTTTCTTGAGATCCCGATAAAGGCGCAAGAGGTCGGGGTCTTGGGTGATGATGCCTAGCTGCCGGCATTCGTCCCGGAGGCGATCGAGTTCCACGTCGCCTATCGCAATGGGCTCGTTCGTAGCAGCACGCAGACCATGCAATTGCTGTTCGAGTCCTTCCAGTTTACTACGCGCTTCATCTTCCTGCGCCTGGGCGTCGGTAAGTTGGGAGCGAAGCACGTCTGCGGATCTGGTGAGTTCTTCCTGTTGACCTGTCGATTGCGCGATGGAAGCCCGCGCGACGGCGAGATCTTCCTGCAACGTTTCTGCTCGGGTCTCGCGCAGGACCAGGGCTTCGCGCACGGCGACGGCTTCCTGCTGCAGGCGGAGCATGTCCTGTTCTAAGAGCATCAGCCGCTGATGAGCGGTGAGGTGGCTCCAAATGGTCGTGCCGACGAGCACCAATAGGGCGGCCGTTAGAGGCATGGCGAGGGGAAGCACCAAGTGGGCTGCCGCGAGCGCGAGGAGAATAAGTGCTCCATAGATGGCAATGGCTGTTCCGGCAAGGATCAGGCTAGTCGTGCCTCGGAACTGAAGTAGGAGCCAAGCGACCAACCAGGCTACGAGCAGTGTCATCAGAGAACGGCTGGTTGCGCCGAGTTGATAGAGACGGTTGTCGGTCAACAGCATGTTCAGGACATGGAGATGCACTACCGTGCTGGTGACCGTCTGTCCCGTGGGCAAGAGCGAGCTTCCCCCCGCGATCGGGTTTGGAAGAAACACGACGACCTTGCCCTTGAACCATTCGGTAAGCCGATCGCTCTCGTGATGTTCGATGGCGCTCCAGACGGATGAAATAGGAACCGTTGGGAAAGAATTGATTGTTCCATTGCCGACATAGTTGACCAAGAGCGAGGCCGTGCCTTCTTCGGAAAGAGACGGCTTTGCCAGTGAGGTCTGTTGTTGAAAGGCCTCGTACAGTGCAATCCCGAAGGCTGGGACGGATTGCCTGTCACCGATTGCCACCACAGGCACCGTTCGTGCGATGTGATCGGAATGGGCCGTGACCAGCAGATGGCCCGCGATCGTTGTGTCCGAGCCAAGCGTCGCGTCAGGGCTCTGCACCACGACGATGGGGCTGGCGGTGCTCATGGCTTCCAGCAGGAGGGCATCGCTCGCCGCTCCGCCGAGCTGCGCCGGGCTGGCATGGTCGAGGCGATGATCGAAGCCGACCGCGAGGGCTCCGGATTCATGCGCGCTGGTTAGTAGGCGTGCGAAGATGGCCCGGTCCCATGGCCCGGTGCCGAACTCTTCTTCGCTTGCCGGATCCCGTGTGACGATGAGAAGGGACGGGCTTACCGGGATGGGTGCGCGATCGGTCAACCAGAAATCGTACGCGGTCCAGTCCAGAGCCGTGAATGTGGTTGAGGCTGCGGCCCACAGACCGAACGCCAGAACAGTCGCGAGCAACCCTATGGCGCCGGCTTGGAGCCAGGAGGAGCTGAGAAATTGTCGCCACAGGCGTGAGGCATCGAGCATGACTTTTATCTAGCGCCCCGCAATCTCATCCAAGACCGATTTGATCTCCTGTTTGGACAGCCCCTTCAGCATCGCCTTGGCTTTCTGCAAATCTGGCGCGACACCGAGGCCTTTGCCATAGATACGTGCCAGCGCTTTCTTTGACGGGATGAACCCATCGGCAGCGGTGGTGGCAAAACACGTCAGGATGCGCTTATCGAATTGAGCGAGGCGGGTATCGAGGCCGCTTTCATACAGGCGCGCCAGTTCATCGTGCGCAGTCTCGCCCAGCGCAAAGGCTTCAGCAAACAGAGCCGTGACTCCGTTGGAGGCTTGGCTGTCTTTGAGCATGGCGATGCCCAATGATTCGCCAGGGTCGTTCCTGCCTGCATCCGGGTAGTCAGCCCAGAGTTCGTCGCGATACTGTCTGAAGGCTTCGATCGCGTCTTTTCGACGGCGCTCGGACTGGTCAGGCGATAGCGCTTGGCGGCGAAGCTGTGAAAGGGATTCCGCCGCACGCTGATGGCCGAACGCGACGGCCTTGGTCCACCAGCGGATCGCGAGCGGCAGATTCTTTTCGACGCCTTGTCCATTACGATAGGCGTTCCCCATGAAGTACAGCGCCTGCGGAACCCCGCCGATCGCCGCCTCCTCCATAAATGGCACTGCTTCCTGATGCCGATTCGTGAGCTTCAAGACGAGCGCAAGTCGATAGCGGGCGTCGGGAAAGTTCGGCTGCAGATCCAAGGCTCGGCGATAGGATTGGATCGCGGCTGTGAGATTGCCCAGCGAGTACTGGACGTTGCCCAAGCTGTAATGCGCGTGTGTGAGTTCAGGATCGAGCAGGATGGCTTCCATCAAAGCTATGGCAGCCGCATGCCCATCTTGTTTAGCTATCAGTGTGACACCGAGTTGCAGATAGGCTCTGGCGTTGTTCGACTTGAGTTTGAGCGCCACGCGGCATTCATCGAGCGCGGCATCGAGATCGCCGATGCGGTAGAGCCCTTGTGCTAACTTCAGCCGGTCGTCCGCGCTGTCCGGCGACACACGGACTGCGCTGCGCAACTCACCCAGCACCATCACGGCGTCCTCCCGCTCGTGCGGCAAGAGTTCGGGTAGCCGGTGCTCATCCGTAGACACTGGAGCAGGCGAGGATTCGGAAAAGGGCGGCGGAGACTCGATCACGGGGGGCGGCGAATCCTCAGGCGCTTGCGCGAACGATGAATGAATGGGGAACCGGGCGATGAAGGCCGCGAGCAAGAGGGTCACGAGCACCAATCGACGACGCATCGGAACCTGTGACCCTCCGGGTCTGTTGTCAAAGATGGACTGTAGTATAACACCGAATCGATGCCGGTGGGCCGGGTGAGGTTCATTGAGGGGAGCGGTGATTCGTGATTCAGCGGGCGTTCTGAATGGCCTGCTGCAGGCGCTGAACCGCGCTCTGGAGATCAGGCCCTGAACGGAGTATGCGCTCATGCTGCACCCGCCACACTGGTTCGAGGGGGGCCGGGTCGCCGGCCAGGCGGGGGATCACATGCCAGTGGATGTGTGGGAGTTGGTTGCCGAGGAGTTCGTAATTGATCTTCTTGGCCTCATACACATGGGCCAGGGTCTTGGCGACTAGGTTCACTTCGTCCATCAGCTGAATCCGTTCCGTGGGAGCCAGATGAAACAGCTCGGTCGCGTGGCGCTTGAAGACGACGACGGTCCAGCCGGGGAAGAAGTGATCGTCGTGCAGATAGGCTCTGGAGAGGCCGATGTCGGCGATAAAATGGTCTTCTTTCGGCCAGCTGCCTTGGCAGGCGCTACACGCATTATCCGTCATGGTTGGTTGGCCTTGCGCCATTCTTCTTCTGTCACCACTCCCTTTTTGATCAACAACTGAATCAGCTTGTCGACGGAGTTGCGACTGGGTGCTGTCGGAGTGGCTCCCGGCTGAACCGGGGCAGCCTGGGTTTGTTTTGGCTCAGGCGGTGGACGTTTTTGCCCCAGCACTCTAAAGGAAGGCGTGAAGACCGAGAGATAGTCCTTGTTCCTGATGCGGACGGTGGCAGGGAGGCTGTCGGTGAGTGAGCCGAGGTCCGGGGTTGGGCCGACCGGAATGCGGAAAAAAGGTTTGCCATCGTCGGTTTCGCCATCCTGCCCCAGCACGTCAAACCGATTGAGGAAGGATTCGCCTGTCAACCCTTCTCGGTCTTCACCGGCAAGGTTGGTAATCTTATCGAGGACGATCACCAGTGAGTCAGCGATCAGCGCATCAGACGTGTGGTTCCTGACATTGACGTCGTAGCGGTATTCGCTCGTAAAGTTGTCGCGGCCTTTGAGCGTGACGACGACTGAGGCCTTGCCGGTCAGGTCGGTGAGTTGATCCAGCGAGGAGGCCGCAAATCCTGTGATCGAGGTCGCCAGGGTACAGACGAAGAGGACTCCGCAACTGACTATCGCCGCGCTCAGATGCATTCGTGTCATCGTGTCGCCTCACCCGACCGGCAGGATGCTGAAAAAGTCCGCCAGCGCTCTGGAAGGTTAAGGTTTAGGTCAAGGCTGAGAAAATAAGCGTCGGAACTTCGCTCAACCTCGACCTCAGCCTACCTTGTGCATTCGGTCTGAGCATAGCAGAGATCGAGGCTTTCATCGAGCGTTGGCGTACAGGCTCGCCTTGACACCTCGTTTCATCGAACGATATTCTCCTCGCGGCTGTATCCATTACCCATTCGCCTGCGTGCATTCCAACTCATGATGAAAAATGCCCACACACGTGCCCCGCTCCTGGTTCCCCCTGCACTCCTGTCCCGATTGTTGCGTCTCTACGATTACCCGCACCCTGCTCACAGTGGGCGCATCATTCGCGGCTACGATCGGCCTCATGCGGTGCGGACTGCGCGTATGTGTGTGGCGATGGCCACGGCACTGGGCCATGGAGCAGAGCGGGTCCACCAGTATCAGATCGCGTGCCTGTTGCATGACTTGGGCCGTGCCGGGCTCGAACGCCAACTCTTTGGGAAGATTTGGTCCTGGGCCAAGGAGCGCGGGATTCCGACAAGACCACGCGAATGGAGAGCCATACACCCGGAGACGACCTATGGGCGCGAAACGGAGGCCTTTCTCCTGCGCTATCGAAAGGATCTTGAGGCCGATGGCATTGCGATGACTGCCTGGGCGAAGGAACAGGTCGAGATGCGGCTGGGATATTCGCGCCGGCTTGCTCGTCGGCTGCGTACAGTTCGACCCGCCATCAGGAAGATGGGGATGACTTGGGCGCCTTGGATGCAGCAGGTGATGCTCTATTATTACTATCCGGAGAAGCTGGCGTCGGCCAAGCCCTGGGTCAGGCAGTTGGCGGAGATTCTTGTCGCCTGCGAGCAGTTTGAAGCCTACAGCAATCAGCGTCGTGGACGGGACTACTATGTGCGGAAGAAAGAAACCTTGGTCGATGCTTTCGCCTATTTGGAGAAGCTGCAGCAGGAAGGGGTTTTGAGTGGGGCGGTGATGGGGACGTTGCGCCGGTTGACGGCGCAAGGCGAGTTTGATGCAATTCTGGAGGAGGCTCGTGGCTGTGCCTTTACGCGGGGGGAGCGACGAGCCCTCCGAGCGATGGAGTCATAAGATGGCGGTCAAGACTGTGTCGTTGCGTCTCACTATGCAGGGGAACACGCAGATCGAAAATATTACGAAGTCTGTGGTCGACGCCCTGGCGGGCACCGGGCTGTCAGCCGGGATCGTGACGGTGTTCGTCAAGCACACCACCGCGTCGGTGATGATCATTGAAGATGAACCGGGCATCAGGGCGGATACCGCAACATTTTGGGATCGGGCCGTGCCGGCCGATCCTGCCTGGCAGCACAACACGAGGAATGCCGGTGAGGACAATGGCCACAGCCACTTGCGAGGTCAGCTGCAAGGGCCATCGGTCACCATTCCCTTCCTGGACGGGGCGATGTTGCTGGGGACCTGGCAACAGATTGTCGTTGTCGATTTCGATACAAGGTCCAGGACCAGGGAACTCATATTCCAAATCATGGGGGAATAATCAGGATGAAAGGGCGAGTCGGACCAGCTTGGCCTGTCGTTTCGGCGGGACTCCTGCTCATCAGCCTCTGGCCTGCCTTGTCAATGGCCGAGTGGGGGAAGCCGCTGGGCGGGACCTACGGCGGGCCTGAGGGGAAACCGCGCGTCGTGACGCCCTTGCCAGCCGAGTTGGGCGCGGATGAGCGGGCCACGATGTCCGTGTTCGAGCGGGCGACGAAATCCGTGGTCTTCATCGCGAATACGGCGATTCAGCGAGACCCCTGGTCGTTCAATCTCTTTGAGGTCCCGCAAGGGTCCGGATCGGGATTCGTCTGGAACAAGCAAGGGCACATCGTCACCAATTTTCATGTCGTCTACGGGGCAAATTCGGTCACCGTCACGCTGGCCGATCGGACGGAGCATAAGGCCACGCTCATCGGTGCCGATCCCGATCACGATGTGGCGGTGCTGCAGATTCGTGCGCCAGAAGAGGCGCTCTCGCCCCTCACCGTCGGATCATCGCAGGATTTGCGTGTTGGACAGAAAGTATTAGCGATCGGGAATCCGTTCGGCCTCGATCACACGCTGACGACGGGCGTGGTGAGTGCCTTGGGGCGGACGATCAAGTCCTTATCGAACCGGACGATTGAAGGGGTCATCCAGACCGATGCCGCCATCAATCCGGGAAACTCCGGTGGGCCATTGCTCGATAGCGCCGGTCGATTGATCGGCGTGAATACACAGATTGTAAGCCCGAGCGGGGCCTTCGCCGGAATCGGCTTTGCCGTGCCGGTCGACACCATAAATCGCATCGTTCCGGAGTTGATCAAGTACGGCAAACTCATCCGCCCAGGGCTCGGGGTCTCGCTCGTTCCCGATGCGATGGCCAAGCGGTGGGGGATCAAGGGGTTGATTATCGGCAAAGTGTCGCGTGGGAGCGGGGCAGAGAAGGCCGGGTTGAAGGGTGCCCACGAGACTGGCGACGGCCGTGTGGAGTTGGGCGACATCATCACGGGAGTCGACGGCAAGCCGGTCGGAACCATGGACGAACTGATGGATGTAATGGAGCACCACAAAGTTAACGATCAGGTCACGGTCGAGCTCTTACGGGGGACCCATCGCGAACGTGTATCCGTGACCCTCCAAGCCGTCAATTGAGCGGCAATCCGAGATGTCGCTATGGTAGGATCTCCCATCTGTTCCGCATGGAGGACCACTGATGAGCGATCGCCGACCCGCTAAGCCACAGGATCCAGAACCCAACGGGAAAACGGAGGATGCTGCGAATCCGTCGATGCGCATGGAATCCGATCCGCTTGAGCTCATAGAGCAATGTCTCGCCTCATTCCCCGACAGTGACCCCCGGCAGAAGATCCTCTACAAGTTGCGCCATGCCGTGATCCTCGGGCAAGCGGCGCAAAAGCAGCGTGAGGTCGAATTCAAGAAAGTCGCTGACGTAATCGCGAAGCTCACGGCGCCGGCCAATCGGGTCGGCACCCTGCTTGAGGTGCCGGGTGAAGGTCTCGCACGGATCCTGGTGGGGGGCGCTGAGTATTATGCCGCGGTCGATCCACGGGTGCAGCCCGCCGAGTTAAAGATCGGCGCCCAGATTCTGGTCAACGAAGCCTACGCGGTGATTAAGATATTGGGCTATGACCGTAATGGGCCTGTGTTGAAAGTGGCGGAAGCGTTGGCAGATGGGCGGCTTCGTTTCGAGCAAGAGATGGGGCGGCAGGTCTTGATTCTCCAACGATCGAGCGATCTTATCGGCGTGGACCTGAAGGCCGGCGATGAGGTGCGTATCGATCCCAGCCTCCACGTGGCAATCGAGAAATTGGAAGACCGGAAAGCCAAGTCCCACTTGCTCGACGAGGTTCCCTCTATCACATGGGAGCAGATCGGTGGGCAAGCGGAGGCGATCGCGGCCATTCAGAAGGCGATCGAGTATCCCTTGCTCCATACGGAGACGTTTCAGCGCTTCAAGTTCACTCAACCGAAAGGCTTCCTGCTCTATGGCCCTCCCGGCTGCGGAAAGACCTTGATCGGGCAAGCGGCAGCCGCCAGTCTCTCAAAGCTGGTGGGGGAGTCAGGCCAGCGCGCGCCCGGTACGGAGGGGGACAAGCTGCCGGTGACTCGCGGGGCTTTCCTCCACGTCAAGGGGCCCGAGATTCTGAATATGTGGTTGGGGGAATCGGAGCGGATGGTCAGGGATCTCTTCGCCCAGGCTCGCGCTCGTCGGAGCGAGGGGGCGTTGCCCTTTATTTTCATCGACGAGGCGGAATCGATTCTCGGCTCTAGACGGGCGTCTCGTTCATTCAACATCTCCAGCACCTTGGTGCCGATGTTCTGCTCCGAGATGGACGGGATCGAGTCGTTGCGCGATGTGGTGATCATTCTGGCTTCGAATCGGCCTGATCTAATCGACCCGGCCGTGCTGCGGCCAGGGCGTATCGATCGCAAGATCAAAGTGAGCCGTCCGAATCGTGACTCGGCGGCATCGATTCTGAACGTATACCTGACAGATGACCTGCCGCTGGACCGGCAATGGATTGACCAGCACGGCGGGGATCGGAGGAAGGCCTGTGCCGACCTCATCGAGCATGCACTCTCCGCGATCTTCTCGCGCATCGATGAGAATCGACTCCTGTCGATTCGGCTCCGAAGTGGACAGAATAAGGTTCTCTATCGGAGCGATCTGATCAGCGGTGCGATCCTGGCTTCGATCGTTCAACGGGCGAAGGAGCAGGCGATCGATCGCGTGATTGCGGCCGGAGGGGCTGAACAAGGCGGCATGACCTTGGACGATCTGGTGAACTCCGTTCACGCAGAATTCCGACAAGGTGAGATGTTGCCGCCCGATGATGCGGCGGAAGAATGGCTCAAGCTCCTCGATCACCATCCGGCGCAGGTTGTCGGGATCTCCTCGTTCCGGAGGGGGCGGCAGTCCGAAGAGAGATTGATCAATCAAATTATTTGAAGACGTAAGGGGTGAGGGGTAAGGCGTGAGGGGTAGGAGAAAGTGAAAAGGCTCTGTTCGGTCAGGCCCGTTCCTTTTACGCCTCACGCCTAACGGCATGATACGGTTATTCGGCATCGAAACAGAGTATGGGATTACGAGGGAAGACCAGGATGCGGTCGATCCGGTCGTGGAGTCGATGGAACTGGTACGGGCCCATCTGACGGCCTCGTTCGAGCGGCGCTGGGACTATGGTGGTGAAGATCCGCACGAGGATGCGCGGGGGTTCCGAGTCTCCGGCCTGCAGCAAGATAAGGAAGAAGACGAGTTTGCCAAGCTCGATGCCCATCGGCCGTTTTCGTTTCATGAGATGAAGAGCGATCTGGTTCTCCTAAACGGCGCACGCTTTTATAACGATCATACGCACCCTGAATATTCCACTCCTGAATGCAGAAAGCTATTAGATATCCTTGCCCATGATCGTGCCGGCGAACGCATTGTCCAGCGGGCGGCGGAGCGCCGTAACCATGCGCTCGGCGGGCCCCGTGTGCAGCTCTATAAGAACAACACGGACTTTCACGGACACAGTTACGGCTGTCACGATAACTATCTCGTATCACGCTCGATTCCCTTCTCTTCGCTGACTGCGGGGCTGCTGCCGTTCCTTGTCAGCCGGCAGGTTATTGCTGGAGCCGGCAAGGTTGGCGTGGAAGGTCAAGAGAGCGGATTCGTACCGGGCCACTATCAGCTGTCTCAACGAGCCGACTTTATGGAAACGGATCTGAGCGTCGATACGATGCACAACCGGCCGATTCTGAATACGAGGGACGAACCGCACGCGGTTCGGGAAAAGTATCGACGGCTCCATCTCATCATCGGCGATGCCAATATGTGTGAATACAGCACGGCGTTGAAAGTCGGGACGACGCAGTTGGCGCTGGAGTTGATCGCACGCGACGAGGCTCCAGCTCTTGAATTGGAACATCCCGTCACTGCGGTGAAGCAGCTGTCTCGCGATCCGAATTTGAAGGCGACGGTTCGTCAGCAGAACGGCAGCACCATTACGGGCCTCGACATTCAGGAGCAGTACTACCTCGCGGCCGAGAGGCATTTGGCCGGTGCTGACGCAGAGACCGACTGGATCCTTTACGAATGGGCCTCCACGCTACGGTTACTCACCGGCGATCGACGACAACTAGTCGGGCGGCTTGATTGGGTCACCAAGCTCTGGTTGTTGGAAACCTTTATGCAGGAAGAGCGGATTGGATGGGATGATCCCTGGCTGGCGAGTTTGGATTTGGAGTACCATAATGTGAATCCGGATCGCGGACTCTTCCTGGGGCTCGAGGCCGAAGGGAAGGCCTGGCGGATGACGTCGGAGCAGGACGTCGAATCGGCATTGGGGGCTGGCCCGGCCGATACCAGAGCGGGGATTCGAGGCCTCTGCATCAGACGGTTTCCGGATCAGATCAAATCGATGCAGTGGGAACGTATTCAG